>Ga0307515_10010845_pt1 | contig 17383 bp, 10 predicted proteins | sample 17_EM_MG_FD_194513 | JGI IMG/M metagenome (GOLD analysis project Ga0307515, IMG submission 194513) | Populus trichocarpa ectomycorrhiza microbial communities from riparian zone in the Pacific Northwest, United States - 17_EM | ecosystem: Host-associated > Plants > Roots > Unclassified | place...
AAAAGATAATATATTATCATTTTAAGTTGAAATATTTAAACCAAAAGGTTTTTATCCCACATTGAAAAAAACATGGTTTTTTTCATGGGAACATAGAGTATATATACTAATGGGTTTCAAATCCCACATTTGAAAAAAAAAAAAACCAGGTCTTGTCCGGGTTCGCCCGGGTCACCCGGGTTCCGGGTCGACCCGCCGGGTCGCCCGGGTTTGGCCGAGCTGTTGCCACAGTCGGTCTTTTATTAAACCCAGACCGGTCCAGCCACCGGGTCGACCCGCCGGGCCGGGCCGGGTTTAATAACAGTGCTTTAAATTCCACAAACATATTGGTTTGAAAAGATGTTATTTTTCTTATAAATATCGGTTTCATATTGGCAGAAATTAATTAGAAAACAATCTTATTCTCTACCTATTTTTTCCTTACAAATTCTCTATTTACGTTTATCAAAACAAAAACAAAAATTCTTAAGAAACTTATAGAAATTGTTGTTTATAAATTCGTTGTATGTTGAAGGTATATTACTTTAACCCTATAACAAATATAGTGAGGGCAGTTAATACTTTAAAAATAATAATCTGCATGCCTCAAAGTCTGTTTTCTATACCCATTAACATAACAATAATTACACTCGGTGATGGATCATTTAAAAAATAAACTTGAAAGTTATGCTACTTTCTAGTAGAGAAACAACATAATAAAGATAGCAAAAGGAGCATGAATTTGGGGGAATCAGGGATGAAATTGAAGAAATTAGAAGTTTGAAGGTCAATCAGGGATGGAATTGAAAATATCTGAGACAAAGGACAAAATTAACAAAGGCACTGAACTCATAGAGTTATTTTAAGATTTGGCAGGGGTGAAGTTGAATTGATTCTTAGAATCAAAATTCAATTGAAAACTTGATTGAATAAATCGGAAGATTGATGACTGAAATTAAAATAGAAGATTTTAAACTTAAATTAATCCTAAACGCCAAAACAACACCGTTTTATTAAAATAAAAGGTGCATTTTGGTGTTGTTTTGACTAAAATGATGTGTTTTGAATCAAATTTGATAAAAAAAAGTAATAAAAAAAAAGTGTCAAACGACATGTCGTATGACATTGTTCATCATCTTCAACCTTTTATACTTAAAAAGTTATCCGGGCGACTGCTTTTCAAAGACATTTAATGCACCATCTCTCCATCTAAATATATTTTTTTATTATATAATTTTTTTTAATCTCTTTGATCTCTTGTTCCATCAAAAATAAAAGATTTAAATTTACCAATTGCTAATCATATGTCGAAGGGTAATCTAGGAAAAAAATTAAATCTTTATGGAATGGAAAGGTATATAAATGAACTTGTTGGCCAGCAAAAAATTTAATAGAACTTACTCAATCCTTTTCTATCTCGAAAAATTAAATTTGTTGATGATTTCTGTTTCTTACTGCAATGAAGTTTGCGTATAGAAAGCACTACCGAAATAGTTGAATCAATGTTAGAAACGATCCAGGTTCAGATTCAATTATCAAAAATTCTTTTCTTTTAATAAATTATAATATAGTTTGGTATAATATATTTGGTAACGTAAAACATGAAAATTGGGTCCTTAGCTCAGTGGTAGAGCATTTGACTGCAGATCAAGAGGTCACCGGTTCGAACCCGGTAGGGCCCTTGTGATTTTGTTTCCCCTGGAAACCAATTTAGTCCTTTTGTTTGTGCTAATATGTCAAAGTCGTCCCTGTTTCAAATTTATCCCCAGGTGGACTAGATTGCAAATAAATTTTGAAGAGCTTATCCTATATTGTTTACAATCCTATCGACAAGTGTAGGGGCTTCATGGAAGTGTTTTTTAAGGGATTGGTTTATCAATTTAACATAAATAGAGGGGCTAAATTGGTGAGCTTTCTTGTTTAATGCTGTAAGACAGTGTACTGCAGATGCACGTGCTTTTTGGCAATATGGAATCTGGTGGCTTGCCTCTCTTTTCCCCCCCTTACAAACTTAATGAAACTAGTAACATTTGAACCTTTATTACAAATAAGTACACTTTTATTCTTAGAATTTTAATCTCTAGAAATAATGCTAATTATTGGACAGTGACATGTTTGAACAATAAATAAATAAATAAATAAATAAATAAATAAATAAAAAAGTCTGCACGTGTTCCTCAACAAAAAGAAAAGCAGGTATTAATTGTGTGGAATATCATTTGTAGCTGTTCCCTAAAGCTGGAAAAGAGACGCTGTGTTTTCAATTCATGTTTGTCTTTGGAATGGAATAATGATATGTGTTACACGCGGCTTTTATTTTGGACCACGCGTGAGTGTGAATGTGTTCTAGCTTTTCCCGCAATTGAAAGCTATCAAAGGATTCGGACCCTAACGCTATTTATCTTCATATCCCTCCTTAATTTTCATATTAGCATTAAAATAATTTAAAAATATAAAAAATATATTAATATTAATTTAAAATAAAAAAATTTTAAATTTTTTTAAAATTTTTTTAAAACACAAAAACAAACAGGTCTTTTATATATATTGCAAGAATATTCCTCCCCTCTAACCCTTCTTGGCAGACTAAAATATTAAACCCTTCTTTTCTGTAACTGCACGAAGAAAGACAGGTGTTGTTTTTGAATATTAAATTCTTTGTCTTCAGATTAAAATGTTTCGTTGCTTGACGCAAATGATTTGATTGTAAAATCCCAACAACTTAATTTTTAAAGGATACATCTTTTTAAAAATCAACTAACTAAAAAAATAAAGATACTCAAAATATCTCTACAAATACCTGGACCGAAGCTCTAGAATGCCTTGAGGAAAAATCAGAGTAAAATTTCCTAGTGTGAAAGCAAATTAATTGTTGGGGACTGCTAGATACCCTTTTCTTTTTGAAAAATATGCCTTTGGTTGTTCTAGGAACTGGAGTGAAAAGATTTCTGGTCACAAAGTTGAACCCCGACAGGCTTTTGTTTTGTGGGGTGCGGTCAGCGGTGCCGTGCTCTTGGTGGCGCAATATACTTTGCAAGCTTCATGATTCCGATTCCATCGTGTGAGGGACACCACTCTTGACTGTATCCTGCATCTATAGTGCCCTCTGCAGACGACGCTCCAAAAAGCTTCCACCACAACTGTACTCCCCGTTTCCTTGTGTAGCTAATTACTTTCATACTTCATTTTTGAGGTGTTATCACTTTTCAACAAGCTTTGAGGTGTTTGACTGATAAATGTTGGGCATGACCACAGAATTGATGCCTTCCGCGTGTTGTTGTTACTTGATTCATGTAGAATGCACAAAGACAGCTAATTATGGTCACTAATCTCAGTGACAGCTAATTAGATTATACAGTACAAGGAATGCAATGCCAGCTTTATTTTCCAAATTCTTTAAATCCTAAGATCATACAGCCGGAGTTGTTACACAATCTATATATGTGTTCGATATAGATTACTAGATCGAATATAACATTATAGATTTAATTATGTACACAAATATTCTCTTGAACATGCACTTATCAATATTTATCAAGTTTGTATTTAAAGGAAAGCTATATATTGAATCATATAACAAAAGTTTTGTTGAGAAACATATGATATGTTGATATGAAATATGAATTAAATGAAATATAATTGATTGGATAGTAATACAGTGGAAACACCTATTTTTCATATTCGAACTTATTATTTAAACATGTCAATGTTAAAAAATATAGATCCTCTAAACTCACTCTAATAAAAAAAGAGTTATTGTATTACCAGATTTAATAATTTTACCGACAAATTTTTTTATATGTATTTACACTAGCAGTCTTCTGTCGGTATTTACACTGGTAGTCTGTCAGCATGTGTGTTACCGACGGACTCAAGGACAGAAAACAGTCCATTGAAAAAACTCTCATCAATAATTTATGGACTGTCGATGAGTCCGTTGGTAATAAATATACCGATGGATTTACAGATAGACAAAGCGCGCAAAAAAAATTTACCCGCTTCATGCCGTCTGTATACCATCGGTAAATATAGCATATCACCGACATAATACCTTCTGTAATTTCATCGGTGCGTTAACAATAATAGCGACATTTGTAATAAATCTTTTCCAACTCTCTAAAATATACCGATGGTCTAGTTCCGTCGGTAACCCCATCAGTAATAGCGACATTTGCAATAATTCTTTTCTAACTCTCTGGAATATACTGACGAAGTTGTGCCTTCAGTAACATCGTCAGTAATATTTTAAAAATATTTTTTTAAAAAATAAATATTGAACAGAAAAAGAAAAAAGAAAAAATTAATATAAAAATCAAATTTTATTACAAATTTAAACATTTGTACGTTCAAATACAATAAATTTAAAATAGAGACAACGCCAGAGGAAGAGGAGGAGGCTGATTGTCGTTAGGACAATAGGGCCAATTAGAAATACACATGAACAACCCATCCGTGATCTCATCTCTATTACCAATTAGTGGAGTTCTTCATAATCAGCAGTGAGTCGTTCATATTTATCATTAAGATGGGTTGTTTGATCTTGTACCCGTTGGTCTAACATCGCCATGAACTCCGAAGTTTGAATGCCCGGAATCGATTGCGAGCATCCATCTGTCGAAGCACTATAGGTCATCCGCAAGTTCTCGACCGTAGTATTAGAGAGTCCGTACACCTAATTTCTATCTGGCCCACCAGGCGATCTTGCCTCTAACCATAAATCTGGATATGTCGAAGGATTGTTCCCGTATCTCTCTTTCAACTAGTTGTTATATGTATCTTGAAAAGAAAAAAATAAATTAATCAAATTCAAGGAAATAATAATTTAAGAAAAAAATGATTCAAAGCCAACATATCACAAAGTGCTGAGCTCGGCTATCAATGAACCGTTGCACCTCTTTTTGGCGGTCATCACTCTGCACAAACGTTTCAACAAAAAGCTCTATCGGGCTTGGCTCGTGTCCAATAACCATAGCCTGTAGTAAAAAATATTGTCAGTTAAATATATTTTAAAAAAATAGATGTAATAAAAAAATCCGACCATTCGCTTTGCATGTGAAACGAACAGAACAAAGTTGCTGGTGTGCGTGGTAACATAATCATGAACACGTCGATTCCGATTCATAAAATTATCAAGAACACAAAATTGAACAAAAATAATGACAAAAAAAAATAATGCAAAAAAAAAACACAAAAAAATAAGAAATAGGAATGAAAAATTCTTACCTTAATGGTGTGCTTTATTTTGTCTCTTAATTTAAAAAAGAAAAAAGAAAAAAGAAAAAAGAAAAAAAAGGCATTGTTAATAAACCCAAAATAAAAAAGAAAAATAAAGAAAGACAACATACCTTAGGATGAGAAGAGAAGATAATGCTTGATCACGGGTGAGAAGGAGAGAGAAGAGAAGAGAAGGAGAGAGAAACAACTATGTGAAAGAAGAAGAAAGAAGAAGAATGAAGCCCCAATCTGTCATGATTCCAGTCTTTTATTTTAGTTTTTACCGATGGGATTGCCTACGAGCAATTAAATATTAATATTTTTAATAATTCCGTTGGTGATTCTGTTTGTAAAGTCAAATAAATTTTTTTAACTTGCATAAAAATGTTTAGAAAACCCCTCCAAATATTATTGAAGACTTTTTATTTCATCGGTGATTCCGTTAGGAAAAAAAGTGAACAATCAAAAGATCATTAATTATCACCGTATTGAGAAATGAATAGTTCTCATAGTCTCTGGAATATACAAACGGACAAATTTATGTAGGTATACTTGTATGTAATGAACATATTGAATAGTGCCAGGGTGAAGGGTAACAGTTCCCACTTCCCATGGTCTGTTGAATATACCAACAGACACATTCTATTAGTATACCCATATGTAATGAACACCATGAATAATACAAGGGTGAAGGGACATAGTTCCCATGGTCTCTGGAATATACCGACGGACATATTCCGTTGGTATACCCATATGTAATGAACACCGTGAATAATGCTAGGGGTGAAGGGGAATAATTTTCATGGTCTTTGGAATATACCGATGAATACATTCTTTCAGTATATCTGTATGTAATGTACAGTTTATTGATATTTTTATTGGTGTAAAACAATGTATGATGTCAAATTTTATTTGTATTCTTTATCCATCCATTATGCAAATATTTAAATTCATAAATGCACACACAACACAATAACACAGTTCACATCATAGTAATAAAATAAATATTCGCTTGTCATTCAATAATAAATTAACATCATTGTCATTACATTGAAATGAATTTCGTTCATAAATATTACATTATAGTTTATGGCATTACTCATTCGTGTTGTGCAAATTAATCAGAATTATCTTTTTTTTTCATCAATTGACTCATCCTCATATCCATCACAATCTTGTACATTGATTTTGTTGCTATCATCTTTATCGACGTGTGTATGTCCACTGGACCATTTTACAAGCTGGAAAATCATTAATAGTCCATATCAAAGTTACCTTAATTAGAAAATTTTGTTTCCTTGATATATCATAAATCAAAGCCTCAGATGATCACAACTGCTTCAACTCATCAATCAACGGTCGAAGACAAACATCTATATTTTGACCTGAACTATTAGGACCAGGTATGACCATAGATAAAAACATGAACTCCAGCCTCATACGTATCCCTGGTGACAAGTTGTAAATCGTGAGTATCATCGACCAACAAAAATAAAAAGCAACAAATAACCTGAATGGATTAAATCTGTTTGTAGATAACCCAAGACGCACATTCTTTGTCTCCATCGAAAATTGAAGATGCACATTATTAAAGTGTTTCTAGGCTTCACCATTGAAAGAGTGTACCATCACTCTATCCACCATATCATCTGATTGGTGCTATGTCATATGCTCAACAGTCTTTGGTGACACGAATAACTTCTACAATCTAGGTGTGATTGGAAAGTATCTAAGTTTTATGTGTACGACAAGAGTCCTTCCCCTATCAGTCATGTGCTTATAACAAGAATGCCCACATGTTTTGCACTCTGTCAACTCTGCATTTTCAAAATAGTACAACATGCAGAAGTTTGGACACATGTCAATTTTCTGGTATTCTACACCGAGAAATTTCATCATTGACTTAGCAGCATAAAACTTCTTCTTTCAGCATGTTCCTTTTAGGTAAAATGCTTCTCGCCCATTCAATAATTTTGTCATAATCGACCTCACTCAACCCATGATCTGACTTGATGTTGAACACCTATACAACAACTAATAATTTATTGTGATTTGTGCAACCATCCCATAATGGTTCGTCAGAATCTTTCAAAAGATAAAAAACCCTAGCTGCTTTTGCATTAGATTCTTTATCCATGATTGGAAATTGACCGACATGACCTTGATTCATTCTCATCGCATCCACAACAATATTCCTATAAGAATTACTATTGTCAAAAAACCATGCACGTTGCTATAGCTAAAAGTTAACCCAACCATCATTTCTACCATGATATTGTGAGGAACATATGGTTTTTCGAGTGCATACCAACACAAGTATTTCTCCATGAACTCTTTTTGCAGAAGGTGCATCATTACAACATCTGGAACAATAAACTTCTTATTTTTACACCTCTTGCATAAACATCTAATACTCCATCCACTAATATTTCTCAGATTAGATAGTGCGTAATTAATAAAATCCTGGACCCCATTACAATAATCTATCCTCCGCAACCCTTGGGGTGAATCTCTATACATTTATGAATGATCATCCATTACTTTTATCAAACCTACATAAAATAATAATGGCAACATGTATTAATGAACTACGTTAACTAATTAATTTGTAAAAATATTGATTTAGCTCAAATTTATTCAATCTATTTTAATAGTACTTTTAATTCATTATCAATTATCTACATAAATTCAAATTTCTACACATTTACCAAAAATTTCAACTTGGCAATAAAATTGATAAAATATAAAACGAACTCGTTAAATAAACCATTATTTATTTCACCTCAAAACACCCAAGTAAAACATTTGACATAAGTTTCATCAATTTATAAACAAATACAATTTTATAAAATCTAAAAGAAATCCTAACATGTACAAATCATAAATCCATACAACAAATTTATATGAGAAAAAACTATAAAACAAGTAAACACTCAAACAAAATACATATACTACAAAAAATATGCAAAAAAATCAACATTTTAAAATTGAGTTCAAATAAAAAAGGGTAGATTTGCTTACTTAAAGTGGAGAATCCTCAATAAAATTTGAATCAGAACATAGATACTGACAAACTGGGTGTTGTGGTGGCCATATTTGTTGTGAGAGGTTGAATTGTGTTGAGATTGGGAGGAAGGGGTGGCTGTTTGTTGCAAGAAAAAAAACATAAGGAAAAAGGAGAAATAGAGGAGGGAGAGAGAATGGTCGATCGTCAGGTCATAAATTAAATATCACTGACGACATTACTGATAGAATTATTCTCTCAGTAACTCCGTTGGTTATTTTATTGGTAAAAATATCACGTTACTATATGATTTATCTTTTTGAATTTTACTGTAATACCCTCCGTCATTTCCTCGATATAATTTTTCTTTCGGTATTTACCAATGGATACAAGGATTGAAAATTATATCGGTAAAGATCATCACAATATATTGATGGAATTTTTCTGTTGATATTTTTATTTATATTTGTTAATTTTCTAGTTTTGTTGAATCTTGAATTACACAATAAATAACTCTTTTTCGTTACATATTAGCTAAAGAAATTGTAGTTCATTGGTACTATAATTACTACAGTACCGAAGAAAATCAATAAATTATATCCGTTTGTGATATCTATTGTGTTTGTCTACGTGGTCAACAACGTTTTAAACTACGGCAGATATTTTTTAATGGCCAATCATGGTTTGAAACGTGGTTAGCCGTGTAGATAATGGGGGTTGTTGAATTAATAAAACCTGGATTCTCATTAAAATTAGCATTATGAAATATTTTGTGGAAGCTTCAAAGCTTAATCATTGCAATTATTGTGATCCACGAGTGCAATAAAGCATAAGCGTGTAATAAGTCTAAAGTGGTCTCAAAGTAAATGGGATTTTATTTTTTAAGGATGTCCCTGTTACAAAGCTTTAAATCACCTGAGAGACCTCAACAAAAAACCTAGCTAACTAGCCACTAGACAAATGCATCGTGCCATGGTGTTTCAAAGCCTATTTCTTCTTCCACTTCTCTTACTGTTTTCCTTAACCACTGCAACTGCAAAACGGCTTCATACTATTCCAAGACTTAGTCCAATAGGACCGAGAGTTTGGCTAGACCACCCTGATCAAATTTTGGGTGAATCTGTTCGAGAAGATTTTGAAACCTTTTTTTACAACCAAACACTTGATCACTTCAACTATAGACCTGAAAGCTATGACACATTTCTACAACGTTATTTGATCAATTCTAAGTATTGGGGTGGTGCCAATGCTAGTGCACCAATCTTAGTATATCTTGGCGCAGAAGCACCCATTGATGGAGATCTTGATGCAGTTGGATTTCTCGTTGATACCGCTGTTGAATTCAATTCTCTCTTGGTATATGTTGAGGTACGGATATATTCTTTTCACTTATAAATGTTGTTTTTGGTACATAGAAATATGCTTAATAATTGGTGATAATAAAGATTTTTATACATTAATGTCATCAGCATAGATATTATGGAAAATCAATTCCATTTGGATCAAGGGAAGAAGCCTTGAAGAATGCAAGCACGCTAGGATATTTCAACTCAGCTCAAGCTATAGCAGACTATGCAGCAATAATCATTCACATAAAGAAAACATTACAGGCTAAAGATTCTCCGGTTATCGTCATTGGAGGATCATATGGTGGAAGTAGGTGGCTACGTACTATATTCTCCAAGAATACCACAACAATTAATATTGAAGAATACTTTGATTTATTTACTATTTTTTATCATCATCATCATCATTTAACTCCTTAAAATTTTTCCCATGTTAACTAGTGCTGGCTTCATGGTTTCGGCTTAAATACCCTCATATAGCCCTTGGAGCTCTTGCCTCATCAGCACCGGTTCTTTATTTTGATGATATTACGCCACAATATGGATACTATGCTCTTGTCAGCAAGGATTTTAGAGTAATACATTTTGAGTTTTCATCTTTAATTTCGTTTGATTTCATTTTCTTGTTTAAAGAAGATGAATAATGTTTTAATAAAATGTTAAATATGTGGTGTTGGGTGTGCAGGGAGCCAGTGAGACTTGCTACCAGACTATACGAGAGTCATGGGAAGAAATTGATGAAGTTGCTTCAAAACCAGATGGTCTCTCAATCCTCAGCAAGAAATTTAAGACTTGCAAGTAATAATAGTTACTCTTTTTAATTAATTAAAAGCTTGTTAAAGTTAATTAATATTCGATGCAATTTTGCATGCTAAAAACCTTGGTAAATATCGTTGATGCAGTCCCTTGACAGACGCCAGTGAGCTCAAGAACCACCTGGACTCCATGTACGCTAATGCTGCTCAGTACAATAAACCACCAACATATCCGGTTAACAAGGTCTGTGGGGGCATAGATGGATGTGGTTTTGGGGATGATCTTCTTGGCAGAGTATTTGGTGGTCTTGTTGCTTATAAAGGAAATAGGTCATGCTACGTCAATGAACCCACTAACCAATCTGAAACATCTGTGGGCTGGAGATGGCAGGTACAGTATATATATATATAATTACTCCTTACATACTTCACGATAGCTGTTTAGATGAAGATGGGGATGTTGTTGTTTACAATGATCATGGCCCATTCTTATCTTTATATGATAATTGCACAGCTGACTAATCCAAGCCAAAAGGTTGGGCTGCGCGCGTGCGTGTTGAGTGTGAAATATATATATATATATGGATAAAAAGGGGTACAAGATCTTCGAATGGTTCTTAAAGCAACACTATATGGTGATTCTTATATTAAGTTTGGCGATGTTGGTTAGGAAAGTGATCAGAAACTATTAATTAAGCCTTAAAATAATCTTGTCATTAATTAAGTTATACGTGCTTTACAAGAAAGATTCAACAGAAAATTGGATTACAATAATTGAATTAAGTACGAAATTTTATACTACTCTAATTAATAATGACTACCAATAGATATTTCCAGTGACAAACTACAGTAAAAATACTTGGGGGGCTGAGGAAGCCGAAGAGCTTTAGGCACAAATTAATGGATTAAAAATCAAGGGGATGTAAATGGAATTTCTTAAGTTTCGAGGGATAAAAACTAGGATATATATGAAAATTTCAAAAAGTTTAGAGGTGGTTGTGGCCACTCATAGTCCCACACTTGTGGCCACCTTTAAGGGGAAAAAAAAACAAATATTGATATAAAAAAAAGTAACTTTCAATAAGTTTTTTGAAATTTAAAAATAAAATTTTTAAATCTTAAATTTTATCTTTGCATGTACCTTCAATGGAATGATATAAAATCTAACTTAATTAGTCTTAACAATTTTAATTTTGACAAATTAAATTTTATATTTAGACATGTAGTGAGATGGTGATGCCTATTGGTTATGGGAATGACTCCATGTTTCCACCCGATCCTTTTGATTTGAAAGCCTACATAGAAGATTGCAAGAGTTTATATGATGTTACACCTCGTTTTCATTGGGTCACTACCTATTACGGAGGCCATGTAAGCTTTCTTTAGTTTCTCTAGCTTAATTCGTGAATTTTTTATTTTTATTTTTTGTTATTTTACCACAAATTTTAAATCATTCTTTACTTATTTTCTTTTAAATGTAGAGTATAAGACTGATTCTTCAAAGGTTTGCTAGCAATATCATTTTCTCCAATGGGCTAAGAGATCCTTATAGTAGTGGAGGGTAAGTAACAAGCAAATTTGGGAAAAGACATAAGTCAATGATTTTGAGGCATGGGATGTTATTACAATCACCGGTCCAAGTTTAACATGTTCTATCATCTCAATTTCTAGGGTGTTGGAGAACATTTCAGACACTGTTGTTGCTGTCAAGACCGTCAATGGTAAGCATGCTTGAAAAGCAAGAATAGAATATGATCATAGGATCAATATGTGGCTGGCTAGCCCTATCAATTGAAAAGAGATGAATTTTTAGAAGGAAGTTCATAGAAATTAACAGTACTACAAGATTAATTAAATTAATTGCAGGGTCTCATTGCCTGGATATACTTTTTGCAAAGGAAACTGATCCAGAATGGCTGGTCGCACAGCGAAAGACAGAGATCAAGATTATTAAAGAGTGGATTAATAAGTACTATGCTGATCTAAGCAGGTTTTAGACGTGAATCATGTAGACCAAAAGAGGACAGAAGGCACTGGAAATTGAAACTATACCATTTTCTTAATTTTTCCAGTTTACATCTCGTTAGTTTACTGGAAAGTAGTTTTCTTTTGGAAAGTGAATTTCGAGAAAGTATTTTCTGATGTTTGGTAGTGTAATGAAAAATAAGTTGGAAAATATTTTCCAGTGTTTGGTTATGTCATGAAAAATAAGCTGGAAAATAACTTATTAATGTTTTATTTTTTTCAAGTTTATTAAAATAATGAGGAACAAATCTTACAAATTAAAAAGTTGAATGAGAATGAAATTGAAAAAAAATATAATTTTATAAATTATCTCAAATAAAATAAATAATAATTAAAATAATAGAGATCAAATAAAAAAAATTGAAAGATGAAGAAATTAAAATAATAGAGATCAAATAAAAAAAATTGAAAGATGAAGAAATTAAAATAATAATAATTAACATTTCATAAATTATTTTAAATAAAATAAGTAACAATCAAAAGAATGAGGATCAAATTTGATAGATAAAAAATTTCAATTAAAAAATGATAAAGGAAAAGCAAAATAAAAATGAGGACCAAAGTTAATATAAAAATTAAATTCTAAGGGATGAAATTGAAAAATAAATATTCAATATATATATATATATAGCAATCAAAAGTTTGAGGACTAAATTTGATATAATCGGCAAATAATATGACATTTCTAAATTTTTCACAACTTCCGGAAAGTGTTTTCCGCCCAAAATAAAAGGAAAACACTTTCCTGGAAATCAAGCCAAATTTTTCTTTAACGGGAAAGTGTTTTCCGTTGACGGGAAACTGTTTTTCATTGACCGGAAAGTGTTTTTCATTGACCAACTTTTCTAATAACAAACAAATACTGGAAAGTGATTTTCTGAAAACCACTTTCCAGAAACAAACACCTCCTAGATTTATATGTATCTTGAGCAGTAGAAAATCTGTTGAAATCAATTTTACACAAATTCTACTGTATTTCATTCATTGCTCTAGCAAGATGGTATTTCATTCATTAATTTTTAAACCATTAAAATCGTTAAATAACCCATCTTCACTTAAAATTAAAAAAATTATATATATAAACAAAGTAAAGAATCAACATGCTAAATATGATAATTTTATTTGATTTGAATCAAATTAATTTTTTTACTTTCCTTTTCAATCTATAAAATTATAATATATCCAGTTTTTGTACGGTGCTATCAATTTATTTGAGTTACAAAAAAAACATATTGAAATTTTGTTTTTATTTTTCTAGAATAAAATTAAATAAACTATATGTATGAATTTTTTTTTTAATTCTAATTTTATAAACTATAAGTTTGGGGAGGGGGAATTAAAGCTTACAAAATATAAAAACATTTTGGTTAGTTTCTCTAATAAAGGAAGACGAAAGAACTAAACATTAATTAAGAAAACAACTGACAAAGAATAAACTATTTTAAAAAATTAATAGAACGATGGGTGGCTCATTAAGACAACTACTACGAGGAGAATTTTGATTAAAACCTAGAGCTAAGTCAAATAGAGAAAATATTTTTTATAAAAGAAAAAATTACCATGATTTGATGCTAAAGTTGTTTGTTAAGGCATATTGACTTCTTCTAGCATTTTTTTTTTATAGGAGTTAATTGACTGAGAGGTGGTGATCATATTGTTTCATGGCCATATTCATATTATGAAAAAAGTTGATAAAATTAAAAGACTCGGGATTAATTATGATAATGATACTGAGATAATATATTAGGAGCTAGATTAAGATTTTCCCAAAATCAGAAGAGTTAATTATATATAACTAAATAAAAATAGATTTTAAAAAGGGATTTACTACAATATATAAATGAATCAACTTTGAGACTTTATTTAATAACCTAAGCTCTAAGGCTGCTTGGACTCGTCAGGTCCCCTCATTGATCTTGTCAGAAAGTAGCTTCATTTGAACAACATACTTAATTTTGTCCCACCTGGTTAATGGTTGCAGGGAACTCTTTCATAACCAAGGCCAACTTCAACAAAAACAAAGGAGAACACTTGAACAACTCCTCTACCATCAACCCCAATCAACATCTATTCGCGAGAGGATATAGAAGTACTAACATACAATGCTTCCACATGCTAGTTGCTAGTTGATAAATTTATTTTTAATGGGTTTAAAAAACTTTTATGATGTCTTTTCTTAGTCACACTTGAGAAAATGAGCATACTTAGCGGGATTGGTAATGTGCCAAGCCTCGAGCATGCTGGGTCTTACGCTAACAAGACCAAGTCGTGATTGGGCTTGGCAGTGTGCCAAGCCCGGGCACCCTAAGTCGGGCATTAGCGAGACCCAACTGCTTGCTACTGCCAAGCCCCAAGCATGCTAGGATTGACAGTATGTCAAGACCCTGGCATGCCTATGGAAATGCACATCCTCCCTTTGAACGCTCAAGAAAATAATCATCCTCCTTTAGCACATCCAAAGGAATAAGGTAATGCGAATATAACAAACATGCCAAACCCAAGACATTTGAACTTGACAGTCAGTAAAGTGAAAGACAACGTGAGTCTAGCAAACATACTACAACTAAGGCACTTGGACCTGGTAGTCAGCCACATCTAAGACAACGTGAGTCTGACAAATATGTCAGAACCAAAACACCTGGATTGGGTTGGCACTTGGACTTGGCAGCCAGCCAAGTCCAAGACAACGTGAGTCTGACAAACATGTCAAAAGGCACTTGGACTTGGCAGCCAACCAATTCCAAGATAACATGAGTCTGTCAAACATGTCAGACCCAAGTCTAAGGTAATAACCATCTTTCTTTGGGCATGACCAAGGGAATGACCATCCTTCCTTAGTCCATTAAATAAATGATCATCCTCCCTTGACACGTCTAGAGGAATGACTAACCTCTCTTGGGTCTAACTTCAGTGAAGAACTCAGCCTCTATAGGCTTAGCTATATTTAACATCTTGGACCATATTCTCCTTACACCTTTTAGGTGTATAAAAGTACTCCAAGGGACCCATCATATTCCAATCAAACATTAATACAAATATAAGAGATATGTATCCCTCATTAAATGTTATGAAGGTAATATTACACTCTAGACCCTCCTCTTCACAAAAGAACAAGACTAATGCGTTATAAATACACCATGAGACCTTCAGAACAAAGGTTCACAGTCTTCATTTTTTACTGCATATATATTTTCAGATCATCTCTCTCTAGAATATTCTAGAATTTTCTCTCTCTAAAAATACTTATTTAAGAATTGAAGAGTCCTCACTTCTATTAAAGAGGATCTTTTACATGTACTAACTGTCGAACCCGACATCGCGACGGCCCTAAAAAATAATCTTGGAAAGAATAGATTTCTGGCATCTTGTTCTTTTAGGAAAAAGGTGTCTTGTTCAAGGAGTCGTCATCTAGTATTATGGCCACTAGGAACCCTAACTGGTCAACAGAGATTCTATGGTACGGGACTGGTTACGTAAAAGGGAAGATATTATCACCCCTTAAACGTTCTGCCTGAGACAGACTGCATTGATGGTTTTGTCTTAAATTGCTAAACGTTTATTGGTTCTATGCTATGATGATTTGCTTATAATATTCCTGACTCTAGCGTTAGTGAATATTCGACTACGGATACTTCCAACTCTGGCGTTGGTAAGTATTACATAACCCAAAACAAAAATGAATGGTGTTGCTTGACTCTAGCTCTTTAAATAAACCAAATAAAAATAAATTTAGATATATGCATGCATATTTTTTATTTTTTTATTTTTTTTCTATTTTTTTATTATTTATCTTTTTTGGGGCTGGGCCCAGCTCAGCCCACATGGGTTGGGCTAGACCCAGCCAGCCCAGCTCGGTCACTAGCCCAAGCCAGTGACCCGGCTGGGCCACAGCACGCATGAACTAGTTTCATGCGTGCATGGCACTGTGCGAAGGTAATTAATTACCTTCGCACAGTGCTAAATGCACTGAAGTTTCGAAACAAAAACGAAGAGGAAGAGAAAGCTTACCTTGCTGCAGGTTGCTTTGCCGGAGTGTTAGCGTGTTGGGCGAAGATCAGTGGTGGCGTCCGTTGATAGGAAACTAGAAATCCTCCTTCTACCTCTGTTTTCCTGCCTTCTATTTATTCTTTTCTTGTCTGTGAAATTCTCCCCGTGCTCTGTTTTTCAAACTCTCTCTACTCTCTCTCGGTCTGTTTCTGCCTTCGTTGTTTTAGGCCAGTACTGGTGAGGGGAAGCTCGTTTCTGGTATGGGGTTCTAAAAAACACTTAAACGTTCATCTGGTATCTTTGTGTCTCTTCTCTTTTCGGTTTTTTTCGTCTCCCTCCCTCTCTCTCTAACCAACCCCTGTTTTTCAGTGCTCTTATGCTTATATAGAGCCCGACGGGTTGGTAACGGGCGGTAGGCTGAGGGTCGACCACCATTAAGGCGCCCATAACTGAAGCCAACAGACAACGATTACTGCTGCAACGTTTCTCCATCATTTACTGTAGAAAATGGTCACTAGCTTAAAGGAGAAAAAGATGAACGACGTCTTCAAAATGATGTCGTTTGGAGATAAAAGATGGCCATTTTACTTTTTGACCAATGCCGTTTCGAAAGTCTTGTAATTAAGCCCCTGGTTTAAACTATAATTGGCCCCTGCATTTGCGGGCCATTTTCAATGTAGTCCTTGGATTTTAATCTTGCAATTTTGACCCTAAACTTTAATATTTCTTCAATTAAGTCCCTGAATAAGTTAATTCCAAGCTCAATTAAGTCTAAAACTTGTCAATTCTCCAATTAAACCCTTGCTTGGATTAATTAAATTAATTTCAAGCTTAATCAAGTCTCAAAACTTATCAATTCTCCAATCAAACCCTTGATTGGATTATTTAAATCAATTTCAAGCTTAATCAAGTCTCAAAACTTATCAATTCTCCAATTAAGCCCTTAATTTGATTAATTAAACTAGTCAAGAATTTAATTAAATCTTTAAACTTCCAATCATGTTGCCCTTAACCCAAATTTTAATTCATTCTTCATTTATTTTATTTTTACTTGTTTTTCATCATTTTTTTTC
>Ga0307515_10010846_pt1 | contig 17383 bp, 1 predicted proteins | sample 17_EM_MG_FD_194513 | JGI IMG/M metagenome (GOLD analysis project Ga0307515, IMG submission 194513) | Populus trichocarpa ectomycorrhiza microbial communities from riparian zone in the Pacific Northwest, United States - 17_EM | ecosystem: Host-associated > Plants > Roots > Unclassified | place...
AGTAAAAGGGCTAGTCTTTTCTAGTAAGGCGGTTAAGAGGCCGGGCAATTCTGCTGTAGTTCTTAATAAAGCGTTAGTAGAAGTTACAGAAACCTAAAAATAATTATACCCCCTTTACGGTCCGTGGGGGCGTTCACTGGTTAATTACGGTTGTTTTCTCTAGGTCGGCCTTAATTCTATCCGTGCTAATAATAAAACCTAGGTACTTTATACGCTTAATACTAAATTCTAACTTTTTAATATTGGCCTAGAGGCTAGCTTCGCGGAGCCGTTATAGGACTTTATAGACGTGCTTCTTGTATTCTAGTTTGTTCTCTAAGTAAATTATAATATTATTTAGATAGGCCGTATAGAAGTCGTTAAGGTAGTTAAAAAGTACATTGTTTATATACCGCTGGTATATAGCTAGTCCGTTAGTTAGTCTAAAAGGAAGTACCTTATATTTATACGTCCCGTAATAGGTCCGGAATATAGTAAAATCCTTAGACCTAGGGTTTATCCTAATTCGGTAAAAGGCCTGGCGGATATTGAGCTTTATAAAAACCTTAGCTTTACTTATTTAGGTAAGAGTCTTATTAAGTAAGGGCAGTGTGTAGTGGTCCTTATAGGTTATATTATTTAGCTTATAGTAGTTAATATAGAAGCGCAGTCCTCTATTTGGCTTTTTAATAAAGAGAATAGGTAAGTTAAAAGGGGCTTGGCTAGGCTCGATAAAGCCCTTATTTAGGTTATTAATAAAATACTACTTTATAGCCTATAATTCGGCAATAGACTATAGGTAGAGAGGGCTAAAGCTAAGGGTACTTCCCTTGTCTTGCTTAATCTTGATCTTATAGTTATATAGTTAGTAGGGTAGAAGTATATTAGACGCTACCTTAGAGAATACGTCCTTAAATTTCCGGTGTTGATTAGGCAGTTTTTACTCCACTAGTTCTTCGTCTATAAGCCCGCTTTCCTATCCACTAAGCTTACTTTTCTTTTCCTTAATTATTCGGTTAATTTTGTATAGGCTAGTTATAAAGGTAATGGTATTAGGCTAAACCAGGTTCTGGTAGAATCCTATAGCGCTAATATAGCAGATATTAACTGGTAGGAGGTTTATAGGTTTCTTTAGCGTCTATTAGGCCGTGGTTTGCGGTATAGGGTTTATAGTCTTCCTTAGCTCACATTCCATTTTCTGTAAGTTGTCCTTCCTATTTATTAGTTTAGTGTGGTGTCTGATATCCCTAGCTTTTCTTTATAGCTTTATAGGGTTCTCTGTAGGGAACTTAGCTAGGTTATTACTAACTTTCTAGGTCTTTAGTGCGGGTGGCGTAATATAGGTAGTTTAAGGGCGGCGTAGTATACGGATCCGTTATAGGTTAAGCTATATGTCCTTCTTAAAGGCCTAGTCTTTGCGCATAGCATTGGCCTAGTAAATAGTATTAATTTAGGGCCGTATAAGGTTTTCTATTATAATGCTAATTTCTTTTATAAAGGAAGGGGTTGGGGGTAAAGTTTCGGGCTAGATAAGCCGTCTACTTTATACTTTAAGCTATAAGCCTAAATAGGCTAGCTATTTTCTTCCTAAGATTATATTATAGCTTCCTAAGTCCGTAATAAGAAAGGGGATATTATACTGCCTTCGTTTATTAACGCGAAGGTAAATCCGCAAGATAGTTGTAATAGGTAGCCCTATCTATCCGTTATAACCGCGAATAGGGATTAGTTTAGGCAGTTCTTTAAGGGGTATATTTAAAAAATTAGCTAGTTTTGCAGCGCACTTTATATTAATTAAGGTAAAGGTATTTACTCCTAAGTTAGCTAAAGCAGAGGTTAAAACTTAATATCTATTATGAAATAAAGTATAAGGGATAGTGTAGCTTCTTCTACTAACTAGCCGACCTAGATTAATATATAATATATTAATCCCTTTTAACCCTAGAGAGGAGTCTTCCTCTAGGGTTCCTCTTTTTCCGGCTCCGTACTATCCTCCTAAATTAATAGAACCTCATTTGTCCTTACCTTTATTAGGCAGTTCCTTATAGGGTGGCTTATTTAACTGTATAAGAAGTAAGCTTCTTAATTGCTAAGGGCCTATATATAGGGGTCGCTATATATAGGCTGGGTATACACTAGGCCCACAGTAGGGGTAGCTGCGCGGCTAGCTGCTGGGTTAGCTATAGGAGTTGCCGATCGTGCTAGGGCACTATAGGCTGTACTTGTAGTACTTGCGGCCTAGTTTATAAGGTTTCTAGTTTTTAGCCGGTTAGCGCGTGCCTTAATTTAATAGAGGCCTTAGTTAATAGCTAGGCAATAGTCTATAAGTTCCTTTAACATTTATACCGTAGTATAAGCTAGTAATACGGCCCGCTATAGGTCTAGGGTAAGCTTATTAAAGAGGTCTGGCAGTAGGTCTTCCTAGGGGATCTAGGCCTATCCGGCTAGGTATAGAAAGCGGGTTTAGAAGGCTAAAAAGGTCTCCGTTGTTTTTATGTTTAGGCTTTTATAGCTAAGGCGGGCGTTTTATACTTTAAAAGGGTCTTTATAAATAGAAGATAAGTATTTAATTATTTCTTCTTTAGAGATAAAGGGGTCTGCTAAGTCTTCTGTGTATTGCGGGCGTAAATACGTTTAGGCGTCTTCGCTAGTACGGCTAAAGACGTAGGCTATTCTGGCTTAGGCATTAGGGAAGTAGTCTATATTAACTTTAAGCTTATTCCGTAATTAAAGCTTCCAATTATTAAATATAGGGTCGGTTCCGTCTATAAGTAGTAGGGGGTCTACGACCTTTACTAACCGCTTTGGTGCTATATAGGCCTTGGTAGATCTACTAAGGCGCTAGGATAGGGCCTGTAGGACTATAGTAAGTCTTTAGTTATCTAATAATGACTTATTATTAGATATAGGGGTATCTCTGGCTTCGAGCAGCTCTCGCAATTGTTTAATTTCGGCATTAGTAGCCGTAAGCTCCGCCTAGGGGGTTAAAACGTTAATTGTTTCTTCGTCTAAAGTATTTAAGGGTCCTACAGCTACTTTACCTACTGCTGTGGTTCGTGGCATAGTGGTAGGGGTGTTAGGTAATTCTAGGTAATTTCTTTAGGGGTTTTAGTCTGTGTGTATCTTATGGGTCCTTTCCTTAGGGTTCTGTTCTTTTTTTTTAGGTCCTGTCCTTATGGTCCTAGTAATGTCCTTAGGGTCCTGTTCTATGTTCTTGTAGATATATTTAAGTTCCTTCTTAGGAAGAAAGAGTAGAGTAAGCTTTAGATAATATTAGCGACTTAGTTAATTAAGATATAAGCATAGCAAAAGGGTCGCGTAAGCCTATATAATTGGATTGTCTATAAACGAGAATCTAAAGCTAAAGAAAGGAAAGGAGAAGAAGGGGAGCGCCGCTCGAAGCTATATACGATCTTCGCGTCACGTGACCGCAATATGCGGCAATCTGTGGCAACTTGCCAGTGCGTAGTTCTGCCAAGTTCTGCCAGTGCCGTAACAGAAGGAGCGTATAATTACGTATTATATAAAGAAATACGTATTTCTATTCTATTCTATTCTACATCTAGCTTAAAGTATTCTTTTTTTTTCCTTTCTTATCCGTATAATTAACTCTTCTCTATTATAACTCTTCTATTGCCATTTAATTCTACTTTTAATTTTTTAAGTATTTAAGCATTTTAATTGTATTAACCCTAAGCTTTACTCGCTTCTATAAAACTGTATAATATACCCCTAAAAAATATCCGCTTTAGTTTATTACTTATAGCTAGAATTAATAGAATATTAATAGCTATTAATAAGAGTCGTGGCTAACGCTTACATTACTCATCTTAATAGTACTATTTAAGAAGAGAAACCTTAATATAAAGTGGGTTCTCGACGATATAGTTCTTATACTTATCTTAGCTCTTTAAATAATTAAACTTATTAAGGTTCTTAGTAAGCTGCTTATATAGATTAAGATCTTCTTTAGATAAGGCCTTCTTATATAATATAGTACTTAATGCTTGTAGTAAAGGCCAGGGGCCTTAATACTAACTTCGATACTTATTCTAAAGTTACTCTACTATATTAAGCGCTAGCTTTCGCCACTTCTTACTCTAATTTGCTTTAATATACTCTATACAACGTTATAAATTAAAAATAATTGCTATAGTATATAGCGGAGACTTATTAGACTTTAGGTAGTATTTATTAAATACCTCCTAACTAGCCTTAATCCGCTTATAAAAGAATTTATCTTCTTTATAATCTTCCTATTATACAATATTAGCCTATATATACTTCCTCTAAATATATATACCTTACTAAGCTGTTTTTAAAGTAGTGTATAAGGAGGTCTATTTAAAAAAAAGTATATCTAGGATTATTGCATTATGCCCTTAAGTTATAAAAGTTGCTTTCTTAAAGATAAGAAGAAAGCTTATTATTATATAAAGCTATTTCCAATCTATGGGATTATAAGGGATATTATTGCAGACACCTTAGGATGCCCTTAGAACAACCCCCGGACGCCCCTTAGATGGTCGCCGGTCACGTGCCAGAGGCACGTGCCCGTAGTATATAGTCTCCACAATCCCAGAGGCCTTACCTCCTCAAGGATTCGTCTCTCTCACTAATCTATTCTGTTCCAATCGTGTCCTTATAGCCCCCTGTCTATAAAGTCCCCTTATAGGGATTTAGAAAATTATTATCTAAGCCGTACTTTTTTATATATTAATCTATTATAGGCTTATATTAAATAGCAATCTATAATATTTTACACTAGCTGTTCTATCTTATACAATTATTAAGTGGAATTTGTTTTCCTATTAGCTCTTTAATAGCCCTTATACAGCCAGGAGAGCTTTATATATATATAATATTATTATAGAGCTTTCTAAGGGCGCCTATATCTTAAAAAATTTTATCTTTATCTTTAGCTTTATACAAATTAATTTACTTAACTTTAACCTTAAAAAGAAAGGCTTAAATAGTAAGATTAATAATATAGCCATTGCAACGGATTTTATTGTATAAAGATTTCTATATAATAGCTTCCTCCTCTTTTATATACTTTTTAATCGTATAATAAAGAGTATTATTTATTCCTATATTATCTAAGACAACTATACTAAGCTTCTATATAATCCCATAGTCCTTTAGTATAGGAAGTAGAGTTAAAAACTGAATTTTTTTTCCTACTATAAGATTGTACCGTATAAAGAGCAAGGAGAGCTTTAGAGAGTCCTTTTAAGTTTTACTTAATAAAGTAGGCGCAAACTCTAAGGAAAAGATGCTAATTAGGAGAGGTCTAAATATTAACTAAAAGATAAATACTTAATATTGCTGATTGAAGCTTCTTTTGTACGATGTCTTTTATTAATTTTTATAATTCTTTAATCCTCTTTTTTACTTATATATAAGCTATTATAATAAAACCCTCTACCTCTAGATTAAGGACCTAGTAAAATATATAGAACTCTGGCCACTTAATAAGTTAAAGTAGAAGATTTTATACCGTAATAAGGGAAATAAGGGCAGCCGTAATAACCTCCTTATTAAGAGCGTTTTTAAGTGCAAGAGAATTAACCTCTATATAATTATATTTTATATAAAGCTGCATATATAGATCTTAAAGCTTTTCTTTAGCACCTTAATAAATAACACCCAGAGTTTTAGAAATAGTAATCTTATACTTCTTTATAAGATAATTCTAGAAATTTATAACGCACTTTACGCTATATAGTTCCTCTATATAGTATTTATAATATAAAATATATTACTTATCCCAGTATTTTTTTAGTTAATTATTATATAGATCTTATATATGGCACTAAATTTTAGGGTTCCTTCTATCTTTTAATCTCTGTAAGGTGAGGATGTGGATAGGGAGTCCAATGATAGAATAATAGGTATATTGTATAGACAGAGACGAATCCTTAAGGGAGAAGGAGGAGTCTAAGGTGCGAGGTAAGGGGTTTCTATAGGCACGTGCAGCGCGCGTGCCTTATAGGCGAGTTGCCTGCGGGTTGCCTGTACCTCGCAGCTATATAGCTATTTACTTAGGTTTTACCTAACAATGCCCCCCCCTTTAAAAAGGGTTGTCCCCAATCCTTTATATACTTAGGCCTTAATAAAACCCTATAAAAACCTTTAGAAGGAAAAAATTGGAAGGGAAAGAGCGTCCTAATTTTACGCATAGAGAGATAGGTGGTATACTTGCGCGGCGCAAAGATGTTAAGGAACTTTAACCGCCGGTTAAAGTTATCTAATTAGTTAGATTTGGCTTGCTAAGACTTCCCTATATTTTACCGAGCTAATAGTAATTTTATATACCTAGTATAGAAAATCCTAATTAGTCTATTTAATAAGTAGAGCTAATAGCTTAATACTATCGCCTAAATTTGGTAGATAAGAAATATTCTAAAAGCTCGCTTATATAGGTAGGTCGCTAGTACCTCGCGGGTAGGTTATAGGTTACTTGCATATAGCCAGATTTAGGATAGTAAGGCTATATACCCGTTAAACCTACCGTTAACCCTTACTTTAGCCTTGCGCTATATAGGTATAGCGCTGTATATACTTCGCGGGTAGGTTATAGATTACTTATATATAGCTAGTTTAGGACGGTAAGGCTATATACCCATTAAACCCGCCGCTAACCTATACTTTAGCCTTACGCGTTATCTATATAGCATATACGTAGAATAGTGTAAGTCGTTAGTATAGGTTACTACTAGCAGGTTACTAGTAGGTGAAAGACCCTGGTTAAAGGACCCTAGTTATAAACAGACCTATTTAGTATAAATTATTAGTATAGGTTATTACCAGTAGGTTACTAGCGGGTTAAAGACCTTAGTTAAAGGACTTTAGTTATAGATAGACCTATTACCTAATATATAAATAGTCTATAAAGGTAGTATAGAGTAACAGACTAGGTCTAGGGAGAGTACTTTTAATTACTTTAGGGTTACTAGTAGTACGCCTATAAGTTATTAGCATAGCCAGGTTACGTTAGAGTGTGGCCTATATAGGATATTAATAAATTAAGCTTCACCCCATATATATACCGCAACTCTTACTATAAGCGTTAACTTACTCCTTAATCCCTTAGGACGTCCTCTACCTTTCTTTAATATAGGCTATATCTTAGCAGTAGCGCTTACTTTTCGCTTACGCTTTAGCTATAAGGCTAAGTAGTAGCACACTAGTTTTATAAAACAGTCTATAAGGATAAGGAGGTGTCTTAGCCTTAAGGAGATCTATAATAGTTAAGTAAGTAATACCGCTAGGCTTATATAGGGGCCTTAGGGGCTATAGCTCACTATAAGGTATATAGTGGCGCGATTTAAGCGTTAGCAGGTATTATAGTACTTAGGTATTTATAGAGGTCCTTAGTAAGGCTAGACCTTATTATACCTTAGGAGTCCTTAAGTATTACTAGCAAGAGCTCGCCCTTAGGTAGTTATATATAGAGCGTATAAAGGCGTCCCTTATACTCTATAGATAGACTAGTAACTTAGGGGTGTTCTATAAGCCGTTTTAGCTAAGGTAGCTACTACTACTACTTGCCGTAGTACGAGGCTCTACGTAAAGCTAGTACTAGTAAGGTAACTTGTAGGGTTATTATAGGGGACCGTCGCCTAGGCTAAGGGTCTAGCGCTATAGGTCGGTTAAAGTCTTAGTAAGAATGGCAAGATACTCTAGTCCGCTGGCACTAGGTTGTTAGTATAGTAGCACTAAGACCGCCTATAAGGTCTATAACCCGTAACTTTTATATAGCATTAAGGGTTAATTTGGCACCTATTGTCGTATTAAGTATATAAGTAGGCTTTACCCTAGGGCGTATCTATCGCGATATATACTATAATACGTTCCTTTTCTCCCTATCTAACGTCGGGTTATAATGCGCCTGCGTAAGGTATACGTTTAGGGGTATGCGGTATCCGAATCTAACGTTAGGTCGCGATATCCTGCGCATAGTATGCGTTTAGGGTATGCGGTGTCCTGGTCTTAGCATCTAACGTTAGGTCGCGATATACCTGCGCACAATATGCATTTAGGGTATGCGTTATTCTAGTCCTATTCTAACGTTGGGTCGCGATATCCTGCGCATAATATGCGTTTAGGGTATATGGTATCCTCGTCTCGTTCTCTAACATTAGGTCGCAATGTCCTGCGTATAATATATTTAGGGTATGCGTTATCTAAGCCTTCTTCCCATCTAACGTTAGGTCGCGATGCGCCTACGCAAGGTATACGTTTAGAGGCATGCGTTATTCTAGTCTTAGGTAGCTTACTACTAGTAATCTTTACTACGGCTACTGTCTGCGTTCCTTATATAAGTTGTATATATAGCGCTGGCGTCTAGGGGGTCCTCTAAGCTATCTAGCTATTAAGTAGTCTCCCTAGAAGTTTAGTTAGGAAAGCGTTGCCTTTTTAAGGTTTTATCCTCTAAACCTAATTCTATAAAGCTTAAGGTACGACCGCGCTTTAAACGTAAGAATTTACTACTACTAACTACGCGATCTTTTATAAGCTTTATAGTATTAAGCAGTTGCTCTATATAGCGGATTTCTATAAAGAGGTCCTTAGTGGTTTTTACCCGTATAGTGAAGTTCTAGCGGAAGAGCTCTGCTTATAGGTAGGTTAGGAGGCATAAAAACTAAAAGTCTACCTATTAATTAGGGTCGATAAAAGGGGTGTATAAGAAGAGGCCCTTTAAGCTATATATATAGGCTAAGAAGGTATTAAACTTCTAGTTCTCCTGTATTACAGTTATATAGTATATAGTAGTATTTTTTAAGTGTCTTGCTATAGGGTTCTTAATCTAGTCTTATACTATAGTCTTAAGTTTATCCTATAGTAAAGGACCTTTATCTTTAGCGCCTAGGCGGTAATATACTAGTTAGACGACTATCTTCTCTTTTATAAGACCTTTAATGGCCTAGCGCGTACATCGCTCGTAGTTATAGTCAGCGTCGTAGATCTTAAATTAATTCTTAATTATAGTAATCTACCGGTTAAACTTCTGTTAAGTAGTGCCACTAATATTAGGCGGTAACTTCTTAACTAGGGCGTTAAGATTTATTCGTTATATACGTTCGCTATATAACTTATACTCTTCGCTAAAGAGATAATAGGAGGGCTTTGTTAAATCGATAATGCTTTATAAGTTGGCTATTTTATTAGCCAGCTTATCTAGCTCCTTTAGGTTAGCAGTATTTGGTAGGACACTAGTAACCTTACTAAGCTCCTGTTAAGCCTAGGTATATAAGTTAGACTAGTCTTTAGCGTTTATAGATATCTAATCTTAAGATTTAGAAGGTGGCTTAGATTCTGCTGGTGTGCTGCTAGCGTTTTCGTCTGCACTAGATGCTAAGGCGCTTTGCCGTTATATCGTGGGCGTATTGCCGTTAAGTATAGGCGTTAATCTTGTCTTTAGAGGCATCGTAGATCGTAAGAAATTAAACCAGCTATCCTTCTAAGGGGATTAGTAAGGATTTAAATATAAGGTAAGAATATAGATAGGGAGTCCAATAATAGAACAATAGGTATATTATATAGACAGAGACGAATCCTTAAGGGAGAAGGAGGAGTTTAAGGTGGGAGGTAAGGGGTTTCTATAGGTACGTGTAGCGCATATACCTTACAGGCGAGTCGCCTACGGGTCGCCTATACCTCGCAGCTATATAGCTATCTACTTAGGTTTCACCTAACAATCTCTCTACACTAGTAGATGGTGTAAATTTTAATATTTTATTATTAGAAGCCATTTTATTATATATATAATAAATATTATAAAAGAAATTTAGGGTTTTAGGGAATGCCAAGAATTATTAGCCAATAATGGGTAATTTGGCGATATTGGCCAATACTAAATATTGGCCAATAATATTGACCGTCAGATTATTTAAATCTCCGCTAATAAGGAGACTTTTATAGGTATTATAAAATAGAAACTAGTAGTATATAGAGTTTTATACCCCTATATTATTACTAGCCTCCTATAGGGCAAAGTACGTAGTAGTTACTACTAGCTTTAAAACCTTACTCCTTAGCTAGGCTCTAACCCTTAGTATATCTAAAAAGTAGGTAGGATTACGTCCTATATAACTTTAAAAAAAATAGATATACTATAAGAGTATATATATTAGGTCCCGTAAGAGTTATAATAGATTTGTAATTACTTTTTTTTAGCTATATAGTAATATAGTGCGGGATATAATATATACGCGTATTAGTATACTAATAGATAAGACTGCTTACTAGGGCGGTATTCTAGTAAGGTACGCTTAAGGAGTAAATAGAAGTTATCTAGGCGTAAGGAGTTTAGTCTACCCTAAGAGTTATATTACTATAGACGTAAACTAAGGTAAGGGCCTAGATAAGTAGGCGTTAAACCTTATTATTAGTAATTAAGCTATATCCCTTGTATTGATAACTACGTCCTTAAAGCTGTGGCCCGTGCGCACTAATTAATAAGGTGCATATACGGGCGGTAAGTTATTCTGCCGCATCACTAGAGCTATTAAAAAGAGGAAGTGCTAGAGCCTAAAGCAGTGGCTTTTTACGACTTAATTTTTGGAAACAGTATATTAAGTAGGCTGTATAAGGTCTATTTCCTTAGATATATAATTGCGCATCATTTTGGTAGTGTATCTAATTGATAAAGTTATCTATTTACGACTTGACGTGAGGAAGTTGATGTTCTTGATCTCGTGCACGGGCCATATCTCTAAGGACGATATCGATGCAAGGGATAGCTACTTACCTATAGTTAATATTAATTCTCCCCCTATATAGAAAACAAATAAAGGTAGAATCTATAGCTATCTTTTTACTATAGATAAAGGTCCTAGAACTAAACGTATAGCTAGTAAGTATTTATATCCTAAATACTATATGTACAGTTAGCCTATATAGTTATTACGCTATATAATACTCTTCTATGACTACTATACGGTAAAAGACTAGGTATTTACTAGGGTAGGTATAAATTATATTACCTAAATACCTTTTATAAGTAGGGGCCTATATATAGTAATATAATAGCTTATAGATTAAGGAGTTCTTTAGTAGTTTTAAATAGTGTATAAGATCTAATAGAAAGATATAGGAGGATACGCCCCCTTCTAGCCCCTTAGGGACTAAACACCCCCACTAAGCCAAAGGCAGTATATAAGCGAATTACTAAACCCTCTTACTACCCCCTAGACTTTTTAAAAGACCTTAAAAGTATAGTATAAAAGGTAGATATACTATAAAGGTAAATAGGCTAGGCGAAGGCAGAGCGCGAAAGATTAGCTAAGAGGTTATACCTAGGTTTTTCCTTTATTAGGGATTTTTCCTATAAATATAAGGTAGAAGCCTATATAGACCTAAAAAAAGGACGGAATTGGGCAATAAATAGAATAAATAATAATAGTATATTTAAAAAAATTTATAATAATTTAGGGCCTTTTTAACTAATAAAATCTAAACTTTAAGTTTATTAAGCCTCTAGTTAGCTTATCTACTTAAATGCCTATCTTAATAGCGTATAGGATAGTAAGGGTTTAAATTTAATAATAGCATTCGCCTGCCTTAAGTAAGCCTTTATAACGGCACCGATTCTTTATTACTTTAACCTAGAATTTTATATAGTAATAGAAGCAGACTCTTCTAACTACGTAATGGCTAGGATTATATCTTAATATAATAAGCAGGGAGGGCTATGCTCGGTAACTTACTTTTTAAAACAAATAGTTCCCGCTAAATATAATTATAAGATATATAATAAAGAACTGCTAGCGATTATATACTACTTTAAATAATAGCGGCCTAAACTAGAAAGAGCCGACTTGCTAATTAAGGTTCTTAGTAACTATAAGAATCTATAGTACTTTATAAATATAAAGCGGCTAAGCTATTAATAAGCTCGCTTATCTAAATACCTATTCCGTTTCCGTTTTACAATTATATATATTATAGTACTAGTAGAAAATAGTGGATAGCTATAGTTACGTAACTAGAGAATAGTATTAAAACCTTGCTCCGAGCTGCGTTGCTATTATTTTTCTTTCCTTTCTTTAGCTCTAAATCTTCATTAATAGACAATCTAAATTACGGGACATAACTTAGTATATAAGATTGTGGGAACGTGGAAATATATAGGACATACCGACGTACTAACGCACCGACGTACTTAGTACATTTCTTAGCCGCAGTATTGTGTATTTAAAGGACCACAGTCCCTACCTTAGATAGCTCTCTCTCTTTATAGTAAATCTTAGAATATAATTAAAGTTAATCTATTAGGTACCTACTTCGTAGTTAGATCTTGTTATAATGTTTCTACCTATATACCTAGCCTATTAATAAGCCTACTGTAATATTTCCTCTAAGGCTTTATTATATATAACACTTCTATATCTTACTATATTATTATCTATATTATATATAGTTCGCAGCTTAATACTAAGCTCTTTATTAATTATATTAGGCCGCTACCTAAGCTAGAGGTATCTAATAATCTATACTTTTTTTTTTAAAAAAAAAAAAAGGAAGGCCGTAACGTAGGCGAGGACGCGTAAAAACGATATCTATAACTAATATGCGGAACGTTGGTCCCCTAACGTAAATTTTAACCCGAGTTTATAACCCAAAGCTTTAACTTAGAGCTTTATTATATAGACTTTAATTAATATATATAGAGATGAGGTTTTCTAGGGGGAGACCCCCTAGTGTAACGGAACCTTATAGTAGGAACTACGGTGGGTCCTGTTATTAGGCTAGGTGTATAGGAAATGCAAGTAATAATAGTCGACAAGTAATAATAACTGGTAGAGTGGTTGCCTAACAGATTAACTCTAATTATATTCTGAGAATTACTATAAGGAAGGAACTATCTAGGTAGGAACTAAGGGTCCTTAAATATACAACCGTACTCCTATAAAATCCTTCTTATACATAATATACGTGTGCTCTATTTGCTTTATTATAGATTATATAAATCCTATAGATTATATAGATTACGTTATATAACCTTAGTTACCATTCCTCATTATATAGCTCTATCGGCTCTATCTTAGACCGTACTTATATTAACTAACTAGCTTCTTTTATCTCTTCTCTAAGTAGTTATAATATTATACTTAAAGCATCCGTAATACTATCTCCCTTCTCTTTATCTTTATCCTTAAAGATTTAAAATATCTCTAAGTTGTTTACTAGAGGTATAATATTTATCTAATTAATTTGGTTAATATTATTGCTTATTATACCTAAAGCAATTTCTTCTTCCTTAACTGCTCGTCATACTCGCACTATTGCTACAATATTATCTCTTAGTGAGATTATACCGTCTCTATATTCTTATTATTTAAAAGAGGGGTTGGTTTATATTACGCTAGTAAACCCATCTTTACAATAACCGTCCTCTTGCTTAGAGTGCACTAAAGTAAATATTTATTTATCTTATAACGTTTGCTCTATCTCTAATGCTAAATATATATAACCTATTACTTTTAATAGTTAGCTAGTTCCCTAATTAATTTGTCTTAGGGTTTTATATTTAATCTGCTACTATATAGCTAGATAATAAACTATCTATTACTCTAGCAGAGTTGCGCCGTTCTTAGGACGCTAAACGGGAGGCTGCCAATACTTAGTAATAGGCCCTTAAGTCGCGTCTTACGGCGTCCGCTTAGTTAATCCGTCTTAAGAAGGTATATAAGAAGGTTTATTCTAAGAAATAGAAACTTATAAAATAAGGTTTATAGGAACTTAGTAATAAAAGAACGGATTCTCTTCTAATAAAGAAGGAAATAGATCTAAGTAGCTTAGTAACTACTCTTCTTAGGTCCCCCTTAGGTAACTTATTCTTTAGTAATCCTTCTTTATTAATACTACCTAACCTAATTTTTTCTAATACTTCTATACCTTTCTTATAGCGTTCTTTAAATTCTCTAGTGGTTTCTAGGTAGTCTTAGTGTAGCCTATCTACTTAACCTTATACTATATTTCGCCGTTAATGTCCTTATAATTAATAATCTTTAAAACTTACTATTTATCTTCTTTTTATCCTCTATACGTGTCTGCCTTATAGACTAATAGCTTAATATTCCTATATACTGGCTTTAGTATTGCGATATACTATATAGGGTAGATCTTTATTTTGGCTAATAGGTTTAATTTAAATATAACCAGTGAAATCCTTTATATGATTTTAAAAGGTCTTAGTCTAACGTAGTCCAACTTCTTACTTAATTATTAACTTTTAAAATTTTTATATAGTAGCCACACTTTATCTCCTTCCTTAAGATCTGGTCCCTTAGATCTCTTAGCATTATAGCACTTTTTTATTTTCTCTTATACTCTCTTTACTAATTCCATAAGGTCTATATAAAGATTTATTAATATCTTTATTCTCTCTTTAGCTATATTACTTATTTTCTTTACTTATTATAGTAATAACGATATTCTTAACTTATATCCATAATTTACCTTAAATAGTAATATGCCTATTCCTTCTTAAGGTGTTATATTATATATAAATTATATAACTAGTAATAGCGATACCTAATTATTCTATACGTAATTAATATAATGTCTTAGATACTATTCTAGTATCTAATTTAATCTTTCCATTTAACCGTCTGTCTATAAATAATATACGGTAAAAGTTGCTGCTTAAACTCCTTACTCTGTTAAGAATACTTCCTAAAATATTACTATAAATCTTAGATCTTTATCTAATATAATTTTACTTAGTGCTCTATATCTTATAAATACTTCCTTAATATAGATTCTAGTGACATCTTCCGCTGATATTTCTTCTATATATGCTATAAAGTATCCCTACTTTATAAGTTTATCTACTATTACTAAGATCGCGTTATAATCTTATCCGGTAATAGGATCTCTTAACTTTAATAACTTAATAATAAAGTCCTATAATATAACCTCCTATAGTCTCTCTAGTATTTTAATAGGTTATAGCCCTATACCTTATTAATTTATTTCTTTAGCAGTCTAGATACTCTTTTATTACTCTTTTTATAATATTTTAGATTCTATTAATAATATACTCCTCCTAGAGTCTTAATACTAAGCCTATAGCTCTATTATATCCTTAAGTTAATCCCTTATAGAATTCTTCTATAAATTGCTCCACTATACTTCTTAGGATATACTTTACTTCTTAATTTTTATATATATCCGTCTATAGATCTTTTAGTTATACCTCTAAAATTCTTTATACCTAAAAGCCTTCTAGTGTCTTATAAACTCTATCTAGTTTATCTTAAGTTACTATAATCTTTAGATAATTATACCTAATTAATCTATCTATATCCTTTCGTAGTAAAGCCCTTAATAGCTTTTCTTTATTTTATAGTTTAGCTTTACGGCTTAGAGCGTCTACCCGCGTATTATCTATAACCTTAATATACTAAATTTTAAAATAGTATTCTATAAGCATCTCTGCCTATTTAACCTATTTTTAGTTAAGTTCCTTTATTATTAGGAATCCTATTAGGTTCTTATAATCCGTCTTAACTATAAATAGTTTTTCTATGCCTTATAAGAATGCTTTTTATTCCTTTAATGCTATAACTATACCTAATAACTCCTTATTATAGATATTATAGTTTAACTCTAGTAGTATTATCTTTTAACTATAGTATACCACTAGGTGCTATCTATCTTAATATTTCTATATAAAGCACGCTCCTAATATATAGTCTAATATATTTATTTATACAACCGTTTCTAGTCTTAGTTAGTAGATTTTAAGAACTAGCTCCTAGGTAAATAACTTTTTAACTTTTCTAAAGAGTTCTCGCTATTCCTCTCCCCATACCTATAATTCTTCTTTCTTTATTAATTACGTAAACAGCTTAATATTCTTTAACTATTGCGCTATAAACCTCCTGTAGTAATTACAAAACCCTAAAAATAATCTTAACTGCGTGACGTTTTCTAGTTCTTACCAATTCACTATAGCCTTAATCTTCTTTAGATCTATACTAAGTTAGCCTAGTTTAATAATAAATCTAATAAAATTAGTCTTCCTAGTAAAGAACTCGCATTTCTTAATTGCTACTAGCATCTATTCTTCTTATAGTCTCTTTAAACCCTATTTAACGTATTCCCTATATTCCTCCTTAGTTATTAAGTAGATAATAATATTATCGAGGTATACTATAATAAATTTATCTAAGTGTTCTTCTAATACATTATTAATATGCTTCTAGAATATTACTAGTGCGTTTATAAGCCTAAATTATATAACTAATAGTATATATGGTCCTTTCTTTAACCTAAAGACTACCTTTTATTTATCGCCTTCCTTAATTCTAATTTAATAGTACGCCTATTTTAGATTTATTTTTAAAAAGATTTACGCGTTACCTATTCTATTTTAGATTTCGCTAATTAAGGGTAAAGAATACCTATCCTTTTAAGTAATGCTGTTTAACTATTTATAGTCAATACACAGCCTTAGTTTACTATTTTTCTTTAGTATAAATAGTACTAGATAACCCGCTAATAACTATAATGGTCTAATATATTCCTTTTATAAGTTTTTCTAGATAAACTCTTTTAATACTCTACCTTCTTCTTTAGTAAGCTTATAGATTAGAAAGAATCTTAGACTTATTCCTAGTTCTAACTCTATTTTATAGTCCTATACTATATACTCTAACAGCTTTTCACTTTTTAGCGACTATAGTTTCTTACTATATTTATAGTATCTTTTTAGTATATAACTTAAGCCTTACTTAGTCTCTTTATATATTACTCTAACTTAGTACTATACTAACTTAGCTTATTATTATATTTTATAGTATTAAGTATTCTTAATATTAACCTAACCTATAATTTAATCGATCTTTAGATTGTATTCCTATAACTAAGGTATCCCTAATACTGCCTTATCCTATCCTAATAGTAGGATATTAAAAGATATCTTAATTTGTCTTCCTTTAATAGTTAACTAAATTAGTCCTATTTTAAGATTAATAATCCCTCCTTTATAGGCTATTAGATCTCCTAAAATTATAACTAATAGGTAAAGTTACTCTTTTTATCTATAAGGTAGTCCTATTCTCTTAACTACTGCTAGTAAAATATAGTTTTGTATTACTTTACTATCTATTAGTGCCTTAAACTATTAATTTTACCACTTTACTTATAAATTTAGGTGTCGTCCTTAAATTCCTTTAAGGGTCTAAGGCTTTACTACTAGCTCCCTCTAGTTCTATAGGCCTCTACTTTTCCTAACTATTAGCTGCTTAATTCTTATATACTTAGCTTACTCTTTAGCCAATACCTAGTTTGCTTTTTATCTTTAATATACTATAAACATATATTTTCTAGGCATTCCTACTACTATTATCCGTCTAAGTATTCTTCTATAAGGAATCTTCCTAGTTAA
>Ga0307515_10010847_pt1 | contig 17383 bp, 12 predicted proteins | sample 17_EM_MG_FD_194513 | JGI IMG/M metagenome (GOLD analysis project Ga0307515, IMG submission 194513) | Populus trichocarpa ectomycorrhiza microbial communities from riparian zone in the Pacific Northwest, United States - 17_EM | ecosystem: Host-associated > Plants > Roots > Unclassified | place...
CGGCGGCGGCATGGGCATGGGCTATGGCGGCATGGGCTATGGCGGCATGGGCTGTGGCGGCATGGGCATGGGCTATGGCGGCATGGGCCATGGCGGCATGGGCCATGGCGGCATGGGCCATGGCGGCATGGGGATGGGCATGGGCATGGGCTATGGCGGCATGGGCGGCGGCATGAGCTATGGCAGCGCTCGCGGCGCCATGGGGCACCCCGGCCCCAGCCCCGGCCCGGTCGCAGCCGACAGCGTCGGTGGCGGCAACTCCAGCTCCACGAGTGCGAGCGCTGCTGCTGCCGCGACGTCGCGCGCGTGGACCTACAACGATCACTACTGGGAGTCGGATGACGGCCTGAGCTACTACGCCTCGGAAAAGAGGTTGATGCGCGACGTGACAACTGTCACGGACGACGCGGCCCTCGCGGCCCTCAATGAGGTCCAACTGCTCGAAGCCCAGCGCGCCAGCAAGCCGCGACCGGCGGCGGCCGCCCGCGGTGCGGGGCGCGAGGTCCGTCATGCGGCGCGCTCGCGAGAAAGTGTGGACGATCTAATTCGCAGCCGGTTCCGCGTCGCAGTCACTGACAAGCTCATCCAGTTCCACACACCCGCTGGCAAGCTAGCCGGTCAGATCAGCTGGTACGTGACGAAAGGCCGGAAGTTGAGCTTCTATGTCTCCAAGCTTGAAGCCGTCGATGGTGAGCATGCCGGGATCGGCAGCATGCTGATGTATTGGTTAATGAAGTACAACAACACCGGTGTCACCGATGTTCAGATCGAAGCCTTCGAGTCGAAGAGGAACGGCACGGTGGCGTTGACCCGCTGGTACAGCGAGCACGGCTTCGATGCGGGGATGAGCGGGAGCGTCGATGAGATTCAGGCGGCCTGCGAGCTCAAGATCCGGGCGAAGATGTCAAAATAGTGTAGCTGCGGGCCGCTCGCCCAACGCGCGGCTCGAGCTCACCAACCTCGTGCACGAGAACGCCCTCCCCGTCGTTCATCGCGCGCAGCGTGCCGACCACTCAGCTCGCCTGGCAGTCGCGAACGATGCCGACAGCGCCGCGATCATCGCTGCATTGCGCATGCACCTCGACGATGCATCCGAGTTCGTCTTCGCGACCGCGCTGGGCCTCGTAGGCAGCGCCGCCTTGATCGGCACGATCGAAGTTCGTGATGATGATCAGCGGCTCGGATCCTTTCGCCAGTTATTCGCCACCGACCACGGGGTCCAGCGGACCCGAGCGGACCGCAGGGGGATCCAATCACGTCCAAGTTCCTGAGAGGCTTGCAGAGCGCTGACGACAAACGGGTTTCGGAGCGTCTCTCAGGTGTCCGGCCGGATCCCGGCCGCCGTCCGAGGTCCAGACCGAGCCCGCACGCGATGCTGGGCCGCCGCGGTCGGCGGCTCAGCTGGTGAGCTGAGCCTCGGGGCCCAGGCCGCGGGCCACCGACGGCAGCTTGGCGAAGGCCTCCTTGTCGAGCGCCTTGTCGAGCGCGTCGCGCGCGGCGATCGTGCCGGCGGTGACCAGGCGCTCGAGCGCGCTGTCCATGCTCTGCATGCCCTCGCCCGAGCTCGACTGGATGAAGCTCGCGATCTGCGAGGTCTTGGCCTCGCGGATCAGCGACGACAGCGCGTAGTTGCCGAGCAGGATCTCGTGGGCCGCGACCCGGCCCTTGACGTCGGCGCGGCGCAGCAGCTGCTCGGCGAGCTTGCGGATCCCGGCCGGCACGCCGAGCGCGTCGAGCGACTGGATCTCGCTCGGGATCGCACGGAACACCGCGCCGGGGCCGTGGTCTTGCGCAGGTGAGCTCGCGAACGAGCGGCTCGCCGACCTGGGGATCCTGGTGCGCGACGCCGAGCAGGCGGTCGGCACCATGTCGGGCGGCGAGCGCCAGTGCCTGGCCATCGCGCGCGCCATCCACTTCGGCGCGCGCGTGCTGATCCTCGACGAGCCCACCGCCGCCCTCGGCGTCAAGCAGAGCGCGAACGTGCTCCGGATCGTCGCCCGGGCGCGCGACAAGGGCGTCTCGGTCATCTTCATCACGCACAACGTGCACCACGCCTATCCGATCGGCGACCGCTTCACGCTGCTCAACCGCGGCCGGTCGATGGGCACGTTCAAGAAGGCCGAGATCTCCCGCGACGAGGTCCTGAGCATGATGGCCGGCGGGCAGGAGATGCAGGACCTGATGTCCGAGCTGGACGTCCGGCTGTGAGCTCGCCTTCGCCCAGGACCGGCGTGAACGGCCTGCGAGCGGCCGCGCCGCGACGACAGGCCGGGCGCGCTTCACGTCATGTGCGGCGGCGGCACGTCCGCGAGCCGGGGGGGGCCGGGCCCACCCGGGCACGTCACCGCAGCGGCGCGGCCGGCAGCGACTGGAAGCGCACCTCGTCGCTGCTGTCATGGCAGCACGTTCCGGATAGCGAGATGAGGCGGGTCGCGTCGGCCGACGCGGCGAGGCCGAGCGGGAGCAGGCTGCGGTACGACCTCGCCACCGCCGAGCTCCGCGCCTCCAGCAGGAAGCCGCTTGGCCCGTCATAGATGAAGATATCCGACGACTCGTAGTACGCGTCGACGCCGCCGATGATCACGCCGTTCCACAGGCAGAGCATCGCATCAGGGTACCCGCTGGCCATGGGGAGCATCTGCGTGACCTCGCCGCTGACCATGTCGAGGCCGCGGATCCCACCGGCGGCGGTGTAGGCGGTCTCGCCGTTGGCGCTGACGCAGCCCTGGTGTCCCCTCTGCTCGTAGCCGGTGGCGAACAGGTGCTCTGCGACGAGGCGTCCGCCGTTCAGCGCCGTCCATCGCATGTGATACACGCCCCGCGTGTTGTAGAGCGTGTACGTGGTGTCCGCCTCGACGACAATGTGGCTGCTGCCGAGGGCCGGAGCGATGTGGATCGCCTGTAGCGGCGCGAGGAAGTCGTTGTCGGTGTACTCGGCGCCGGTGGTCACGTCGAACGTCCTCGCGCTCGGCGTGATCAGGAATGTGTGACCGGCAGCGCGCATCACCGCCAGGCCGCCGCCTGATGGGATCCCGTGGTGGTCGCGCCGCGAGAGATAGCTCCCGATCATCTCGCCGGTCTCTGCATCGAGCTCCGCCACGCGCAGGTTGTTGGGGTCGTAGATGTAGAGCCGGCGGCCGTCGGGGCCGAACGCCATGGCACCCGATGCGGCCACCACGTGCGGGAAGCTGCGGACCACGGCGCCTGTGTTGGTGTCGTATCCGGACAGATCCTGTCCGCCGTTGTTGAGAAACACGATCGGCTCCACCGGGCTCGCGGCGACATGCCTCGCCGCGATCGGCAGGCTGAAGTCCGTCGCCGCCTGGCTGTTGACCCGCAATCCAACGCGGATCGTATCGGAGCGCGAGATCGTGGGATCGGGCGAGCTCACCGTCACGAGGGCGAACTGCGTCGTATCGGCGGGCAGGCCGGTCGGATCGGCGGTGAGCACGAGGGGCTGACCCACGACACCGCCTGCGGTGACCTGCAGCCAGGGTTGATCCGACCGAGCTTGCCACGGCACGGCGTTGCGTCCGAGCGAGCTCGACACCGCGACGGCGCGGGTCAGGACCGAGCGTCCGGGGCCAGGAGCGGACGACAAGCCGACGCCCGGGGCCCCCACCAGGATGCGATGCTCCTCGACGTTCGCCGCCACCGGGACGGTGCGCTCGACGACCAGCTCGCGCACCGTCGCGCGGATCCGGAGCTCGCCGGTGAACGTTCCCGGCGCGATGACCGCGCGATTCGCGGTCACGAGGATCGACGTGCCGCTGCCGTCGACGCGGTCGTCGGAGCTGGTCACCTCGAGCCAGTCACCTCCCGACTGCGTCGTCGACTCGACCGTGAACGGGTAGCTGGCGGCGGCGGTGTCGAGCGACACGGCCAGCTCGGCGGTCAGCGCGGAGGCGCCGTCGGCGCCGCCGAGGATCACCTCGCCGCTGCCAAGCACAAGGACCGGCGCGCGCACGGTGATATGGAACTCCTTGGACGCGGTCTCGGCGCGGTCAGTCGTGCCGGTCACCGTGAGCTGTCCGGTATACTCGCCCGGGCCGAGCGTCGAGCTGTCGATCGTCACGGCGAGCAACGACAGGTCATCGGTCACGGTGGTCGTCGGACCGATCTGGAGCCACGGGGTGGAGGACCCCGCAGACCAGCTGCCCTCACGTGCGGAGACCTCGACCGATATGGACTCCGCCGTGTTCGAAGATCCGTAGGTGAACGACGCGAGATGTGGCTCGCCGGCGATCATCAGGTGCGACAACACCGTGAACGAGATCCCGATCGCCCGGGTGGCCAGGGTGTGACCGTCCATGTCTCGCATGGCGACCACGAGCACGCTCGTGTAGGCACCTGGATCGAGCCGGGTCGAGCGGATCGACAGTGTGATCGTGTAGCGATCACTGCGGCCGGTGACGGCGACATCGAGCCAGGCCGGAGCCATGTTCGCGGCGAAGCTGGTGCTGACCAGCACCGGCATCGACCCGGTGATCTCCAGCGTCACCGAGCTGCGCGGCGGGGCGGTGGCGTTCTGAGCGGCCTCGAACTCGACGGTGTCCGTGCTGAGGGTGTAGTCGAAGGTGCCCGGCGGTGGCGTGGTGTTGCACGCCGCCACGCCGAGGACCGCTAGCACGCGAAGCATTGCCGTGACCGTGTTCATGATCCGTCCTGGTTGGATGTGTGCGCATCGCCTGGTCATGTCGCCATCGCCTCCTCGCCGCCTCATGGCGGCGGTACACTCCGGATATGGAATGAAGATACGAAGGAAATAAACTCATTAACAGACGCCATGACACGCGTGTTGTCACCCGACAGCATCAGCGAGTCTCGGATCAGGGGGCGCGTTGCGCCGGAGTTGATCGCGAAGCTGGACACCAGTGTGCCATCCGGCCGATAGACCAACACGTTGTCCTCGCCTCCGAAGAACAACCCATTCCATCCGCACGCGGCATTGTTCGCGAGCTGCGGGCCGGGCAATGCCTGGATTCGATGCAGATCGCCGGCATCCAGGACCGAGAACCCGCCGCTCTCGCCTCTCGTGTACACGCGCGCACCATCCGACGACACGCAGAGATCGCCACCGCCCACGAACACGCTCGTGGTCCCGTCCGGGCGAAGGCTGAGCCGGTCGCCGTCCAGCGTCGTGTAGGCACTCGTGTATCGCACCAACGTCGACGGACTGAAGCCGATCGGGCTCTGTGCGTAGGTGTGCTCGCTGAACGCGTCCACCTCCGTGGCGGGGGCCCAGGCCGCATACGCCTCTGCGGTCGCGACGTCGTAGGTCTTGCCGAAGCCGAGCAGGAGGATCGGCTGCGCGCTCGGCCGTGCGTAGGCGATCCCACCACCGAGGCTCGTGCCCCACGGGTAGCGCTGCCGCTCGATGCCGGTCTCGGCGTCCAGGGCGACCGCCCGGAGGTTGCTCTCATCGTCGACGAACAGCGTCGTTCCGTCCGAGCTCACTGCGAGGCGCCCCGCGCCCGCGACGGCCGACCGGAACGTGCGCACCAGGGCACCGCTGTAGACGTCGTAGACCGCGATGTCGCGACCGCCCGCGGTCGCGTAGACATAGGGCTCGACCGGGTTCGTGACGACGTGCTGGAACGTCTCGTCGATCTCGACGTCGTGCGGGTCGGTGGCCCCGACCCTGAGCCCGACGCGCACGCGCTGGGTGTTGAGGATCTCGCTGTCGGGAGAGCTGATCGTCACGTTCGCGAGATACTCGTGATCGAGCTCGAGGCCGGACGGGCTCGCGGTCAAGGTCACGCCGCCCCCGGTCACTCCCGCCGGCGTGACCGACAGCCACGGCTGGTCGGACACCGCCGTCCAGGGAACATCGGCCCGGCCGCGCGAGCTCCGCACCTCGAGGGTCCGTGTCACGACGCTGCGGCCGGGGAAGCTGGAGAACGCCACGCCGAGCGCGGCGGCGTGGAGCCAATGCCCCTCCTTGCTGACGGTGACCGACACCCTGCGCGAGACCCGCGCGCCGGCGATGGTCGCCTCGATGCGCACCGCGCCGACGTGACGGCCGGGTGAGACCCGTGCGCGATCGACGCTCACGTCGATGCTGACCCGGGCAGCTGCCACCGAGCCGGATCCCACGCTGACATCGAGCCAGGGTACTTCGTCGTCGGTGGTCGACGTGGCAGACCACGGGTAAGCGTTGGTCCCGGTCGCCAGGCTGATGTCGAGCGGCTGCGCACCGGTCGCCTCGAGCCCGTCGTCCCCGCCGAACCGAAGCACCTCCGACGACACGTCGAGAACCGGAGCAAGGACGTTCATGGTCACGGGGATCCTCGCGAAGTCCGCTGGATCGGTCGTGCTGGCCACGGTGATCGAGCCGGTATACTGCCCGAGACCCCGCTCCTCGGCGTCGAGGGTCACACTCGCACTCCTCCCGCCGGTGCCCGGGTTGTCGGGCACGATGATCCACGACTCGCTCGCCGTGATCCGCCATCGCGTGGTGCTGTCCGCGGCGATGTCCAGGTTCATGGTGGCCGAGCTCGTCGAGCTCCCCAGGGGGAAGTCATGCTCGACGCTCGGGGTCGTGATCTCGATCGAGCTGGCGACGATCAGTCTCACCAGTACGGTCCTCGCTTGCAGCATGTGGTGGTTCGCATCGAGCATGCGGAGCGTCAGCTCGGCGGACTGCTGCCCCGGTAGCAGCGGCGCAGCGGTGAGCCCGACCGCGACGACGAGATCCGGCGCGGTTCCCGTGATCATGATGTCGAGCCATCCGGGATCGCGCTCGGGCGCGACGTACGCCGCCTCGACGGTCACCGCCGCGTCGCCGGTGATATGCAGCCGGATGAGCTGCGGCGGCGGAGGCTGCCGATGCTGCTTCATCGAGAACGTCACCATGTCCTTGCTCAGCGTGAAGCCGCCGGAGCACGCGGCGATGTCGACGCAGTCGCCCGGAACCGGCGCGCCCTCGCACGCGGCCAGTGTCGCGGCGAGCAGGACCGCGCGGGGCATCAGGTGAGCTTGCATGGCACGACGTCCGCCGGGCCTGGGCTCGGCACGCCATCGCGGCCAGGCGCCGCTTCGCGTCGGTCCGGTCACGGGCGTCACGGGCATCCTCCGCAGTCGCCTGGACAGCTCGCACACGACTCGTCCGGGTCACAATGGAGGTCTCCGCAGATCCGGCACTCGCCGCAATCGTCCGGGCACAGGCGACAGCTCTCGAATGCATCGCACACGCCATTCCCGCAGCGAGCACAGAGAGCCTGGCAGTCCGGATCTGCACATCCGATCTCGCCGTCACCGTCGCCATCGAAGCCGGTGAAGCAGGACTCCGCGTGAACCGCCGGATCGCGGGAGCGAAACAGCCACAGATCGCTCAGCCCGGCCACGCGGTCATCGCCGGCAAGCACCATCAGGCTGGCGCGCGCCACGTCGTATATCGCCGCGTGGTGCCGGCGGGGCGACGGTGTCGTTGACGAGGCGCCCAGCCCGGTCCACGCGGTGCCATCCCACGTCCACACATCGTTCAGGTCGCCGGCATCGCCATGGCCGCCGAACAGCACGACACGGCGCAGCGCTGCGTCGTAGACCAGGGTGTGTCCCGCGCGGGCCACCGGTGCGAACACCGTTGCCGGTGTCAGCTCGATCCACCGTGCGCCATCCCACTCCCAGAGGTCGGCGAGCAGCGCGGCATCACCCTGGCCACCGAACAGCACCACACGCTCGCGTCGAGCGTCGTAGGCGATCGCGAGATCGCGACGCGCCGGCGGGATCACATCGGGCGCGAGGTCCGTCCAGTCGGTCCCATCCCAGCTCCACTGATCGGATAGCAACGTCCCGTGCGCGGCCCCGCCGACGAGCAGCACCTGCCGGCGGGCGGCGTCGTACACCATCGCGTGCCCACTGCGCGCAGCCGGCTGCTGCCCGGGGGCTCGAGCGAGCCAGCTCGCGCCGTCCCACTCCCAGGTATCACCGGTGTCGTGATCGACGCCATCGCGACCGCCGAACAGCACGGTCCGGTCGCGCGCGAGGTCGTACGCCATCGCGTGGTCGGCTCGCGGAGGCGGCGACGAGGCGAGTTCGCGACGCCTCCAGTCCGATCCGTCCCATGACCAAGTGTCGCCCAGGTACCCCGCACCGCTGCTATCGAGCCCGCTGAAGATCAACGTGGTGGTCCGCGCAGCATCGTACACCGCGGCCAGGTGCGATCGCCCCGGAGGCACGGCCTCGTGCCTGCGTTGCCAGCCGGCGCGATCCCGTTCCCAGGTATCGCTCCACGCCGCCGCCGCCGAGGCTGGCTGCGCGCCGCCGAACAGGATCACGACCTCGCGCGCGTCGTCGTAGGCCACCGCGGGAAGCGACCGCGGCGGCGGCGCCGGATTCTCGGCCTCGGACGTCCACCGGGCGCCATCCCACGTCCAGCGCTCCGAGCCGGCGCCGAGCGACACCACGCGGCCGCGCGCCGTGTCGAACACCATCCGCGGGGTGGGGGTCATCTGCGGGCCAGCCGCGGAGCGCAGGCTCCAGGCGACGCCGTCGTACTCCCAGGTATCAGACCGGGGCCCTGCGGCGTCGTACCCGCCATACATCACGACCGTGCCGCGCCTCCCGTCATAGGCCATCGAGGGCGAATGGCGGCCGGGGGGCCTCACCGACGTTGCGACCTCGTGCCAGTCTGGGCCGTTCCACTCCCAGGTGTCGTCCCGGAACGTGGAGGTGCCACCGCCGAACAGCACCATCTTGTGCCGGGCGGCGTCGTACGCAACGCCGTAGCCGGAGCGCGGCGGCGGCGGCGTGGCCGGCGATAGCTCGCTCCAGTCGTTGCCATCCCATCCCCACGTGTCGCTCCCACCGGGACCGGTGCCCCCGAACAACACGATGCGCTGCGCTGCGGCGTCGTACACCATGGTCGCCTGATCCACGGACACTGGCGGAGCCTTGCTCGGATTGCGGCGTCGCCAGACGGCACCGTCCCACTCCCACGTCGCGCCCGGCGTGGTGATCAGGATGGCCGTCCCGCGCGCGGCGTCATATCCCATGACGGCGGGGCCCGCCTGGGGCGTCGCACCGGTCGTCGTCCAGCCGGGGCTCTCGTTCGAGCATCGGCTCGAGCAGCCGTCGTGGCTTCGCAGGTTGCCGTCGTCACATGCCTCGCCGGGATCGACGATCGCGTTACCGCAGCCCTCGATCGAGCGGCAGTCGAGCGAGCAGGTGTGGCCGCCACCGGCAATGCCGTCGTCGCATGCTTCACCCGGATCGAGCACACCGTCGCCACACGGTGGACCGCAATCGGCGGAGCAGCCATCGCCCGAGAGGTTGTTCCCGTCGTCGCAGGTCTCGCCGGGATCGCGCTCACCGTTGCCACAGGCCGGCGCGATACAGATCTCGCGATCTCCCGATAGTCCGCAACGAAGCTCGGCCGGACACACACCACCGCGCTCGCACAGGTTGATCGTCGTGTGCAAGCAACCGCCGAGCGCGATCGCGATGACGACCACGAGGCTCCGTGCGGTCATCATGGAGGCACGCTCGCGGCGCATGTCCCGCAGTCACCCGGACAGCTCGCGCAGCTCTCGCCGGCATCGCACCGGAGGTCGCCGCACACCCGACAGGGGCCGCAGTCCTGGGGACACAGCCCGCAGGTCTCGAAGCTGCTGCACACGCCGTCGCCGCAGCGCGTACACAGGGCACCGCAGTCCGGATCTGCGCAACCGAGTTTGCCGTCGCCGTCGCCGTCGAACCCGGTGCTGCACGATTCGTCGGGGATGGCCTGGTCGGTGCGGTGCAGGAACCACGTGTCGCTCCGCGCGGTCGGGTCGCCACCCCCGAACAGCATGAGATCGCTCCGCGCAGTGTCGTACACCATCGTGTGAAACGCGCGCGCAGTCGGCCCCGAAAGCAGGTCATCTTCGACCCACGCGGAGCCATCCCACTCCCAGACGTCGTTCAACGCGCCGCTCGTGCCGGAACCGCCGAACAGCACGCTGCGTCGGCGCGCGGGATCGTAGACCAGCGTATGTCCGGATCGTGGCGCCGGTCTCGCGCCGTGTGCCGGCGTCCGCTCGATCCACTGCGCTCCGTCCCACTCCCAGACATCGCCGAGCAGGCTGGCAGACGGACCTGCGCCGCCGAACAGCACGACGCGCCCGCGCGCGGCATCGTATGCGAGCGCGAGGCGGCTGCGCGGAGGCGGCTGCCTGATCGGCGCGCGCCTGATCCACCGGATGCCGTCCCATGCCCACTGATCGGCGATCGGCGGATTAGTCGTGGGCCCGGCCCGGGTTCCACCGATCAGGACCGTCTCTCGCCGGGCAGCGTCATACACCATCGCGTGGCCACTGCGCGGATCGGGGGTGATAGGGGTGGACCGCGCGATCCACGCCGCACCATCCCACTCCCACGTGTCGTTCGCGGGCGTGAGACCCGGAGCGGCGAGGCCGCCGAACAGCACCGATTTGCCGCGTGCGCTGTCGAATGCCATCGCGTGGGACACGCGCGGTGATGGCGATACCACGGGTATCGAGGCACGCCAGCTGGCGCCATTCCAGATCCAGGTATCGCCCAGGACCGTCTCGGGATCCGGATCGAGGAGATCTCCGGAGCCTCCGAACATCACCGCCTCGCCGCGCGTGCCGTCGTAGGTCATGGCGGTCATCGTCCTCGGCGACGGAAGCGCCGTGACTGGCGATGCCTCGCGCCAGCGAGTCCCATCCCACTCCCAGATCTCGCCGGACAACCGCTGCACCCCCATCGCGTCCTCCGCGAGCAGACCTCCGAGCGTCACCAGGCGCCGGCGCGCGTGATCGTACGCGATGGCATGGCCGTCGCGTGCCGGAGGCATCGACGCGGGTGTTCGTGCCACCCAGTCGGCACCGTCCCACTTCCACATCGCGGACCCGGTGAGCAGGACGAGCTGGTCGTGTGCGGCATCGTACGCCATCGCCGGGCGCTGTCCGGCGGGCGGACTCGTTCCGACCTGCCGTTCGATCCAGTCGCTGCCGCTCCATTCCCAGGTCTCGGCGAAGCTGTCGGGTCCGCCGCCTCGCTCGCCGGAGCCGCCGAACATCGTCACGCGTCCAGTCGCCTCGTCGTAGGCCATCACGTGGTGGCTGCGCGCCCTCGGCACGTGGATCGTGCTCCGCCGGGTCCAGCGGACACCATCCCATTCCCAGGTGTCGGCGAGGAGGTTGTCGGTGACGTCGGCGGTGCCCCCGTGCCCGCCGAACAGGACGAGCTTGTCGCGCGCGGCGTCGTATGCCATGGCCGCGCCCCAGCGAGCGGGCGGTGCAGGCAGCGGCGTCTCTGATCCCCATCCGGCGTCGGCGAGGACCCAGGTGTCACCGAGCACCTCGGCGGCGTCGCCGGTGCCGCGGAGCCCACCGAACACCACCACCCCCCGCCCGTAGGTTGCGATGGCGAGCTCGCGGCGAGGCGACGGCGACCTCGCGGTTGCGACCGGATCCCAGTGCACACCGTCCCACTCCCACGTGTCATTCATGTCCACCGCCATGTCCACCGCGCTCGCGGCACCGCCGAACAGCAGCACCTTGTTCCGCGCAGCGTCGTAGACGAGTCCGTGCGCCTGGCGCCGCGCAGGGACGGTCGGGTGAACCGTCCGTTCGCTCCAGTGGTCTCCGGTCCACGCCCACGTGTCACTCATGAGGTATGCGTCCGGCACCTCGCTGCCGACCAGTTGCTGTCCGCCGAACAGCGTCAGCGTGCTGCGCAGCAGGTCGTACGCCATGCCCGACGCCGTGCGCGCCTGCGGCGCGAGCGCAGCCGTCCTGGCGGTCCATCCGTTGCCGTCCCATTCCCAGGTATCGCCGGCGAGCCCGAGTTCACCATCTCCACCGAACATCACGGTCCGGCCAGCCGTAACATCGAACGCGATCGCGGCGTGCGCACGCGCCCCCGGCGGGGTCACCGCCGCGCGCGGGATCCAGGTCGCGCCATCGAGCTCCCAGGTATCGCCCAGGTACCCGGCGTCGGCAGCCCCACCGAACAGCACGATCCTGCCGCGCCGGCTGTCGTAGGCCATCGCGTGGCCTGCGCGCGGAGGCGGCCCCACCGGCGTCGCGAGCTCCGACCACGTGGCGCCGTCCCATTCCCAGGTCCGGCTCTGGTAGACCCGGTCGAGCACGCCGCCGAACAGCACCACCTTGTGTCGAGCGCCGTCGTAGGTCATCGCAGCCTCGACGAGCTGAGAAGGTGGCGCGCTGTCCGGCAGTGCCTCGCTCCACTGGCTGCCATCCCACTCCCACGTGCTGTGCTCGGAGCGACCGCCACCACCGAACATGACGATGCGCGAGCGCGCGCTGTCGTAGGCCATCGCGTGGCCCGCGCGCGGAGGAGGCGAACGCGTCGGGCTGCGCTGGCGCCACACCGCGCCGTCCCACTCCCATGTATCGCTGGACGGCCCCTGCGACCTGCGGCCTCCGAACACGACCACGGTCCCTCGCGCCGCGTCGTAGGCCAGCGCGTGGTGCGAGCGCGAACCCGGCGCGGTGTCGATCGCCATCCATCCAGCGCTCTCGACCGTGCATCGCGCCGAGCAGCCGTCGTGACTCTGGAGGTTGCCATCGTCGCAGGCCTCGGGCATGTCGACGCGTCCGTCGCCACAGGCCTCGAACCGACAATCCGTGGAGCAGCCATCGCCGGCGACCGGGTTGCCATCGTCGCAATCCTCGCCCGGATCGAGCAGACCATCGCCGCACGGCTGGCTGCAATCGGCCGGACACCCGTCGCCCGACCTGTTGTTGCCGTCGTCGCAGACCTCCCGCGAATCGAGCCGGCCGTCACCGCACGTCGAGACCACGCAGATCTGGGCGTCACCGGACTGTGCGCAGGCGAGCCCGGGCGGGCATACGCCGCCATTGTCACAGCGGTGCGACGCTGGTTGCAAGCATCCCGCCGCGACCGCGAGGGCCGCGAGCATGCCGATAGCGAACATCGTTGCAGACGGCCTCACGATCAGAAACTCCCGCGAATCGAGACCGTCGCGCCACCGGGCAGCGGCGTGACGATCGGCTCGGTCCGGCCCACCTCGGGCCGCGGCTGATTCAGGACGAGCACGACCACCCCTACGACGACGGCGACGCCGCCGGCGGGGAGCAGCGAAAATGCCACGCGCTGCTCGGTTCCAGCGCGATCCTTCCGTTGCTGAAGATCGGTGAAGCTGGCGAACTTCTCCGCGTTGCAGCCTTTCGGACATCGCGCGTGCACGTCGGCGTCGTAGGTGGAGATGTTGCGCGCGGCGAGGGCGTAGGCCAGCGCACCGCTGCCGAGCAGCGCGACACCGCCGCCGAGCATCGTCCACGGGGTCCACGTGCTCCAGCGGCGAACCATCCGGGGCTGCGATCTGCGCTCGATGCTCGGCTGGAGCTCGCGCGTCGTCTGCTTTCCGGCGGTGAGCGTGAGCGTCTCGAAGGCCGGCTGGCGCCCGGGCTTGGTCGCGGCTACCTGGTGCGTGCCCGGGAGCACGAACCGCTCCGCTGCGCCCGGCCCGGTGAACAGGAGCTTGCCGTCGAGCGTGACCTCGGCCCCCGGCTCCGGACACGAGAGCCTCACGTGGGACAGCTGAGCGTCAAGCAGCTTGCGATAGGTCATCGCCTGCTGGTAGGCGTCCTCGCCCAGCGGGCCGGCGCCGTACGCCAGGCTGCGCTCGAGGTGGTCCCTTGCCTCGACGGGCTGGTCGAGACTGATCAGGCAGACCACCATGTTGTAGTGGATCGCCGGGTGGTCCCAGTGCTGGATCGCCAGCTTGTACCTGGCGAGCGCCTGCACGTGGCGCGACTCGGCGAACTCGTGGTTCCCGGCCACGTAGAGTTCCAGCGCGGCCGCTTGCTCCGCCTTGGACACGCCAGCCGCCCACGGTCGCGGCCTGTCGGGCGATGACACGTCCAGCGCCGGCTGCGCAGACGCTCTCGCACTCATCGCGCACAGCGCGACCACGCACACGATCGTCCCCGCTCGCAGCGTACCGACACGGCGCCTATTCCCCGACGTTCCCAACCGTTCCTCGGACATGCGAGCCATGCTCGCCGGTGCCGAGTATGTCGTTCCCACGGGATCCGTGTCAAGCCAGGTCATCGGAACCCTGGAGCGAGGGCACGCGACATGCGCTCCGCGATACGGCCACCTGGTCACGGTGGTGATCGCGCAGGGCGCGCAAGAGATCCACCATCGCTCGCTCATCTCCAGGGCACATCGCCCGCGGGCTCGGGAAGGCGAGATGACCCGTGGTGGGTCCGCCCTGGATTCCGCGCTTGGGGGATCGAGTACCGGACCATGCAGCACGCAGAACAGAGAGGATCATTGTGATTCGTCATAGCGCTGTCTATTTCACGATCGTGGCGTTGTTCCTCGTGTCGCTCCCCTCGGGGTGCTCGTTCATGTTCGTCAAGGGCCCACCGTCGAACCACGCCGAGGTGGCGTCGTTCGAATGCTCGGACAGCAACGCGTGGCCGGCGCTCGACGCGATCTGGGCGGGGCTCAACGGCCTTGGCGCCGTGTCCGCCGCCGGCGACGACAACAACCCGGATCATGACCAGATCGTCGCGGTCGGCCTCACCTGGCTGGCGATCTCCGGCATCTCGGCGATCTACGGCTTCAGCAAGGTGAGCCAGTGCTCCGAGGCCAAGCGCCAGCGCGATAAGCGCTACTACGCTCCGGCGTCAGCGTCATCCTCACCACCAGGCTCGTAGTCCGGCCTCGAATGGCCCTGGCCACGGCGGCTCAGCTGGTGAGCGCGGCCTCGGGACCCGGGCCGCGGGCCACCGACGGCAGCTTGGCGAAGGTCTCCTTGTCGAGCGCGTCGCGCGCGGCGATCGTGCCGGCGGTGACCAGGCGCTCGAGCGCGCTGTCCATGCTCTGCATGCCCTCGCCCGAGCTCGACTGGATGAAGCTCGCGATCTGCAAGGTCTTGGCCTCGCGGATCAGCGACGACAGCGCGTAGTTGCCGAGCAGGATCTCGTGGGCAGCGACCCGGCCCTTGACGTCGGCGCGGCGCAGCAGCTGCTGGGCGACCACGCCGGCGAGCAGGCCGCGGATCTGGGGCTGCTCGGCGGGGAACGCGTTGTGGACGGCTTCGACTTCATCGCCCAGATGAGATCCCGACGTGAAGCTCTTCACCGATGAGCTGGAGCGGACCTTCGGCTACCTCTGCGAGGTACGAAGTCCTGGCGTCCGATGGCCGACGCCTCGCCGTCCGATGCTGCGTCGCATCTTGATGCCCCGGACGGAGAACCACGTGTACTTCCTTGTCGACGAGACCGCCGAGACGGTGCACGTCCTGGCCATCTGGGGCGCTCCGATGACCTTGTCCGGCGTCCGGCCGGTTTTCGGACGCCCGTCCGGGAGCCGGACACCGCGGTCATGGAACTGGTGGATCTGACTGTGCCGGAGCCTGGCCCGCCGCGTGCTGCGCCCTCGCGTCATGCCCGCCAATCTCATGTCTTGTACGCTGGTCGGTATCGACCTCGGCGCCACCATCGATCTCGTGAGCCAGATCAGGTGATGCCGTGCCCTCGTTCGACCACGAGATCCTCGTCGACCTGTTTCGCGAAAACGCCGTGCTCGCCGCCGAGCTGCTGCGCAGCTGCGCCGGCATCGACATCGACATCGACCACGCCCGGGCCGATCATGGCTCGATCGACCTGTCCCAGGTCGTGTCGACCGAGGATCGCGCCGACAACGTCGCGATCCTGCGCGGCCCTGACGGCCTCCCCGTCACCAGCGTGATCGTCGAGGTCCAGCTCCGCGAGGATCGCGACAAGCTGCAGAGCTGGTCGGTCTACGTCGCCGCCTTGCGTGCGCGCCTCGGCTGCCCGACCATGCTCCTCGTCATCGCCCCCGAGCCCGCCATCGCCCGCTGGGCGCCGGCCGCAGCCGACGCCATGGCGAGCGCGGTCGGATCGTGGTCAGCCTCGTACACAGCGAGTGCGATCAGCTGTGCACGGGCGATGCATCTTGCTCGATCATCTACGGAACCGGCTGGACCTGTGGGGGCGACGGCGAGTGCGCGGCGCCCACGACCTGTCCTCCGGCGTGCCTCGCGGTGGCCTGCGGCTGGGACTACTCCTGCGGATCGGCAGTGTATTGCGGGCCGTGCGGAGGCAACGGCTGTGGCAGCGACGGCTGCTGATCGCGCCGTCCCGATCGGGTGATGCGGCGACGGCGTGATCGTGTTGCCGAGCTCCTACTTCGGTGACTCGACCGCCGTGGGCAAGAGGTGGTCGGCGAACGTGCCGCTCAGGTTCTGGCCGTTCTCGTCGTAGACGATCTCCTCGAAGATCGTCAGCCCGCCCTCGATCTGCCCATCGACGATCATCGGATTGATGATGTTGCCGCAGTCATCGACCGCGACGAACCGGCGGATCTTGATCTCGCCGGTGCCGCGGTCGATCTCGACCGCGCAGATGAATCAAGGAGCGCCGCGAGCGCATCAAGCGGACGGAGGACAAGATCCGCGGGCTGGTCGAGTTCATCGCCCAGGGCGACCGCTCGGAGTGCGTCGTCCAGACGCTGCGAGACATGGAGACCTACGTTCGCGCCGAGAAGGCGACGGTGGAGCAGCTCGTCAGCCGGGCCAGGCGCCGCTCAGGCTGCCCACGGCGATCGCCGAGTTCGAGGTCTTCGCTCAAGGGTAATCGGCTGTCATGGACCGGGGCTGACGTCGCGCGTACCGTGACGGACAACCGACATGAAGCACGACAAGCTGTCCGAGTGGGCGACCGGAACGCAGAACTCGACGGGGTCGCGCGAGCCGGGCCAGCCGCACAAGTTCACGCTGTCCGGGGCGCTCGCGCCAAACGCCGGTGCGTCGCGCGCCGAGACCGCAGCGGTTCGCACCCACGCGACGCCGGCGGAAGGCCCCGCGTTGGACCGGCCACGTCCGACGCTGGACAGACTGTTCGGCGTGTCGAGTCGCGGTGAGGTCGCGTTCAAGCTCGAGACCAATGCCTCTGCACCGGCGGGCCCACACGTCCAAGCAATCGCCGACGCCGGCCTGGCCGGCACCAGCCAGGCGTTGCCGCATCTCGACCGGATCCGTGCTGCGTTCGGCCACCACGACGTCGGCGACGTCCGGGCGCACCTCGACGGCGCGGCGTCGTCCGCCAGCGCGCAACTCAGCGCCGCTGGCTATGCCAGCGGTGGCGCCGTGGCCTTCCGCACCGTGCCGGATCTTCACCTGGCGGCGCACGAGGCGGCGCATGTCGTCCAGCAGCGCGCGGGCGTGCGGTTCAGCAGCTTGGGTACGGCTGGCGACGAATACGAGCGCCACGCAGACGCGGTGGCAGATCGTGTGGTCGCGGGCCAGTCGGCCGAGGCGTTGCTCGATGCCCACGGCGGAGGCGGCACCCGGCGCGCGGTCCAGCGCGAGCTGCTGGAGACCGCCACCGCGGGCGTGTTCCATGACTCGCGCGGC
>Ga0307515_10010848_pt1 | contig 17382 bp, 11 predicted proteins | sample 17_EM_MG_FD_194513 | JGI IMG/M metagenome (GOLD analysis project Ga0307515, IMG submission 194513) | Populus trichocarpa ectomycorrhiza microbial communities from riparian zone in the Pacific Northwest, United States - 17_EM | ecosystem: Host-associated > Plants > Roots > Unclassified | place...
AGGTCTGCTTTATCCCACGGGTTCGGTCGCGAGTGACTAAAGTCCCGGCCATGGACATCGTTACCTCCACAATCAACGACCTCGGCATGAACCTCCCATGGTCAAAAGCGATGTCGTACTTCTCCGCGCTGCCGACTGGGTTTGGTGTCCGGCCCGTGATCGCAGCTGTTGACTGTGTAGCTGACGCTGAAAACCGATTCAGGATCTATGTCCGAACTCAGGCGGCCCACCTTTCCGCCCTCCGTGATATGTTCACTCTGGGAGGTCAGTTGAAGGGATCGGATATAGATGCCACCCTCATCAAACTCCAAGAGATCTGGCCCACACTCTTCATTCCCATCTCAGACGAGACTCCAGTCAAGCACAAACGATCCAACACCGGTCCCACCGGTTTCCTCTTTTACTACGAGATGGCCATCGACAGCTCTTCCCCTGTCCCCAAGATCTACATCCCCGCCGCTCGCTTCCTGGAGAGCGACGCTCGTGTAGCTCAGGTGGTGTCACGGTTCGTCAGAAGCTGCTACTGCGACGACGTTTGGTCATTATTGTGAATCTCCTTTTCGCGAACACTTCATCTCATCCCGGATGCGACCTCTGATTTCATTTCCCCGTCCATAGCCCTCACCGAGACTTGAAATATTGTTCGGGGATACAGAGTCATATCGCGCTTGAAGTGAAGAACGACGTGTGCCTGGTCTCATCATATCTCAACCCTGAGGCCTGAGGCGTTCTCACTGTTGTCTTTTTTTCAATTTTGATCCGCACCTACTCTTTTGGACGACTCACTTTTACTTCGCTACACCCGCGGGTTGTACGCGTCTTGTTTGCTCGCACTTTTTGTTCACACAATAGAAACCCGCACATCTTGTTCTCCCCCTTTGTTAGCGTTCGATATAAGATTTAGCCAGACTCTCTTCCATCCCCTCAGTGTTCGCTTTTATTTCTCGCGCACTTAGCTCGCTCTCTAGCACGCGTTCACTCGCATTCATTTATCACGCGATACTCCGGCTCACAGGTTATGAGCCCTCCGGTCATGCTATCTACCACTGCCGCCACTTCTCAGAAAACTCTTCCGAAGCTTACAGCCACTCCGGTGGGGAACGGAGACCAAGGCAAACACGACAAATGCTGTTTTTCGTTTTGATTGCGTACTGAGTAGCCTAGTTTCACCACATGAACGTTCAGCAATGTGCGGTTATCCGTGCCAACCTCTCGAATAAGGTTTGTGCTTGGGGGATACGAACCTCATCGGTTAGATCGCATTCCTTCTTGGGTAACACTTTTACTGCGACAAGCGAGTTGAAGTTGGTGACTTGCGCCATAACTACTTGGCCCAGTGCTCCAGAGCCTGAGAACAAGGGTTAGTGTATGTGCGGATGAGCCGACGCGAGGGTGTGTGGGGCTGCACGCGTGTTGAGAGATCTCACCACAACGAGGTCTGACGGAGAGGTGATCCAGGCCCCCGATTCGACCACAGACTTTTGTTTTGGAATCGACTTTGAAGCCGGTTCCAATCCTGGGTTCTGTTGTTAGATTGCAAGAGTAAGTGGTGTGGGATACGGCTCGACTTAGCAGCGGGTCCAGCCTACCGGTCGGGGTTTCTGCGAAGATAGTTGTGGAGTTGGGTTGGATTCCATGTTTTCTCAATCAGAATCTAGGACGCCGGTGTCTTGAAGGGGCAGGGAGGGTGGTGGTTGGAGAGAAAGGGATACAGGCTGGTCGTCGTGAGCCATGACTCGCCGTATCCCGCCACGAACGTGGAACAATGGCACGGACAAAGTAGAAAGGACCATGCTTGGGCGTCTGACGGCCCTCAATCGGTGGTTATCACGTCGCGCGTTTCCTCTCTTCCGTCAAGGCGCCCCGCACAGAATTTCAACGCAACGGCTGTAGTCCCAATCTGTGGTTATAGACTGGTATCCTGCGTGTTTGAGGAACTCGAGAGGGATCTGGACTGACCTGGAGTTGTAGTTTGGAGTTTAACATCCGTCAGCTCATCCTGACGGACCTCGCCCGGAATATCGGAGAGTGCAAGGACCACGCGTCCGAGCACGATTTGACACCCGCTATTGACCTAGTGACGTCTCATGTTCAAACTCGCGACCAATCTACACAAGATGAGGAGGACGGAGAAGAAGAGGAGGAAAGAATATTCGTGGTACGCCAACCCCCACCCCTTCATCCCCGAGCTTCAGCACGAGCTTACCGAACGCAATGATAGTCTGCCGCCACGATACAGTGCAACATCGGATTTGCAGAACTAGCCGTCAACCTCTCGGACGAACATTCCGCGAACACCATCCCCGTCCTGATCGATATCCTGAAGGATGTACCACACATTGACTCCGATTCATCTTTGGCCTGGGAAGGTAATTGCTAGGTCGACATCGTGATGTTTGGGGTTTGTGCTCACGAGTGCAATACGTCTAGATTGGGCATTACCAGACCAACTCGTCAACTCCGTTGTCTCTTCCCTACTCCAGCTCGCCAACTACTACCCGCAATTTGGCCACTATCATCAACGCGGTCCTGGAATTCTCAGCAACAATCGTCGAGAGGAAACTAGGGAACAGACGAGACCATTCCATTCGAGGGTAATGAACTAGAACGGCACCCGTCATTCTTCATGGTTTCGCAACACGATTCAACAGCACTGAGATTACAGACGAGGGGAGACGAGGAGAACGGAGATGATGGACCAGGGAAAACGAGATAGATGAGGACGGCAAAGTGCCTGAGGGTGATGAATATTCGATATTCCCGGGACCTAGCTTTAGTACCGGGTCTTGTAGCGTTTTCGTTACATACCTCCGTCCTGCAAAAAACGAGAAAAGTGGGCAGTCACCTGATACGTTCTCAGGATCACATGGAGCCAACCACCATGTGATTTTTGTTTGATCGCGATGACCGGGGCGGATCGTGAAGCTGCCACCGTCTCCGAGGATCCCACTGAACTCTCCTCAAGAGGCTTTCGTGAGGACGTTCGTCGCGACTGGTTGGTAGGGTAGCGTTGCTCTCATGCCTGAAATAGGTAGGATACTTAGAAATCTCTAGTTTGATTCGTACAAAAAATTGCGAAGGCGATGATGCGGTTGTCTTCGACTTTACACCGAGCCTGTGTTGAACTCGTCATGAACACCGCGTACCAATTAAGATTGTTGATCAACTGGGTACGCTGCAGCTCGCCTGGTTTTCACGAATCACTGGGTTTGATCATTGTCTTCCATCGTCCCGGGTCCTGCCGCTTGCCGGCCATATATACTTGTTTGTAGCGGTTGAAGTTCGTACCCTTGCTCCGCACAATAAGGTTGGGAGATCCCGTGCATGCCGCACTCTCGAAAGGACGATCGGATCGCCCATGGCCGGCCGGCTCGCGCTGGCGCCTGTCGTACGTTGCACTCCGTCTCCCAGTTCATCATGCCCGAATACCGGGAGTGCTGGATGCATTTTCGACATGCTCAATACCTTTTTGAGCGTTATCCACACTACGACTGGACGGTTCGAAACCTCTGGGCGGACCTCACCGAGAAAGAAAGCCGGATCTATCAGGAGGAAAAGGATGTTGGTGTCTTGGAGATTTTACGGGCTGACTGCCCGCTAACTCGAGGAGGTGGAAGCAAAGACAAATGCTCCCCAAGGGTGGCTCAGTCCGAAGCCGGGACTCCACTTCTTTCCGATCCAGAAGAGGAGGACGAGGAGGAGGAGGAGACAATTCCCGGTGATCATGCCCACTTGTCGCTCTGGCCACCCCAATTCAAGAGTGAGGACCGGTCCAGACAGTTCGCCACGGATAAGCTGCAGTCGGAGTTGCGTTTAAATGGTTTCCGATGGTCGCCCCGGGCAATTGTTGCCGACTTCGGTACTCTCCTTATGCAGGTGGGCCCTCTTCCTTGGGTGGAGTAGGGATGTGTGGCTGACTCGCCCCAGTTTCGGTTTTACACGCATTCCTCAATTCAGTTATACCCATCGCACAGATGGTATGAGAGTCTCGTTGACACAAAATCCAAGGTCCGTCCTTTTTGCATACCCTCTTGACGTATTGTAATGTGTTGTCATTATTTAATAGGATCGCGGCTTCAAAATTGGGCTTGCCGTGGAATTCAAAGAGTGTGTCCTTGCATTCACATCACTCGATAACCTATTCCAGGTGAGAAATTGGGTTTTTGTGGGTGCAGCATACCTGATGCGTCCGGTTCTTTTATGGACAGGTTCGTTGGGTGGAACCCAGTAAATGTGACCTACTCTACTCGCCACCAGATATCATCAAGGACTTTGACGGTTTTATTTCTCACATTTGCGAATGGGTCGGTTCCAGGATCCTTTGTAACGAGCCGGTGCCAGCTGGGACAAAAATCCCACTTTATGGACTTGCTACCACAGCAATCACCCAGTCTGGTGTATTTCCTGGGATAGGCCGGTACACCGTGGAAGAAGTATTTGTGAGGGCGGGTTTGTATTTCCTATTCTTCAGTTTTGTCCTGGCGCTGATATCCAATCATATAGGAATTTCGGTGTACATCACGACCAAGGAATTATTCTTTTCACCATCACGCCTTGCAAGACTGATTGAGGGGTACTGGCAATGGTGTCACGAATCCCGTTCTGTGGAACTTTGGTGGGTCATTTACGGTCGACATCTAGTTGGCTAACCACAACCTGGCTAATGTTCTACACAGGGAAATCGTAAGACGTGCTATCGATAAGGATGGGATTTTGTGTCCCACACCTGACCATCGGGAGAAAGCTGCCAAGTTTCTAACCGTGCACTCCAAGAGAATTGTGAATGTCACACAGCGCATGAGTGACCTTCTTGATAATTATAAAGTATGGTTTACAGTTTTACGTACTCATATCTATTGCATCTTCACTAACTTGATGTGCACAGGCAACATTGAGATCGTTGAACGCCAAGGCCAAGAAGAATGGTCGGCCTTGGACACGTGATTCGTTAAACACAAAGACGGTGTTGTATGACGTCTTTGAACCCACACTTATCCATGCAGCCTTGGAGACACCTGGCCACCTAAAGGAATTAGTATTTGGAGACATATGGTGGAAAATGTACTTTCCAAATTCCACGCCAAACAAAAATGTAGAGAAAATGCGGGAACTGTATCGCAGTGAGTGAATTAAAATGATTTGGTGCATTTCAAGGCTTATTGCATCATAGGAACGCCACGTGGGCCACTCCTGATGATATCAAGAGGGTCGATCCTCTATGAGAAGTGGTGTCATGTTGATGGAACGCTCTACAAACCAGACAATCTGTATGTCACGCAAAAGCAAAAAAACCGGCGGATTCAAACCACGCTTGCCCTGATTGCCAACCGCAAAGTTTGGACAATATACCCAAATGTAACCGAACATTCAAATATTGCGGTAGTCGGGTATCGTCTCTTAACTAATCCTACCGATGTGTCGCGCTCATACAATTTCAGGGAACCCACTGCTACTCGAGCATTCAAGTGCGAGGTTAGGCCAGTGGATAAGACGAAGCAGCAAAAGCATACACTTCGAAACATTGCCCTAAATGCGCATACACGGAAGGTCAAGGTCCTTCGGCGGCTTCACGTGCTCCATCTCTATCGCAACAAGAAGAAGTCAGTCAAGAAACAAAAGGTGGTTCCGGGCCGTATGGTCGGGGTAGGCCCCCTTGAGTACTGCGGTAACGCCATTGTTGTTCGAACGACCTCCAGCAAAACCACCCAGTAAGGTCTACCTATGCTACGATTACCATACCGAGATTCATGATCAACACGGTCCTGCAGGACCGCACTATTTAGAGGAGATCCGGCAGTGAAGCGAAAGCGTTCACCAGACACGCCATCCATTGAAGATCCCCAGCCTAGGAAGACAAGGAAATGCCAAGATATGAAGATCGCTGCCAGTTCCTTGAGCCCAAGGAAGCGGTTGAGAGGGCAGCAGAGGGCAGCAGCAGACATATGAGGGGGGTGAATGTGCTGTACACGCTGTAATGACATCACAAAATGACACATCATTTTCCTACAAGTTATTCGGTGATAGTCGTTGACTGTCGCTAAAACTTTCGTTCTTGAAGATGCCCTCGAAATATTGAGCTTCTTGTCGAATTGGAGGTCTGAGTGAAGGTGAAGGTGTTGAACATGAGTCGGCAGCGGCCGTGACCATACATAGGGGTTGACAGGGAGTGGAGGTTACTGATAGGTGATAGGAAATCATTACTTGTATGGGATACCTACGTTGATAGACACGAAACAATGTCAAACGATATCATAGAAGGCGATGCCACCATTTTGAAGGAAGAAAATATCATCAGTCTCGGATAAGGCATATGGTCGTTTCTCGAACTTACCTACTGGGAGCCATCATACATTCTCATGAAAATTCTCCACGAGACTCATCATCCGGCCCGCAGCGTTCCTCAATCTCAACGCAACCCGTCTCTCAACCGTTTGATTGCGCCCTCCCCTTTAAAGGAGGGGAGTTCAGTGTTGAGCATCAACCGAACAGTATTGATGAGTTGATTGGTGTAAGGTGATACCTAGCAGCAGCTTTGAAACGGCTAATCAGCATCTGGAGAACTAGAACTTGAGGAAGCAGCAGCCGCTTCGTGCTGGCCATCCTACGATCAATCCCTCCCTTGTCTGTCGGATGTAATGGATCGGTGGGGGAACAGGTCGTCGTAACTGTCGAAAAAACCCGACTTCATCAGTGTCCTTTGAAACCCAGGGGATCGAGAGACAAGTCGAAGTACTTTCGTGAAGCCGAGAACACCCCCTCCCAAACTGACCATAAACTTCGACCCACGCCGCAATCGAAACCGTTGGCAACCTCAAACGGTAGGGTAATGAGGTTTTCCGCCAATTCGTAGCCATGCTGAACCCTCTGAGCGATCGCTGCCGATGGGAAAACAACAGGGTACTGGCCTTTGGGGCAGGTTTCAACATAGCCACGCATCTGAACAGAAGGTGCTTGAGGTCACGAACTGTGAAATGACTTTCCTTCGCCCGAAGCTCTGTCAACTCCTCTGCCATCCGTTTCCCAAGCGCTGCCAGCTCTGCGATCGGGGACGCGTGTTTGCGGTTTCTTCAGTTCGTTTTGGCCTATAATCTCTTGTTGAGTAAAGAGGAAGTTCAATCTACAACAAATTCACCTGCGCGCCGATTCAGCTCAGCGATCTCCCCGCTGAACCGCAACTTCGACGCAATCTGCAAAGCGAGGGCCTTGGTGCGATCCAGGTTCCAAACAGAGATCGCCGACAAAGAACCTTTCGAAGGGTGGATGAGCATACCGTACAAATGTGGTACTTCAAGCTTCAGGCTTCAAGCTTCGGTTCCAGATGGGCCGTCGGGTTTTCTAAATCGAAGGCAAAAGGTTACTTTTGGCTATTGCCCGGTGCTAGAAGGGCAATGACCAGGATGGCACGTTTGATATCGCAGCGGCCGTCCTGAATGCCTCGCTCCTCCCTTCTATCCCCAAGAGTCCGAGTGCCAGCTGAAAGATGAGAACGGAGATTGGAAGTGGTAGGGTAGAAAGAGGCAGCACAATCCGATCACGCGCCCCGTCCGTTTGAACACAGTGCTGCACGCAAGTGCACGCACCATTCGGCGGGTTCCCTTGATCTTGGTCTGCGGAGCAATTTTTTTCGCGGGAACTCATATCTCATATATTCAAAAACAATCTACCTGTTCAAAATTTCTTAGAATTCGTGCGCTCCCCACAGAGAGGGGTGCGTTCGAGCTTGGTCTGAAGCGGAAACACGGGTATTTCTGTTTGTTTGTCCATGTGTGTTTGGTCGTTCCCACTTCGACGAGCCAAGCTCGTATCCCGTGAGCACGCGAATTCTGAAAAAATTGAGTAGGCAGATTGTTTCTAAATACGTGGGACATGAGTACTTGAGTTCCTGCGAATAAAATTGCTCGAACATGAATGGGCTGATCGGTGTTGCTCTCAGGCATGATGGACGCGGGTTCTACACAGTTTGTTTTGCGGAGCAATTTTATTTATGGGACCTTGTATTTGAGGTATTTTAAAATGATCTACCTACTTAGAATTCCTTAGAACTTGTGCGCTCGGTCTGAGGGAGAGGGATGAGTATGGAAAGTGAATGGTCGTGCTCGATTTACGTACCCAGAATTCTAAGTCTGCTGATGCGCATGACGGCATTTTGTTGTCAGTCACAACATGTTTGACCGTGGACCTTCGACCACCGAACGCATTGACGTTTGGCTCTCAGATTTTCGACCCTGACCATCGACGTTCGTGCGGGTCGAGGGTGCAGGAAACGGGACCTTCCATAATGATACCACCAGCGGTGTAGATGCCGCACTGAGTGGCAATCGAGCGAGCGGTGAGGACGTTGTATCCGGTACACATCTTGTTACACCGGCGTGGTGGCAGCTGGTGACAGCGTCGCGGATCTTTGATACCCGTGAAGGCCACCAGAGTCATGTCGCGAGAGAGATCATCGTATGAGACTTCATCGCCAGGGTGGAAGTACCAGCGGGCCAAGACTCGAAATGCCGATGACAGAGCGCGATGGTCCACAACATCTGATTGGCGTAGAAAATGGTCGTCCTTGAGATGTTATCCTTGGTGACCTCGTCAATGGCCTTCGTCTCGAACTCGGAGTCTGTGTTTTGTTTATGGTCTGGGTTCTTGGAAACAACGTGGCGCGTGCACTTAGTGAGTTTTTCAGATGCACCCTTGAGGAACAACCGGTAACGGCTAGACTGAAGACGGACGACGCACGTCGCCTTCCGCTCGCTGGAGAAGGTGATCATTTGCATAATCTGAGCCGACTCACGAGTTTCCTTCCAGTTCTCCCAACCGAGATCCTTGGCAAATTGAAGAAGAGCGGCCTCAGTCTTGGATCCAATGAGAGTGAGGTCTCTGGATCAATATCCTCAAAGGCGGTGGAGTTGATGGTGATCGACTGGTTGAACCAGTGCTTGAGCTGAGGAGAAAGGATTGCGATGATATCATCCTGCTCGATCGAAAAATCATGGCGTGTTTCTGATTCACATGGGGCTCGTCGGTGGCCTCGATAACACATTGTTCCTGGGGTTGGTCCTGCTCCTGACTGGGTGCGTTCGTGCGGGCCTTAACGCCTTAACGTTACGAACGAAATTTCGCGTGGACACCGATCGCGCCAACGATGACGCTCATGATGCTTCGGGCGCGCTCCGGTCTTGCCGGTGCGGGTGGCAGAGACGTTGGCCACTGTCTCACAAGGATATGGACGAGGAGGCTTTCGGCGATCATTCGCCTTGCAGCGGAAGTGGGGGCGAGAGGGATAGCGAACGAAAGACCTTCGGGAACAGCCGCACAACCAGTGTTGCCAAGATCCATGTGAAGGAGGGACATCATGGCCGGCTGTCGTGACGGGTGACAATCCCGTCTGTTGAACGCGACCCGCGTCTGCGTGGACGCTGCCGATAAGCCACCCCAATTCGCAGGCCTCCAATGGATCACCAGCCACGCGAGCTGAGACGGGCGGAGATTTCTAATGCGCCTCGTACGATCAGTGCATAGCTTGATGAAGAACAGGTTCGCTTACTGTTTGGAAGTCGATTCGTAGGGACCGTTCCTAATCGACAAAGTTTGTAAATATAAAGTTTCCGTGGACATGAACTAGGCAGACCTAATGACCGCGGTCTGGCTTTGACCTTCTTGTTAGCCCGTTTTTCTGCGCCCCGGGTCAGAATACTAACAGACGTGATGAGCCCGAGACACCACAAGATTTTCAATCGGACGCGCCCGGGCGTTTGCAGACGGTGCACGACTTCGCTAAATCCTGGGACAGCCTTAAGCCGTTTTTGCCGGTAACGCTGCATGGGCGATGTGACGAACCCTCTACGCCTAGGGCTGAGCGCTGAGGCCCAGTAAAAAATCGGGCTGCGTGTGCCGTGGCTGGGCGATGTCGGCCGTTCGATCGCCCGTTGCCGGCTAGCATCGCCCTATACGGACAAAATGGACTAACGACGTTGTTGGGCGATGTTGGGCGATATATAGACGACGTTGGGCGATGGTCGTCGATTTGAATGTTTGCTATAAATTCATTTTATATATCCATTCTCGCCGATGCAGACCGATGATGGGCAAAAATGGTCGATTCAGGTCGATAACGGGCGGATACAGGTAGGGCTAATAATACAACCGGTACCGCTTCTCGCTGCATCCTCTTCTGCTTGCACACCCCTACAAAGCTACCTGTATATCTAGGGAGAAAGCGAGAGCCCGTAAACAACATGATGAAAGATAACAAAGATCGCGTCATACCCTTGAGTTCGAAAAATGGTATAAGCATGCGAATGCAAATATCATTGCGTACCTTGTCATCGCGGCCGCCGTTGAAGGTGATGCCAATAGAGTTGTACCTCATCTTTCTTTTGAGGATGTCATGCCTTTCGTCACCGAGGAGTCGCTCAAGTCCTGGAAGAGCAGAAGCAAGGACGTTCGAGAGAAAGGTCCTTTCCTGCTGAGCGACTTCGGTGTCAACGTAACGCAGTCTCCGTGTTATCGTGGCCGGAGTTTTCGTCACTGACGGAAGCATCGCTTGTCCTCATCTCCAGGGGATTCATCTTGTTGATCTCAGCGTCCACTGTGGATAAAGTCACTCGCGAGATTACAGTGAGACAGATCAAACAAAATTCACCTTTATGAGCGGCGAAGCGAGCAACCAACAATGGTAGTGACATTCGTTAGGTCCGTGAAGGTGGTCTGAGCAGCATTCCTGTTCTCCACCGCACCGGGGATACCCGCCAAGGGGAGGAGCGCAGGAGGGGGGGAGGTTCATGGCCAAACAGCAAGTTCTGGGATTGGTGCTTGGAGCGTGTCTCGCAATCCGCCGAGCAGCATATGGACTTATACGGAATTGAACCAGTCAACCGGCGGGATGACCACACTTTCGGGATTGACGGAGCGAGATTTCCCATGTTTTCTGCCTGGTTCTCAAGCACCCGAAACAATGTGAGGTGGATAGAACAAATACCCCCTAGCCGTACCTTCTGAAGTGCCTCGAATGCTGCCTTGGCATCGTAACTCCCCTACCCGCTCTTTGGGATAAGGGCGCTGTGAAGTATGTTCCTATTAGTGCAAACCAATCAGATGCAACACGATTTGCGCACCCGCGATTCAAGCGAAATGAGCATTCCCAGATCCAGTACAAGTCGACCCTGAGATGCACTAGACTCCGCTGATCGGCACATCGACGCCCGTAGTAGCGGCTCTCATTTTAAAAAGCAGATTGTGAACTCGAGAGATTATAAAAAGGGCGACGCTGTACCTTCTGACTACCACCTTGTTAGTAGGGTCTCGCTCAAGTCCCTGGGTGGAGAACGGTGAGGTTCGCAATAGGCGCAGTCAAACCGGGGGTCCCGATTTCGGTCTCGATGGCGAAACCGAAAAAACCGCGTTGTGGACAAAATCACCCAAAAGCGAATCTCAGCTCGCTTATCCTACCGAGACAAGGCAATAATCAAACAAAATCAATGCAAGATCAGCCAGTTTGACCGCGTCTAATGGGTATAGCACGAACGCGACTATCGAAGCAGGAGCCAGTCTCCGTGACTATATGTTTTATAGATGTCGGCCGCAGGGGTGGTGTCTTGATAGGCGATTGGGGTGTGGAGGCATCTTGATAGTGAGCCAGGGACGGGAGGATCGAAGGCAAAGTGGGCGATGGGAGACTTGTGGTTTCCGGTGGAGATGGAGGTGGTCGGAACGCAAAGGGGACTTTGGGGGAGAACGAGAGTTGGTTCAATTTATTCGACGGGGCCACGTCCCAACTGATTTAGCAAGGTCAACCTTCTCTCGAACAACGGATGCCAACTCGAGACTCTATTGAAGATTCTTGTTCTAATTTACGATCCCTCGCCAGATCTCGCCCAACGTCGCCCAGCCCGTCAGCCCCAGTAAAAAGTCTGGGCGGTCGACGGCGTGATCGGGCGACTTTGGGCATTCCGAGCATACCGCCCTCTGCAGGAAAATGGGACTTGTTTTTAAGAAATAAGAATTTGCATCGGCGACTTTGCCCATCGTCGCCGCAGGGCTAACGGGGTCAGGGATGGGCGAAACTGGGCAAAACTGGGCATTATATAGCGATGCTGGGCAGCGGGGGTCATTTTAGATATTGTTATAAATTTGATTTCGGTCAGCGCAGGGCGAATATGGGCGATACCAGTCAATTCAGGGCAATAATAAGCGAATACACGTTGGACTAGTAATACAATCGATTCTACCACTCGTCGCGTCCTTGGGGGTCCCTGTGTCGCTATTCCCAGGCCCGGGGGGGAAAATCGCGTAAACACTGTGCATAATAAAGAAGGCGCATACCTTTGACCTCGCGTCGTCTTCTCTCACCTTCGTCATAGCACGCTAGGGTCGACCTAAAAGACAAGGTTGGGGCATTCTCGCCGTGTCCCACAGAAGTCAACAGGAAGGTTGTATGATCCGCTTGCGTACGTCATCGACCGATCGGGTATGGCTGTGAACGGGTCGCTGAGATGGTGGGTGGGGTGATAATCCCTACGGCAGCAAGGGTGGGACTGGTTGAGAGATTGTGTGAGTTGATGAATAAGAGCGAGGGAGGTGAATTGAACGCGTCATTCGGTGATGACTCCCTTGAACGGACGAAGGCGGATCAATTTCAGCGGACGCTGCTGTTTGGACACGGAACTACTCACCAGTGGTCATGGTGCCGGTCCCCGAGTTATCCCACAGGCTTGTAGCCCAGACCGGGGCTACAGATAGCTGTGGGGGCAAGGAACAGGTTATCGTGAGCAGAGACATCCTCTGTAGATCTAATCAGGATGGCACGTCGAACCGTCGCCAAAAAACCGGATGGCGCTCGCTCTGCAGCGCGGGCAATTCCCGGGCTCACCAACGTGTTGTTCATGTGGCCGGAGTGGTGCGCCAAATGAGCGGTGTTGGATGGGATTTCTTCATTGGAGAACCCCTGCGTTGCTGGATCTTGAGGGAGAGGTCACATCGTCCCGTCAAGAATTGGAGGCGTAACGAAGAGGTCTAAGAAAAATCAGATGCTGGTTTCGTTTGCGGACGATCCTGGGGAAGTTACCAAGCGAAGACAGCGCAGAAGGTCGGACCTTTCCCGGTACAAATAGGATGGTCGATGAACCAACTCAAACCTCTGCCGAAATAAGGCCCAGGTCGTACACAAGAGACCAGTGAGGGGCCCCGCAGAGTGCACGAAAGCCCCACCCGACCGAGATACTTCTCGCTGTGATGGAACGAGAGCCAGGAAGAATCAGAGTGGAAGGGGTGTGCGGCGCACCTTCTAATCTTCCGATAGAGCCCTCCAACGGGCATCGCATAACAGGAGCTACCATTGTTGTCACCACTGGGAAGGGCAGATTCGACCAAAGTGGAGAACCAGGGACGCACGCAGATAACGGAAACATTGCTCTTACACGCGAGAATGTGAGCAAGACTGATTCCCAAAGCCTAAAAAGTTCTGTCAGGGTCAACAGGGCTAAACCGGGGTGAGGGGCACGAGAGGAGACGAGGGCATTGGTGGTGGTGGTCGAGAGAAAAGAGATAGGAAAGAGATGTTGCAATCGTCTGGCACTGGGCCGCAGTCACCTTATCTAGCCGGGACTTAGAGAATTTTTTTTTCGATTTCAACACGCCAGTTCCAGCGAAGCACTTCCCGGACGACCTAAGGACACCGAAACTCTATTATAGTATATTGAACCACAAGTTCTATTTTACGATCACACAGCCAGGCATCGCCCCGCGTCGCCCAGCTCGGACGACACGCCCAACTTCGCCGGCGATCGCCCCCGACCGACGGATTTTTTACTGGGCGTCAGCGATCGGCACACACAGCCCGATTTTTTACTGGGGCTGAGGGTCCGAACATTTCACCTTCTCGCGATCACCTCTGCCGATATTGTCGCACTAGTAGTTACCCTCAACCACAATCCTGTCGCTTCCTGGTCATGTATTTAAGGACTAGTTCGACAAATCCAATACTCAGGTTTTGCCCCCCTCACTCTCTCGATTGAATTGAACGTCTCTCCTTATTGACTCGTCTCGCGTTATCTCCTCTTTTACCATCCCTCTCCACCTTCTACCCCCGACGACACGCCGCCGGAACCACTCGCGACTTTGATCGCGCCTTCGACCTCCGTCGTAGCGATCTCATAGCGACCGTTCGGCAACGGTTGATGATAGAGCCGTTTTCCTCGGAGCGGCGACAGGGGCGTATGTTGCCGGTTGGAAGTGAAGCCTGGAGTCAGGCCATCAGCAAAACATGTGAACTCCGATCTGGCCTGACGGAAACACCCGGACCTGGTGGGAGCATATCAGACCAGGGATCCTCCTGGCCCCCGAGATTCCCTGAGATTCCCTGATATTTCCTGATACACGTAAGGTGGGTACCGTCCCTACTAATGGTTAGTGCGGGGTCGAATAGGTTTATATCGAAATAAACACGCACCCCGTCTTTTCTGTTTCTTTTCTGTTTACACAAGCTTGGTCATTCCTGTCCCAATGGGCCGTGTTCGAATAACCGTTACCCCTGTGGGGAGTGCACAAGTTCTAATAAATTTTGAATAGGCAGGTAGCTTTTAAATACATAGCATGAGACCCCGCAAAAAAAATTGCTCCGCACTCCAAGGTCGGGCACTCTGGCCGGAGTTAACTCGGTCGTTGCTGGGGAAAGGAGAGACCACGTACACTTGGCGGATAGCGGGAGATTTCGACACCGGACAGGGCTGGGGGGATAATCGCTCGTTTGGCAAAGCCAAACCGAGAGACTTTTCGTGTTGAGTCGTCGTCGAATGGGCAATACTGCTGTTGTGGTTATTCTTCTTTGCTATCGAAGGGGTTGAACGACCCCATGCCAGAGAAAACGTTCGATTGCGGAGGGGACCGAGTGGCGGCGTCGTAAATCGAGCGGGCAGAGTTGTGGGTTTAGTTCAGGCCGGGAGGCGGAGTGAAGCCAACAACCGGAGACGCAGGGTTTGCAAGTCTAGGAAAGGCTTCCAAGGAACTACCCTAGAAGGGTATACCAGCTTCTGCGTCCAAACCAGGGGACTCCATCTGAGCGTTGGCACCCTCCCCTGCCAACTTTGGATCCAAGTTGGAACTGAATCCTCCATATTCATCATCACCACCTGCCAGTACTTGCTAGGTGCGGTCAATATCGGAAAAGGGCTGACATCTTGTACGAAGCTTGTGGGAGCGCAGAGTCAGCCGCTTGTGTCCGTGTTAGAGGAAGAAGAAGACTGGGGGGCGCCAACATACCAGGGGGATGGGGTATACCAGGAGGTGCTGGGGCAGTACGTATTGTTCGGGTTGGGCAGGTTGAGGCCGCAGGACCGGAGAGTCGGTGGAGACTTCCCGAGGAACTTAGCAGGTGTCTGAATCGATAACAGGGGAAGAAAGCGCAGGTGATCCTATGGACTGAGCATTAGACGGGAGAGAAGGAGCGACGTCTTTAGGCTTCACCTTGATTGAAGGGGTTGTGGGTCTCGCGGTGGGTGTGGGTAAGCCAGGCGTCTGAGGTCGTGAGGAGGGTTGAGAAGGGGTTTTCGCTCCGCGCGAGCTGTGATACGGACATTGGCCGAACTTGGGATAGTTGTACGTTGTTGCGTGTTCGTGACAACTCCCTTTGATGGACCTGGCCAACTTGACGTTGCGGTCGAACCTACGCTCTTTTCCCAGCCAGCAGTGCGAGGGGGTCCTTGGTGGATGGGATTAGCAAAAAAAACAGCAGGGCGTCACCAGAATGTCCTACCTTCCGCTTCGTCGGTCTTAATCGTAACCACTCGCAGTATGTCCTCAGTATCTTTGAGAGTATTCTTCCTGGAGAGAAATCAATGACGAATGAAAGAGTACCATTGCCCCATTCGTGAAATCCGTACAGCCGTGGTCCGAGCACGTCTGGCCACGAAGGAATGCCATCTTGGATATCTTCCCGTATTGGCCAAAGTAGTCGTTTGAGCGTAACGTCTGGATCGGCTGTAATAACTTGGTCAGCAATGAAATAACATCACCGGGATGTGGCAGTGGGGCTAGCCTCCTCCTTCGCGAACCGGGGATTCATATTGGTGATGCTACATGATGTTTCGTTGTACAACAAGAACATTGGCAAGATGCCGTCTCCCCAACGTGTCCAGACCCCTGCGCTCTCGCTCTCTTTGTTTCTTCTGTTGGGTCAGGCGCTTGTGACTACGAAATTCGTGAGTGACTTCCCGCTGATGAGGAGCGAAATGCACATACTCCTCCTTGTTGATGGGTTTGAACTGAACAGCGTCGACTGTGTACTCTCTCCTTTGTGCGAGGTATCTACCGTTGAGGTTGTCGTCAATGTGATGCCAACAAAAACGACAGATCTGAACAGAGACTGCGTGTTGGTCATCTTGTTAGGATTGAGTATAGAAGTGAACCCGATAACCGCAAGGACATGGCCTAAAGTTCAGGTCAGAGACGTCCATCTCCTAGAGACGGAGCGGGCATTCTTGGCCTCCCTGGTATTGACCAAACGGGAAAATCAGTGGACACACGGGTCATCAGCGAGCACAACGGACAAACACGTACTGCTTCATTGTCGCTCCAGTACGCGTCTTGTACGCCCGCGAGGGCACGGGGCTTGGATTGTATCGATGTAGCACCGGATTGGAAAACGGTGATAGGTGGGGATGGATGAGCGTCATCCGTCACGTCCATTTGCGTCCATGAGAATCGATGACAAAGCCCATGCCACCACGCCTTTATCTTCCCGCTGGCCGCCTGCCATGCCACAAAAGTTCTTACCGCCTCCCACCATTTCCAACGCTTGCTGTGATGGACGTTCCGCTGCTCTGCCTCTCTTCCTCGTCACAAATCTCGAGTACCGGTAACCCGGAAGTCGCTAGTCGCTTTGTGCGTTGAAATGCTGACATATCCGCTCACCGGCTGACTCTTCCCCCCTCCAGAGCGGCGGTTGTCAGTGGGATCATCCCGCGACGTCAGCGCCATGGTAAGTTGTCCACAATTTGTGTTCACCCCTTACCCATCTGATCTCTTCTCGCCCTCCCCGTCCAGGTTCACGGCAGATATGTGCGTAGTTTCTGTCTTTGGTATTCGTTCTACGCTCGCTGACGACCTCGGTGACGCTGACAGGGAATCAAAGCATCAACAAATCAAAAGGATCTACGAGGGAACAAACATTTTAGGTTGGCCTCGCTTATTGCCACCGGTCTTGTTCCCCTCCCTGCTGACCGCCCAATTATATCATAGTCCCCCGTTCCGTACACCGCCGCGCCAGCCTACACGGCTAACCGGGTCTGACATCGTGGGACCTCGGCCGGAAGTCTCCACCGATATTTGCGCGCAGGTTATCCTCAGGATCTCGTCGAGATATCGAGACGATATTTTACTAAATATCCAATATAT
>Ga0307515_10010849_pt1 | contig 17382 bp, 15 predicted proteins | sample 17_EM_MG_FD_194513 | JGI IMG/M metagenome (GOLD analysis project Ga0307515, IMG submission 194513) | Populus trichocarpa ectomycorrhiza microbial communities from riparian zone in the Pacific Northwest, United States - 17_EM | ecosystem: Host-associated > Plants > Roots > Unclassified | place...
TGGTTTTCAATTTCATCATTCAATCCAAGTTTATAGTTTTTTTTTTTTACAATTTAGTCCTTATTTTTTAAAATTTTTATTCTTTTTGTTGGTGTTATTTTCCTTTTCAATTTAAATCTCCATTCAAATTTTTTTGTCCCTTTTTTTTATTTTTTATTTTTGTCCTTGGTCTTTTTGTGAAAGTTTTATTTCTTTTTAATTTGTTCCTTCAATTCTAATTTATCATATATTATGTTTTTTTTTAATTTGATTCTTATTCTTTTGATTTTTTTTATTTTTCTTCCTTAGCTATTTTATAAAATTTTTATTGGTTTTTAATTTTATCCTTCAATTCAAGTTTATGGTGTGTTATTTTTTTAATTTGTTCCTCATTCTTTTAGTTTTTATTTTTTTTGTTAGATTTATTTTTCTTTTCAATTTAACCCTTCAATCAAATATTTTAGCTGCCCTCTAATTTATTTTTTATTTTAATTTCCGCCCTCGTTCTTTTAATTAATATTTTTTAATTTTAGATCCTTTTGTGTAGTTAATTTTGCTTTCCTTTTCATTTTTCATAATTTAATTTTCCAGTAATTATGCTTTGTTATTTTTTCATATATAATGCTTTCGATTTACTAATTAAAGTCATGAGTTTGAAAAGTTAATGAGAATTTACATTATTTTCTTTTCTTGTATCATCGTTCAATATTAGTTTATATTTTAAAAAAATATCTTTGTGATTTTCTTCAAAAAAAACTTTCTGTTGAGTTATTTCAATTTCATGATCGTGATTACAAGTTTTGCAAGTTAACTTATGTTGGCCTGCCTTTTATTATCTAGGTTACATGTCCATCGCACTACTTTGTTACCTAGGTTACATGTCCATCGCAATGCCTTGAGTTGATTCGAACTAATTTTTTTGTTTATTTTTATCTAATTTTATACTTTCATATTTTTTCCAAGGTATTGTAAACTTTTTTAAAAAAAAAAATTTATTTGTTTACTATCGTTATCTAATATTTTATTATTTAATTAAAATAAAAACAATTTATTAAACTTGGTTATTACTATAATCCAAATAATTGATTTTTTTTATTGTTTTTGAAAGGTATTTTCGGCATCTAAATATCATTTTTCATGATAAAAAATATGGACCCGCGAGCCATTCCTAGTGTCACCAAATGCACATCCAGTAGAAACAGGATACACTAAAAAACAGGGTGGCAAAGCATACAAAGAAAAGACGAGTAGAAGGAAAAGGAGATAAAAAAAATGGTGGCGTCATACATTGGTATTTCATCTCTCAATTCTTCTTGTTTTCCTCCTCGACCTTGCTTTGCTAAACGCAAACTATTTGCAGGTAAGGTATCGATTATTTAATGGCATGTTGCTTTGAATTCTGATGATGCTTGTAGCATTGGTTTTTGTGCTGTCAAGTATAAATCTCTACTTGATAGTTAGTTTTAATTAATTGAGTTTCTTCTGTCTTTTTTTAGTGATTACCCTTCATTGCAATGACCATGTTATGGGCTTATTTGATGCCTATAGTAACTGCTGTAAAGTTTCAATTTTTGGGGTATGACTACGAGGCCTTATAGTCCTTCGACATAAACTAGTTATTTGAGAGATACCCATTTCCATTCAATGTTCTTGGAACAAGAAATTCACTTCTTCAGTCTCAACTTCACTTTGTTTGACTCGTGACAGTTTCAATATGCAGTTTGAAGCTATCTGACATTTTTTGTGGAGTCTTTAGTAATGTTCATATGTCTCATTTAAACTGTAAAAGTATTTTTGTTGTTGTTGTTGTTGTTGTCCGTTTCTAGCTTTTAGTTGAATGCTAGTAGAATATCATTATCTTTGCATTTAGAGAATTGGTCCATTAGATATGTAGATATAGTTAAAATACTGGAGCTTTTATTGATTTCAACAGTAGAGAAACTCTTTTTTTGTCTGGGAGATTATGAGCCTTTCTTTCAAGAAATTATGATGTTTGTCATTATGGGAAATTCATTTGCCTTAAAAATTTATTTATGCCACAAGTTCCTGTAGGTAGGGGTTTACTTGAATTTGTTGGTTGTACCTGAGGTTTGGTTATTTACCAGTTTCAGCTGCAATGAGCGATGATCCAATCAGTGATTGGATTATGTCAGAAGGAAATGCAACCCAGATAACACGAACTAGTCCCATTGGTGGTGGTTGTATCAACAATGCAAGGCGTTATGACACTGATGCTGGTTCTTTCTTTGTAAAAACAAACAGGTAATAAAGAAACTTGACTCTAGATCAGTGAAATAACTTCAAAGGCTTATGCTTTTCTATTTTAACATGTCTAAAGGGATTAAAGATTTTTACTGTTCAAATACTGGATTAGGGGTATTGGACCATCCATGTTTGAGGGAGAGGCTCTTGGCCTGGGTGCTATGTATGAAACCAGAACAATCAGGGTGCCTAGGCCATTTAAGGTGAGAAGGCTAAGCTTATTCTTCTATTAGTTGCTTCTTATTGATGGAACATGTCAACTTTATAAGTTTTCACATGGCATTATGATTGGATTGTAACTACTTGCTAAGTATTGTAGGTTGGACCCCTACCAACAGGTGGATCATACATCATTATGGAGTTTATCGAATTTGGGGCATCTAGAGGCAATCAGGTGAGGGTGCAAGAAAATGGATAATTTGATCTTGGCAATAATTCTTTACAGTTTGATGTCTGAACGGTTTACCAATCTTCAGTCTGTTCTAGGGAGAAAGCTTGCTGAAATGCATAAAGCTGGGAAATCTGAAAAAGGCTTTGGTTTCGATGTTGATAATACCATTGGCAGGTGCAACCATTCAGGAAACTGTTGTTGTCATCTTTGTCCTCTATTTTCTGATGCAAATGTCATATGTACACTGACTTTGAAATTGATAATGAATCCGGGCTCTTGCTCAATTCTGAGAAATTCATGTGCAAATTTGTAGTACTCCACAGATAAACACTTGGACATCAGACTGGATAGAGTTTTACGGAAAGCACAGATTGGGTTACCAACTTAAGTTGGCATTAGATCAATATGGTGATTCAACCATTTATCAAAAAGGTTATATACATATCCCATCCTTGTGATAATTTATTTTATCCATTCCATGTCTTTGCTTGTGAAAAATGCAAATTTAATAGATGGCAAAATTAGCAAATGTACTGGAAAACATGATGCTGGGTATATAAGCATGAATGCATTTGGTCTAGCTGTGCAATGTTGAAACTGCAATTCAGTTTGCATCACTAGAACCACAGTAGTTAAACGCTTCTTCTCGTGCTTCTTGTATGCAGCATTATTTCCATGTTCCTTGTTGCATTAAGTCATTCTGAGATCTTAATTCTGTTTTCCAACTCATGAACTTTGGATTCAAAAGCATATTTTATGGGAAGACTGCCTGACCTCTCTTTTCTAAGGAGAACCTCATCATATTAAATCACTAATGTTGAATAACTCAGATATCATTTGCTTGAGTGCTTCTCATCACACTTATTGTTATTTGGTTTCAGCACTCATAGATAAACAAAGACTTTGATCTATGAAACTTAAATGTCAATTGTTACTCAGTAGCTTGTGCAAGTGACATATTTTTGGGATACTTATCTGACACATGATTCACAGGAAAAAGATTGGTGAAGAACATGGCACCTCTCTTTCAAAACATTGTCATAGAGCCATGCTTACTTCATGGAGACTTGTGGAGCGGGAATATTAGCTCTGACAAGAATGGCGAGCCTGTTATACTAGACCCAGCATGCTATTGTAAGTTAAAAATAATCTGATTGCTAAATCATTGTGTAGCAGCAGGGCTCGTATTCTTTGAAAACATCTTGCACTTGTATATATGACCGAATTATGTTTCTGCTGTAGACAATATGTAAAGAAAGAAAACACCTGTTTAGATGACTAATGGCTTGAAATTCTAACCCGAGAATGTTGACAACTGAAGTTCATGGCTTGCTTAAGTCGTTCATTATCTAGCTAAATGCATGAAGTTCATGTAGAGATTACTTTTTTAATCCACTAATTGCACGTTATTTGTTGAGTTTTGTTTCAGATGGACACAATGAAGCAGAATTTGGAATGTCATGGTGTGCTGGTTTTGGAGGATCATTTTACAATGCTTATTTTGAGGTATCAATTCTTCCATAGAGATACGAGCTATATGAGTACCAAAATTATGGTTTTCTTTCATATCCAAAAAACTATCAACCTAAACATGGGGCTCAATAACCATTGACTTTGTCCCGTTGGTACACATCAATAGTGGCATGTCATGGTCATGTTTACATCCATGCCAATGTCAAGGCAATAGATGCGATACCCTGACACAACCATGCAATCCAGGCAGTCCTATATTGATCACATAAGATAAGGGAAAAGTTGCATCAACATTACATTTTGAAACTAAAAAATGCTTAGAAGCGTGCTGGCCTGCTCAAATGTTCAATGGGTTGTACCCGCAGTCTTATGCTGGATCCAATGACATTCTTGTGCATACCTTTTTTACCAGGTGATGCCCAAACAACCAGGCTTTGAGAAGAGGAGAGAGATCTATTTGCTGTATCACTACCTGAATCATTACAATCTCTTTGGTTCCAGTTATCGGTCATCAGCAATGTCAATAATAGATGATTATCTGCTGATGCTAGGAGTGTAAGAATTGTTTTACACGCATGTAAGTTTGTATGATTTGAAAAATACTTGAAAGTATATGTTATGGCTTGCCAGAGTGTAATTCCCTCCTCATTATGTGTAGCAAATTTGTTACAGATGAAATGAAAAGGGAAACTGGAAAACGAGGCTGTATTGAATTTGTAAAGTGAATTCAGGTCTAAACTCTAAAGCTATAGAAGACTGTAAACCGTGGTTGGAGGGTGTGTTTATTGCTTAAAAGAACCCGAACCCGGTAGAATAATGTTTTGGAGACTGGAGGATTGAATTTCTCCATACCTCTAGAGAGGATAATAGCTGTGCAGATGGATTGGCTAATTTAGATATTAATGTATGTCTCCAGGTGTTCTGGTTGGATGTTCTATTAATACAAGACCAATACGGAGCAGGGCAGTTTAAACTTTAAAGTTTGCAAGTAGTCGCTTGTTCTCTTGGGCTTTTAGCCCCTTTTGTAACCCTCTTTTTTTTTATTAACTTTTAAAATTGACTTGTGAGTATGCTTTGTGCTTTTGATTTTTAGAGGAAAGACAACCCCCCAGAAAAAAAAAAAAAAAAAAACAATCTTTCCAGATACAGTAGTACATGGGCATCTTCAAGAACTGGCTTCGAATTCTGACATCCTCAACACCTTACCATGATTCCTAAAAACAAGATCCAAGGAAAAAAAAACCTACTTTCTGTTCAGTACGTCTCAATAGCAAACTGACAAATAAATAAAAAAATCTTTGCTGAGAAGAGAAAGAGAGGCAACAAACATGAACAACAACAACACCACACCACCGCCACTACCTGACCTGATACTATCATTGGAGCAAGCAACACTAATGGCTAAACAACTCCCATCAACAACTGACCCAACCCACCTCCTCCAAATCTATTCCTCTCTCCACCATGCCCACCATCACCTCTCCTCTTTCCTCTCTCAAAACCACCAACTCCCTTCTTTCCCTCTTCAACCCCCACCACAAGAGAACTCTCTCTCCTCGGCAACTGGGGCTGATGAGAATGGAGACGAGCCTATGCAAGTTGGAGATGATGATGAAGAGAATTCCAACAAGGTGGTATCTATTGAGAAGGTAGAGGAGGGGATGAGAGATTGTTTTATTAAGAATAAGAGGCCTAAAAGACCTCTTTCTCCGTCAACGGTGGCGGTGGCGGAGGAGAGGAGGCTGTATGATGATGGGTTTGGGGGAGGAATTGTGGGCTTTGATCCCCGTGAGACTAGGTTGAGGGCTTTGGATCTTATCTACCAGTTTCATGGCTGATTATTATTGGGAAGAAATAGAACAGAGGAAACAGAGGGCAGAGCAGGGGAGTTTCGCTTGCATTGTCTATTTGATGAAGTGAGCTTTTGGAATGGGATGAATGATTGAGTTTCATCTCGTTGGCTATATTTTTATTTCCATCTTTCATCTTTTACTTTATTTTGAGAATGCCATGGCAGTATGGCACAAACATGATGCAATTGAAATTGGATTTCAGAGGTAATGTATTGCATTATGAACGACTCATGTTTTTATCCCTATTCTGGGATTTGACATGCTATATAATTTTAGATTGTCATAGCATTTTCTCTGAAAAAAGATTGCTTTTTAGCCTCTGTTGCTGTGATATGAGTTCTCAAGAACATCACTTTTTGTTCAGGGAAAAACTAATGAAAACATATTTAATTGTTACATTAAGTAATTTTCTTATATACAATCTTATCGAACTTACACTTTTAATTTAGTCTTCCTGTTCTCTTTTGAATGGCCTCTAGAGCATTAGCTGCCTTTTCATAACGCACAACTAAGAGAGAAGAAAATGGAAAAACTGGCATCTTGAAGAACTCATGATCATAGCACCAAATACACACAAGGAATCACAAAGTAGTTAGTACCTTCATACTTGCATACTTAAAGTATCCCAGTCACAATGCTGAGGCATGTGGGGTCGTTATCCACAACCACAATATTGAATTCTCAAGGAAGGTTTTGGGGTTTGGTTGATTGAACAGGGCCGGAGATTGTATTATCCATGCTTGAAAAATTATGAAGGCTGATCCAAATTGTATAAATGAGAAGCTACTCTTTGAAGTCAACACACACACAGACCTTGCTATGGAATCAGGAACCGACATGCATAAAATGTGATAGATTTTCTTGTTAAAATTTATTATTTTTATGGCCTGGCAAAATTTACACCAGTGGAGAATAAATTGAGTGGCAATGAGGCATGCAAAATGCATTTGGGACAAGGGCAATGTAGTTTTTTTAAGTTAGATTATCAGGTGAGCTCCGACTAATCCATATTCTAGCCGGGTAGAACCACAAGGGCTGCAAAGCTCTCCCTACCAAGTATTTAACGCAGCTACATTCCCAATCCTCAAATAGAAACCCTTGATTAAGCTAGAACAGTCCCATGTCAGCTGATTTATCCAGTGATAATTGTACTCTATGATTAGCAATATGCTTGTTACCAAATTTGTGAAAGATGTAGACAAGGTATGTAATTTTATTCAGAATCAATTAAATACCAACCATAGAACAAAAGTAAAATCCTTTTGAGATTGGTAATCGAGCATTTAACTATCCTGGTAGTCACATGGGGAGTGATTTCAGTCAACTCTCCCTCTCCCTCCCTCTCTCTCTAGGATTTCATTCAACTTCGCTTTGAGAAATTCCACATGCAAAAGCATAGGCTTTTTTGGCCAACGTATCATTTATGGTAAGCTTTTATATTCCTTATGCCAAGGGAGTTTTTATACCAATGAAATAGGCATGATTTCATCCTCCTTTCCTGTTGAGAACAGAATGAAAAAACTCCATCCTCTTCTGTTCTATGAACTTTAGGAATATGAAGCTGGACAAGTTATCATAAAGAGGGTAGCATTTCACTCTCTTGACCACACCATAAAGAGCTACAAATATCCAGTAGCTTCATTTTTTTCCCCAGACAGGAGAGATTAATTTATGCCATTGCAAACAAGAAAAGAGCAACTAAATAACAACAAACAGTCACTAATTTATCGGCATGGCAAACAAGGAAACAGCATCCAAATAACAGAACCCTCATTGAGGTATTTTAACAACTTATTAATTGTAAAACTTAATGTCAAACTGAGAGATAACGTGTCCAACAATTGCACCCTTTCTTTGGCTTCTGCTGGTCGACCATGGCCAGATTCAAAGTTTTCGGGGATCTTGCTCTCCATTCTATAAAGCATCAAAGCCAATCTCGGATTCCATGGCCACTTCAGAGCCTTGTGTAAGAATTCACAAAAGGATTACAAGTGGGAAAATAAAAATGACACTGGAAATACAAATAAAGATAATTATAATTACCCTACAGAAACTCAATGCATGAAGCAAGCATTTAAAAATTAGATCACAAAAATCATTAACCTACCAGAGATCATTATTAGGATAGTCAAGGAACTCATTTTTCATCACCAACAACTCATTCCTTGCCTCTGTTACGATATTGGGAATGTCAGATTCATCTTCCTTCTCAGGAAGTGGTTGAGGTTGTAGCAGTGGAAACTGCAGCTGCTGCTGAGAGTTGCCCAGAAATGTTGGGCCATGAGTTCCGACATTGGAGAAAGTGGTTCCTTGATTGAGATGTTCTTCCACATTATGATTTCCTTTCTGTCCTAAACTTGCAAAGTTCCCATCATTAGTAGTCCCAATTCCAGTATGACTGCAATTGGGGTAAGTACGGTCTAGCTGTTTGCTTTGTTGCCCATAGCTAGGAATCAACATGCCATCATAGTTTGTGTTCACTCGAGTAAGAGAATGTGCAGAAAAAAGGGAATGCATTGACACAGGACTACAGAGATTATTCTGGATATTGTTTCTGTGTTCTGATTGAGATATTGCCATGAAGAATTGCGGGTTTGTGAATTGAGAAAACCCTCCTTGTAAATTCAAAGTCAATGAAGGATGGTGATCTCTAATCATGGTCTTCTGTGTTGTATCTTGTTCCCGCTTCAAGGAAAGACGATATTTCTGAAAACATAACATTTGTAATAATTAGATGCAAATGATGCCCTTTCAAATTCTACAATGCATAAGGACTAAGTATACAGCAACATAACATTGTTCAATTATTCTGAAAAAGCAACATAGCAATTGTGTCCTGCAGAAATCTCCAAAAAAAAAAAGAAAAAAAAAGAAGAAATATATGCTTCTAGTATTTACATGTTTGGTAGTTTGAGACAGTAAAATCCTCAGGCCAATTATCACTCATGTTTGAAATATCGGGCTTCAAATATTACCAACAAGTAAAGGTCCTTGCACCCTAGACATATCTAGCCCTCAAACCATATACAGAGAACAAACCTGTAAATGGCTTGAAACATTTTCTTTCTTTAGCCCCGAGACATTCATGTGCTGAAGTATTTTCTTAGGATGGGCACCTGCATTGATAATGAAATTTAAGTAATGTTGTACCATTATTGTCAACAGAAAGATGGAAACAGAAAAATATTATCATACAACTTCTGTCAAGAATTTATTACCATCAACGCCTAATATCCTGATAGCTTGCAAGAATCTGTTATGCAGCTCATTAGTCCAAACAAGCTCTGGCTTCTTTAGAACAGTCAAATTGTCATTATCTTCATCATCGTTATCTGTCTCTTCTAGCTCCTTTCTTTTTCCCATTTGGTCACTCTGCCCCGTGGTACTTAAGAGTGATGGGATCCCTGCGGTCACACTTGAAGCATTCTCCTCTGCCAACCCAGCATGAAAGCTGTTTGATCCTACGCTAGATACAGCTGTCTTTTTTTTCTTTCTATATGTTAACTGCCAAAGGTTTTTTACATCATTCTTGACGATTGGCTTCATAAGATAAAGTGCAGCCCCTTTATACAGCCAGCCTAACATGGCACTCACATTGTTATCAGCTGAAAAAACTGCGATAGAAGTAAAACCACCAAAATCAAATGTTAAAAATTGTATTTCTAAATAACAAGCATCTTATGGAAAAAGATGCATGGCTGAGGTTGAATCAAGAACTACTTACCGACAATGGGCAAAGAAGAAGACATTGCTCTCACTGTCTCAATGATCTCATATTGATCCATATCAGGCAAGTGAGTTTCTATCAGAATAAGGTTAATTTCATCTTCTTTCTCCCGTAAAATGTGCAATGCATCAGTGGCTCGTGTAGCAGTTGTAACTACAGGTACAACAGTACAGCAAGTTTTATGTATAAGATTTATCAACGAAAAAGTTACAGATACTTAAATTTGACCATTCCATCACAAAGAAGAAAGAAGAAGACAAGCTAAGTGCCCATCAATACCTAAAAGCAAGTGGCTGGAGCTGGTAAGAGATCCGATTTAGCTTTATCAGACCAAATGGAACATAACAGTTTCAACATAAATTACCAGATTTTGCTCTTTATGGTCTTTTCCAAAGCAGGAACACAGATCCAAAAACTAGCATGTTTGGAAACGTGTTGTTATCTACAAGGAGCAACTAAATCTCAACATCTGAGAACAGGATCACAAACTCTACCTGGAATCTGAGAAAGGGATTGCCTGCAACAGCCCCAACACCCTCCACCCCACCCCCCAACGCGACAAACCCTCTTTTTTTTTTCTTAAACTTCGTACAACACTCTAACGTAGCATACTTATTATTGAACATAGGGTCCGGTTGAGAACGTGGTACACAGGGCATTATTAAAAACCTTCCCTGCCCAGAGGCAGAGGATATATCGCATCGCTCCACCACATTCCTAAATGCTAAAGGTGAGTATAACTAAACAGTAAAGCAATATTGCATCTAGTGATCAAGGATGCTGATAAAACAATCGTAGTTTAAGAGTCTAGCAGAAGCGGATATAAAAAGATAACCGACTAATCTCCAGCAGTACATACCTTCATATCCAAATGCCTGAAGCATTTTTGACACAATTCTGAGGCATGTAGGATCACTTTCCACAACCAAGATTCTAACACCTTTAGCAAATGAGCTAGCATTATTTTTTGTAACTTCAACTGAGAGAAACTGCTCACTAGTCATGTCTGGAACAGAACCTACAGGGGAGAGAGGGACAATTTGACAGGCACAGAGAGGGAGACTCAGATAGATATGCTTCTGCTGTAAAATATAGGATGTCTGCATTTATTTTGAGGTGCCTACATATAACCGATAATCAAGTACATATGGTAGCTTCCCAAGGAAAGAATCTTTGAGAAAAGATTTGTACAGTTCTCCATGCAAAGTGAGATGATCCTGTCCGTTCATGGCGTGTGGACCCCACATTATGGATGGACAAATCACTTCACACAAGCATAGATGATTATTTAAAGCATTCCCTGATAGCAACAAACTTTGCCCAGATGTTGAATCCAAACCAGGAGGCTCCTCAATAAATTACTCTACAAAACTATTAAAGCGTATCTGGAATTAAAGTTCAAGTTTGATAAAACAAAATGATCATAGAAATTTTTTGACAATCACTTGGGAAGATGTGCAGGGCATTCTAAAATGGCAGCACTAGCCTTGTAACTGTCAATTGAAAATTGATGGTAGTCAACAAAGTTTAATTAGCTTGCCAGTATACCCCTAAGATTGCCATATATACAGAACTCCAGGTCGCTTGATAAGTTTCCTCTCTAGGAAGTGTGCACAATTTTCCATATTTGAATACATAAGAAAACCCTTATGCATGAACTTTTTATATTGCTCATACTGTCATCACATGAATGTAACCAAACATGTGATGACAGTACCCACCCATAAATGTTCAACTCAATGGTGTTTGGGATGATAACCAATGCTATTACTTCTCATTACAGGGAACAGAATAGAAGGGAGTGTTTTAAAGCTTATTTAATATCTTGCAATGCTCTATAATGAACCAAACTAATTGAGCTTGACTCTTGTTAGATTTGATAAAATACTCATTCACCAAGTTTGATCACAATTTCAAAGTTCAATTATTTTTATGAAAAGTTGCAACATTTAAATACTCAATTCAAAATGTTCGTAAACATAAAATATAATTTAGATGATTATCTAAAAGAGTAAATACAAACAATATTTTATTATAGCTTGGATGGAAGATTAAATATAAAATACACCTAACATGATTATAACATTCAAGTTGAGGCTAATATATTTAGTACTTAGATAAAAAAAAAAAAAAATAGGTGTAATTCAAAATTATATTAACATTATTTACATTTATTTCATTTCCTATATTAGTAATCAAGCTCAAGCTCCATAAAAAAATAACAAATCAAGTTTCAGAACTATTTTAGAAGAATTCAGAGCCATCGAAAATCAGTAACAACTATTTACTTCCCCTAATATCCAGGTTCATATGAAGGTATTTGGTAATAAGAGTAGGGGAAACTACCAAACACTAGATATGGATTACAATATGATATTTCTAGTGATTGGTGCAAGATAATATGGAAATCAGGTGTAGGTTGAGTGTTTGAAGAAAATACTGATCATAAGAGACTCAGTCTAGAGAGAAGAAGCCAATTGACTATCGGTTGATTACCCAATTGAAGGTCAATGTTTCCTACTAACTGGATCTTCCCGTCAATATTACCGATTTGTTCTGTAACACGTTATATTTAGAGCCTGGAATTGGTCACTCTGTAGTTTAAATGTGCACCCGTTAAAAGTTGTTAAGCAGCAAAGCTACCCGGTATAAATGGACTGTAAAGATAAACCTGCTATATTTCCTACAAAGAGAGCGGGCTTCTCTACAAATCAACAAAAAGTAGACTTATCATTCATGTACAAGAATTCTCCTCCACTTATCCACAATAATGGTTCTAAGGCTAACAGTTTATGTACATATTCATATCTGAAGTCCCTAAATGTCCTACTTAAACAAAAGGCTACGTCTCATAGACTTTGGAAGGTTTGAACTTGAAACCTTTCTCTTCTGTTTTGATGTCCCATCCTGTTGATTTTCAGAATTATTGGCTAGATCTCATTGTTTTGCATGAATTGCTGCTACCTTAGCAGAATGATAAAATTCTGTTGTACTAAGTTGGACATGTTTTGACTTTGTTGATTCCGACTTTTCATCGGACCCTTCAGCTCTTAAGCTGAACCCTTTCTTCTTTATGAAGCTCTCCGTTCCTGCCAATTTTCAACCACAAAAGTAAATAATCTGGCAGGCCCAGAGGCTATCTCATTTCCAAGATCCTTATATATAACAGGCAGCATGATAACAAACTAAACAATTCCAACGATCCAGAGTCCTCAAGTTTAAACCATTTTGCACATGAAGAAAAGGACAGAGCACCCCTGATGAACTCGGGCCACCACAGGGCACATTACCTTTTCAACTGAAACTAATATCCTAGTTTTGCTATCATCCTTGTTTTGCTATCCTTCTTCCATCCAGAAAATCCATCTCCACCTTTTTATCTGTATCTCATGCTGTCATTTACTTCTCATATATACAATCACCTCTGAATAAACTAGTCCTTGTCTTGTCAATCATCCATTCAACATTCCCATTTGCACTATTCAGCATTTTGGACTAATAAAGCATGGACTATGATGTAATTTCTTTAAGTTTTTTAGCTAATACAAAAAAGAAATTAGGGTCAAAGAGTGCATAAAACCAGTTCTCCCATTCCTACTTGCTTCTCTCCTTGGGCCATCAATCTTAAACATCTAAGATAATGGGTTCTTAGAGATTCCTATATAAGAATTAATCTGCAGATATTAATTTATGATAATTACATTTTGAGACATGCCTCCACTTCATCAAGTTTGCTAAATCACAAGGGAAAACAAAAAAATAGGGTATCCATGATTTTATAACAAAAAAAAAAAAAAAGAAACAGCAATTTGACAAAGTGAGAAGGAGAGAAGAAGAATGGGGGGGGAAAACCATACCTTATGCAAAAACTTTCAACTTCTTCTGAAAAAGCACAAGCAAGCTCCATATTTTCATCTGTCAACAGGAAGCAATACCCATCATCAATATGAATCTGGGGGCGGCGTCCTCGTCCAATTGATCAACTAGTTCATCAATTTCAATGATCTCTTCTTAAGGCCTGTCAGACTCTTCAATACAGTTGGTATGGATAAGACTGCTTGCTGTACCTGTGGCTTTTCTCCACCTGATCACATAAGATTGGTGTCCGTCTTATTTTCACAGGCTGGATAGAATCAAATACACACTGCCCATACAACATGGTTTTCTAAGGCTTGGCAGAAATTTCTTGCAAATATATGGTGGACAACATGGGAGACATTCCCTGTCGAACATAAGATGGTTCCCAGTGCTGATGAAAATCCAAGAAATCAATTAGCATCTCAATGCCTGGGTACCTCACGAGCAATAAGCATGAGCCATCATCAGCTATACAAGAAATAATTCAGGGCTTAATAATTTTTTTAAGGGACCAGAACATAGCAGAAAAATGATGTGCATTTCAAAAAAAAATCAAACAAGTTAATACAGAAAACTGAGTCACAATAAAAGATTCAAAAAAAAAGAAAAGAAGAAGAAGCTACAAACATATCCACCTTGCTCCTACATCTAACACCATTCGCACAGCCCTTGATCCCAAGGGGAAAAAAAGGGGCTTTCTGAAATGTTCTAAAGGTGGAATTATACCCACACAGGAGGATTTTTTTTAATATATATAATTTTAGAAAAGAAAGTCAAAATGAAAAAAGGAAATATCATGAGATAGGTTAGATTAGACTATCTCAGTTAACAAAATTTGATATATATTACATGCAATCCACATCCTACAGCCAATACCAGTAAAGTTTCCATGATTGATGCACAAATGCATTCAAATGATATCATCATTTGAAAAGTTTGGCTCCATGGATATCTTGCTGCAAACTTTTATGCGCCAATTTTCATGGTTTTGCCGCTCCTTTTCTTTTCGATCCTACCAGACAAATATCATATAATGCTTTCAATAATGGTATATCAAGGCATACTACAGCTAAAAAAACTCAACGGAAGAACAGGAAAAATATACCTCATTACAGGAGGAACAATTACACTTAGAACCCTCTGGCTTTCTTAAGCAAACCCTGAATATTACTAGTGCCACAATATTCACAAGTTGACTTGAAATGTGCTCTTTTGCTGTTTGGATGCCCACAGAAGGAACAATGAGAAGTTTTTGACTTTACTAGGCTCTCATCTAGATCAAGCATTAAATCATCTACAACTTTTGAGCCAATTTGAAATAGAGTGTTCCCATTGCCAATTTCACGTAACCTGCATAGAGAACAAGTTGGATCGCGCTCAATCACAAAGCACTATTTTCAAGAACACAAAAGAAACTAAACTGGAGACAGGTATAGAAACGAACGGGTCCAATATCTTGTCCTCACTGGAACTTCAGACAAAACAACAAGCCTTCTCAAGCCCAACCCCTTGCACGCCATTTAGATCATGATCATTTCCAACCAAGAGAGAGATAGCTATCAAGTGTTTCCTCTTCAACCCAAGACCAGCTTCAATATATGGTAGCATTCAATGGTTCCTGCACACAATGACATTGTTGTGTTTCAAAAGGAAGAAGCAATTTGAATTACCTATTACATTCAGAACAATAAAAAGATCTATAAAACTACCCTGCATTGCAGTAAGTTGTAGAAATTATGATTCAGGCACTACTTCCAAGTTTACCTATAACTCACAAATAATCAGAAAATTGAATACAAGACACTTAAAGCTTGCTTTGGTATTAGGCTTGAGGTTTTATCACAAACTTAGCCCCAAAAAGGAAAGCATCACTATCAGCTGTTATACAAGCATCCACATGGCCTTTGGCATTTAACTGAGCACACAGTGCTTCAGCTTCACCATTGGCTTTTTTAAACAGGCATACCAAATAGTTCAAGCAGTTCCTACAAAAACCACTTCAGGGAATCAGTTAATTAGAAGCACTCTCCCATTAGAAGTAAAATCAAATTCATATATGTCAAAACAAATACTGCTAAGAATGCAATTCTCAGAAACCAAATGCAGGTTCACTAATGAATATAAAAGGAAAACACATTTATAAAATTAACAGCGACTAACCACACCCCCTCGAACACATTTCAGAAAAGTCTTTTCCTCTCTACCGAAAAACCCTTTTCAGCCACCAGCAAACCCGGAATATCAACCCCCGAAAACAGAAAAAACCTTGCTATTCTCGCGTGAGACTTCATTGGCAACGGAGTCTCGTCAACAACAAAAACAGGAGACACTCCAAACTGCCAAAAAAAAAAACCCAACGTTTCAAGCTTTCAAAATCTTTAACTTTTTCACAATTTCTACTCAATCTAACCACATCATTAACCAAAAGGGTACTCATACAACGTACATCTCCAAAATAATAATAATAATAATAAGTATCACACTAAAGAATGATTCTTTAAGGCCATTACTAAACCCCACAAAAAAATATAAAAAGGGTTTCTAAAAAAAGCTCAAACCTTGGAGCATGGATTGATGGTACGGAAGAAAGTGAGACAGAGATGAGGTTGACGGAAATGGGTTGCCTCAATAGCTGTTTCATGTTGGACTATCCATTATGAAAGATCGACTGTGATCCTTTTTCTCTCAAGAAATCGGGTCCATCATGTCGCGCATAGTGTTCTAGTAAATCCCATAATTTGCCACCAACAACCATAAATATTATTTCTTGAATAATGTAAGTAGTTGCAAGACAATACTAAAATTGGGAGTTTGGTTTTATTAAATGGACAATGTGTTAAGATTTTTTAAGGTTTACATGTTTTGGAAAAAGCAGACAGTTTGAAGTTTTTATTTACTTTTTTTTTTTCCATTACAGGAATCTTCGTGTTCTATATATATATACTAGTTACATGACCCGCGCGATACCGCAGGTCATTTTTTTTCATAAAAAATATATAAAAAAACTAAGATTTAAAAGTTTTGAGTTTTTCTGCAAAGCTATACCCAAAAGTCTTGGGTTTGGCTGCAACGCCTGACCTAAAAGTAATATTTATAATGTTAATAATAACATTAAACTTGCATGATCCAAGTTTAAGTGAGTCTGACTGCAACACCGGACCCAATAATATTGGATGTGGATCTGGTTATAAGGTCGTGTCATAAAAGTATGATAATTAAATAGATTAATTAAAAAGAAAAAAATAAACAAAAAAAACCAACAGGAAGAAAAAAACTAATGAAGAAAAAAAATCAGAATTAATTGGGTTAACCCTTCAAATCAGGTTAACCCGTAAAACCTGGAATTCGCGTCATGAAAGTTTGATAACTAAATAAAAAAAAATTGACGGGTTTACCCAGATTTAACTGGGTTAACCCATCAAACCAAGTTAACCCGTCAAGCCCATGATACGTGTCATGAAAGTCTGATAATTAAATAGAAAAAAATTTAACATCAACAAACTAAACTAAACGAAAAAAATTAATTAAAAAGAAAAAAAAATCCGGGTTAACTCGTTAAATCAAGTTAATCCATCAAACCCGGGATCCATATCATGAAAATCTAATAACTAAATAAAAAAAATTTAACATTAACAAACTAAATCAAACAAAAAAAATTAAAAACAAAAAAAAAATAAAGACAGTTCTATAATATAATATAATAATTATAATAATATAACATATTAATAAGTGAAAGAATAGTATTAATAATTATAATATAATATAATAATTATAATAATATAATATATTAATAAGTGAAAGGCGTGGGGAAGCTACAGTGCTTTCCCATATATTAATAA
>Ga0307515_10010850_pt1 | contig 17382 bp, 8 predicted proteins | sample 17_EM_MG_FD_194513 | JGI IMG/M metagenome (GOLD analysis project Ga0307515, IMG submission 194513) | Populus trichocarpa ectomycorrhiza microbial communities from riparian zone in the Pacific Northwest, United States - 17_EM | ecosystem: Host-associated > Plants > Roots > Unclassified | place...
TTTTAAACTTGTCAAATTTTTATTTTTTCATTCCGGTTAACAATTTTGAAAACTGTTCATAATTAGCAAGTAGTACCTTGACAATTAATGAAAATCCTCCCATTTTTGCTTATTAACACCATTTAAAAAAAAATATTAGTTAAATAACACAAATAGAAAAAAAATTGATAAAAAAATATAGTTTGATACATGTTGCGTTTAGAAAATATGAAATTTAAAGTTGTCGCTAATAGGAAACATGGCATTTCAAAAACTTTAAAATAGGCTAGCATAAATTACAATGAGGAGTAGAGAGAGAAAAAGTTTGAATAAAAAAAAATCTTAGAAGCACATCGAAACTACAATTACGACACCACTGACATCATCAAACAAATCTTGACAAGAAAAATTCAACAATATCAATAAAGGTCTTTAATGGTGCACAGAGTGTGTTACACTCTTCTTCTAAAGACAAGTGAGAATTACAATTATGAGAAAAGAGGAGAGAGAAGAAAGAAAGAAAGAAAAAGACCTCAGAGACACATCGACGCTCCGATTATAATACCTCAAGTACCATCAGAAAAATCCTGATGAGACAAATCCAACGACACTAAGAGAATTTACCAACGGTGACCGGAGTGAACCACACTCCCCGTCCAAAAACAAGTGAGAAATTGCCAATTATGACTGGTTGGTTCAATCACAAATTAGTCTCCCATCTAAAAAGTATGTATTCATTAATATGGCCATAAATTGTTCCATAAATTAACAAAACTCTAAATGTTGTGGGTAAAACACTATGTAAAAAAGAATTGTTCACACTCTTATCTTTCACTATGGACTCATTGTGGCATATTGTACTTTTTTTTCACGTCGATTGCATTCTTATGAGGTCAAATTAAAGCCTAATTGTTTCAAATTCGTTGAGAAAGAGCAAGATTGAAAGAAAGGGGATTGAAGTGAAAAAAAAAAAACAAAGGAAATGGGTGGTAGTTTAAAAATTGTTATGAAAGTTCACTTTGGCTCTCATACTTTTCAAATTATAAACTTTCAATTCCTATATTTTCTGAAAATTCATTTTTAGCCTAACAATTTATTTCTCTTATTTCTAAGTCCCTGGTTTGAGATGAGAAAGAAAGTTGTTGGATTTTAGTGGTATAAAGAGAATGTTTCGGTTGACAGCGATTCCAGCCACTAAAAAGAGTGATTTTGATATCAATGGGTTCGATTGGATTAGAGGAGTGATAAGGGAATGTATTGCACACATATTTGTAGTCATTCCTGCTTTATTTTAGAGTATTTCGTGTGATTATTAGTGACTTGTCTAGAGATTTAGGTATCTTTGAGAATTATTTACTTCTTGGGGATTCAATGTATTTTTGAGGCATTAAACTAATAAAGTATGCTATATTTTTAGTGTCAATTTTGTATATTATGGAATGTTAATTGAATTCTCTTTCTAGTGTGAATTGACGTGTTATATCGAGAATAAATTATTTTCAAGTGTCATTTTGTATTAAATGACATTTCTCTCAAATTCTAGTATAACTATAAATAAGTTGAAACAAAATTTCTATTGAATTTATTTGGAATAGCATTATGATGATTATAAAATAGTGCATAACAATTTGGACTCTCTTTTATTATGTAATATATGCTTATGTGTTCATCACAACAAAAAGAAATATAGAATTCTATCTTGACCTTGAGTGTTTAGACATTAGTATTAAATATTTTGGATGTTTTATCAAAGCTATATAGGTAATCATCTCATCATTACGTATGCCTTTAAAGTTAACTAAAAAATCTTTCTACCACTTAGTTATTAACTATGTATTTAATCACAGATGAATACTTGAATGCACATGTTAATCAAATAACTTTTGATGTATTTTATCACAGACGAATACTTGAATGCACATGTTAATCAAATGACTTTGGATAATTATATGTCAACTCAGATATATAAAACAAAATTCAATATCATGTTAAAAATATAAACAAATATCTTTGCAATACATAATCAATGGATAATTTAGTTAAACCTTTGTCTTTGCCCCCATTCTATGTTATTACAGGAGAGTTTTTTTTATGAGTTGTGTTATTTGGTTGTGGAAAATTATTTAGCTCATTGTATTTGATTACGTATAATGTTTTTAAAATTTTGGATGGGATCCCGTATAAGGAAGGAACTTATAAAATTTCATTATAAATAGATAGATGAACTAAAACGAAAAACCCTAAACCATAGATTGAGAGTTTAATTGAATATGCTTAGTTATTTAGTTATATTGTTTAGATGCAAAGAAAAAGTGTAGGGTCAAAATGCAACAGTTGTGTTTTTTCAAGCAGTAATGTTCATAAGCCTTCGATGTATTTAGATGTCAATCATGAAAAGGCACCTGATACACCTGTTAATAATGCAGGCTCATCAACTACGAGTCACATATCTTGAATTCCATCAGCCATAGATCCTTATTCTGACAAGTTAATAGTACAATAAAAGCTAGATTTAAGCATGTAAGAAAGTTAATTTTCTTCAAACATAATATTAAATTAATGATTAGATGTTTATATAGTTTAGAGTTAGTTAATTGACTTTCAAGTTCACAAATATGAAAGTTGCACAAACAATAATATCGATGATGAAAATATTAATAAAAGTGTCTTTGTTTTAATGGAGCTAGCTTAGAGATTATCCAGAATAAATGCATGTGGTTGATGCTTGATAAGGAAAGTTTAAGGTTAGTACATATATAATCTATATATTTAGTTAATATACATTTAAAAAAAAACTTATAAACTAATTATTTTATTCAAATGATTGTAAGTAATTTTTTTAGTGGCATGCTACAAACTTTGGGGTTTCCAGGCAAGTTTAAGAAAATCATAGCATAACCAAGTAAGTTTTAACGTGTTAAGTTTATAACTTTTGGTAAAAATTTTAATTTTTTTTATTGTTATATTCTTCTTAGTTTAACAAACTCCTAAAACATGTTGCATGATTTCTGGTATGACTTGCACATCTATGCTAAAAGAAGAGCGAAGTCAGATAATTTGTGGTTCAGAAGAATTTTAGACCTCTCCACATCACTAAGAGTAATTGAAAGAGATATCTAGAGTTTTTGATGTTAGAGAGTTTTAGAAAGCGGTTATGGAATGGATCCTCGAGAAGAAACAATGAGACTCATGGTTCCAATAACAATCATACCGGCAAGTCACTTCTTTTTACTAACCATGCAAAGCATCTCATAAAAGTCTATTTTATTTCGAAGTATTTTTCTTAAAATGATAATTATTTGTGATAACGTTTAACTAATGATTTATTTTGAAAACTATATGGCTTGGGCGCGAGCCAACTCCAATAGAGTTATACATGGAAACACATATACAAAAGAAAGACAAACAAAAAATAATGCAACAATTCGTGAATAGCCGAGCTGAGGCATTTATTGTAAATAAACTTTGAAACCTTCTGTATATGTTTTGGACTTATATTTTTGTATCCATATCTTTGTCTTGTTTTTTTTTTTTGTGGGAATAATTTAATGTTGGAATGCATTCCAAACACGAAGAGGACCCTTCAACCCATTCAGAATATGATCCGTAGTTATGGTCAGAGCCTAGAGCAACTAATGGACTCGATAGGAATCAAGTTTATGGTATCTCTATGACTTCGACACGAGATATGAGGTCGTCTATAGTGTCTTGATCGTAGATACCCCACAATCCAACTCGAGGCAGCCATCACTAGCCATTGAGGAGTTGGTTGAGCAATGAATTGGTGTTTTGAGGGTTGAAATGGAAGGATTATATATATATATCCAAAGATAAATTAACTTGAGATTATGCAATTCAAATTTCAAACATAAGTAAAAATATGGGAGTTGACCCGATAGACTTGATGAGTTCAAAAACAACCTGAACGACTGATAAAAATATAGTTTGACTAAAAAAAATTAAGTCGACATCTTTTTGTTTAAATGTTGAGACAACAACATATTGGATCGACCTGGGTTATGAGACCATAAAACTATCTAAGTCTACTCGGGTTAACTTGCAAACTCAATGACCTGGGTAATGAGACTGAGATAACTTCATAGAAAACAATCCAAAAAAATAACAAATCATGACTTATAATCAACCAAATGTTGAAGATTTTAAATAATGAAAGAGAAAAAAAATCAATTAAAAAAATAGACAAAGAAAACTCGAGTCAACTAAGTTAGCTCATCAAACCTATGAAACAAATCATGAAACTAAGATAACCATAAAAAACAAATCACAACAAAATTATGAAATATAATCTTCAATAAATCATGTATTGAATAATAAAATAGAGAAAAAAACATAGATGTTCTTTTAATAAAAAATTATTATTTGGCCAAAATAAAACGGTCATAACAAAATTAGAATATTCCAGCTAAAATTTGACAAGAATTTCTATAACAAGCCAAAATTATAAACAAAATAAAATTTATTCAGGTTTATTATGTTATACCAACTATACCAAACAGAAAAATATACAATGTTTGAATTAGAGAAAGAAATGAGTACATTAAAGCAACAAAACTCTCTCCCTACTCCCATTCTATTATTCCAGGTAACGATGACTAATTAATTAGTAGTAGGTCCTGTCGGTTCCATTCCGACATGCAAAGTTCACACTAAATTGGATGCTTGCCATTTCACCTCCCATTCTATTATTAAAATCCTCTGTCCACTGCCTTGCTCTTGCATTAAGCAACTTTATGCAACATGGCACCGTTTCTCTTCGATACAGATAAAAGCCTCAATCTCATTTAAGTTATCGGTGGATCCGATCGAAATCTACACTTGAATTCAAGAACATCGTCAAGGTCTCAAGGATGTTCTCCCACACGTAGAAATGTAATTAGACTACAATATTCATCCTTCCGAGGCTAGGTTGACTGTCCATTATCTCTAAAATTAGGATCATATGAAATCTGAATATTAATATAGGAGGTACCTGGAAACAAAATTAAGCTATAAAGCATCCAAGCACAAAATCTCTAGCTACTTTGCAGTCCCTAAAATGAATCCATGACATTTTTCTCTAAATAATCTAAAGAAAATAAAATGAATCTCTTTAAATTTAATGAAACGTGGTTTCTTTTTCCCAACCCTGACACAAGTAACATGGGACCATATGGACTCTATATAGTTATGTTAGATCACTTCTCCCTCTGTCTCCCTCTGCCTTCTTGTTTTGGGGCAGACAGGTAAGAAGTGAGCAGAAAGTGTGGAAAACGATCAAATTAAAGGTACTTAGAACCTGCTGGTGTTGCAGTGCGATGTTGTTTTTTAAAATTCTTGAAATCATTTTAGTTTTAAATTATTTTTTTTATATTTTAAGATTATTTTAATACGTTGATGATGTCAAAAGAAATTAAAAAATATTATTTTAAAGTAAAAAATATTAAAAAAAAAACAACATATAATATACTTCCAATAAGCTTTCGAAAAACTGAAGTTTACTTTTGTACTAGTAAAGTTGTTTTTGGCGCTTTAGCTATAATTCACTTCCTCTGCAAACGGGCGTACGCTGGTTAAAAATGATGAGTAAGCACAGTTGTGCCATACCCTCTTCACTTTAAGTCTCTTTCTTTGCAGTCCTGAGGGGATCTTCTGCTCTTCTGTACGACGTAATATTTATTGATTTATTTCTAATTTTATGTCACTTTTCCCTTTCTAATCATTTTTTCTTTTCTGTTCCCAACTATCTGTCTGTAGGAAGACGGAGAAAGTTATTCAGTCTGTGAAGGTTTTTTTTTTTTTTTTCCTGTGGTGATATTTCAGTGCATGAATTAACACACTAACATCATTTTTGTTACCTCATCCTGATGAGTTCTTCACGGGTTTGAGCACTTGATTCGTTCAAGACCTATGCTCACTTATAATATGATAACATAGTCTCGTTTATATATTAATGGAAAAAAAAAAATAGCCTCATTTATAAAGTGTTTAGAATCTTAATATCCTATTCTCACTTTAAATTTAGTAAAAAATTCAGTATGATGCAAACGCTGAGACTTTCTATCATAATTCTAGCACTTACCCTTTCAAAATTACACCCACATGATTCCAAAAAAAGAATACTATAACTATAGCTAATGCTAGTTAAAGTTGAATTTAATACTGATAACGTAGGCAAACATACCTTGGGGTTAAATCATTACCCGTATAGAAGTAATACCAATATTCCAAAACGTCACTTGCTTACCATATTAAGCTGTAGAGAGGTATACTAGCTAGTTAGCTAGCTAGCCATGAACATTTCTGAAAGCTAGCTAGCCATGACTGTGTACACTTCTCCTTTGTAAGCCAAACCTTTCTTCGAGAGTTTAAAACTCGCACATGAATACATTAAATGTGGGTATTTAAATATTTAAAGGCAACATGAAATGGACACTCATGCGTGTCTTGGCTAGAAAAGCGCTAAACAGCAGTCACTAAATGCAAACGTGCATGTAGTAAATACCCAACATCCTATGATTTAATGCATAAATTTGGGTGCACATGCAACTAACATATAATATTTCGATGTATACACTTCTTGAAATCTTTGGCACTGAAACTTTGGAAGGATGAGGAGGAGAGAGGGCGAAATTGATTTCTAATGTTGTTTCCTTTAGATGTTTGCTTCTTTTTTCTTTTGTTTTTTTAGATGGCACATATATAGTTAATGGTCATCATGGTCATCTCTATAGTTTCATAATCGAAAATTTTATGATATTGAAGTTTGTAATAGATTTGACACAATTAAATTTCCATGTAAAAATACATGCCACTGAAAAAATCAAGTAGCGAATGACATGAGAACCATAACTCTAAGAATAGAAAATGATTTTTACTGAATTAGGAATGATGTACTTGAGATGTACATCTTGGGAATATGAAGTTTATTAGAAGATATATTTGAACATTGGTTCGTGCTCAAATGTCACTCTTAATGACTATATAAAATTTATATTCTCGGGGATAAGAATATACACTCGTACATGTTGGCCCTCACCTCTAATTTTAAAGTAGCATTGTATTTCATTAAGTGTCAAATTTCATGGTTTTTTTTTTAAGAAAAAGAAAAGAATGTTTTGTATCTAGCTTTTTTATATATAGAAAATTAATGTCTTTACATCTATTTAGATGGGACAAATGAATAGTGGCTAGTTTAGTTATATCTCATAATTAAATGTAACCTTTTATAGAGCCCAACGTTAAACAAAATACTCATTAAAGAAACAATAGAGCCCAATTTTATATCTTTGAAATTATAACTTTAAGAGCCTAAAGTTGGTTTATAAATTTATTGTTAGATGATTAATATAAAATTATTTTAAATTTTATTTAATAATTTAAGTTGTTAGATCTATCATAACCTAATTTTTTATATCTTATTTTCAAAATATATTCCAAACCACCTAGCAGCGTACAAACTTAACATCTTTTCTTCTAATCCATCAAACCATGTTGTTCCTATGGTTTTTTGGCATTGTTAGGTCTAATTTTTGTGTTGTTTGTGTCAATTTTGGGGTCGTTCAAGTTTGTCTTATCCTAGACAAACTTTATAGTGTTGTACTTTTTTTCCTTTCAGAGATTTACTCGTTGTGCACCTACGAAAGCCTAATTGTATCCTTGTACTACTTTGTCTGGTTATCACCTTGTCTTTACCTCTAAAACGATGAGGATTAGATTAGATTAATCCTGAGATTTATTTACTACCAAGATATCCTAGGTCTATACCCTTTTATTTTCCCTATAAATAGGTAGATAAGCTGTAGGTTTTGAAAAAAAAAAGTAAAAGAAAAGGATGTAATAAAAGAAAAATGAGAGAAAAGATATGAGAAACTAAAATATTATAAATCTATATTAGTTTTCATTTTTTATAAGCTCAAAAGTAAGTAAGAGAAAGTGGATTTTTAAAAAATATAGGAGTTCAACCACACAACCCAACCAACTTAAGTTCTTGCCTTTCTAATTTAGGCATACCCTTCCATTTTATTTTTTAATTTTTTAAATTATATTTAGTAATACTAGTCATTCATAGGTATAGCATAATGGTGTTGTGGTGTATGTTTCCTATTATTTTCCAGGTTTATTAGTTATGTTCATGCATATGGTTATTGTAGTATGCAATTGAAACCTTTTATTGTGATGTACATTTCTTCCTATGATAAACTTTTACCTCGCATTGTTTTTGTTCATGAATGAGATATTTTATGGTATATGTAATTTTGAAGTTCTTAATGCTAAAGTTGTTGCTTCTTGTCCTTGGTAAAGATGCTTGATTCATAGAAGTCTATGTTAACATCTATATTTATGAATAATACTGAAAATTCTATGGTTTTTATTTATTGAAGACTTGAAACTAAATCTTTGTTATTAATATGTGAGTGCCATGAGATACCTTTGTTTAAACTTGTCATCCTTGACTTATGTCTCTTCTTGGTTGTTGCATTATAGTGTCTTTGTAGTTGTTTGTTCTACATTATTCATGAGCTTATGAATGTCTTTAATATTCTATTTGTGCTTGTTGGGTTTGTGTGGGGGGTTATTAAAGAAAAAATTATAGTTTATCTTTTAGGTTTCTTCAAGTTATCCAAGTTTAAGCTCCAACCAAAGCATCTTGTTTGAGATAAATTTGTGTTCATGTCAGACGTCTATTGAATGATATTGGACATATTAGGACTTTTTGCCAAATAAAGATGAGAGCTTTGGACCTCCAAAATCTTTTTATTTAGGGATTGCAAAACAACTAGTCTAAACATGCTATCCTTGATTAGTTTCCCCTCTTTATTGCTATATTACAATACTTATGCTATTGTCTTGTTTATATTGTTGTAAGTTTTTTTTTTCTTGCTATGATTGTTGTGTTTTGTGTCTAGGAATTCCATTATAACTTAGGCTAGGTTTTATTTTGGGTTGGTTGAGTTAGAAAATCCAACCAAAGTAGGTCTTTTAAAACATCAAAGCTGGTTTATGAAATTGTTATCTTTGAAATTGTAACTTTAAAAGCTTCAAAGCTAGTTTGTGAATTTATTATTAGATAATTAATATAAAATCATTTTTAATTTTATTTAATAAATCTAGCTGTTTTAAATTTATTTTTATTCAATTTTTTTCTGTGTATTTAATTGCCGAGACCTTTGTTACAATGTGACGTCGATCGGAACTCTCCAAAATTAAAGGGAAAGGTATGTTATCAACAAAAATTAGGAGTCGCCACCTAGTGATTTGAGAAAATTAGGGATTCTAAAATTTGCATCGAATCCAAAGATTCAGGTAAATGGTTATTTATGTGTAAGGAAAGAACAATGCCACCCTTACATCTTTCTTTTTTTTATGAAAATTTACCTTTACTATATGTCTTTAATTATGTCAATTGTTTTTAGCTTATCCTTTTTTTAATTAATTTCTAATTATTTTATGAAAAAATTGATGTCTAAAAACTGGAGACGCGTCAATTTGGTTATTTGAAAATTTTTTGGCATGAATCCCTTCTATAAGAAGATTTGTCTTGCTGAAAAAAACCTGTGATAACGATCCTAAACGAAAGACTTATCAAAATAGGCTGAATTAAAGTTCTATTTTTTATTTCTAAATTAGCACCTAAAACTTTTCAAATTTTATTTATAAGGTTTGCTTCAAACATCAAAAGTAAATAACAAAATGTTTTTTATTTGTTTTTTTTTAGAAACAGCCAGGGTTGAGTTTTTGAGTTTCTTTGATGTGTCAGTCTAATAGGCCTTTAGATTTTGACCAAGTTTTAATGAACTTAATAAACTTGTTATTAAGACCAAATATACATACAACAAACAACTTTTTTTTAGAAAAAAAGAATATTTTATTTAGATGCCAACACAAAATAAAAACTTTTTTTTATTTTTTTATTTTCATGCTAAGACAAGTATTTTTTTTAATCGGATATCAAAAATATGAATATATTTTTGGTTTCTTTTCTTTTTCTTATAAACAAACACACTTAATATAAATTTGTTTTATGAAAATATAGAATATGCAAGAATTGGTTTTTTGAAAGTGCTGGCCGTAATGCACACAAAGTATACACTCACATAAATTTGATATTATTTCTTTATATTTCTCTATTTTTTTTAATTAAACTTCACCCAAACCCATGCATGTTCACTTGTTTTTTTATTGTTTCACTTGTTTTTTTTTTTTCAACCAGAAAGCTTTTTGAATTATCTTTTAAAAATGGATTGTTTTTCCATTTCTCTTTTATGTTTGTAGGTTGATGGATTATTCTTTTTTGGTTTCATTTTGACAAGCACGCTTGTTTTTATGTTTTAAAAACACTTTTAAAAAATTAATTTTTTATTTTTTTTTGCTTCAAAAAAATTCTTTTTTGATATTTTTATATTGTTTTGACGTACTGATAACAAAAATATATATTTTTTAAAAATATATATAATTTTAATGCATTTCCAAGCGAAAAGTATTTTGAAAAACAATCTCTATTATAATACCAAACAGACTTTTATTTTCTTTTCAAAATCTAATTTTTTTATTTTATTTTTTATAGTTTGTTTTTATATTTTTTTAAAATCTTTTCTCATTAAACTCAATCGTGGTCATTTTTATGTGTCATTAAAATAATGGTCACACTAGAATATGATAGATCAAAGTAACTAAGCGCAACATTTATCACTCAAATATTTAAAACTAAAGGTTGTACATTGAAATATAAAATTAATAGAAGGTTGGACATTAAAATTGCATCTTATAACCTAATTTACCCGAGAAAATGTGGTAAAAATTAATAATAAAAAAAAGGAACCATCCCTAGGTTTCATTTATTATGATTTATACTTCTAAAACAAATAATGCATGCATTGGCCTCTTTAATTATGAAACATTTTTTTTTTAGTTTAACGTGAGTGTCCGAGCCAGCTTGAGCGCACCTCGACTAATTCCACGGGCCGTGAAGTTAACGACCATGTAAGCCTCCAGTGGCCATCATATGAACAATCACAGGGTTCGAACTTGAGACCATAGAGGGAGTAAACCTTTTGGTCCTAAATTTTTACCACTCGGCCACCACCTAGATAGTTAATTATGAAACATTCTTGTTATGTATTGGAGAGTACCAGGGACAGGATGCTTCAGCAAGCTTCACTTAATTCATATTACTAAAAGTATTTGGAAATGTGATAGTAGATGTTTTTCAAAATATTTTTTTTGTTAAAAATATATTAAATAATATTGTTTTATTTTTAAAAAATTATTTTTAACATCATGTTAAAAAAATATGAAAATACTAAAATTGTTAATTAAAAATAAAAAAAATATATTTTTAAAAATATATATTTAAAACGGACGGAATCTCTTAATTAAAAGATTTTGAATCTCACACCCCAATTAGCCAGATCAATAAGCCAGAACTCAGAACCCCCCACCCCACCCCACCCACCTCCCGAATAGCTTTTCTTTTTAGTTATTATTAAAGATAAGCATTGGATTCAAGTAATTGACTGTATATTTACCCTCTTAAAAGAAAATGCCAAAGGTACTTGAGAGGTAATAAATCTCTAACATTCCCTGAGCCTGGAGACTTGGCACCGTTGCCCAAGCAGGCCGACTCAGGATATGAGCTGCTATCTCGTTAGAACACGGATGCGGTTTGACTTGGGTTTAAAATTCTTTGGGTATTGTCGCTTTATTGCTACCAAAACCAGAACCTTTGGCTGAGTGCCAACTCCAAAACTACGTGAACAAGCAGCCTTGCTGATTTCAATAATTGTTCTTATATCATCGTTTATACTTGATGCTCTCATATGAATCATATCAACCCTTTCTCATGGCAAGGCATGAGCAATAGATTTATAGCTTAATGCAGAACAATCTAGCCAATGGTTACAGGAAAAAGGAAAAAAAAGGGAACAAAATTGAACTGATGTACAAAACTCATATTACAACTTTAGGCATTGAAGTCCTCCCTGTGGATGTTACATAGCTCCAAAGGGAACTCACTTGTAAAATAAGTAATTCAATAAAAATGGACTGTATTCCTTCGAAAAATTTAGTAAAGCAAATTCATGGCATGAAATTGAAAGGGGCTAGAGGAAAGCACATGTTCTTTGCTTGCGGGGTTTCTTTTTTGGTTTTGGTGGCCGCAAAGCAACCTTTATTGCAGCATCAAACACAGTCTTCACATTCTGAAAAGCAAGGATCAAGAAAGAATTACAATCTTGAACACTTTAAGAGGGTTTTTTTTTCCTTTTATGATATGCTGTAGATGATTTAAGATAATGCTCGCCTCTTGAATTGAGTTTTAATATATCAAGTATATCTATTTACCTGTTGTGTTTTGGAACTGCATTCTATGTAAATTACAGCACCGATCATTTTCTTCAATTCTTCACCCTGCACATCAATCTCATATTTAGGAAGTCAACAGTTAAAGGAATTTCATAACTCTTAAGTTGGATGACATGCCTGAGCTGTTGTTATTGTTGTTGCTCCAGGATGATCAATTAAGTATTGCTTGTCTTCTCGCAAATCTGCAAGTGGATGGCAAAACTATAAAATCAGACGTGACAGAAACATTGGTGAAAGATCAGTTACGAACAACAAGTGACCGAGGAAACAACAAATACAGACGCAGATGCAAGACAAATTTACATTCTCTTGAGTCTTTTGAACATATATGCAAATGAATTGTCATTTACAAGAAAGTTTTCCAACCAAGATTGTTCAGGTTTATGATGGTATTGCTTACCAAGCTTGGTTCCTACAAGCACAATTGGCACATTTGGAGCATAATGCCTTAGCTCAGGTATCCACTGCTTAGTGATGAATACAACGATATCAGTCAAATTTCTATTTAGATGAGGGTGTTAAACTGAGAAAAGTTTTTAAAACATTTATGAGAACAAAAATGATTTTAGACCAGAAAGGAAATAACCTTTTTATAGATGTTCTCATAACTGGCCTTGCTAATGAGAGAGAAGGCCAGTAAAAACACATCAGCTCCTCTGTAACTCAGTGGCCTTAGCCTGTTATAGTCTTCTTGCCCTGCAATATGGCACAATTCATCACCCAAAGAATTCAAAAGGTATAACTTAAGAAAACTTTTATGGCATTCTTAACACAATTGAAGTCAGGTCAATCCAGAAACTACTCCAGATTGGCTATATGGATCCAATTCGCATCTCAATCAAGAAAATACAAGGAACTTACCTGCAGTATCCCACAATCCAATATTCACTGTACTACCATCTACCACCACATTAGCACTGAAGTTGTCAAACACTGTAGGAACGTAGTCCTACACAGAAAAAAGAAACAAGAGCACAATATAACATTGGAATTAATTTCATGCCTTCATATTGAAATAATCCATCACAGGGAAGAGTAAAAATGTACCGTTGGAAAGGTGTTGCTAGTATAGGAAATGAGCATGCATGTCTTTCCTACAGCCCCATCTCCCACAGTCACACACTTGATAAATCTTGCTGTACTCATTTTCTTGATCCCTAAGCCAAGCTGCTGCTACTCTTCATATGTTCTATTTCTCTGCTCTTACACATATATAACAAAATGTATAATAAGAAAAGAAGTAGCTTAAATACGAATATTTAAAGGGAGAGGCTGGCTTATACAACCTATGAGCCTAACATAACCCACTAGAGCAGTAACTCATCCAATTTAAAATGATTGTTGCAAAGCTTTTCTTTTCTTTAAGTGCAAGGCCAGAGCTAAGATGTGGGTAACAAATTAAGTAGGTTTGGTGCTGGTTGTTGGTTAAGTGTTAGAGAAGGGAAGCAACAAATGATAACGACAAGGAAAGAATTGCTTGATTAACTAATGCAACAATGATGGAAATTAACAGCAAATAAAAAAGAGTTAGCCAAAAGAGGTCAAAAAGTTGTAACCTAAAAGTGTTTTATGGCTGTTGCCATCATTATTGGTGGTCTGTGCATATCTGAGCATAGAGCTTAGATCAGATTAGCTTGCCTGATCCCACTGATGTCTTCTGCTTAGGTCCAAAGTAGAAAAAACAGAGTTTAGGTTACCTGTCCAGTGTCTACTGTAATCTTTGTTATAAAGTCTATTAAACTGAAAACAACAATTGATGGGCCAAAACCTGTAATGGAATGGGAAGTCCAGACATAAAGGGCTCTGGAGTTTACTTTGTAGGCTACTACAGTACAGAAATAGCTGCTTCAAGATTTTTATTTTATTTTTATCCAATATGAATTCAGATGCTAATACATGAGCATGTGCGAAAGGAGTGTTATTAAGCAGAAGAGCTGCAAAATTAAGGTGTCTTCTTGAATTTCTTGATTAAAAAAAAATTAAAGACAAAGCATTTTCCAAGAAAAAGCTTTTTAAAGTATAAATTTAAACTGCTACAACTCAACTTTGTGCTGGAAACATTCAGTTATAGTTCTATTCGAATTATTAAACCATATATTTCAAATTCGTTATGGATTTTTGTATGCAATATTCAAAATTTTGGGACAATTTCAAAAGGAAACAACTTTATCTTTCAAATATCCGATCATTATGGTTTTTTGTATGCAATATTCATAATTTTTTGTATGCAATATTCATAATTCTTAGACAATTTCAAAGGTATTATGTTATCTCATTCGAGAAAGGCTTTGAAGGCCAACGTCCCAAGGTTAAACCTCACAACCACCGATGTAGCACGTGTTTAATTTTTTTTTATGTTTTTAGATTGTTTTGATGTGCTGATAACAAAAATAATTTTTAAAAAATAAAAAAAATTTATTTTCATGCATTTCTAAATAAAAAACATTTTGAACCGTCACCGTTACGACAATTTCAAATAAGCTCTTACCTTTCTTTGAAAATGGAAAGCTTCTTTTCATAATCATCCTGATATGCCTCTATTAACCATAAAACTCAATGCTTCAAGCATTCACTGTATTTCTTGCTTGAAAAAGTGGGCTAGGTGTTAATGACTAAAGGAAAATGCCATGACTTAATTCCATTGAGAAAGGTAGTATTACATTCATTCACAAAGGGCTAAAGCCAGTAGCAATTCCAGCAAGCATCGCTCAAAAACAGGGGACCTCAAACACCAAGCCTGTAATTCATTCCTGGTCCAGTTGGCCCAGCGAAGAACCACACACCGAAGACACAGTACTCCGAATAAAGTAGCTTACTAAAATGAAAAGCTAGATTTAGGTTTCCCTGTCGCCCCTGAATATGACGCATCCGGTAACGAAAAATAATGGAGTGCATTTTAATTTATAAGTAAAAACCCTTAAATATTAAGAAATTCTAAAAGTACTTAATTTTATATTATATTGTCTCCCATTTTATATAGAAAAAACTAGAAACACTAAATAAGAAAAATCAAATAGAAAAAAAAAAACTAAAATCAAATAAAATCAAATTAACTAAGAAGAATATTTATTTTTCAAAAATAGCTCATGCATTCATCCTCCTGGGTTTGAAGAAACTTGTCCTCGAGTTCAGACATCGATCAAAAACAATCCTCTACTTTGAACATTCTTTTGTGTAACACCTTCGCTCGAGCCACCTCGTCATTGGTTATACTAACATGATTTTGCAATAACAATATTTGACGCATATAAAAACAACACACTAGTTCTTGGATATTTCTTTTTCGAGAGAGAACTTTCTCATTTCTACCTTTATAAGTATGTTTTGTTCTACAAACTCTTTCATTCATGATTATTCAATTAAACACAACAATTAACAATAAGGAATCATTGTGCTTTGATATATGTCATCTACCACCTCTAACCATGGTGATATGAATACATACAACAACAATCATCAAGAATCATTGGGCTTTGATATCAAGTAATCAAGTCAAGAACGAAACATAATGAGGTTCTTATAATTCAAAACCCTCAAAGACCAAAAACACTGCCCACGGGGAGACTCCTCAACAACTACCTTACAATTTCTCACATATATTTTCGAAAATCCTTCACTTGATTTTTTATTTAAAATAGATCACTATTTAAATAACTAACTTTAGCATAATCATGTTTATAAGACTTTTTATCAAATAATCCCATGATAATTACTTTGGCCAACCTTTATACAGCTAACTAAGGACAATTCATAACCTTGTTCTTGATCTCATGACAACTAAGTAAAAATCCATAACTCTAGTTTCGATCTCTCGATGACTAAGTAAAATTCATACCCTTAACCCCAATCTCCCAATAACTAGGTAAAGTTTTCATTCCAATCGTTAAATATTTATTTTTTTAATTCAACCTTATCACATATCATTTTATCTCACCTTAATCTCTCTCAAGTCTTATTTTAAAATTTTTATCCCTTAACAATCACTCTTATGATAACCTAAAACCCTTATTTTAGAAGAAACAAGAAAATGAGAAGAAGAAAGCTTCATTTTCCCTCCCATAACAGCCAACCAACTAGAAATTTATAGTTTTTCTACGAGGCAAAGCTTTCTTGGTTATTTTTAATAAACCTCTCAGCTACTAGTACAACTTACACCTTAATTTCACTAATTTTATCTATATTCTCTCATAGTATATCAATAAAATTTCTCCCCCAAAAAACATATATATATTTATTTTATTTTATTTTTTCTTTCATCAGGATGTACCATTTTTTGATAAAAATTCATACATTATTTAACTAAAGGGTTTACCATCATTGTGTTTAATTAATTAATACCTATTTAAATTCCTTGAATATTTTTCATATTTTTTTATGAAATTTTAGTCCGGGGATTTATGGAGGAAGCCTATCTGATAGTGTGTTTGCATGTGAGCTTCTAAAAGGAATCGGGAGAAAATCCCTAAATTAGGAAGTGACAGTTAACGACAATGTTAGGGAGTCCGAAGATGTTGTTGGGGGACTTTGAAAAAGTCATATTATTTGTTTAATAGCCTCCTTATCCTAGAAATGACTTAATCGAAGATAGGATCCAGCATCTAGAAGAACAATTTATATTGGGTGGTATTTGGTATGCCTCCTACAACCCTTGAAATTTTAAAGGACAGAGTGTCTTCCATGTCAGCTCATACTCATAACCGCATCAAGTCTCAAATATGAGCAGCCTCTAGTAGATGGAATTTGTAACCCTGGTATAAGGAATGGCTCAGAGGGCTGGGCTCAGAGGTTCTTGTCTTGAACCTGTCAACTGTTGGTGGACAACGGAAGCTACTTTTATACTGAGAACGGGTCATCACGTACCAGTCAATAAATGGACTAGGAATGATCTCCTCAGGGACCTTCCACACAGACATTGAACAATCGACTCAAAAATAGTACAAACAAGGGGAGTCTAATTGTTAAATTAAGTTGTGAGATCTTTTGGACAGCTATGGAGATGTTGGACAAGGAGTACAACAAAATTTCTTTTGATTACAACAAAAT
>Ga0307515_10010851_pt1 | contig 17381 bp, 22 predicted proteins | sample 17_EM_MG_FD_194513 | JGI IMG/M metagenome (GOLD analysis project Ga0307515, IMG submission 194513) | Populus trichocarpa ectomycorrhiza microbial communities from riparian zone in the Pacific Northwest, United States - 17_EM | ecosystem: Host-associated > Plants > Roots > Unclassified | place...
CGCTGCTCGCGGTAGTTTCCGGCCAGAAGATGGTGTACCTCGTCGACGATCAGCATGCGTGGGGCGATCCGGCGCAGGAGTTCCCGGGCGAGACGCTCGAGCACAGACAGGCTCGCGGTTGCACTGTGCGGCGCGCCCAGTTCGAACAGCAAGGCCGTATAGAACCGATGCTGGTCCGGCGTCGCGGGCATCTGCATGACCACGACGTCGCGCCTCTCGATTCCTTTGACGTCATCGAACCTGTCCGGGTGCTCGCGCTGGAACTTGGCCACGATCAGCGTCTTGCCAATGTTGGAGTCACCATGCAGCACCATGCAGGGCATTCGTTCCCGCGGCGGTGTTTCGAGCAGGTGCTCGAGCTTCTGGAGCGCCTGGCTGGCCCTTGGGTAGTCGATCCACCGATCTCGCCGCATCGAGCGGATGCGTGTCGGGCCGTCGAGGTTCGCCTCCACCCGCGTGGATGCCTGCAGGTGACCGAGGATCGCGGTGGTCATGGCTTCGACCAGACTTCGACGTCGAAGGGTTCGAGCACCTTGCCGTAGTCGACGTCCGACGCTGAGTTGAAGGCCGGCGGCGGAATCCACGGATGTGGCCGCGTCCTGGGCTTGTCGCGCGGCGTTTCCCGGCGCTGCGTGCGGGTGTCCGCGCGCGCTTTCACAATGATCTGGCGTTGCATCTCGATCGCCTGGAAGACGGAGGCCTCCGACACGGGCCTTTTCTGGCCGCGCAGGACGCGGCAGATGGCGCGCTGCTCCCACAGCGAGATCGCAGGTCGCTTGAGATCTGCGCATCGGGCTTCGATGTACTGCCTACCGTTGGTCGACACGAAGATGCGCGACAGGTCTTCCGGGTGGTATCGCACCAGCACCTTCTTGCGCGCGACGCGCCATGCCGCAAAGATCGGATGCCAGTAGCGGATGTGGAAGATGGTCACCCCATCGCCCTGGACCGTTCGGTGCGTGAGCGGCATGAAGTGCACCAGCCAGTTCCACGCTTCTTCCGGGCCGGAACGCAGCTGCCGGGGCGGGTGGACCTCGTTCAATGTTTCCCAGGCACTGGCCGGCGTCGCACCCATGAGCCCGCGGTGCTCGCTGTGGTGATAGCGCATCCCGATCTCCATGGCGAGCCATCTTTCAAGCTCTTTCAAGGTCAACGCAGCGCCCTCCTCCGGCTTCTTCTCCTTGCGACCCTTGACCGAGTTGCCGGTCGTGCCGGGCAGGCCCTTCAGACGCTGCATCAAGGTGCGGTTGAGGCGTTCGATGTGGCCGCCGAAGTGGGGCCGGCCAACAGGCCGGTACATGAGGTCGATGCCGTACTGGGCACAGCCTGCACGCAACGCCTTGCTCTTGAATTCGGCTGCGTTGTCGAGGTGAAGGATTTTGGGGATGCCCTGCATCGGCCACTGCACCTGCGCGCCGAGCGCTTCGAGCCAGGTCACCTTCGGCAGCGCAATACGGCTGAGCAAGAGCGCTACCGTGCCGGCATTCGGGCGCTCCATCCCCACGTAGAACCCAACGACGCAGCGCGAGGCGATGTCGATTGCCAACGTCAACCAAGGCCGTCCGATTGACCGTCGGAACCAGGGGTCGACCACGAATGCGTCGGCCTGCGTGTGATCGATCTGCACGATGTCCAGCAGCGCCTTTGCGTTGAAGTTGCCAGGCGCCTTCTGGGCGCTGGGATCTTTGGCGAGCAATGCCTCTTGCTCCTCGCGGTACAACGCCCAGCGTTTTGCGACCGTGTTCCTGGACGGCTGAGCGAAGCCTGCTGCTTTGCAATGCCGTCCAATCTCCTTGCAAAGGTCGAGGAGCGGATGGGCCAGTTGGCGCTGCTTCGGCAGCCACAGGTGCAGCGCCGCCTGCACGATGGATTCGACTTCCGGATCAAGTCGATGGCCGGGCTTGCGGCCCGTCTTTGCGGGCACAACCGAACTCACGACCGGGCTGGCAAGGAAGCGCCGGCGCAGACGGTAGACGTGGGTCCAGTGAACGGTCAGCAGCCGGGATGCGACGAGCGCCTGCTCCCGCGTCAGGGGCATCGTACCGAGCGGACGCAGCACGCTGGCGATCTTGATCTCGCGATCGGTGATCACGTGGGCACGGGGCATAGAGAGGGCTCCTGCAAACGCGCTAGCATCATTTGGCGCCTTACTGCCGGCGCTAGCAACGTTAGATGCCCTGAAGCGGAGCGCCGTTGCTGCCGGGCAACGTCCCGTCCAAGCGCCTGAGCCGCTAGTTCCTCGACGAAATCAACGCTGCAACGCGAAATCTGGCTAGCACTGTTTGCGGCCTGGCTAGCGGTTAGGCGCCCTCAACAGCAGAAACTACTTCTCTCCAATGAAAAAACCACCCGAAGGTGGTTTTTTCGCCCTAAGCAAGAGCCAACCAAATGACACCACGAAGGGACTGTGGCGAGATTCTATACATTGAGATTACTACACCTCACACTTGGCAAGGAAGCGCCGGCGCAGACGGTAGACGTGGGTCCAGTGAATGTTCAGAAGCCGTGATGCCACGAGCGCCTACTCCTGCGTCAGCGGCATCGTACCGAGCGGCCGCAGCACGCCGCGATCTTGATCACGCGATCGGTAATTACGTGGGCATCAGGCATAGGGCCGGCTCCTCAAACGCGCTAGCATCATTTGGCGCCTTACGGCCGGCGCTAGCAACGTTAGATGCCATGAAGCGGATCGCCGTTGCTGCCGGGCAACGTCCCGTCCGAGCGCCTGAACCGCTAATTCCTCAATGAAATCAAAGCTGCAACGCGATATCTGGCTAGCACTGTTTGCTGACCTGGCTAGCGGAGTTAGGCGCCCTCAACAGCAGGTACAACGCTCGGGCAATCTTCAGCTCGACCAGTTGCTCCCTCGTCATCGCCAGCCGGAGCCGGGCGATATCCATCTCGCATCGAACGATGCGCGCATGAATTTTGTCGGTGTGCGAGAGCAAGAGTGTTTTCGTTGAATTCCGAACCCGTCCTACTTCGTGCAGCACCTTGGCAAGCGCGCGCTGTTGGAGAATGCGAAGCGCTTGATGAACGACCGGGCTCATGATCGTTCGCACCTTGACCGCGGGCCACGGTGCTTCGCGTGCACAGGCGAATTGGTTGGCGCCATCTGGGGTGCCTAGAAGCCGGCGACCTCAGCGACCACGGCGGGTAGCGCGAAATCGCTGATGTTCAACTGGACGGCTTTTGAGGGCGCAGATCGATGACGGGCCAAGGCCCGGGCCTCAATCAAGCCGAAGTGCGCTTGGCAGGCTCGCACCAAACTGTCGCCGCCACCGCGTGCGCCGAACAGGTCGCGCAAGGCGTCCTCCGAGATTTCCGCGAGGATGCGGGGCCCATCAAAGCCGTCGGGGTAGATGGCAAATCGCACGGTGGCCACGTCGAAACAGTGAATCGCCTCGCAGTTCATGAGCTCGTCTCCTACTTTTAACGCTCAACTCGGCTCTCTTTTCTGGGCTATCGCAGCGACCCGGCGTTCGCCAACCAAGGTGGTCAAGAGCGTGGCGATCCCTTCGATGGATGCGACGTAATGCGGCCGGTCGTGCGCCAGTGCGTGGTTCGGCATTTCTGGCACCGCCGCTTCTTCGGGCGCCTGGACGGTACCGATGCCGTCCGCGTCCTCGATCGCTTCCAACCCTTCTGTGCCACCGCCATCGCAACCGGAGAGGATGATGCCGATCACGCGATGTCCGTAGACCTGGGCGGCCGAACGGAACAAGCCGTCGATAGCGGGACGTGGTTCATCACCTATCGACCGCGCCTCCAAGCCCAGCACCCCCGGCGCGCGCACCACTAGGTGGAACTCAGGCGGGCTCAGGTAGATGTGGCCAATCTCCACTTCTTCGCCGTCGCTCGCATAAGAAATCGGCATGTCGGCCTGGCTTTCCATGATTTCGCCGAGCAGGGCACGAGGATGCCTGCATAGCGTCACGAGTACAGCTGCAGGAAACTCGGCCGGAAGAGCTTTCAAGAGCACCAGCAAGGGCGCCAGCCCTCCCTCCGCTGCACCGATCACGATCACGTCGCGTGGAATGCTCATTGACCATCTACCCGGCGCGCATCGCCATCCGGTTTAGGTCCCGGCTGAGGTTTGCGGTCGGGCGGATACCCAGTCGAATCGATGTCAAACGCCTGGCGTATGGCCTCCAGCGCTTCTTGGGCCAAGCGATAGGCCTCTAGCTGCTCGTCTGAGGTACTTTCAGGCGCACCCTTGGGCGGCTGCAGCGAGTTGCGAAGCCGCTCGCAAGCGGCTTCCCACAGCAGCCTCGCGCGCAGTTGGGCAGTGCCGATCGGCATTTTCGATCCCCCTTATCACGGTCGAGCCGTACCAGTCTGTTCGGCGACGCACAGATCGCTAGAAAATATAGCACTGTGTACCAAATCTATCTGCTACGCCATGTCATTTAATGGGAAAGTTATCGAAAACGCTTGGTGAACTCGCGCACAACGCCGATCACCCTGGCGCTGCCCAGCAGTTTGATGGGGTACCGCGTGTTCAGTGGCTTGAGGTAGAGATCCCCGCCGTCCTTGATCAGCTGCTTGAACGTCGTCTCGTTGTCGCCGTTGAGCGCGATGACGTAGTCCCCGGGTAGCGCTTCCATCTCCGGCTCCACGATCACGATGGAGCCTTCCGGAAACGAATCTGAGGTCTCGCTGACCATGCTGTCGCCATGTACCCGCAAGGCGTAGGTGTGACGCTTGATGGGGACCGTCACGGGCACCCTGTCGAAGTTCCCCTTGGGCTGGAAGTTATCGATGACGGTGTAGTTCCCGGCCTCGACGCCGGAAACCAAGGGGACTTCAGCGCGCATGTCGAATCCTGGGCTGGTGTTGGAACCACCCGAGACCAGCTCGGCCACGGAAATTCCCAGCAAGGCCGCGACGCGGTGCTGGTTGCTGCGTTTGGGCGCCGTGCCGTCTGCCTTTTCCCATTGTTGTACCGCCCCGCGGCTCACTCCGACAGCGTCAGCAAACTGCTGCTCGCTCATCCCAAGGCCGCGGCGCCCTTCCCGGATAAGTCGATGGCTGCTCATGACTCAGAGGCTAGACCCTCGTCAAGATAGAAGTTTAATCTTTGATAGGTGTTCTGGCTACGTGCGCCAGGTCCGACCGCTTGCGCACGCCGTTTGCAAGGATCGGATGGGAGTTCGCAGCCAGGCCGAGGTTGTTCGGCAAAGGTCCGGCCTTCAGTTCCGCGAGGCTTTGTGCTGCTGCACGCAGTAGTCGAAAAACGCATCAAGCTGCGTCGACTTGTCGAACACGGCGTCGGCGCCGAGCTCCACCGCTTGGCGTGCGATCTCTGCGGTCGCATAGTTTGTCAAAATGACCACCCGCTGTCCGGCGCGACGGTTTCGGCACCACCGAACGACGCCCAAGCCCGATCCCTCCGCAAGGAACAGATCCACCACCGCAAGAGACCACAGCGCATCATTTGACTCGAGCCAGGCTATGGCTTCCGATTCGGACGCTGCCGTACCCACGAACATCGCATCCACGAGGTCCTCCATCGCGGGAATGAGGTTTTCCCGGATCAATGGGTTGTCCTCGACGAGGAATATGGGAAGGGGCATCAGACGCCTTGTTGCTCATAGACCGTAGGATCTTTCGTGCGCAACACAGTGGGCAATTACCGCCGCGCCGAGTAAGCGTTTTCCTCGCGCTGTTTGGTTTGCGCCAGTGGCTCGCGCTGAGAAGGTCGAACGCAATTCGCCCAGCTGTGGGCTTTGTCGGATGGGTCGTCGGCGTCGGGATCCAGAGCGGGGCTGCAAGCAACCCTCTCCTTGAATTTCAGGCCCACACAGGCGGCCACGACAGTCGCTGGGGCGTGGGAGACCGTACAGCCGGCTGGGGCCGATTGCGGACGCCCATCCCCGGGTGAAAACTCAAGCGGCAGGTTGGTGAAGATTCAACCGGAACTTGGCTCACAGAGAGCCGAGGTGACCGAAAAGCGATGACTTCGTTTAGCAAATGTGCATCGGCAAGTTGGATTTCGGGCATCGCACGCCTCTGTCGGTCACCAGCTTTGGGAGGAGCAACCGGCCGTACTCTCCTTTGACCAGCGCATAGCATTCGCAGGCGCGCTTCTCTAGACCCTTGCGGTTGAGCACCTCGATGCGGCCACGTGCGTAGCGAATCAGCCCGGCCTCCTGCAACTTGAAGGCGCTTTCAGTCACGCCTTCGCGGCGCACGCCGAGGATGCTGGCGATCAGCTCCTGGGTCATCACGAGCTGGTTGCTCGGCAGTCGGTCCAGGCTGAGCAGCAGCCATCGGCACAATTGTTGATCCAGAAAATGTTGCCGGTTGCACATCGCCGTTTGCGCCATCTGCGTCATCAGCGCCTGGGTATATCGAAGCATCAGATGCAGCACCGGGCCGCCACGGGTGAGCTCGTCTTTCATCGTCTGCGCTATCAGCCGGAAGCCATCGCCGGCGCTATGCACAACCGCACGGCCAAGCGTGGAACCACCCCCCATGAAGACCGCAACACCGACCACGCCTTCGTTACCGACGACGGCGCACCCGGATGAGGCCGTGTTTTTCGTCACGCTCAGAAGCGAGACGATGGCGGTGGTCGGGAAGTACACGTGACTCAGAATGCGGCCAGGCTCGTACAGGATCTGACCAAGCGGCATCTTGACCCACTCAAGATGAGGCAGCCAGCGCAACAGGTCGGCCTCAGCCAATGCAGCGAGCAGGTGATTCATTCTGGCGGCGGCGCAGGCGGAGGAGGAGGCGGACATCTGAGGGCTATCGCGCAGGCGATCTGCATCGGTTGGGTTGCCCACCTTTTACGCGGGCAAGGCCGACTTGTATGTTCGGTAGCACACAGAAGGTCGAAATCGCAGGCCGGTTGAGCGCTGGGACCGGTCCTTAAAGCGTGTTGACCGTTTCCCCGTTTGCGGCGGCGACGAGATCGCAAGTCCAAGCCTCCGCTTCATCGGCCTTCTACATCGGCACGGCTTCGCAAGCGCTGTACCTGTTGGTCAGTTCCACCATTGCCGTAGGCCGCAGGTCGGCCGCCTCAAGCATCGCCTCAAACTGGTCTTTCGTACGCTCACGGCCACCGGTCCCGATCAGCATGTTCAGGTCGGAACGCGCAACGGCCTGGTCGTGCGGCGAGACTGTCATGCGCGGCGACAGAATGCGCTCGATCACAATCAGCCTCGCATGAGATCCCATGGCTCGCCGGCAATTGCCCAGGATGACCGCGCAATGAGCTTCATCCCAGTCATGCAGGATGCTTTTCAGCAGATAGACGTCCGCGCCGCCGGGTACGCCGTCGAAGAAGCTTCCAGCCACCACTTCGCAACGATCCGCTACGCCAGCCTCCGCAAGATGAGCACGCGCCCCCTCCAGGGCGTGCGAGAGGTCGAACAGGACTCCGCGCATCGGCGCGTGTGCGCCGAGCACCGCCGCGAGCAGCTCCCCGAATCCGCCGCCCACATCGACCACGCTCTCGGCGCCGGAGAGATCGATGGACTGCACGACCGCCGCAGCAACGGAAGCGGTAAGCGACACCATTGCACGATGGAACAAAAGCGCCGCGTCTGCGTCCCCCTGCAGGTGATTGAAACCATCGGCGCCCAAGGCTCGCTTGCGTACGCTCTCTCCGCTGCGAACGCACTCAGCCAATTGGCTCCACCCCTGCCAAGAGCTCGTACCGCAGAACTGAGCCCACGCGGCGAGAGAGCCTGGCACGTTGGGCTGCAAAAGCGCACCGAGGTCCGTCAGCGCGAAACTCCCCTCCTCGCGCTCCGCGACCACATCCAGGCTCGCCAGCGCGCGCAGCAAGCGCAGTAGAGACGGCGGGTGGCATGACGTGCTCTCCGCCAGCTCTCGCAAGGGTCGTGGTCCGTTGCTCAGCAATTCAGCCAGATGCAATTGCGTCGCAACCGAGATCGCCTGTGTTGTCCAGTTCGCGTTGATCAGTTCGAGCAGACGCGTTCGTGCATCTTCACGCCGGTGCTTATCACCCGCTGGCGTATCGACTTCTGTCATGGGAATCTCCTGTGGTTCCGACAAAGGGCGTTGGCGCCACTATTCGAGTTTGATGCCGCCATCGCGGATGAGCTTGCCCCACTTGGCATGTTCGGCCCGGATCGAAGCAGCGAACGCGTCCGGCGCATCAGCTCCGGGGTCTGCACCGACTTCTGCGAACCATTCACGTGCCTCGGCAGACGTGAGGATGTTGTGCATCGCCCGGTACAGCCGCTCCACGATAGGTTTGGGCGTGGCCGCCGGTACGGCAACGCCGACCCAACCCTCGAGCTCGTATCCGGGCAGGCCAGCCTCGGCCATCGTGGGCACGTCGGGAAGTGACGGGACCCGCCGCCGTCCCGTCACCGCCAGCGGGCGCAGGAGCCCGGCCTTTACTTGCGGCAGTTGCACGGTCAATCCTTCGATCGAGTAGGTAATCTGGCCCCCGATCAGATCGGTCACGGCTTGGCCGCCTCCCCGGTAAGCCACATGCACGGTATCGATCCCTGCCATGCGCTTGAACAGCTCGCCGGCCAGATGCGGCGGTGTACCGATGCCAGGTGAGCCGAAACTCAGCTGCCCGGGGTTCGCCTTGGCCAGTCGCACCAGCTCGGCGGCCGAGTACGCAGGTACGCCCGGATGAACTGCGAGCAGCAAGGGCGCGACGCCGAGGTGCGTGATTGGGATGAAGTCCGCCAGCGGGTCGTAGCCTGGGCGGCTGTACAGGTGCGGGTTGACCGTCATGGTTCCCGTGTGGATGATCGTCAGCGTGTAGCCGTCCGGAGCGCTGTGCGCACCCACCTGCGTGCCGATGTTTCCTCCGGCCCCAGGCTTGTTCTCGACGATCACGCTCTGACCCAGCACGGGTGCCAGCCGAACCGCCAACCATCGTGCCCGAACGTCGATCACGCCACCGGCGCTGCCAGGCACGATGAGTCGGATCGGTTGCCCGGCCGGCCAGGCTGAACCCTCTGCGGCCGCGAGCACATGGACAGTCGCTGCAAGGGCTGCCACGAACAACTTGATGAATCCGGCCACTTGGTTCTCCTTGACGCACAAGGTGAGCGCTGAATAACTCTAGGACCGAAACCGACTGCGTGAAATACTCTTCCGTGCGCAGCTGGCTGCAACCGATGGTTCAAGCGTGCTAGCGACGAGAACGGACCCAATCATGGACAAGCTTCGAGCGTTGCAGTGCGTCATGAGCGCTGCCATGGAAAAGAGCTTTTCGGGGGCGGCGCGGGCACTCGATGTGAGCGTTCCTGCCGTGGCCAAGATGGTCACCGCGCTGGAGAAGAATTTGGGCGTTGCCTTGTTCGAGCGCACCACCCGCGGGCTGACGCTGACCGCCAGCGGTGAGGACTACGTTCGGGCATGTGCACCGGCGCTGGCGCTGCTCGATGAGGCCGACGAACAGGCACGCGCATCGACAGCGCGTCTGAAGGGCACGCTGGTGGTGGGCGTTCAACACACCATCGCTCGCGGCTGCCTCACGGCAGCGCTGCCACGCTTCCATGCGCGCCATCCCGACATCGGGCTCGATGTCCGCGACTTCAGGCATGCAACCGAAGACGATATGAACGGATTGGACGTCATCCTAGTTCTGGGTTGGCCGAACATGCCGAACTTCGTGCAACGGCCGATTTCGGCGGGACGCTTCATCGTGGCGGCGTCCCCAGCGTACTGGGCCGCGAAGGGCACGCCGAAGCGCCCGACGGATCTTGAGCGACACGAGTGTCTGCCGATCCGCGCCATCGATGGGACGGTCATGAGTCTGTGGACCTTTACCCGCGGTGCCGAACAGGAGTCGGTCATGGCGACGGGCTGGCTCACCACCACCAACGCGCATCGCGACATGGTGATCGACCTGGCGGTCGCAGGGCATGGCGTCGTGCGGCTTCTTGACTGGGCCAACCTGCCGGAACTCGCCTCCGGTTCACTGGTGCGCGCGCTGTCCGACTGGGAGTCGCCCGAGGCACCGCCCGTCAATCTGATCTATCGCCCTGGCGTACGCCGCATGGCGCGCGCCAGAGCCTTCATGGAGTTCGTCATCGAGTTGTTCCAAGAACTGGACCAAATTCGGGGCGGGCGAGTGTCCGGATCGGAACGGCCGCCCTGGCTGCGACGTCGCTACGAGCGTTCCTCTGCAAGCATGGCTCGTTCTTGACGGCGGCCATGGCTCGAAAAAGTGGCCCGGAAGACCGGTATGAGGCCGGTTCCTACAGGCGCTGAAGGAATCTATTGCGGCAGCGCTGCCGCGGCAGCGCGCGCCTCCGGTACCACATCGTAGGCATAGAGGCGCTTGCGGAATTCGGCGTGCGCGGCGAGCGCCGCGTCACGGGCACTGAGATCGATGCCGGTCGAGTCGAGGCGCAGTCCATTTTGTCGGGCACCAAGCTGAATCTCCGCCACGCGCTGGCGACGCAACCGCTCGTAGGCGAGCAGCGACGCCCCCTACGCCCGATGTGTCCACCTGCGCCAGGATCGTGGCGAGCGCCATGCCGTCCTCGATGGCCTGATTGGCCCCCTGACCCAAATGCGGAAGCATCGGATGTGCCGCGTCGCCGAGCAGCGTCAACCGGCCCTTGGTCCAGGTCGGTAGCGGCTCGCGGTCGTAGAGCGCCCAGCGAAATGTCTTGTCGACCTGCTGAAGGACATCGGCGATGCGCGGGTCCCAGCCTTCGAACTCGCGGCGCAGCACCGCTGGATCGCCGGGCGCCGACCACGATTCCTTCATTTCCTCATCGGTCGGCACGAACCCGACGTAGTTGACCATCGTTCCGTGACGAACAGGGAAGACCAGGAAATGCCTGGACGGACCGGCCCACATTTGCCAGCGGTCCATCGGCCAGTTCGGCAGGCGCTCCCGCGAGACCAGACCTCGATAGGAAATGGTGCCGTGAAAGACGGGCTTCGATGGCGGAAAGACGTAGGAACGCAGCGCGGAATGTATTCCGTCGGCGGCAACCACAACGTCGGCCTCGGCGATGGCGCCGTTGGCAAATTCGACGCGGGCGACGTCGTCAGTCTGCTCGAAGGCGATGGCACGATGGCCGGTATGGACGATCCCGGCGGGCAGGTTGGCAGCGAGGAAATCGACAAAGTCGGCTCGGTGCATGCCGAAGGTCGCGTTCCAGCCGGAGGCATCCGTTACCTGCACGGGAGCAATCGGCGTACCGTCGTGGCGAAAGTAGAAAGAGCCGGGACCGACTCGCGCACCCCATCGCTCGACGGAGGGCGCGAGGCCCACACGCTCCAAGTGGCGCACCGCATTCGGTGTCACAAACACACCAGCGCCGATCTCGCCCAGGGCGGACGCCTGTTCATAGACCGAAGCACGCAGCCCTTGTCCGATCAGCGCATTGGCGGCGAACAAGCCGCCAATGCCGCCTCCGATGATCAGGACGTTTGGTCGAGATGCCATTTCAACCCACTCGAAAATTCAAGAGGGCATTGTGCGAGCGTGACGAGCAGAGGGCAACGGCAATGGACGAGGAGCGGTTTCTCGCTATGCCGGGTTAGCGCGACTGAGGTGGTTCGGGAGCCTGGCAATGACCCCAGGAGACGCAGCCGCCGAAGTTGCCTAAACTGAAGCCGGAGTGCGCAAAGCCAAAGAACCCGCCCTGCGGGGCCGTCGTTGTTCAAAGACCTACCATGAAGCTCGAAGTCTCCTCCGCTGGCGCGTCCGCCGAGCAACTGCGAATCGGCCTCGACGCTGCGCTTGAAGCTTTTGCCGCAGCTGGTGTCGACCCGCGCGAAGCCTGGCTGGCAGTGGGCGCGCTGGAGCGAGGGGACGATGATTTCCCGTCGGCCGCCCAGGGCCGGGCGATCGATGTCTTGGGCGAGGCGAGGGCCGCAGCAACCAGGGCGATGGGCATCACCGGGCGTTGGGCCGATCTGAAGTTCATCAAGTAGCATGCTAGAACCGCGATCGAGCAATGGGCTCAGCACAGCTTTAGGCTTCCGGTTCGCGCTGGCCTTGGCAGCTCGCTCTGCTGGTGCCCGCATCGCAGCCTTCGGGCCACCGAGCGCCTTGAGCGACTGGATCAACTTGTCAGCGCCGCCACCCGAATCTGCGCAGTACCTGGGCATGGCGGCCACCTAAACTTGTTCAGTAACTCGTGCACCTTCGCGGCCGAGGCTGGCTGCCCTCACGGCCGCGTGCAGCTGCTCCTCGGTAGGCGGCCAATTGACACTGCCTGCCCGCGCGCGATCTGGCACCGTCACCTCATCGTCCAGGTTCGACCGCGCCGTTGACCTCCTCGTGGCCAGATGCACAACGGCTTGGCGATTCGCGCCCGCGACCCTCGGCTTATGTGTGGGGCAGCGCACAGACTTGTTGCCTTTCGAGGCACTATAGTCTTCCGTCGCGCCCTTGATTTGCGCAGCATTCATGAGTAGGAGCACTATGCGGGGGCCCGAAAAAGCCGCTCAGCTTCAGCCACAGTGGACAACCAAAGTGCGGCTGGGCGTCGTTTGCGATGGCAGCCGGAGCTTTCATGCGGAAGTGTTTCGTGGCACTCGCTGCTTCTGCCACATTTCCCTCGCCGGTCGTTCCGCCGACGAAGCTGCCGGCAACAGGCGCTGGCCGCTGCGCAGAAATGGATCGCAGCCTTCGAGATCAGAGAGTTATGGAGTGCTTTCTGACATTTGGCGTGCGTCAGCACGGATCTTGATAATTCGCCTGCTCGCCGCCCTTGAGCGTGCTGGCCTTCGGCGCTGGCAGCTCCAGCTAGAACCGATCGTGATTCCTCTGGGCCAGGTGCTCTACGCACCGCGCGCCGCACTGACCTTCAGGGTCGCCTAAGAATTCGCCCCCGAACCTTTGCTTCTGCAGCGCAGATGTGACGTGCCCCGGTCGAACGTACTTGCCAGGTCGCGACCCGCCGCCCCGCAAGCAGCTGCTAGCACGATCTGTGAACGCCACTAGCGGGATTTAAGAACTCTTACAGCGGGGAGTGATCAGCCCCACCGACGCATGCCCGAGGTTGTTCTGCACCACCTGGATCGGCACCGGCGTCTGCCCTTCCCTTCCCTGCAGCGCATGCGATCCATGCGAATGCCGCAGCCAGTGCGTGCTGGCTTTCTTCAGCTGATGCGCATCGGCTTCGTCGAGGCCTTCGGCCGCCCGCGCAAGGAACGCCTTGATCGCCTGGTAGAGCCCGGAGGCTGACCAGGTCGCCGGTCGATCGAGCTCGGCTTCGAAGCGCGCCATCACGTGGATGCCCTGGTTGCTGACCGCGCCGACCTGTCGCTCGAAGCCGTGGCGCGCCAACTCGTCGCTGAAATCGTCCACGAGCTCTGCAGGCACGGGGACCTGCCGCGTGCGCCCGCCCTTCCCCACCACATGCAGCATCCAATCAGTGGCCGTCTCGCCATCGGCGGTGCGGTACTCGACCAGCTCCAGATCCTCGCACTTCACGCTCGTGATCTCGCTGTGCAACGTCCGGAATTCGTCCCCGTGCGCATCAGCGGCGTCGTACTGCGCGGATGCAGCACGCTGGCGATCTTGATCTCGCGATCGGTGATCACGTGGGCACCAGGCATAGTGAGGGTTGCAAACGCGCTAGCATCATTTGGCGCCTTACTCACGGCGCTAGCGCCGTTAGATGCCCTCAAGCGAATCGCCGTTGCTTCCGGGCAACGTCCCTCCAAGCGCCTGAGCCGCTAATTCCTCAACGAAATCAACGCTGTAACGTGAAATCTGGCTAGCACTGTTTGCTGACCTGGCTAGCGGAGTTAGATGACCTCAACACCTATACAAACGCGCTCGCGGGGTGGCGAAATGAGACGCCCGAAAGCTGCCCCGCAACGCACGGGACCTATGCGAATGCCGCAGCCAGTGCGTGCTGGCTTTCTTCAGCTGCTGCGCATCGGCTTCGTCGAGGCCTTCGGCCAAGCGGTGGAGAATGCGAGATGACTCTCCCATCCTCTGCTTTCCTCACCCCGGACCATCTCACCGTTCTGCGCGCAGTTGCCCGCATGGACCTGTCTCTCGGCATCGTCATCGGCCAGAGCCTGGGCCGACCGGTTTCAGAAGATCTGGCGGCACTGCGCGCACAGGGCTACGTCCGGGAAGTGTCCAGCCCCCGACACGACGGGACGCCAAGCCATCTATACGCGATCACGGCCAAGGGGAGCGAGGCGCTGGGAGAGCAAAGCGCGCAGAGCGTATCGGCTTCGGTGCCGACGATCGGACCCAGGCCCCCCCTGCACCGCGAAACGTACATCGGCAGCGAGATGCGCCCTTTCACGGGACGAGCGGGATCGATGGACGCGCTGAAGTACCCGAGCCGGGTCGGCAACGAACTGCGCTATCGCGACGATGGCAGTGAACCTGCCCGCAAGGACGCGCGGCCGACGCGCAAGACGTAACCCAAGTCCGAGCGACCGGTTGTGCTAGTCGCGAGCCCGCCAAAACCCTCTCATCGCCTTCAGCCGCTCGTCGCGCTCGGTGGTCAGATACATCGACGTCGTCCTAGCGCTCGCCTTGCACCGGTCCGCTGTGGCCGGTCCAATGACCGTTACAGGCGATTCTGACGTCCGCTGTAAGTCAGCTCTGGGGCCCTTTTCGGACTTTGACACCAGCGATTTCACCACCCCAAAGCGGCCGGTCAACGTTGAAATTCAACGGCAGCCGAAGGCGGTCCGTTGGAGCGAGAGATCAAAGCGTCACGGGCGGCCCCACCAGGCCACTTACCCGCCAGCCGATCAAGCCGGTGGTGCGGCACCAGGACAATCGCCGCCAGGAGCGGCACTTGGGCATGGCCTACTTGCAGGTCCGAATGCAACTTTTCACGCACACCTTGCCTTTGTCATGCCAGTCGGTGCACGGCACATACTCGCAACTTGACCAGACGCAGGTTGGCTTTGGCTGATCATCCTTGGCCTTCGCTGTGTAGTCCGGAAAGTCGAATTTGGACGTGTTGGTCTTGGCTCGCCAGTCTTCCAAGTTCGTGAGGGACGCGCCGCATGTGTTGGTCGCCGCGCAGTCCAGCTTTGGACGCTTCGGCGTGTCAAGCGGGCTAACCAAGGCGCCGCCATTGCCATCTGGCTGCGCGATTCCGATGACTCGATGCTTGTTATCGATCATCAGGTTACTTCCGTAGATCCTGGTGGTCGGATCTTGCAGAGCGTTTGCCAACCTTTTCTGAGTCGCCGGGAGCTGCGTGGTTTGCGTGGGCTGCGCGTGTGCAGTAACACCCCAAAGTGTCAACGCCATCAACAGCAATGCGCGCATGATCAGCCTCCAGTAAGGAATGGATGGCCGCATCCTAGGACTTAAATTCTGTGCGTGCTACTCGGCCGATCGGCCTAAGGGTGGGCAGCTAGGCAACCGGTGCCTTGGGGTATCGTCCAGCTTCATCTCCCTGATGGCGAACCGTTGTGCGGGCGCTTTCGAACATGCAAACCGCAGGCATGACGTCGCTCCGCTCGCGCAGCCGTTTCATCAGGGCCTCTGCATTTCTCTTTCTGTCTTAAGTCGCGTTGCTCGCATGCTCCGCTCCCTGGCTTCCCCTGCATTCTGCCGTGAGCCCAAAGGTCCGGTCTTGGCTGCGGATTCAACCGGTCGATGCAACACACTGATGACTGCCGTAGGCAGAAGGAGTGTTGCAGATGGCTTACCGGACGCGAACCTACTACACAGACAGCCAGAAGGCATTGATGTGGGAGCGATGGAGGCAGGGATGGACCCTCCATCAGATCGCTCAGCTGTTTAATCGGCCCCACACGTCAGTACAGGGAATTCTGTCGCGTACCGGCGGCATTCGGCCGCCGGAGCGAACCCGTTCATCGATGGCGCTGACACTGGTCGAGCGCGAGGAGATCTCGCGTGCCATGGCGTCTGGTTTCTCGATTCGCTCGATCGCGTTGATCCTCGGGCGAGCTCCATCCACCATCAGCCGCGAGATCAAGCGCAATGGTGGTCCAGCGTGCTATCGGGCGACCCAGGCCGACCAGGCAGCATGGGATCGGGCTCGTCGGCCCAAGCGCTGCTGGCTGGCAAAGAACCGCGACCTCGCGCGCATCGTCACGGAGAAACTTCGACTGCAATGGTCACCGGAGCAGATTGCCGGTTGGCTCAAGCATACTTACCCATGTGACGAGACCTCCCACGTGTCCCACGAGACCATCTACCGCAGCCTGTTCATTCAAGCCCGCGGGGCCTTGAAGAAGGAGCTGTTGCAGCATCTCAGGCGCACCCGGGGCATGCGTCGCTCGCGCCATCACACGCAGAAGACAGACGCCCACGGAAGAATCGTCGACGCCGTTTCCATCAGCGAGCGGCCAGCCACAGTTGAAGATCGAGCAGTTCCCGGCCACTGGGAGGGCGACTTGCTCTTTGGAAGCGCCAACAGCCAGATCGCCACGCTGGTTGAGCGCCAAACGCGATATGTGATGTTGGTCAAGCTGGATGGCAAGGACTCTCAGACCGTCGTCAATGCACTCATCAAGAACGCCCGCAAGCTGCCACAGGAGCTCTACAAGTCACTGACCTGGGACAGAGGCACGGAGATGCACGCTCACAAGAAGTTCACGTTGGCCACCGACATTCAGGTGTACTTCTGCGATCCGCAGAACCCATGGCAGCGCGGAAGCAACGAGAACACGAATGGATTGCTCAGACAGTACATGCCGAAGGGCATGGACATCTCAGGGTTCTCACAGCTTCAACTCAACGCGATCGCGAGACAATTGAACGAGAGGCCGCGCAAAACGCTCGGCTTCCATACACCCGCGGAGATGTTCAGCGATTGTGTTGCATCGACCGGTTGAATCCGCAGCCGATGCCAGTCACCTGATGGAACTCATGCATTGTTGATTGACGCCGAGCCAGCCTGCCCGGACCGCGAGAAAGTGTGCAACCAGGAAAGGAATGGGCGACAAATAGAAGGTCCAGTCGCTGCGCACAAGAGACTGAACGAAGGTGAGCTGAGTCATGCCCGCGTTGACTGCACCCCAATCAATGGGAAGGGTGTAGAAGAGGTAGCTGGCCAGAACTCGGACGGCAGCAAGCACCCCGTTCAGTCCCACGATGTACGCCGTGGGGAGAATGCGGTCGCCGGCGATAGAGCCAAACACCATGCTATAGCTCGCATACAGAAGCAGAGTGACAGCGAGGCCGATGGGCCACCACCCACGGGCATCTACGCTGTGGGCGTACCCGATAGCCGTCTCAGCGACTGCGCAAGCCGAGAGGATTCCCAGCGGCAAGGCGACGTTCTGGTTTCTCATGGTGCGTTCGTTGGGGGCATCAAAGTTGCGGAGTTGGTTCGACCGTCTGCTCATGGCCGATTGTCGCCCGCCCGATGGTCAGTGTGCACGCGCTCCCGTTGACCGGTTGCGGCCGGAGAGCTAGGGCCCATACGGTTGCACGCCGATGCTCCATAGCGGCC
>Ga0307515_10010852_pt1 | contig 17379 bp, 15 predicted proteins | sample 17_EM_MG_FD_194513 | JGI IMG/M metagenome (GOLD analysis project Ga0307515, IMG submission 194513) | Populus trichocarpa ectomycorrhiza microbial communities from riparian zone in the Pacific Northwest, United States - 17_EM | ecosystem: Host-associated > Plants > Roots > Unclassified | place...
TATATATATATATATATATATATATATATATATATATATGATCACTCGTTTAATAGGAAACATTCTATAATTTATATCCTCACATATTTGGATCGATAGAGTCGCCCCACTTATATCGAAGCCACAACTTAATATATCTCGTCTCCTAATTTCGTAAAATAATTAAATATATATGTGGTAGAGATGAGGTCTTTTTCATTACGATAGGCAATATATTTATAAAATGTTTGAATACAGTATGTCAGCCATGTCTCAAGGCATGGGAAATTAAAAATATTGTTTGAATTGGTCTCTTACCTGCTCCTCTTATTCTTCTGCTAGAATTCCTTTGTACTCCTTGTCAAGAACTTGTGCTGGACCAATATAATTAAAACCGTGGAGTACTATACTGGAAGTTTGAAGATTATGTCCTGAAATTCGGTTCTTTGTATTAACATATATATGCTTATCATTCCTTCCATCCACCCAAAATGTGAAAGTCCACGCTATCCACCCAAAAATAAAAAGATTGATATAAGTTTTAAGATGGTTATTATATTTTTCACAGGTTTCTTTGTCAATTCGGGACTGATGGGTCACTATTTTAAAACCATACCTTTTCATATTTTTAAAAGACGTTGTTTTGAATAAAAAAATTAAAAAAAATTATTGAAGTTGAATCGGCCAAGCTTTACTCGGGTTTTACATGCTTGAAAAACAACTTATCCATGTATTAAAAATATAAGTTTTACAAATTTAATCTGTCATAATGGTTTTTTAAAAAATATGAAGATTGAAATAAGTTTTAAGATGATATTATACTTGTCACAAGTCAATCGGTGGATTAATGAATCACTATTCCAAAACTACATTACTTTATATTTTTTAAGATTTAAAAATAATATTGATGTTAAGCTCGATCCAATAATTGGATATCTTATATCTTTATTTTAAACTACTAACTTAATTTAGCATGATTAAATCTTTTTTAAAATTTAACTAGATTAATTTTACTCATTCATAAAACATCTGCTAAGTTATTTATATAATATGTTTAGATAAGATTTTCATTTAATTATTAGAGTTGAGTTTGATCTAACGACTAAACTGAATATCTCATATTTTTATTTTAAGATATTAACTTAATTTTAGCGTGCTTGGATTTCTTTTTGAACCTAATTAAATCTATTTCACTTATTTATAAACTATTTGTTAGGTCATCTATATAGTATATATAGTATGTTTAGGTCATATTCTTATCTAATTATGTTTGACCATCATCGTAATGCTCAAAATCCCTTCAGTTTGCATCAATATATACACACACACACATATATGTTCATTTTGGTGACATTTCCATGGCTTTCTTTTCCATCCGTTTTAATGAAGCAGTCTCCCTGACTTGGTATTGATACCAGAACAGATGAATAGTGCGTGGGGTGAGCTCTGGCTCAAACATAGCATATTATTTGGCACGAAAGGCTGTAGAGGCTGGAAAGTTACTGGATCCTGTTAGGTGGTGGCACAAGTCCTCATGCTTCCTTTCTTCGTTGGAAGCACTCCCACACATTCTGAGGATAAACCGGCAATCCTATACTTCTATGATAAATGACTGTTTGAAAACGTGGTGTGTATTGTATTTTTTTAAATTTATTTTTTTATTAAAAATTATTATTTTTTATCTTTTCTGATGGTTTTAATGTGATAATATTTGTTAGAGAATAATATAAATTATATCTTAAGATCTTACTTAATAGTTTAAGCTTTTAGATTGAGATGGTTCTTTGACAGTATCAAAAATAATTTTTAAAAATAAAAAAATATTATTTTGATACATTTTTAAACGAAAAATATTTTAAATTACAATCACTATATATTATAATCCATACAGACTTTAGAACATGTTTGGGAACGCGGTGCAAACCGCGTTCCCAAAAAATTTTATTTTATTTTTGTTAAAATTTAATATGGTTGGTATGTTTTGGATCGTTTTGATGTGTTGATGTCAAAAATAATTTTTTAAAAATAAAAAAACATTATTGGCATGCATTTCAACACAAAAAATTATTTAAAAAGCAACCACTACCACACTACCAAACATCCTCTTAAAGCTATGTGCAAACTGGCATGAAAACTCTTCCTACCGAAGGAACAACTCAACCTAGATCACCCAGCTGCCAACCCTTTAAATTCTGGGAGTTAGACACCTCTTAAGTACAGCCGTTCGTGCTTACTTGAAGAAACTGCGGAAAGCTACTGCGGACGCACCACTTCTTGATTACAAGGATCGATGCTGTGCATGAGTTCGCGACACTCGGCATGCTTCTCCAGACACCTCAGGCCCAGGTATATATGTGCAGAGAGGATGTGTATATATATATATATATATATATATATATATATAGCATCAAGAAGTATATGTCCCTTGGAGGTCATGAGTTGATTTTCGTATTAATTAAACCATATACAAGCCAAAAGGAAGAAAAATAATATTGGAGAGGTTAGGAGAGGAAAGGGCCGCTTAATACATTCAAGTAACAGCTTTTCTCCCCCCTTCTTTCCCTTCTTTCTTCTTATTTCATTTTTCTTTTTTACGATGTGCATCATTTTTCTACTCGGGGGACCATAGCTTCCAGCTTATTCATTATCTTAATTAGTTGATTATTTAGGACTTAAGAAGAAGGTTTTGATCTTCTTCTCTTGCAAATCATGATTAGTGTTTGTCTGATAGTAGGGTTTTTCAAGATTTGAGAACATTTTTTTTTTGTTGTGTTTCCCATTTTGGATATATTCATAATATTGTGCATGTTGGATTGAATTGGATGACATACATATTCACCTTAGTTCATTTTGTGTTAAAAAATAATGTAACTCATGTCTTAGAACTTTACTTGACAATTTAAATTTTTAGGTTGAAATGGTTTATTGATTTGGTATGAAAGTTTTAATGACCAAGTGATCATGAGTTTGAATCTTATTACCCCTGTTTATTTGATAAAAAATAAACACAAAGTCGTATGAACTTGTATAAGTTAATTTTAAGTTTAAAAGACTTTCATTTCAAAAGATATATTAGAGAATAATAAATTGAGATGACTTTTTAAGGGTTTGATGAGTTCAAAGTTTTGTGTTTGAATCTAGTATTGCCTGTTTTGATTTTATGATATATATATATATATATATTCCTTGCCGGCGCGATATATATCAAGGATAGATGTTAGTTTATACTACATAGTTTCCTCGAGCAGTATGCAGTGCATTGTATATATAGCTTTGTATAAGAGTATTGCCTAAGCCACATACACAGTAACTGCTACAACTGCATATGTGACTTGACTAGCGTTGCTTCTACCAATATTTTAAGCCTTGTTGAAATCATAGAGCAAATTAAGTTATCCTGCGGCTTTGAAGAAAGCCAAACAGACTCCATCCACCTTTTTTAACGAGCTTGCTTCTACCATGCATGTCTTCTTTAGAAACAGCTTGTTAATCATTTTCGATGCGTCTGCCAGCATTATGCTCTCATTTTTAGGATGCTAACACATAAAATAGGGTTAGGATGACAAGCTTTTATTGACATCAAAATATACTTTTACATTACTTTATAATAATACATTTAAATATGGCTCTAGCTAATCGAGTATCAAAAAAAAGTCATCTTAATATAAAAAATTAAAGTATTAAATAAAATCACAAAAGATATTTTTGTTAAAGAATAATATAAATCATATTTTTAGACCTCACTTAAAAGTTTAAGCTATTGGAATGAGATTGTTCTTTGACATGATATCAAAACTTTGATGACCAAACGATCACGAGTTCAAATTTTATCATCTGTATTTATTTGATAAAAATTAAGCACAATATAGTGTGAGTTTGTGCAAGTTTCAAGTCCAAAGGATTTTAATTTAAGGAATGTGTTAGAGAATAATATAAATCATATCTTAAAATCTTATCTAAAAATTTAAATTATTAAATTGAGATAATTCTTTAATAAATTTTAGATTATTCTCTCATATTTTTGCGTTTCATGTATTCGGTATTCTTCATTCTCCTTGTAACGTAACCTTCAAGGTTTTCACAGATTCAAGGTGGTCTGATTTCCTCCTCCGTGGAGTAGAAAAGACATGCTTGGAACCTAAATTTATATACTTCCTCGTACTTTTTTATGGTGATGATTTGAAGATGTGTGAAGAAAACGTAAGAAGACTTAACAAGCAAAGCAATAAAAAAGAGAAAGCCACAAGAGTCGGAGGACCAAAATGTCGCACGTGTGCAGCGTCGTGGCGAACCGTCTACCCTCAATAAAACTATAAAGGTCTATCTTGCAAATATGGGGAGACAAGAAATTCTTGTCTTTTATCAGTGGAAAATTTGAATGGGAGTCGCTACCTAATATTCTGGTCACTAGGAACCCTAACTGGTCTTAGAGATCGGGTACGGAGACTGGTTGCGTAAAGGGAAGATATTAGCACCCCAACTACGTCCTACCTAAGGTAAGCTGCATTGTTTTATTGTCTGATAAAATCTAACGTCTTGTTGTAGTTTCTATTTGTCGGTCTGTTTATGATTTAAGAAAAGTCCTCCTCTGTAAAGAGATCCTTATCTTATCAGGTAAAAACATAATTGTTTTATGTCGTCAAAAGAAATACCTTTTTAATATCGGGAATATATTTTACGTATAAATTCGTAATCCCTGATACTTAAACAAAACAAAATATTTTTTTTGAAATTTTTGCAATTTTGGCCACTCTTGACTTTAATAAACTGGTTATTAAAGCCAAAATGCATATTAAAACATTGTTTTTTGGTGTATGAAAAACACAATATGATTTTTTAGCTTTAAGGCACTTGGCCGTATGCACAAAACAAAAATATTTTTTTTTAATGTTTTGATGAAAACCGGTTATTTTAATACCAGATTTATATTTTTACGGTATAAAAATACAAACTAATATTAGGGCTGGGCCGAACCCAGATATTTGGGCTGGGCCCAACTATTCGGGCCCCATCTGGCCCAACCATGAACAGTGGCTCTCCAATTTTCACATGCTACGTGAACATTGGAGGCTGGCAACGAAGGAGAAGAAGGAAGAAGAGAGAGCCGGGGGAACTGACCTGTGGTGGCTGCTGTGGAGGCTCACAGTGGTGCTAGCTGGTGACGGTGATGCTGGCGGCGAAATGGCGGTGGCTCCAGGCAGCGGTCTTTCTCTTTTCTCTCCTCTTTTTTCCTTCTATTCTTCTCTATTTTTTTTACTGCCCTCTCCCCCTTTCTTTTTTCTTTTAGTCTTAAGCTCTTTTTTTTTCCTTCGGTCTTCAGAGCCTCCACTACTCTCTCTCTTCTCCTTTTTTTTTTCTCCTCGTCTCCCCTGTATTTATAGGTAAAAAACAAGGGGGAGAAAGGCCAGGGCGGCTACTGTGCTGCCGCCCCTCCACCGCTCAAGGGGCACATCTCCTCCCTTTTCTTCAACACGTGGAAAGCTTCGGGCAAGTGGGGGTCCTTGGTCGGCGTCCTTTTGATGCTTTTTAGAGGAAGAAAGTCGGTGAAAACAGGGGGAAGAAAAATCTTCTTCTTCCCCTGCTTCATGCGTCCAGGGGAAGAAGAAGACCCACAGTGTCGTTCAAAACGGCACCGTTTGGTCTTTTTTTTTGCGTGAACAGTGTATGAAACTGCGTCGTTTCAATTAAAAGGAAAATGCGGCAAAAACGTGTCAGAGTTCACATTGATCCTCAATTTGTGATTTGTTCAATCGAGTCCGCAATTGAAATTTTGATTGTAAAAATCAATTCAATTGCATCCCTGCCAAATTCAATTGCCGGCCCTGAAGTTGGCCGTTTTTTTTCACATTGGTCCTTAGTCTTGAATTTATGCAGTTCGACCCTTAATTGAGCAATAAACTTCTAATTTCTTCAATTTGGCCCCTAATTCGGTTTAATTGCAGCCCCTCTATTTACGCATGTTTTTCATTTTGGTCCTTGGTTTCGGATTTCTTCAATTAAGTCCCTAATTGGTCATCAAACTTCAATATTTATGCAATTAAGCCCCTGATTTGGCCAAATTAACTCTAAAAAATTATAATTTGACCCCAGAACTTTAATTTTTTCCAATTAAAGCCTAAATTGACTTCAAAATCAATTTTTCTTGCAATCAAACCCTCCATAAATTCAATTAAACCTTCACTAAAATTTAATTGAGTCCATAAACATCTAATTTTTGGACTTTTCTTCCTCAAATTGAATTTTCTTTGTCAATAGGGCTCTCATCAGTCAACAAAATACCGTCAAATTTCAATCTTTGTATTTTGAAACCTTCTCAACCAGTTTTTGACCATTTTCTGAGCGTTCTGGCATCCTCTTTTCAATGATATATTTTTTTGATAGTTTTTTTTTATATTTTTTTGTATTTTTTGAAGAGAGAAAAAATGTGAATTGGGGAATAACTTAAAAATAGGTTATGACAGTTGCCTCCCTCTTTACAATGCTTACGACCAAAATCTCGCAAGAGGTTTTAAATTGTAAGCTTTGTAAAGAAGAAAAAGGAAAACGATCACATCATTTTGGGCATTCTTCCCCTTTTGAAGAAAATTGGTTTGCTTTCACGGGCGACTGCCCTCTTGAAAAAACGGTATATTTTCACAGGCAACTTGCCCACACATACTCAAAGTGATCTATTTTCAGGGGCGACCAACCAATACACTCACGCTTACCCTGGTCTATTTTCATGGGCGACCTGCCCACACATACTCAAAGTGGTCTATTTTCAGGGGCGACCAGCCCACACACTCACACTTACCTTGGTCTATTTTCATGAGTGACCTGCCCAAGTAGAAAAAGGAAGAGTGGTCTCATTATAATGGGTGACCTACCCAGGTGAAGGAATGGTCTCATTGTAATGGGTGACCTACAAAAAAAAATGGAGAATTGGTCTCATTGTAATGGGTGACCTACCGAAAAAATGGGAAAAAGGAAGAGCGGTCTTGTTGTCATAGGTGACCTACCCAGGTGGAGGAATAGTCTCATTGTAATGGGTGACCTACCCAGATAAAAAAAAACATGAAGAATGGTCGCATTGTAATGAGTGACCTGCCTAGAAAAAGGATGGCGAGGCTCAAAGGCGCACTCGAAATGAGGTAGGGTTAGAAAACGGACTGCCCAAGAGGTGAGGGCTCAAAGGCGCACTAAAAAAGAAGGTAAAGGCTCAAAGACGCACTCGAAAAAGGAAGTGAGGGCTCAAAGGCACACTAAAAAAGAAGGTGAGGGCTCAAAGGTGCACTCGAAAAAGGAAGTGAGGGCTCAAAGGCACACTCAAAAGAAAGCGAGGGCTCAACGGCGCACTCGAAAAGGAGGTAGGGTTAGAAAACACACTACCTAAGAGATGGTGGCTCAAAAGCGCACTCAAAAGAAATTGAGGGCTCAACGGCGCACTCGAAAAGGAGGTGAGGGCTCAACGACACACTCGAAAAGGAGGTGAGGGCACAAAGGCACACTCAAAATGAGGTAGGGTTATAAAACGCACTACCCGAGAAGTGATGGTGTAACACCAATCTGTCAATGATGAAAGCAATACATTATGATTGATATGCATGTATACTTACCTGAGAAATATAGGTCCCCCATTTCTGACACTCATTTGTTTGCTTTTCGAAGCCTTCCTTGTTTTTCTGTGCTGGCTCATTAGTGTGCCAGCCATCCATTCAATTGTAAATGCAGTGTTTATCGTAGGTTGTCCGTGATGATTTCTGCTGTCGTTACTTACCAAGCATGACCGTGCCTCCCAAATGTGGTGTTGCTTGATTCATCATGAATGAGCTTAACCAACCATTCATCTTCTGGATTCTCCTAAGAAATTGTTCTCTCATTGATTGTGCGCATCGTGCCAACACTCATTAAGAGGTTTTCTATTGTCGACCTCATCCGAGATTGCCAATCAGTCATGAACTTGCCTCTAGTGAAAACAATACTCTTCAAGTATATGTTATCATCAGTCTTCTTGGAAACTATCCAGTCGTCTAGATATGCATCTCACAGCTTGCAGTAAAAGGCTCATCGTTGTATGATCAATGTTCTTTTCAACAAATTCTTCTCAGCTCATCTAATCAGATTGTGAAAAGAAATATCTCGGCCTCATCAATGATGTTGCTTTTATCACTCATATTCAGGCAGTGAAGCGCGTCTTTAGCTAGATGATGATATGAAGATGTTCTTTCTATGCAGCATTGTTGTACAATTAGTCTCGGTGTTGTGCATCTCTTCAATATTCATTCAAATACAGTCATAACAACATTAATCGATAGCCATGCTTTGAAGAGTGACGATGTGAAGATGTCCTACAGGTGTATCTTTGTTCCACAATCAGTCTTGGTGATTTGCATCTTTTCAACATTCATTTACATTCAATCGTGTTCACATCAGTCGGTAGTCATGCTTTAAAGGATAAACCCAAGATAACGATATGAAGATGTCTTTCCAGTGCAGCATTGTTCCACAATCAGTCTTGGTGGTATGTATCCTTCTGATATTCATTAAAAAAATAGCTATATGATAACATCTTTCAGGAGTCATAGCCATGTTCACAGGGAAAACCCAAATGACAATATGAAGATATCCTTCAGGCACATCTTTGCTTTCAATTGCTGCTAAAGTTCACTTGGATCATGATTGTCTTCGAACTATATTGCTCCCAGTATGATCTAAATATGCTTGTTTATTGATTATCTTTCTTTGAACCACATTGTCCTCAGTTCATTGATTTATCATTTAATCATCTTTCATTGTCCCCTAGCTGGTCTGAATATTGCTTGTTTTTCCTTCTCAGAGTCCACTATTTTGCCCCCTGGCTGCTCAACTTTTCAAGGAGTATCGAGAAGTGCCAATATAATTTCTGTCAAGGATTTTGCAAATTCGGTCAATGTTCTTCGTGCTTGACAATCTTGTTCTGGAATCAACTCTCATATTTCAAAGATAATGTCTATTCAAGTCTAATTGTTGAAATAAAAGCAGAGAGATGTCAGTTTTGGAAAAGATTTTGAAAATCAAGCTTCTTTGATAAAAAAAAAAGCCCAACACACGTTATTCAAAATATACAGTCCTTTGATTTTCATGTATTTTGAAAACAGAAATTGACCCGTTGTCAGATTAAAATGGCTTTTTCATGGTTCTTTGTATCCATTTTAGACTCTGAGTTTGGATACCTCTTTTGATGGTTTGTGATGAGGTGACCTTCTGTATATTCCAAAAAAACAACATGCTCAAGTCAAAACTTGAGGCTTTATCAAGGAAAGGTGTTTCCCTTTTTTATCACCTATTTTATCAGCATGCATAATAACAAGTAGCTTCCTTCATGAAGCTATGACCCTTATGGAAAAGCTCTTCAAGTTTTGAGAGCGCCATTTATCGGTTCAAATTGCTTACTTGATCAAAAAGGGCTTTTAAAAGCACATAATATAGACTATGGTTCATGGCTATGAAAGAAAGGAATCTCATAAGTTCAAAAGGTGTTTGAGGGTTTTTAAGACTAAGGATCACTTGTGCTTATTTCCTGACCTTTTTTTTTTTAATTTCTTTCCAAAATGGTTTGTCATGCCCCCAATATCGGGTTCAAGCTCTTTCTCTTTGTTTTCTTCATTTTTGTTTGGTTGAGCATAATTACCTTAGTTGTTTTTATGCGAAGCTCAAATCTTTTGGATCCTTTGGATTTTCTTTATCATGCCCCAGCTTTGCGTGGGCAGCTTTGATCATTGAGTTTTTTCGCACTTCCCCCCAGTGTGGGGTGTGATCCTAGTCAAGGTTATTTTCAAAAATGTAATAGGCTCAAAATGGGACTGCAAAGGATATATTTCAGCCTTGTGAAAGGATTATCAAATATGGTCTTCCTCATCTCAAACTCATACATTGAGGATTGATAGGTCTTGCTTTCATGCATGTATGCAAAGTGATTTATTCATTCAAATAAAACTCAGCTTTTGAGTCACCTCATGGGGTTTTTTTTTTTGTTTTTGTTTTGTCTTTTTCTTTCAAGTTTTCTAGGTATATAGTTACCCTTCTAAGGAATCACTTGAATTTTTAGAATTCGTTTGTTTTGGATAAACACCAACATGATTTTTGTTTTTTGTATTAAACTTTGGAGGTCCCAAAAAAATCCTTGAAAACATATGAGAACATGTATAGATTTTGGAAGAAAAGGAAAAACACCGAAGGATTCTTTGTGTTGTAGTTTTGTGAGCAAAAGTTGTGCTTAAAATGTTATTTACATGTAATAACAACAAAAAGGAGTGGGATATGAACACAGGAAAACACATGATTTTATTTAACAAGGAAGGCTCTTTTGACAGAGAAAGTCTTGTGGCATTATGAGCTTACAAACAAGACTGAAACAGGTTAAACAAAAAATCAAGAACCTTTGAAGGCATAATCAACCAGAGGTAGTTATTTTTGGACAGAACAAGAACAGGCTACATTCTGCAACTGTGGTGCAATTCCCCTTCGGTTAGCCTTCCCACAAAAGCTTTTGCAGAAATGCTGGATTGTGTTGAGGCTCTTGACCATGTTTGCTCCCAATTTCTTCTGGATGAGTCGTTGTTGGGGTTTGAACAAAGATGATAGGTCGATTCGAAGGAACTTCACCAGAGTTATTTCCCAGTATTTGCTCGAGTAAATTAGAGGCGAGCCACGCTTGTCTTTATAGACTCCAACTCTTCTTGAAAATGAATGTTACGGTGAGCACGCTCTTCATCTTCCATGCTTCTCGCTCTAAGTCGGGTGTTGTAGACTCGTAGGGGACCTATATTTCAACCTGCTGTATGTATGCACATTATTTATAATGATTGGATGTATATGTCTGATGCAAATGGATGTATATGTCTTGTAGAGAGTTCATAATCTAAGGTTAGGTTTGGGCCATTAAATGATGGGTGGCTTGCTACCTGGTCTTAAAAGGGTCTCTTGTTGTCCCAGTGATCGCCCCGTAAAGGCAATATGGGGGCTCAGTAGGTAATGGGATGACATGTGTACCAATCATTACCAGTCTAAGCACTCAGCGAAGAGTTGCGGTTTACACAAACTTAAACCTTGACTAAAAGTCGTAAGGTAAGCTTCTAGTCCCCCACTTAACCTAGAGTTCTCAATGTAACTCGTACAAAAATGCGAATGATGCATGAAGCAATTTTACAATGCAAACAAATATGTATGAAATTAAAGTGTATGAGCAAATGAGGAAATACATATTAACAATGACACAAACAAAACAATAAAACACAATAATTAAACAAAAACAAAGCTTAGTCCACAAGGTCTCCAGTGGAGTCGCCATTCTGTCGCACGTGTGCGGCGTCGAGGCGAACCATCCAACCTCAAGGAAACTGTAAAGGTCTATCTGGCAAATATAGGGAGACAAGAAATTCTTGTCTTTTATCGGTGGAAAATTTGAATGGGAGTCGCCACCTAGTATTCTAATCACTAGGAACCCTAACTGGTCTCAGAGATCGGGTACAGAGACTGGTTGCGTAAAGGTAGGGTATTAGCACCCCAACTACGCCCTACCTAAGGTAAGCTGCATTGTTTTATTTTCTGATAAAATCTAAGGTCTTGTTGTGGTTTCTAATAGTTGGTCTGTCTATAGTTTAAGAAAAGTCCTTCTCTGTAAGGAGATCGTTATTTTATAAGGTAAAAACCTAACTGTTTTATGTCGTCAAAAGAAATATCTTTTTAATATCGGGAATACATTTACGTATAAATTCGTAATCCCGGATACTAAAACAAAACAAAATATTTTTTTTTGGAATTTTTGCAATTTTGTCAAATGTTCTCTTGACTTTAATAAACTGGTTATTAAAGCAAAAATGCATGCTAAAACATTGTTTTTTGGTGTATGAAAAACACAATATGATTTTTTAGCTTTAAGACACTTGGCCGTATGCACAAAACAAAAATATTTTTTTTTATGTTTTGACGAAAACCATGTATTTTAATACCAGATTTGTATTTTTACGGTATAAAAATACAAACTAATATTAAGCAAAATTTAGTAGAAAAATACATGGAAAAATTACAATTTCAAAAAAAAATTTAATTTTCTTTTCTTTTTCCTTTTTTTTGGTTCGGACCCAACTATTTGGGTTGGGCCCAACTATTCGGGCTGGGCCAATCTAGAATATTCACTTGCGCCGGAGTCAGGAATATTACACGCAAACCATCATAGCATAAACCAACAAATGGTAGCAGTTTATGACAAAATTAGTAATGCAACCTGCATCATGCATGACGTTTAAGGGGTGATAATATCTTACCTTTTGCGTAACCAGTCCCGTACCATAGAATCTCTGTTGACTAGTCAGGGTTTCTAGTGACCATAATACTAGGTGGCTACTCCTTAAACAAGACCATTCCCCATTAAAAAACAAGATGCCAGAAATCCGTTCTTTTCATCGAAAATTTTTTAAGGCTGTCGTAATGTCAGGTGTGACATTATGTGTGGTAAAAAAAGGGTAACATAAGAATGATTAAAGAAAAAATTTAATGAAAGGTTTGGCAAGGACTATTCTATATAACAGTTTGAATTATCTGGCATATTAGGTACTAATTCATTTTTTATGCAATTATACTGGATTGAGAATATGTTTTTTGCTTTTTATTTCTTAATGATGCATCTTGGATTTGTTTTTATAATCCTAATTTTGTTTATACTAGAATAAATTTGTTAAGAAATAAGGAGCTTGTACACTACAAGCTTTCACAGTTTTACCGACGGAACTATGTCGTCGGTCTATGATTCAGAGTTCGTCGGTAACTTTTTTACCGATGACATCCCCGACGAAAACTGTCCGTCAACTTTCCTTTCATCGGTAATACCTAATTTCGTCGCTACATCGGTCGGTAAAAAAAAAAACAATTGCCAATGGTTTTACAGATGAAAATTGCGCACCAAAAAAAAATTTCCCGCTTGAAATATATCGACGGATTGATTCCGTCAGTGATAGTGGCATATCCAGTAAATATTTTTCATCTCCCGGTTAAATGCCGACGGACTATAGCCCTCGGTAACTTTGTCGGTGAGTGTGTGAAATACTGACATAATATATTCGTCTATAAATTCATCGGTGATTGTGGCATTTGCACCAAGCTATTGTGAAATGCCGACGGAAATACTCCGTCTGTAAATTCGTCGGTACGATTGGCATTTCCCGCTCTCTGTATTGTTTTTGATGTTACCTAGTTGCCGCGTGATTTTCCCATTCCCTCCTCATAACAATGTCATGAGCACTGTCCCAGTCGAATTTGTCCTGTGTATAAATAATTAATTTTAAATAAAAATAATAGTTTATTTATAATTATATTAATAATTTATTATAAATAAGCTGGAGATTAGAAATTAACACCAACCTCAAATCTGTCAAACCATGCATCGATTTGAGGTATCCATTCAGGATGTCTGGATACTTGACTCCATTGAAATAATGGAATCTCCATTGATGATTTAAACGCCGATGATATTACTCGGGCGACCTCAATGTTTGTGAACCTGAAAATAAATTAAATTAATGAAATATTGATTAGCTGTTCATAAATTATTTTATAATTTAAAAAAAAAACTAAAACCTTAACAAACTTAGATTGAAAGGTCGTCCTTCCACTATGCCTCGTACTTGCGGGTGAATTGATTTCGCTACAAAGGCACGCTGCCTCTGTGTTGTAAAACCGCGCTGGAAGAGGCAGCATCGGTTGAGGGCGCAAGTGCCTCTTCTTGACAGGCACCTAAGGATATGTCATCCTCGCTGCTAGAAGAACTAGCTGCGACCATACGTGAACGACGAGCTATGGATTTCGTTCTACGCATCTACACAATTTTATACGAATAATTATATAATTAAATTCGAATATTAAAAAAAATTCGGCAGCACCTCCCCTATACTGGAGACTTCCCAAACTTTTCAAACCTGCAAATATTGACAATAGCTATAACCAATTGACCCCATCTATACTAATCTTGTATATAACATAACATCTATACAAATAATATCCATACTAATTACAAGGTAAATTCAACATTAACAATTACAATTCAACAAATTATTCAATTATTATAGAAATAAAAACAGTAAAATATATTCAAAAAATTAAAAAAAAACTCTAGACTAACAATTAAAATTAATGGAAATAATTAAACACAAATCATGCAATAATAGAGTAAAATTGAGAGAAAATAATTAAATTTATTCCAACATATTCAATTACTAATTACAAGGTAAATTCAACATTAACAATTACAATTCAACAAATTATTCAATTATTATGGCTATACAAACAATAAAATATTGCCAATAAATTCAAAAACAAAAAAACTCTAGACTAACAATTAAAATTACTGGAAATAATTAAACACAAATCATGCAATAATAGAGTAAAATTACTAATTATTCCAACATATTCAATTACTAATTACAAGGTAAATTCAACCTTAACAATTACAATTCAACAAATTATTCAATTATTATGGCAATACAAACAATAAAATATTGCCAATAAATTAAAAAAAAAAATTCTAGAATAACAATTAAAATTAATGAAAATTGACACGACCAAAAGATTGATGTCTTCTCCCAAGTGTAGAAGTGTCGAAGTAATAAATAACCCAGCAAGACCGGGGTCGAACCACAGGGAGGTTAACTATATAAATTATAAATAACAACAACAACAACAATAATAAGTTAAAGAGAGTTTTGAGATGTGATATTGATGTAAGTATTAAACAAGGATAAAATAATTGTCAAGGTTAGAGGATCTACTAATGGTCTTTCAAACAAGTATAGTATAAACTCTTTTTATTACTCAACTGGAAACCACACATAAAGGAGGTTCCAATCGAATTATAAATTGTTAACATGATTACATTAGTTATCTTATTCGAATAATGCTAATACTTGTAAATGTTGTCAAGCATTCATGATTATAACTTATATTAACAACAAATCAAGCTCATTTCATAGCACAGGTGTCGGTTATACCATACGGTTGGGCTATGAAAGTGCTAAGTATTTGTTGTGCCAATGGTTATACAACATAAATCTAGATTAAGCAAAACTTAAGCATTACAAAATATAAAGAGAGAGCAAGAATATGATCTTGATCTGAAAATCAAGATGCCTAAATACATGGCAAATGCCTTCTTTTATAAGCCAAAATTCGGAACTATTGATTTGTTGACTAATTGTTGAGTGGGTGGCCATATCTTGACTTGGTGACAATCCTTATCTTCTTGTCTGCAAAAAAATGTAATTGATAACGTCATAATTTGAACAGACTTAAATCATGAAAGTTCTAGGAAGTTGTCTCAGCTTTCTAGGAAAAAACGTTGAGGTCATTTGGACTTCTAGAACTCGAGATATGGGCTGAACAATGAACAGTATCTAGGCTGCAGGACAGATTCAGACTTCTCCGTTGTTGCTGCAATTTGGACTTGAAAACGGCCTTTTTAAATCTTGGACTCCACATGTAAGTTTTAGGCCTATGTCTTAGCTTTCCATCCATATAAGGCAGACCTAAATCCGAGATCTATAGCTCCAGATATGACCCAATTACCGAACAGTATTCTAGTTTGCACTGAACCAGCATCTCTTTTCTAAGTTTGGCCCTCTCTTTGTCCTTTCAATTTCCGTACTTAAACTCATCAATCAATCCTTTCATTTATGTGATAGGCCTGTATTTAAGATGAACATTTACCATAAATTAAAGGTATCTTATGGTATCAGACTTGTTATTATAAAACATGCTTTAGTTAAGGAGTTATTGATACTTTAAGTGCAAAATGATGATATAAAACCTTGATAAAAATGCACTTTTAAGTACTAATCACACCCCCCAACCAGTTTATTACTAGTCCCTAGTAATCAAAGCGTTAAAATAGAAAACCAATTTGCAAATTCCACAAAGCAAGGCATTCATCATTCAACTTCCATTAATCTATCCAGATAAACAAACTCTCATTAAATTTATATATCTGCTCAATACCTCTTAAATAAAATATTAATAAACCTTCCTTTTTTATGTGCTCAATGTATGAAAACATAGATGATAGGGATTTTATTTGAAGAAAACAATATTATGTTCTAATGTTTAAGGTTAACTTCCTTGGGTTGGGATTATTATCTTTTTTTTTTCTTTCTCTTTCTTTTTTCTTTTTTTTTTAAATATATATACATATAACTTAAAATACAATGCATCTTTAACCCATGTAACGAGCTTTCGACTAATGACTCCCAGACCAGTTGGTCTTAAGGTATTAGGTGTTGAGACACCCCTTCAAGCTTAGTAACTCGGGTTGTAGATACTGATACGTAGATAGTGTAATGTTTGATTCCCTTAGGCTTTTCTCCTCAACCCATGTAACAAGCTTTGGGCCAATAGCTCCCAAGATAGTTGGCTTTAGGGAATTAGGTGTTAAAACAACGCTTCGGGCTTAATAGCTTAGGTTAGGGAGGCTACGAAACCAAACTTATCTACGTTTATAATATTATTATTTTTTTTGCAAATTATATACTATCCCTTTTCCTTAGTTGTTACCTTTAACAAAAAAACATAAATGATGTAATAATCCAATGTGCAACCCACAATCATATGTTAAAGTGTGTGTGTGAAAATGAAGGTTTAAGAATACTTGTTAAATGAGTATATGAGCAAGAATTAAGTGATAACAATACGAGAGTTTGTAAACCTGAATATTTCAAGAAGTATTTTGATAGACCTTGTTATGAATATTGCAAATAACCATTAGAAAATGTTTACTAAGATGTGTCTCAAGAGTCAATAAAATTCCCCCTTTGCCATCCTAGTAATAACAGTTTTGCCAAATGGTTTTAAAAACAAAAACAGTTAGTTGGTTATGTTTTTTTTTGTCAACTACTACCCTCTCCCCCCAACCAAAACGAGACATTGTCCTCAATGTTCTAAGGTAGAAAGATAGAGTATAGAAGTCATCACCTGAAGCAGCGAACACTGACAAACCTGAAACACACTTAAACAAATATAAGAAATAACAAAACAAAATAATATGCTATTAATAAAACCAAAACACACAATGATTCACAAATGAAGGCTCAAATCCAATCTAAGCTTTTTACGGTTTTCCTTAGTTGACCAATTTATACGACTCATGGAAGGATGAATTACAGGGATGAAAGATTGTAGTTGGTCAATTAATTGTTCAGCAGTAGCAGCAGAGATTATGATTTGTCGTGCCGAAGATGTTAGAAATTCTTGTTCCACAGCTTGATCAAGAAAAGACAACAAAATATCATAAAAACCATTAACATTTAACAGACCTATAGGTTTATGGTGAATGTGCAGTTGGGCCCAAGAGGAAATATGAAAGATCTCTTCCAATGTGCCCAGACCACCTGGTAAGGCAAT
>Ga0307515_10010853_pt1 | contig 17379 bp, 13 predicted proteins | sample 17_EM_MG_FD_194513 | JGI IMG/M metagenome (GOLD analysis project Ga0307515, IMG submission 194513) | Populus trichocarpa ectomycorrhiza microbial communities from riparian zone in the Pacific Northwest, United States - 17_EM | ecosystem: Host-associated > Plants > Roots > Unclassified | place...
TCTGTAGCCGAAGTGCTGGCCGCACTTGTCGGCTTCCCACTCCGCTTTGGCTGCTGACCTTCCCTCGGAGATCCGTCTGGCCGTATTCGCGGCCGAGGTGTACGGCCGCTCTGTCGCCGTGTCCCCCTGCTAATGTACGTGCTGGACTATCTCAATTGTGCGCTGTAGCTTACCAAAAAGCGTAAATGTGTGGGTTGGGATGCTTTTGCTATAGCATTCTCTTTGAGTGCTAGATTGCTCTTTCTATCTTGCTGCGCATGCAACATGTAGGTAAGATACAAGAAAATAAGTACCACAGCTAGAAGCACGCAGTTGAGAAGCCAAAGACTGTACTCTCTGTATGCATGCGGGGGTTGTTGTGAAAAACTCGAAAATCCTCTTAGCAGCGCAGTTGACTTATTTTCCAGGCTGTATGTACAATTATACAGAATCATGCATCACATCACGTGCTGTACTCCATAGTACTCATCCATCATATACTTCATCACGCCAAATATACTTGAGCCTGAACCGAGGCCATATTCACGGAATCTCTGTTACATTGTATAGTAACATTGGTTGTCATGTGACCACCACGAAACGATAACCACTCATCATATTAGTCTGCTAGTCTATCATGGTTTCACCTTCACTATTGACAATACCGTCCTCCAAGACCACCACCACCCCGGCCGCCACCGCCTACTATACTCTACATATTCTAGCTTAACACTTAGTGCGAAAAACAATAATGCGCGGAAATTTCTAGCTGTGATACAGTGCAACTAAAAAAGTTTGAAGATGGTGGACGTCAACGATAGGGATGGTGATGACTCGTGGGCTAATTGTAAGAGTGGTGATGGCGTTGTGGTGGTGACAACCGAGGTAACCATCCAAAGTCCCACACTACTACCAGATTCCGTGAATGGGTGCCCCAATTGTTAACATTTACCCATTCCGTGGACAGGGCTAATCCATCTGCCAACGAGATGGAACACCACACTACAACTTTTCGCGACATCGTAAACCGGATACCGGGAAGCGAAAGGGTGCGTATTTATGCATATTTCATGTGTAGAACCCTTTGTAACCAAAAGCATAACTCGCGGACTGAATTGAGCCGAAACTGACGGAAGTAGCCGAGCGGAAGGAGGCCGACACACGTTTTCTCTAGCCACAGATACGGTGGAGATAGACTCACTAGGACCTTAAGAAATACACACGCTGGGACCTAACTATTGTCAGTAGAAGTAAACTCACTGGGCATTGTTGTGGCCGGAAAATCTTTGTTACCACTACAAGCAAGAAGTGCACTTGCGAACATGGGAAGTACAATAAGAAGTCATTGGAAAAGTACAGGTAGTGCACCGAAAGCGCAACTGATTGTGATTAAGAGTTTATCTGGCTCGACGGGAGCGCAGGTGTATTGAACGACAGACTGGGGTGGAATTATATACATATGAGCACACCTGTAGAGATATATATGCACACTCCTTTGCACACGTAAATTGATGAATCTCTCCCCTTGAGATTGTCGAGTCCATACAGGCTCTCAAACGTCCATACATCCTTGACATATCATATCCTTGAATATAAGAGAAGGTGGAGTCAAAGGTATCAGAGAGAACACCGACCAGTGATTTCGGAGCTCACCCCAGACCAGGTGGGATCCCCTACTCCACCTCCCCCAATGTCATCTGTGACAACCCCCACGTACTAGAGAGCATGGTGTATTGTATTCCATTCATTTGGAATCATCACTCCAATACAGGTAGTGACGTTAGGTTACTACTTACCGCCAAACCCGTGTGTGGGTACAAATGCTAACTTTGTTCATATCACTGAGGAACGAATAATCCGGGCTTCAATGTGACTCCTATTATAGAGAGCTTTAGGCCCCACCATCAATCCACAATTTAACGCAATTTTGAATACTATTATTATAAAACATGCTCATAAGTTCACTGTCCGAAATAACTACTAAGATCTCGTTCCCGTATCTGAGGTACCAGCTGGCTGTCGGATGTCTTACTGGGCGGTGTTCGATGTAGAAAGATTCGTATCAACAGCTCTTTCGACGAACTTGGTTAGCTTTCTCCTTCAACAGTGGTACGCGATTACCTACACAAAGTCCCATGTCTTCTTTTCATGAGGAGTTTTGTTTGTGCAAACAACCTCATTACCACCAAGTAGCGGCACATCTACTTCTTCAAGTAACGGCCCACTGCTGTGCACAACCCTCCAGTTTGATTCCTCATCTAGCTCAAAGCGCCAGAATTCAAAGCTCTCGTATTTGCAAGTCGTCTCCCAGGCATTAACACTCCCAGCTGCATCTCTGAAAACTAACTTGGACGGCCAGCATCGTAGATACGTCCCTGTAAGTCTGTTCTTAATCAGGTAGCTCCTATTTCCCGCCTTTCCATCACCCAAGGCAGATGCATGCGTGAATGACCATTGAGTTGCCCAAGACTCGATGGGTGATGGGGATATCGGTGCAACAACAGTGATTGGCGGCAGCGAAGAATAGGTCAGGCTCAGCACCTGGCGGGAGACAACGTTCTGGATTCGAAGCCACCCGGCGGGGACGGACACAACTGGTTTTTGGAACTCCCACGATTGCGTCGGGGAGGTACAGTCTAGTCGACACGATCGGAATAGGTTGCTGCGGGCGTCGAGTGCAAGGCCGGAATTTGCATTGAGGATGTGGTTGTACTGTCTAGAACGCAGGTGTTAGAAATTTCTAATCCTGCCAGAATATAAGATGCAGTAGTGTCAACAGTTCGCTCGAACTCCTCGCTCCAACCTTAGTGCCTGGCGCTATTATCGAATTCCTCAACCCCTTATTGGTCGTACTGGAAGTGATTACAGCTTACCCGTCGGTGCATTCCGGCTGCTTCTCCAATCTCCAGAGCTGCCATGGCGAACCATGATTGGGGAAAGCAATGACTTTACTTCTATCTTCACAGCTGTGAACATCAAGCGATACACCTTTTCCAATATTTCCGATACGATAGACAGTCGCTATTTTGTCTCCGAGCTCTCCAAGACTAGGGCTAGTTTCAACCCACCAGATCTGCCGCTCACGGTGGTGCTCTTCATCGCGCTCAGAGGTTGTTACGTCGTCATTATTGTGGATAACGGTAGATGTACCTCGGTTGCGGATAACGTAGGCTCCGGCGGGTAGTGTCGCTGCCATGGATGTGGAGAGTGGTAAGTGTGCGTGAAGATTGTCATTTTCTGTGATTCCCCGCACTGTTATGTAGCAGTGTGCTGCCAAAAATAGAAACAGAATAAGAAATACGCCTCACACGAGTGCTGTACGAAGGAAGTGCTAAAAAATGTTCAAATACATACTATAGTTTGCGAATATGGAAGGCTAAAGTGTGCAAATCGGATTTAATAACTTGATGTCTTGGTTCAAGCAGAAGAGAAATATCCGTCATCAAATGAGATAGAAAGGTCACGTACGTAAATGTACGGCTACGTACCGCATCGTATTTGTAATCTCTCAACTGCCTTCTGCTATATATGCCATCCATTTCTCACTATACACAACATAGTACATCCTCTCATTGACTCGCTATCCCTCCGGGTGGCAGAATCTGTTGCAACACCGTTCTCGCCGCCTAAAGAATTGTTGTATGCATTGAAGCAAGCAGTCTATGCGACTAGCGCAAGTTCCAAAACTGTAAACTTTGCATTCAAAGTCGCTCTTCCTCCCGGAAGATACGTCCACGAGCTCAGTATCTTATCCTCATAATGTCACCCCTCCCTCCCCGAAATGACACTCCCAGCGCCGACCCCCGTAACCCATCTGCCTACGTTTCAACGATTGGATCATGGACATCTCCGTAATCTGTTTCGAATAGTTGATAGCTATCATCACTTCCGCTACTACTACCTCTACAACTGCAACCTGAATGTACTCTAAATCCCCAATGGCGGAAGCCGTCACAGAGTGTGACGGGCTGTGTTACTTCTCGGCTGTGGTGATGTGATCGGAAATGTGCAGCTCGTCAAGGTGTTAGGGCTTGGATAGTTCGAGGAGAACTGCACGTATGATATAACGGCAGCATCCACAACCTGTCATTGGTGAAATAAATGAAGCAAGATCTGTGCAATGAGCATTTATGACGAACGGATGAATATACCGCTATGAATACCGGGATATTGGCGCTAGAGCCTTAGAAGGAATTTTGTAAGCGATTTGTTCATGCAGTCTCGTCATCTTTGTGAACTGAACTACAACTCCTAGTTTTGAATGAGTTGGGGCGCGGGCGTTGAGCTTTTATGGGCGGGGGTCAACTGGGCCTTGTTGAAGATGTCCGGAACGTCAGCGGCGGCGGCGGAGATCATGTTATCGACTGGGGTGACGGTCACAGGTTGAGATCGGGAACTGGGTTGAGCCAGAAGTGATATCCGGACTTAGGAGGTGGTCGTACAGATGAGGCTGAAGTCGCCGACGAAGAGGAACGCTCTCGGTATAGGGACCGAGGAAGCATGGATTCGACCGAGTATTCGGGATCCATCAATGTAGACTGCGATGATGCTATAGTCGAAGATGGCTACACAAAATACGGACTCATCATCACTGATATTGAAGTTGTCACCATGATCGGCTGCCAAGAGTAGTTTAATTGCGAGGACGCCAATCACGCACTCTGCCTCACCCGAAGATATTTCGGCGATCCTGGCCCCCACCTTCATCCATGTCCCGCTCCCGCCTCCATCCGAATCTTCAGTGGAAGACCTTCAAAAGATACTCCACTTTCCCAGCGATGTAGCTAAACGATCCGGAATGCTCAACTTTTATAAATGGTAGACGACCCCGTTGATTCTAGGGATTGAGGGGAAGGACTTCTGAAATGGTGATTGAAGAGACGGAAGCTTGTGTGGAGGGCAGTGGGAAGTGAATCTAATGAGGGGGCTTTACTATGGGAATTGCAGTATGACGCCAGAGATGATTGGTGGTATGAATAGCTGACGATGTGAGAGCCATTGGAATGTCTTTCCCATTCGCCTAATATTCTTGGCGGTGCCAAACATTTTACCCGTTCCTTGTGTGGTTTAGCGTTGCCATTCTCGGATTACACCTTGCGAGATTCCGAACATAGCGCCACAACCGTAGTGGGGTTGGTGTGATACCAGCACTGCGTGTTGCAGATAATATGAAGAAGGTTTGTCAATGTCTTAAATCACTGCTGGACAACACGATGTGTATTAATGTAAATTTTTGATGTCAACGTTCGACCGACCATCACCCTAGCACAACAAGATTCAATACACCTTTGTTGGCATGCAGTGGTGGGGAAGGGCATGGGGTGCAAATCAAGCCTATACGCAAATATCGGCCGAAAGGCGCCGAAATATATCAGCCGGGAGCAAGCGCCTTAGCTGCGTTGGTTTCACATGGTGTTCGCGAATCGTATGCAAATATATTCACTGCAATTGGGAAACGCAATGTCTCAACTTATGTTGGTGCGACACATCGCGCGGGGTGAGGCTTTGACCTGCCAATTTTGCACCATTTCTATGCAGGTGTTCCAGCGTTGTGTTTCAACTGCTGTCTTAAACCTAAGGTCAGCAGATGTGCATGTGACAGTGGATGGGCATCTTGAAGTATGATTGGTTCATTATTGAGCCGTGAAACATGTTTGAACGACGGAAAGCTAATTGTGATATCATTGTGCACATATATTTTGGTTGTGTTCGTTGTCGTATCTGCCGACTGAGATCTTCCGCGTGGGATGAGGGAAAAACAAAGGTATTATGCGCTACGAACTAATATCAAGAAAACTTCAACGCGTTTGGCAGTTATATGTTAAGCTTAAAACGTTCTCGCTTTTGCCTTCATCAGACAACGAGGTTAATTCCAACCATCCTTGATACTCACGCAACCGACTCGATACTAATACCCCTTCATATTTCGCAATGGATCTTACAGTGTCCCGGATCCGGGCTCAAATTGCCCGGCGTACCGTCTACGATCAAGTTGAACGCTCCTACCAGAAACTTAGAAACCTTACCCCCCCAGTAAACATATCTCCCTTGAATCTAAGCGGCCCAGCACCCGGGTTCATGAATCTCGACATCGACCCGCAAAAACCCATCAAATTCGACCTACAATGCAACCAAGCGAAGCCAATTCACTTTCATGTAGGTGTCATCGGTGCGGGTACGGCAGGATTGTATGCAGCAATGATTCTGAAGGACCTAGGCCTCTCATTTGAGGTTCTTGAGGCCTCAAACAGACCTGGTGGGAGGGTATGGACGCACCGCTTCACACCGAAGGACGGCGACTACTACGAAGTCGGAGCTATGAGATTTCCTAACACCCCAATAATGGAAAGGATATTTAAGCTGCTAGATGCGCTTGATATCACAGAGGATACAACCGACTCTCCGAAACAGGGGAGACGGATCCCGTACTACTACCGTGGGCCGAATACCCCACTATATTATAACAATATCCTAGTACGAGAGGACCAAATCCCGGCTGAAACAGAAGATGTGTTTCATGTAAGTGTCAGCAATGGAGGGACGGTCCCTGACAAGTAAGCACTTGCAATGATAGGAATGGTCGGAAAATACTAACTTATGTGGCTTCGAAAGCTTTGTAAAACTGGGTTACAAAGAAATCCTCGCGAATATGTTTAAAGAGTGGAGGAAGGGATTTGTCGACCCAAATACTTTCGAGGAAACCTGGAAAAAAATGAAGAATTTGGATGCGAGAGCAATATCGATGAGAGCATATATGATAAATAAGTACGAACTAGAGGGGTTCGAGCCGTACGTATTAAGTGCCATCCAATATCATATCGGAATCCTGATTGAAATATCTGACCGTATATCAGGGAACAAGTTGCTAACATGGTAAATTGGTGCGAAACAATGGCCTCGTGAGGTGTCCCCGATTCTAATTCAAATACCCTGGCTGATTGCCCACGGTATTTAGTGCTACCACGATCTACGACCAAGGATTCACCTCGTTTGTTTTCCAGTCGCTTGAGTCTGCGTACCCCTTAGTTCCCGAGTCTATGGAAGATCCCGAGCCTATCACCGATGGGCAAGAAAAGAACGTCTGGTGGTGCATAAACGGTGGTGCGGACATCATGGTCACAAAGATGATTCAACATCTCGCCCAAAGCCCACTCTACAACCGCTGCGTAACTTCCATCAAGCTCGATACCCACCCCACCAATGCAAACAATCCAATGACTGTTACGACTAAGAGATCAGACACATTAATTCGAGAACAAAGGCACTACTCACATGTTATCACGTCTCCGACTGCCGCTTGCCTTCAGACCATGGACCTGCGCGAGGCTGGGCTTAAATATGCACACCGCGAAGCTATTCGTGTGTTGCGCTATAAGTTTGCCATCAAAGTGGGCATTAAGTTTAAGAACCGCTGGTGGGCCAAACTCGGCATCCACAATGGTGGAATTGGTAAAACGGACCGCCCCACCCGCGCCGTTATATATCCTTCCTATGCACTGGACACTTCTGAAGACGACACCGGAGTGCTCCTAGCCTGTTACAATTGGAGTCAAGACGCCGCACGCCTTGGAGGTCTCTGGCAGGGCTCCGATGGAACGAAGCAGGATGCTATTGTCTCTGCTGTCATTGTAGATTTAGCCAACATGCATGATATGCTAGAGAGCGATCTGAGTAGTCTCGTCGTGAGTCACCATGTACACGACTGGTACCGCGACGAATTCACAAGAGGAGCATATGGGTTTTTCGGTCCTGGACAGTATTCGTCGTTGTTTGGGCAGATTCAGCGGCCGGCAGCGGATGGCAGATTGTTTATTGCGGGTGAAGTCACGAGCATCTACCATGGCTGGGTTGTTGGATCTTTGAACAGCGCATTCAGGGCGGTACATCAGATGTTGCTTGCAGAGTGGCAGAGGGCCGGGGATGACGAGGCAAGGAAGTATTATATTAAGGTGTTATTGTCCAGACTGGAGGATAAGTGGGGATTAAGCAAACTAGTGCCGGAGCCGGAATACGATACAAACCCCAAGGGAATGGCTGGATGGCAAGTGTTTCTAGGGATGCTGAAAGAAGATGTTTAGAGACGAATCCTGAATAATGCGGTGGCAGCTCTGTCGGTTCAAGAATGCGGGCATACAATAATGTCTTTTGTTTTTTGGTGATGTTCCAATGTTAAAGTTCGAAACCGAGCTTGGACAACTTTACCGAATCTTATAAGTAGCAAATCGTTTTTGGTAATAGCGGTTTGTTTTCGCTACCCCCGAATGCCTGCTTGGACATGGCGCTAGCCCGAGAGTCAGGGCTTACACCCGCGCCTGTAGTCTTAGACTCCAGACAGCAGCGATTCGCAGCGAGACTAGCAGACGCATGCAGCGGCAAGCTGAAGAAGTGACACCGAAACCCTTCCTCCGGTGCACCAATATGCAGAGTAGTCGGAGAAGAACATGAGCACGGCCGTACAACCGAAGGCATGATGTGGCCGGCCCCGGGCGAAAAATCAATGGTCAGGACCATCATACTGGACGACACCACCGCTGCCAAGAGAACCGCGCAGCACTGGGCGAGAGAGAAAGAAGCCAAAATAGGAGCGGGGGTCTGGATGTGGTGGACAGATGGATTGCGTTCAGACAATGGCCGAGTGGGAGCTGTAGCAGTGTGCAAGCATGGAAATCAATGGAGTTCCCGCCGCAGCTTTCTGGGCACTGGATGCATGGAGGTCTTCGACGCCGAGCTGTGGGCGATTCGACTGGCGCTTGGTGAGACGATGGAGGAGAGAGAATCATTGCAAAGGCATGGAGTGAAGACGGTGGCTATCTTCAGCGACTCGCAGACCGCAAGTGGACGAGCGGCACACCTGGAGCCGGGCCCGGGGCAGCGATTAGCGAGCCGGATCAATCGGAGAGCGTGGGCACTCCTCGCACACGGCATCGCAACCGAGATTCACTGGGTCCCGGAACACTCTGGCATCCCTGGAAACGAAGATGCGGACCGCCTGGCAATCCAGGACCGAGACGCCTGCCGAGACACGGTGATGCAGCGCCCATACACCTTGGCCTCGAATAGAGCTAGGCGAATCTCTGAGGGGAGGTCAGCAGCCAAGGCAAAGTGGGAGGCCGACAAGTGCAGCAAGCACTTCACCTTCAGACTCAAGGGCAAGATGGGGACCAAGAGACCCGTTCCAATGACAAGCGTGAAGTCTCTGGCTACCAGGTTCTACAGACTAAAGTGCGGGCATGCACCCACTGGAGTCGACCTGAAACGGTTCGGCCACGGAGAGGACGACCAATGCTGGTGCTGCGGCGGAGGAGGCAGGCCGGCCCAGACGCAGGAACACCTGTTCCGCCACTGCAGCCGGTGGAGAGTCCAGCAACAGGCATTATAGAAGGCGGTGGGAAAAGCGACGGGCTGGAAAGCGGGCAGATGCAGACACGTGCAGATCTCTGAGCTGTTTTCCTTGGAAGAGTGCGACCAAGCAGTGATGGACTTCCTGGCGGCTACTGAAGTCGGGAAGTTCCCACCCAGATGAAGGAGTGGTATGGAGCAGGCGCAGAGGCTGACTCAGGGGCGGGGAGCGGCGGCAGTGGGCGTATACCTTCTTTTGTTTTCTTTTCTTTTCCATTCTGTTTGGGCTTGGGCGGGTATATCTTTTAGTCTTTTCATTTGTCAGCGGGGATGAAGGGTAGCGGGGGGGGAGCTCCGCCATCTAGCCGGCTCGCCCGGAGGCGGAGGGGATATTGGGTCCTGTCATACTCTAATTAGAGTGCATACAGTATGAATAAAACAATCAAAACATGGCGCTAGCCCCGTTCAAAGTCAAGCGTGCGTGGGTCAAATCCGCACTACACCAAATATCTCGGCCTTCCGGCGCACATGCATGCTCTTATGCATCCACTTACATTGATATAAGTTTACCTGTCACTACTGAGGGCTTCGTGTTACCACGGGCCTGAGTGGTACATCGCCAGGTATGATATTTTCTTATATAAGTCACTCTTATTCTGTTTGTATGATAGACAATTCAGCATCTTTCATATTCTTTGTCGATTGCTCTCAACCGGCATATGCGAAAGGCGCAGGAACTTAGCAATCCCCCAGAAATTTCAGGTCGTACAACAAATGGTAGACCCTTATTGATTAGCCAGCCTACTGAGACAGTAGCTCTATCCAGTCATTAATCAGCATCTCACATTTGCAGTAGGGCAGGTGGCACAGTCACTTCGCTACAGTTTAATATGAGAGGCTTGCGCTCGCAGCTTCTTTCCGAGACTAAGTACGTTTGTCTATTAAATACCCGGTAGGTAGTGGCCAGTGGCAATGGGTGGCACATGCATTCCCGAAGTTACCCGAGGTTCCCTGTGTATATGATGAGTCTTTCCCCTTCTCTTTTCTGTGTGTATTAGTCAATGCACACGGTTCTGCCCTTCCACATCGCAACATTGGACCTCGTGTGGGAAGCATGTGATGACTAGTGACGGATTGCCGTGGAATTGTTCTTTCTGCATTTTTTTTGCCCCGCCGGAGAATCCCAAACTGTATCTCTGTGAGCTCTTGGGAATGATTGCACTCGCGATTGTTTTAATTGAGTTATCTCAGGTTCTTCAACCACGTATGCTCCTGGGGAAAACATGGAAGATAGCCCTAACCCTACCTTACCGTCAACGACTTAACTCTAACAATAGGTAAGTTGTCATCTGGAGTTTCGGACAGGATAATTGGGACCGCGAACCGAGTCTATTGTCAAAGACGGACGATTGAGAATACAATTGCGGAGCCTCACATTACTGCAATGTGATCCACAAAAACATCGGATAGATGCATAGCAAGCGCACATTAGCCAGTCCCGCATTATAGTTTATCGCTTGTTGTGTTCTCTTTTAAACAGGAGTATTTCCTCCCTAGCTCATCGTAACAGTCGGCAGATACTATTTTCAAACCGCAATATTGATGGGCTCACAGTCGCAGTGCCAGTCGCAGGTCTCGTTCAACTTTCTGGAAAGATCATTAGCTTGGTTTCTACCGCAGTCGATGCGTCCAGAACAGCGCGCAGCATGCTCGCCAAGGTTAATGCGCTTCAAGCAATTTTTTATCAACTGCAGGACTTCATACTCGATTTCCAAGAGAGAACCGACGATCGAATGTCGATGGTATAGGTCAGCCAATTGGTCACTATTCTAACAGGCTGTGTTTGTATGTTTAGCGATCTCGAGAAATTACTGGAAAGCTTGAACCCAAATTCTGACGCTAGTTTGCTACTCCGTCTATGGGATGGCACAAAGTGGGCACTTAAGGATTCGGATATTTGTCGAATTCTCGGCAACCTGCAGATTGGTGCGAATATGAGTTATATCTTTCTTTGTTGTAAATTCCCCCCTTCCATCCGTCCCATCTAACTGAACATTGTAAGTTAAGGCAATGTGGTGAAATATAAGCTGGGTCACTGATAAAATATTTATTGTGTCCTAATCGGATGATCAACTCCCCGGTAATAACTGTTGCTTCGGCCCATCTAGCCGGCCAGCCCGGAGGCGGAGGTGTTTTGGGGGTCTGTCATACTCTAAGTAGAGTGAATACAGTATGATTAAAACAAAACAAAAACTGTTGCTTCGGCCAAGTGGCGCTGTCCGTATTAGCACCGTACAGTCGCCCTGTATCGCCCCAACCGGCAATTCCGCCCGTATCAAGGACTGGATTCCTGCTCCCAGCAACTGCCGGTTCCTTATACGGGGTCCTAAGGCGTAACAAATGAGCCCTAGATCGACTAAGCCACAGAAATGATGCCAGGAGTGGGACGGCGATGTTCGCCCGAATGACTTTAGTCTCCCGGGACTATTGAGACCCCTGATTCCAGAAGTCTTGGCCTGTCACCAAATTCAAGAAGCTGCTTCATCTTAGAGTTAGTGAGCCGCAACCTTTTCGCAGAGGGTGTGAATATGTGTTTTCCTATGCGTGGTAGTTGGTGGCATTTTCTGATGTGTAACTTAAGTAGCATGTCCCGATGTTTCTAACAAATGGTCATAGTGCATTACCGAATGGACAACTACTTGTATGCCGTCATTATCAATGTGCCGAACATCATGGAAGATGTGTGGGTGCTGAGACAGAGCTGCGGTTGCTTCCTAACTATGCCAACACAACAGCGGGCTCAGCACGGTTTCGTTTGTACTAAATTATCGATACCACGTGCTTCGATATCCGCTCTCATTGGCATTTGGGTTCTTGCCAATCTTCCGCATTCCACGAACGAACATCACCCCGCTTCAGAAAACGTATTAATTTTCGTTCAGACTGAATATTCGTAAAGCATAGATCAGGCGATCTCGATTGGTCGTAGCTAGGGGCTGACCGCGAGAATTTAGAAATGACGTACACTGCGACTGCACATTCGTATGCGCTTCGAAGTATGGCTGATTGTGGAGAAGTAGGCTAAGCTTGAAATAAAACTCAAATCGACCGCCTAATTAAGTCCATGACATTTTTCTCTAATCACAAACTATTCTATACACGTTATGTTCCGCTGTCCTCACTCGGCCTCCGGCTCACTGTCTAATTGTGCAATAAGGGTGAAGTCTCTTGAACTATCGAACGGTAGTTCTATGCCTTTATGGAGCTTCCGCAGAGATGTTTGAGTGGCGCTTGAAGTGGTGAGTGGCGGGTGGCGAGTGAGTAATCGTGAATAGTCCACATTCTGAGTCACTCGGTGACTTAGTGATCATGACCTCATCCTAGAGCTTTCTAGTAACATTTACAATATGAAGTGAGCAGCTGTGGAAAACATTCAGGCTTGTGTGAAGGAGAAACGCTGCGAACGCGGAGGAAAGTTGCGACTGTTGGAGATTTCCACCGTTGCGCGATGTTGAAAGCAGCGGGAAGTTCCGCGTTATGGGAAATCAACCGGAAGCTTTGTTCTTGGAAAACGTACAAGCCATTCCGCGCGCTATCTCTGTGGTCGGTGGACCTCTTGCAAAACCTGTTGTGCACATCCATTAGTTCTCGAGCAAGCCGATATGATGTTTTAGTCACACATGATCCGTGCTTTGTGCCTTGCACGCAGTTTCGTTATTTGCCGAGTTCGGGTAGTTGACAAGGGTGTCGGCCCGCTTTCGGACAAGCAACCGGATACGGTGGCGGGAGAACCCACTGTTCTATGCATGAATATATGCATGTAACCACGTTCCATACCGGGCGACTGAGATGCGCTCAGAACTTAATATCGACCCTAATATTGTAGTTAGCCGACATTGAGTTCGTTCTGAGGATAAAATGAAGATCGATAAGATAAGTTCTCTCTAAGTGTATGATCGCCCCCACAAAGCAACCGGTATTACACGTGTTGTTCCCCCCTCCCTCAGCGCCATGCCTAACAGCGCAGACGACGTAGAACCACAATCTCCGGATTAATGCATATCAAGCTGTCATCCACAATCCCACGCCTGCGGTATCATCTCCCTGCAGGGTGTCCTGAATTTCATCCTCTCCCAGAAGCAACACTACCGAGATCTACAAAGCCGACTAAATCCTCGGCTCCATCATTGTAACATAAACGCGTGGGCTCCTCCGTCAACCCGTTCCCGCAACATGCCTCTGTTGCTGGTAAGTTCTTCCGCCCTAACTCACATTGTAACCCCTTGCAGGTGCTCAATACACCCGCAAAGCAACCAATATCTGCCATATCTGCATAACAAAAAGTTATATTCGCTATCGGGACACAGCGGACTAATATTTTAGGTCTGGTTGTATAATCCTTACTTTTTTTCGGGGGTTTGAAGACAGATTTGTGCTTCATATGCTCCAAGACAAGCTTGTCAAGCACATGCCGAGCTACGACTCTGGGGTATCTCTACCACACACAAAAACTCAAACCAGGTGTGTAGATCGTCTAGCCCTTAGTACATGAACTTCTATTGTGTTGTAATATTTTTCCTAACTTGTTTTGGAGAAATTAACCATAAAAATGATCACGGTTTACGGCGTCCCCACCATTAGTAGTTTTGCCACATTTTAATAGCATTTAAGAAAAATCCTGTAAGCTCCAAATCCTACTAATAGAGTCATCTAATAGACACCTCTAAATAAGAGTCTCATTGCGTAGGAAGGGCGGTGGAGAATGCGCGCCAGTCGCATAGTTTTCACCTTGAACACTCGGAGAAAACGAACGGGCATAACACGCATTTGGAAACATTGTATGCGCCGTTAGCCCCGCAGCAATCGGGTTGACCCCTGTCCTCGCCAATAAAAGTAAAACGGTACCATTCAAGTATCAGCCTCGGCGAGCAATCTACGTCAGCACCTCACTGGAACGAAGGCATGGATACCGTCACTATCACTGGAGACTCGCATGCTATTAGCTGCGCGGAGATCTTAACGATGACGGTTCCTCTCTCCGAGCGACGATTACGGAGTACCGCATCCTCGATGACACATGATACACGAACTGCGCATGCACGTATGCCGAACAAGGAATGGAACCCGCGTCTTCAGCGATTCCTATTGGCCTATCCTTCATCAAGCAACCACCACGAGTAGCCAAGGATATGCAAGATAAAGGATGGTTCCCGATATAAAATGTGCCAAGAGCGCGATGCTGTTATGCCAGGGTAACATATGCACCACTCGCCACCTATCTCGTCGTATCTTCACAGAACCGATAGATGGAAGCTACAACATATACACGCAGCCAAATTTGGGTACCCCACTTTGATCGTCGCTTGGTGACCATAAGCCAGGGTTTTGGGATTGACTCTAACTGACTATTCAACTAGGTATCTCCAGAAGGTGAGAGTAGGTGCAAATGAACGAGGAGACTGAGATCTACAAAGTTGTTTGTTGTTGAAAAGATATTATCAATGGATATAAGGGAAACTTCCAATAGGCAAACGGTAACCATGGGAGCTGTTTAGTAACTCACCCACAGGCGAGATTGGACCAGCCACCGGGTTAACTTAGTAGAGTACCTATTTGTTTGGCGATTCCCCAGCGCTTTGTAAACCCGGTAGGTAGATAAAGGTCTGTAATTATTTTGGTTTTCTGCTTGATTCCTTCTCTACTGTTCGGTACAAACTGGTGTTCTTTTGTAAATAAGATAACGGATAAACTTTAGTTACGAGAGTCGAATTAGTTAGAACTGACTACTGAAATCATGATAGGATGCATTTTAGTTTCAAGATCCTAACGGAGGTTCTCGCCTCCATTTCCTGCCGATCGTTTCCTTAATTAAATGGTGGATGGTGGGTTTGAAACAGAAAGTGGGATGGTCATCGAGGGATCGGAAAAGATTACCAAACAAATCTCTGGGAAACGTGTCGCATCCTGTTGATGAATTGATGGGAGCGAGCTAGAAGGTAGAGATAGTGATCGACCCCGTGCACTGTCACTTTCGTTCCACACACTCAAATAGTGAAGCAAACTTAAGTCATTGACAAAACCCAATGGGACAAAGAATCGTCTGGTACTCAGCAGACTGCATTGAACTAACACTATGCCACTGCCCCCAAAACATATCCAACTGCTAATCTCTACCCATACATACTTCAAATGAAAAACATAGTAATGAACTGTTCCATATCTTGTGCTAATCTCGCCGCCGTGTTTCTGTACTTCCGAATTGCGATAATATCGCTCAATACTAGCAACACTGCTGGGTAGCGAGAGTAAGCGATTCGCCGATATCAGAGTGTTTTCACGAGACTTACAAGATCGCTAGTTGTTCATCTCTCCACACTCTATACAAGCCGGATGCAGATTCTCGTCGTGGGGTCCAAAACCACAATTTTTCTTGAGGCTTGCTTTAGCAAAGGCTTCGTTCGATAAAGATTGTAGGTCGGGTTACACAATACCAACTCATTTTAGAGTATGGGTACAATTTTATTACTTATAAGTGGGAGTAATACGACGTAGGAGTAGCAGTAATAGGAATGCGTAGAAGTGATGGGAAGAAGATGGAGTGATTCAAGCGAAGGAGGGTACTACACATTTATATATGGCATAACCCACAGAAGGTCATACCAGTAGTTGAGACGCTGTGCAGGATGTGAGGACTAATGTCCAAAAACATGTTATTTCCGACTTGAAGGAAGATGCATGTGCCGCTGAATGTGTCTGTCTCTCCGATCAATACTGTCTAGAAGCACAATGCAGGTGTCGTTGAGTGGTGTGTCAGTTTCTTCCATACTTTCATTCTCAGCCCCTCAGACTAGTTTTCTTCCTTGCTTCCACTAGAATCACAATACAGGTGTTGTTTAGTGTCAGTTTGTTTCCTAGTTTCGTCTTCATCCCCGTACAATATCTTGTTTCTTGCTTCCAACTAGGAGCTCAATGTAGGCGTCTCTTCACGGTCAGTCTACTCTTATGTCATTCGCCAGCAGTTCTATCTTGTCTCATGTTCCTTATCGGCGCAGCATTTGAACTTTGTAGGGGCTTTACGTAACAAGTTACCCTGGCTTCTCTAACAAAATACATTAGTTACAAAAAGCTAACCCCTACCTGGATGGCAACAGGACGGAGGGCGGGACAGTGTCAGCACGTATAGATATCGGAGCTGTTTGCCATTGAGAAGTATGACCAGGCAGGGATGGACTTCCTTAAGCCCACAGAGGTGGGAAAGTCTCCACACTGTTGAGATTGCAGAAGTATCTTTGGAATGTGTCTTTTCTTTTGTGCGTGGCCACTTGTTTTACTTTCACTTGCTAACAGGGGACGAGGGGTAGAGGGAGGGTGTCTCCCTCACCTTGCCGGCCATCCGGAGGGGAAGGGGAAGCGTGCACTATCATACTCTAGATAGAGTGAATGTAGAATAATTAAAACAAATAAATAAAACCGCTACCCGGATAATCCTAGCCCGCCGGCGGCCGCACTGCAGCGCACAAGAATCACGGGTTATCAACAAATAAGACTATTCGCAGCGCTTCGGGACGGAATCCAGAAAGTAAACTAGTTCCGAAACACATCATCCTACCCAGCAGTAAACTCCCCTCGTTCAAACTTATGAGATGATTTATGAGCGAGACAATAGTCGGGTGATTACCATGCAGGACAGTAGGGTGATTTACGGTGGCGTAGTCTCTGTGCCTTTGCATCAACGCATTGACTGAACTTAAAGTTGGGCTTTGAATGTTTGATCAGCTCAAAAGGTGGGGTAATACCCCATATTGCTAAATATTGGTTAGCCTGATTACCGATTCAGCAAGGATAAGTTTGAAATGACAGGTATGGCAACACGGCTTTGACATACCTTCCTGCCACGGTTCTATTGTTAAAACGCACCCAGCAGTTAGGTAGGGGAAGCGGACGCGACTATCCCTTTGCCGGTAACCGGGTTTGGGCCCACAGATGGGCCAGCTTTTAAAATACACATCACACAACCACAATCCAGCCAAATGCCCCCAGAATAAATAGAAATACTCTACA
>Ga0307515_10010854_pt1 | contig 17379 bp, 17 predicted proteins | sample 17_EM_MG_FD_194513 | JGI IMG/M metagenome (GOLD analysis project Ga0307515, IMG submission 194513) | Populus trichocarpa ectomycorrhiza microbial communities from riparian zone in the Pacific Northwest, United States - 17_EM | ecosystem: Host-associated > Plants > Roots > Unclassified | place...
TGTAGATCACAACTTTAGGGCGATATCTTGCAGTACCCCACGAGTTTTAAGGGGGATGTTGAGAAGCATGTATTGAAAAGTCCAGCCTGACTAGCCTATGAGAGTGGTTGTAATGCATTGTAATGCACCTACCACGCCTTCGCCGAGTGAGATTTCTAGAAGCTGGATAGAAAAGGCATGATGCCATCGACGATCAAGTCACACCGCATTTCAAGAAAAACGCGCGCAGCTTTACGTCGAATCAACGGGCGGATAAGGAACGGCAAAAGTCATTGGGTGTGGCAACTTCCTTTCGTCGCACTGACCCGTCGCCTCTCCAACTTCAAAACCAGCCCCTCCTTCGAACCCAGCCATCAAGACAACAACATCAGCTCTCTACCATACCACCACAACTCATTCTTAGCGGCACATCGATCGCATCCCTCTCCCTTCCCAACAGAAACTTACCAAAGGTCGTTTGGGCACACAGCGAGTTTATGTCCATCGAAAATCTCAAGACTTTCGGTGAGTTATTATCGCTCCTCTGAGCCTTTGCTTACTGGCATCGTGCGCCTGCCTGCGCCCTCATCACGCACACAGCTGCGCCCACTGCACACCTTCAGCTGTATGCGAGAGAGGATGCGACTCTCAGCGCGCGCTTTTCCCGCCTTCCCGTGCTTTCTGTCGTTGAAACTCCTCTGCTAACATTCAGCCTTGCTACAGACCCGTTCGCCGAGGCCGACGAAGACACTGGCGAAACCAAGCAGTCTCAGAACTACATACACATCCGTATCCAGCGTACGTATCTTCTCTTCTCCGCTGCTTAGCCCATCACACCACCCTTACCGCAACCGTCGGAGGCCGCCGGTCGCTAACCACTCGTGTCACCACAGAACGCAATGGTCGCAAGACCCTGACCACGGTGCAAGGCTTGCCCAAAAAGTTCGATCAGAAGAAGATTCTCAAAGTAATCAAGAAGAAATTCGCCTGCAATGGCACCATCGTCAACGACACGGAGATGGGCGAGGTGATCCAGCTCCAAGGCGACCAGCGCAAGGATGTGCAGGAATTCTTGACTGATAAGAAGGAAGGGCTGGAGCTGGATCCTAAGACCATTAAGGTGAGTCCTACAACTGAATTCTCCCCGATTTTCTCGCGTCGCGGAGTTCTGGGCGTCATGACGTACGCTAACCTGGAACCAGGTCCACGGCTTCTAAGCCCTATCATCCACCACGCCCCGCCCGCCACCACCGGCCGCGGGCTAAGCCACTCACAGACAAGTCTCTTTTCTCTCTCCACCACGGTGGCCGGGTTAAGTGACAGGGCATACAATGGGGCGAGTGTTAGATGATACCCTTTTTCCTTCATAGAGGACTACAACGGCTAGACGATACTTCCCTTTGTAGTTCTTTTGCTTTGGTTGCTCCGTACTTTGCAGTGGAATATGAGCTGTTGGGGAATTCATGACGGTCGTTTTCCCTCAGGTTGAGCGTGCTAGTTATTTTTTCTCTGCTTTGCTTTGCTTCGAGCTTGGTTACAGCTACCTTGGACGCTGTGCCGATCATTCTTAGAAAAATTGCTAGCTGACAGAATGAACTTTATTTGATTTTTATCAAACTTTCGTCGAGCAATGGTGACTTTCAACGTGATGATGAGTCGAGCTCCCGTACACAAGACAGCTTTATATTATAAAACTAGTCGAACTTAGTCTGGACATCTCAACTACCCTCCAGAAGTGATCTTGCGACAATATATCCTAGCTTTTCTACAGGCGCCCTTCCAGCTATGCAGTGTATAGTACATCCCACAACCCCCCCACTCACCAAACAATATGGTACAAACCTCCTACTCTACCATACTCCCTCCCCCTCCCCTCCTCCTATACTCCACTCCACACCTCAAACCCCAGCATTCTGCGCCGCCTCAAACTCCTGCATAGCCTTGACGCGCTTGTCCTCCTCTCGCATCCCCTCCAGCGTCGTCTCTTCCCCAAATCCCCACACCATCCAGGGCCCCTCAACTCCCTTCACCATCAAGCGCTGCAAAACCACAAACTCGGTAACCTCGCGCTCAACCGTCGTGCCGCCCTCCAGCTCGCCCTCCGCCGTCGTCGTCGCCGCCGCCACCCGCGACGCACCAAGCGCCGACACCGCATGTGGCGCCACCCGTACGCGCGCCTGCTCCAGCCGCAGCTGCCGCAGCTCGGGGCTGAGTTTCTGCGCTCCCCCGGTCCCCTTCCCCTCCCCTTCTTCGTCCTCCTCCGCGGCCGCCAGCTTCTCGGCCAGGACCTTCCGGGCCTGGGCGTCGGAGCGGGTGGTCAGGATTTGCACGGAGCGGATCTTGACGATGGCTTGGCGCAGAGCGGTTTCGGGGAAGCCGGGGAAGGGGAGCGGCGCCGTGCGGTGCGAGACGAGGCGCGGGCGCGAGAGGTAGCGGGACAGGGTCCAGGTTACGGAGGTGCTTGGGGGGCGGTGCGAGAGGCGGGCGCGGAAGGTGGAGAGGAGGCCGGAGCCGCAGAGGGTTGTGAGGGCATGGGTGTCGCGGCTGGGAGGGGAGGTTAGCTGGGGTGGGGTGGTAGGGATGGTTGGAAAAGGGGGCTTAGGGAGGGGATGGGGAGGCGGCAGGAGGGGCGTACGCTGCGAAGGCTTTGTAGATCTGCTGGTGCAGGTCTTTGGCTAGCGGGACGAGCTTCTTGCGGTCGAGCCGTGGACGTGGCTTTCCTTTCCTCATAAAGAATTTGTAGTATAGCTGGCTGGAATGGTGTCAGCATCAATCCGCTGTGTTCCATCCAGGGCAGCCCGGTTGCATGTCCGAATCTAGAGGGCATACCCAGCAATATCCGTCACCCGTGTTTTTGCCCATCTCAACTCCAGAGTTAACCGATCTTTAGGTGAACTGAATATGGAAGGTATATTCACGCCGGTTGGTCGAATAAATGTTCCTATACGCCCAGAACCGAATTAACTATCCAATCCACCTACCCGTTTCAATTGCGCCACAACTTATGCAGGAAAGGGTGGTTCTACCAGGCAAAAGTCCTACATCGGTAGGAAATTGATCCAGTTTAGCTGCCTGTTGGGCCATCAAAGTCTTCGGGGACAGGAATTTCTGCGTCGGCGGTCTCTGCGCTTTCGTTAAGCTGTTCGGCGGTAGGGCCTCGACGCGCGGGGTTGAGGAGAATTGACGTGAGGGGTGGAGGAAGAGACATTGTGGACGGTAGGGTCGAGGTATTCGGCGTGGTAGGGGCGGATGCATTGCGGCGGTGGTGGTGGTCGCAACTTGTTTGGAGAGAGATATAAGTTTCTGGTGGAGGACGGAAGGATTTCTCGAGGTCACGTGATGGCGGTTCAGCCAACCTGTTCTCCCAGGAAAAGAAAAATAAAGTCTATTCTTCACGTGTTAATTAGATGCTGTCCTTTATCAGATTTCCAAATCGGTCATAGAAGTCCTCGATACTCCCTTCTACAACCTCCCAGGCCCTAGCGCCACACTGGTCTCTATCGGTTAGACAAAATCTGGGGTAACGCTTTGACGTGCAGCTCCTTGCCCGTCTCCGCCTTGGCCTACTGTCCTATTACGCCTGATTTGCAAAATTCTGTCTTCTCACGGCGTCGCTCGCGGTTATGCTTCGCGCAAAAGCTAGGTAGCTTCACTCAGGCTTGGATTCTTCCATTTTTTGCTCTGCCTTTTGCCTTTCTGCACTCTATTGCGACTCCATGGAAGTTCGATATGGTCTTGCGTCGACACGTCTCCACCGCACTACCAACTGCAAGCCCTTGATCTCCTAACTCCACCCCCCCCTGGACCCCCCTCACAACATCCATTTAGTCCGTTGCTTCGTGGCAGCATATGCCCGTGGATTTCGAAGCTGGCGCATCCACGTCCGCACTCCCCTCCACCCCCATATACCCCTCTTATCACCAGTCCCATCACCAGCCCTCTTCGTGAACATCCCTTGGGTACTCCTCCAATATACAGTCGGCAAGGAACCCTTTCGTTAGCAACAAACCCCAGACAGCATGAAGATCCACTGGAAAGCGAAGCATCCTCGTCGGCAAGTCCGCCTCTAAGGGCAGCCTCAGCCCTACATCCCCAAGTCGCTGTTATTTTGAATATCCCCAAGCATTGGCACATCTGGCTTCAGGTTTTCCGCTGGCTTTCGGTTCTTCCGGCCGTGTATTGGGCTATCTACTGTGGGTGTGTCATGTTCAAGGAAGCACTCGACTTATATGCCAGCGGCATGCCTGCTTCAATCTGGAAGTTTGAGCAACGGATTTGGTTTACAGAGGTATTCCTGGCAATCCTCTGGGTAATATTTACTTTGCTGTTGTGCGTCTAAGAGTTGATGAGGTTGGTACTGACTACAAAATTTTGCAGTGCGTTGCATCAGCTTACATATCCTTTTTCTTTATCGACTGCCTCATGAGTCGATGGTAGGCCTTTTCTTTCCTTCTCCTTGCCCTCTTTCATCCCTCAAAGCAAAGAGCTTCCTTCCATCATTCATTCAGACAGCATAAACATAAAGCCTACTTCTTCTAACATAGTCATCAGGCTTCTACACTACCCTCCTGGATCGGCGTTGATTCGGCTTGCAACAATGGACTTACTCAACATGCTTCTCACTAACCAATTCGTTAACCTTTGTGGAGCAACCACAAGCCCACCCCGTCTCTTCCTGGCCTGGGTCTGCATTGCAAGTGTAAGAATAACTTCGTGCTTCTTCTGCGAGATTTTCCTTTGGAAGGACTAACTGCCTTTCCATCTCTTACTTCCTACCCATGCCCACATTCTAGGGCATTTCCATATTGCTCTACGCCGCCGCCTTCTGTTTATGCTTCTGGGACCGCGGAGCTCGTTTCGCTCTAATCATACTAGTGTACCTCTAAGCAAATCAACTCCCTCTCCCGGCTTCTCCTGCCAGTCCTTCTTTCAGGCCTTCCTCTGTCGCTCTCCATCTCATTCTCCAACTCCTCAAACCCCCCACACATCCACGTTCCACCCAACACCTCTTTCAGCACCACCCTCTAATACCCCCAGCAGACCCTCACGATCCTCTACCACATCACGCATCGCCGCACGAACATCAAGCGCGAAACCACAACCGCTGTGCGCGTCTTCTCGCCCCTCACCTACCTCAGCCTGTGTCTGATCCTCTTCCAACTGCACCACCCCTCCTGGAGCGACCAGGTCGAGCAGAACCCCGTGGCCGTACCGCTGTTCGTGAAGCTGAAGGCGATCGGGGAATGGTTTGCCGACCTGGGCCGCACCGGCATGCAAAAGCAGGACTTGTGATGTTTTTCTTTCCTCCTTTCCTTCCTACCTTCTTTCTCTTCTTTCTTTTCTTTTTCTTTTGGCAACGATATCCTGGCGGGGAGTCTGGCGTCTGGTGTTTGTGAGTGGTATACGGTGGTAGGGAGGGAAAGGGTAGGCAGTTTTAGTTATGAATCGAGCTGCTAGAGTTTTTTCTGCTGGTACTGTGCTGGTGCTCTGGTACTCTCTGACCTGCTTGCTTGCGCGGAGAGTGGGTCTGCTGGGAGTGTGAAGTTGTTCAGCCGGGTTCCGGGTGCTGTGGCTTGGAGCGAGATGTCTATAAAACCTCTCGCTCTTCCCCGTGGCTTGCCTTTTCCCTTGCCACGGATCTGATTCTCGGGACCGACCGCTTCGGATTGGCGAATTAACTGGTGCTTTCCATCAAACATCAACTCACACAGCGGAGAGGTGTAGGAAAATTCTAAAATGAATCACCTTCACAAAGCCTCATAAGGGTGTTGGTCGCTACTCTTACATTCGAGTGTGCTTCTGAAAGGGTTCTGAAAGGGGTCGAAGACATCTTAACGCTGTGCATCATATCGAGCTAGCGATGCATGCTACCGATGCATGCTAGCTGTGCCTCATTGTAAAGCCGTGAGGAGTACAGGCAGGGATGGAGGAAGCAGGCGGACAGCACGGGGAGGCGGTGACGCATATGATCAGTTTGAGCGGTGAGGATGGATGCTGTATTCAACTATGTACATGACCGACCCCGTCCATCATTCCATCAAAGGCAATCCTGACAAGAGATCATCTAGATAAAGCAGCACCCATAACGCGTTCGAAGATACTTCCACTTTTGTAGAGAGAAAACGATCTACAGATAAGAAACTCCAACAGCGAAATGTGCCCAATCCTTTTCGACCCAGTCCACAGCGAGGAGTTGAGGAGAAAGGAGTGATGGGAATGTATCGTGATCTCGAGGGTGGTGTGAGGAGATTGCATAGAGGGTTGTTCTTCCCGATGTAGTGTCTTAATGGTGGCGATGAAACCAACCATTTTCGACCTACTCCACAGCGAGGATCTGGGGAGAAAGGAGTGATGAGAACGATCGCGATCCCGAAATGATGTGAGGAGATGGTGTAGAGAGTTATTCCTCCCGATGTAGTGTCTCGAGGGTGGCGATGGGGTTATGGTTCTTTGAAAGACAAAAAGACTGAAAGACTTCTCCGCCGGGAGAAGCATGACTATCATATCACGAAGATAAAACCCACTATATCAATGTTGTAGGAGAAAAAATATGGACCATCAATAAAATTTGAGAAAGGAAAAGTTGTGCACTTGGGTTGCCTTTGTAATCGTGAAGTTCCGTATAGTGTACTAAGAAGTTTCTGCAAGAAGTTTCACCGATCTGAGCAGTTCATGTTACCGTAAAATTGTGCATGATAAAGTGAGAAAATGTTGAAGAAGGGACTATGCAGGGCGGTTTCGTGTTGCTGTAAAAATTTGCATGGCAAGATGAGAAGTTGCTGAGGACGATGTCCGTAATAGCTGCTATGACTATCTCTGGAGTAATTTCCAAGGATTTCTCTTCTAGACAGGAGGTCATGTCGGACGAGGTATCGGTGAGCTGACCGCCCAAAGTTGGCCCAGTCGCAAGCACAAGCTCTCGAAATCACCAGAAGTAGATGGCCGGTCGAGATGTCTCAAATGCTAGGAGTTGCCTCTCTTTTACAGTGCTGATTCATGAAGATCTAGAGACATTTAGAAGCGGCTTACAATATCCAAAACCCCTGGCATGAAATATATGACCAAATCCGAGGAGTGTAAGATGATCTGATGAGTTCTTCTCTCACTTCGCTCGCAACGGCTTCATAATGATGTATGGTAGAGATTAATAGTGACCTGAGGTGCTTGAAGTTCTGCAGATGAGAGGAATAGGAAGAGTAGCGGTGCTGTGTGGTTGTACAAAGGCGAGGAGAGGAGGTAAATTGAAAGTTGATGTTTTGAAATCATTCCCAAGCTTGTTGATCTGTTGTATTTATATCTGAGCAGTTGCTCGGCTCTCTGAAAGGGGAAGTAATGAAAGAGAATATGACGTTTCTGAGAAATAGAGGGTAAGAGACTGCCGCTTGAGAGTAGAGAGTTGTTTGTTGCCCGCGTGTGACTGAATTTGTGGGCCGATAAAACTAGAACGGTAGTCGAATGCAGGCAGGCAAGGGCCATGCTGCGTCATTTACTAGTCAGGCGAGAGACTGATACGGTTGAGAAGCAGTAGCAGTTACCTTCAAAGAGCTAAGCTTCCAAGAAGAAGGGTATTTTGAGTACAAGTGAAGAAAGAAGCATATCCTAGCCAAGCTCACACGCAGAAAGGAAGCCATGGCAAGAATACAAGTGTAGGTGAAGCTAGCAAAATATTCCCAGATGCAGAAATTTCTAGAGATAAAGTGCGAAACAAACAAAACAGAACGATTGCAGTGAATCCGATAGGAGTGTGAAGAAACAGGCAAAAACTATTCGTGGATGGAGAATTCCAGTGGGTTCAGGGAAATGGGCACATTGCGAAGGAGGCAGGAAAAACCGCCGTGGATATGGCCGCAAAACGCTCAAAAATCCCTCCCAAATGCAAACGCCATCGTATCTGGCCCTCTCCCTCTTCCCAGTCGTCGTAAGGTCATGATTCATGATAGTGGTGTGATTAGTTGGGACTGGCGACAAATTGAGAGGTCATACTGAGATGGCATCCGTCGTGCTTGAAAGCGTCTACCAGGCGTGTCGGTCCCAGTTTGGATCTATTGAGTTAGAATATGGGAATTAGCTTTAGATCTCGAGGATCTGATGATCAAACAAAGGGAAACTCACCTTGAACGAAGGCAGCAAGAACCTTTGAGCCGGTCTGTAGGAGAGGGTGACCAACGACGATTTGGAGGAAACGCTGAAGTCCTTCTCTGCGGTGCTCAATGACATCGTCTGAGAATCTATGGGTGAGGACTTTGCCAGGGAGTGGTGGAATAGTGACGCGTGCAGACTCGCGTTCCAGAATGTCACGAAAGGCCTCAAATTCCGAGTATCTGCGACGAACAGAGGAGGACTTCAGCTTGAAAGCGGGGATGTTCGTCCGCATGACGATTTCGTAGGTTGTGTACATGCCACGGCCCATTCCATGTGTCATTGGATTGCGCACCTGAAAGATTTAGGCCGAGAGTCTTGAAGGGAGTCAGGAAACTTACTTCGATCTCCAGGAAGTTCTCCGGGGGCCCGTAAAGCTCCTCGTACGATTGTGAGCGAGCTTCGGGGAGGGATTGCATAATGAGACAACGTACAGGTATGAGGTGTTGATATTCAATAGGTATCTCACAAAGATTTGCGGGGCGAGGCGGGTCCCACTGCTCGTCGTTTTCATAACGTAGGTGATCATCTCGTGCACGCGACCGCTCGTGCACGCTTTTCCTCACCAAAACACACCTTTTTATATGTATACCGCCTATAACTTAATAACCCTTTAATAAAAAATTATAAAATTATAAAAATATTATTAAATACTAAAACTATAACGTAAGCGATAGGGTTATAATGGTCGGTATAGTTATAACGGTTCCTAACAAATTTCGTCTGTGCGCAGTTTTAATTAATTTAGTAACTCTTAAAATAATACGTACCAGGTTGCCTGGCGGAGGTAATATTGTATAAGAAGAGGACTCTATAGCTAATCTGGGTATAAATAGGCGCAGGTTATTACGGGTTCGGGTTATAATAATATAATTATAAGTACCCGCCGTAGGCAAGGACAATATAATCCTCCCAAGCTAAACCCAGGTGTCTATGGAATCCTATACGCTAATATTATCTAGTATAATGCAGCCCTTAATTACTACGGCCGCCGGCCGGCCATATATTCTAGTAATAAAATGATTAAAATCTTTAAGATAGATGGAGACTAATACCGCTTAATAGAGACGCTAAAAGGTTAAGAAGAGCTCGCCTAGGGTATTTCTCCTACTCCTTAAAAATATGCTATACTTATATATTCCTCCTTTATAGACACAAAGGCGCAGTCTGGTACGTCTCCTAGGTATACCCCCGCTATGGCACGCTTCTGGCCTCCTCTAGCTACGACAGCCGCGTATATATTTACCGCGAATTGCCCTCCTAGACCTCCTTAGTACTAAGTCAACACCCGTAATCACATAGACCTAAGTCTTCGCCTCGACGATCTACACCGCCTCCGTAAATATGGTCTCCTAGTTGCCGCCCAACCTAGGCTACCTACTCACATACGCCTCCTCTGATGGAAACGTAAGTGTCCTCTCCTTCGACAAAGATGGTAATTAGAAAACCACAATCTTTCCCGCGCACGCGATAGGTATTAATGCTATGAGTTCGGCGCCTAGTGCGGGCAGATCGTAAGGAAAGACGCGGGGATAAATACGGGCGTGGTTAAACGATTTATTACGGGTGGGAGCGATAATACCGTAAAGATCTAGGAGTTCTCCTCCTTTATAAACAGCTATGAGAACGTCGTTACGCTCCCCTAGGGACATACAGATTGGGTCCGCGACGTGGTATGGAGTCCCACCCTGCTCTTAAAATTATACATCGCGTCCGCGTCCTAGGATAAGACCGTAAAGATTTGGACATTCTTAAATATGAGCGCTTAGAATGTAGGGGATTGGACGCTTGCGAAAACGCTGGAGTTTGAGGTGGTTACCTGGCGCGTGAGTTGGAGTCTAAGTGGGAATGTGCTGGCTGTAAGTGGTGGGGATAATAAAGTTACGTTATGGAAGGAGGACCTTAAGGGGGTAAAGAGGAGAATAACTAAATCCACTAAGAGATTAACTTGGTTATCTGAATGCGAGTGGTAATACTCGCGACGGACTTAAAATTGGATTGTTATATAAAGGACCAACTGGAGACTAAACTACTAGAGATGCAGTATCGCACGTATCTGTGGCTTTATCTCGCTATTCAAGGTATATATGAGACTTACTAGAACTGTTTGCGACCTAAGGAAGCATTAAGTCACTCCCCTCCACTGTTGAAGACGCCTACCAGAAAATTTTAAGTCGTGTCGGCGAGGAGCGGAGAGGCAATGTAAAGAAGATTCTGCAGATTGTTGTTGGGGCACGTCGTCCCCTAACCGTACAGGAAATAGCGTTGGCTCTCGGAATAGCCACGTCGACGCAGTCCAAGTCGCTAGGAAAGGCTAAACTCGACCCCATACGACTCGAAGAGAGAATCTGTCAGGTGTGGATTATTTATCTTTATTAACCGTGCCACAATACACCTACTGTGAACTGAACTACATCCACCGGAACAATGGAAGAGAGATTGTGCAACAAGAGCTTGACTGTATCAGGGCATGCGGCAAGCCTTCACAGGGCCTCTAACGATTACTGCTCTCCTTGATTGAGATCGAAATCAGACAAGAACACCTTGACAGAGCCGAATGTATAATCAGTGAGCTGTTGGGCATCTACAGCAAGGTTGCTGAGCCAGACATAAACGAAAGAGTTGGGCATGTACGAACGCTAATCGCCAGGGCGCGCATCTCCCGGTTACCTGAAGCGGAAAGGAACTGGAATGCTGCTCTCCTTCAGAACAGGGCTTATAACCCCCTGGAAAAAGAAGTCTTTACCTGCGGCGTGATCTATCTCCTCATCTCCTCTGTACGCTTTCAGCTTGAGAATCTTGATGGGTCCCGGGTTTTTTTCAGACGCGCGATAGAGGTCCTTTGCAGGAAGAAACCTCAATTTGTGATGCCTGGTGTCGGGACATATTTGCTCGATTCTGTTAGATCAGACTTACAATCAACGGCTAGTTGGATAGTGCCGAGTATAGTTCAGTGAATATGAATTGTGATCCTACCTGTGCCTAGATTTGTATTGTGTTGAACTGACTCAACTCGCACCGTTGCAAGCCCGCTCGCTCTTTGCCAAGGATGGGGTAAACAGTGCAAACAGGGTTGCTGACTAAACAAAAAATTCCCGCTGTGCCGCCGCCAGCCGCGTCCCGCAGCTTGAGGAAAGCCGCTCTACCTTTCTGAGGTACTGCCTAACATAACAGACCGTTTCGGATTCCTAGCTATACCGCTAATCATGCAAGCAGATTCCATGGGATCGCATAAAGAGACCTGGGTTCGACCCGTCTCCCCCATCATACCCTCCTCCGATCCTCCCTCTCAAAAGTCAGTTACATTTCGGTGCTGTGGTTGGTAACAGGTTTGTCACCACCGGTACCTCAGCAGGTGCGTCAACAAGTCAGGCAGCGCTGAAATGTTCCGCACGGCACGCTAGCAGGGAGGGCGGCCGACCCGCTCCGGCCACACCCTTGTGAGGGTCTAAATTCTGGTGATAAAGTGGAAAGGTCGTGCGGAGGCGTTCCACCAGTTGGTCTGGCGGATGCTAAGAGATTCCGGAAACTGATTCCGGCAAGGCAAAAATAGAACCAGCTTGGCCAAGCCGCGTCTGACCAATAGGAGACTGGTTCGGTTTTGAACCCGCTCGCTTTGCACGAGCTGGTCAACGACACACAGCAAAGCCGTGCGAAGTAGGCATTTCTGGCATTGAGATGGTAGGTAGAAAATGGCGTGTTGGGTTTTGGGGAGGTCTTCAGCCGTTCGTGTTGGAGCAGTGGCCGTGGGATGTTGGACCTGTCTGAGGGCGATCAGCAACCTAACATACTCTTTTGCTGTTGAGATAGTCTTGATCTATATCTTCTATGCGTCTGACCGATATCTAGACAGGAACGTGCGACGCCCCACTCCCCATCCAAAGGCCCTCATCCAGATTTGCAGACCCGTCGGTCCCCTCGCCATTCGCACCCCCCCTCTTCGCCGTATCTCCATCATCACCAACCGCCAATCTCTCCAACACCGACTTCAGGAACCCACCCCAGAAACCGTCCGGCCCCTCATCAAGGCCATATTCTACGACGTTCCGCCACATCCTCAGCTGTTTGAAAACGCCCGACACACTACTCGTTGCAGCATTGCCAAACTCTAGGATGCGCACCGCTTCGCCTTCCTCAGATTCTAGATATGCGATATAAAAATACAGCTCGTGTCCCACAACGGTGAAGCCCGGCTCCACGAGGCAGGTAGTGTCAGGCAGGCCCGCGCGTCGTCCCAGCTTCGCCTTCTTGCGCAGACTCGCCGCCATCCATATGCTAAGCTGGTATTCGGCCTCGAGCTTGTCGCCGTCGGAGGGCTTGACCTCGATGCCGGAGAAGACGGCCGTGGTCTTGGTGAAGGCGTCAGTCGTATGGCTGACGCACTTATTTCCGTGCTGGAGAAGGCGTGCGTATAAAGATTCGAAAGGCGATGCGTCGTGCGAGTAGGAGAGGGTGTAATCGGCCTTTCGGTCAAGGACGCGCTGCTTGCCGGATGCATCGGTGGCGCGCGCGAGGAACTCAAAGTCGATGTTCTGGGATTGCCTGCCATATCAAACGCGTTAGCTTGTCAGTGTTTTCAAGTAGGTCGGGTGGGGTAGAAGTACACGCTCTGGATACAGAGTTTGCCCTTAGCGTACAGCCGGAGCGCCAGCCTCACCATCGGCCTAACCACGTCGTCGCACCACGCATTCTCGTCGCGGCCCCTCGTCTGGCAATGGAGCGCCTTCCTAAATATCTTCCTCACCTTCCTCAGTGTGTATTCTAACTCGGCACGGACGGCGGGGTCGAGGTCGGGGTCAGAGAGATCGCGCGTGGCGGTCTTGCTGAAGGCGGCAGGCTTAAATCTTTGGAAGCCCATGTCTGTATCGGCTTTGATTGCTTTCTATGACAGGTTAGCCAGCTTTAGCGGTAGACGGCTGCACGCTGATACGCACCTCGAGCCAGCCGGGTATCCAGCCCTGATCCAGCCCGTCCTCGAGTCGCGCTACCACGGCCATTACCCGCGCAGGAGGTTCCGGCTCCACCCCATCCAGCGGTTCCGTCGTGATCGGAGGCGATGCAACTCTCAGCGCCGCAATTGTCTCGCGCGATGGGCTATTTCCGCGTCGTGGCGTCGAGGCGCCTACGCGACTGCCGGGTGGGCTGAAGGTGTTGGAATTGCCTAAGGTGAGCGGGCGGGCATTCGACCCGACGGCCGATGCGCTCTGCCCTGGAAGCAAGTCATCTGTATTCCGCCGCTGGCGCTTGCTGGGGCTGACATCGCGATGCGCGGACATGGCGGTGAGCTGGTGTACGGCTGTGGGCTCTGAGCTAGCGCGCTTGCGCTTCAGCAGCCGGTGTTCTTCGTCTGCGGGCGGCGTCGGCGGGAGCTGTTTAAGCCAGGAGGAGATTCGCGTGGTCTTTTCGGTGGGGATGGAGGGTGATACGGGCGGTGATGTGGCCATAATAACGTGTGGAGCGGTGGGGGATCGAGACAGTGTTTTGGTGTTGTTCATATGCCCGAATCCAGTCCAAAGTCCCATTCCGCCGAAGCGAAACGTCCGGCGCTCTTCAGTTGACTCAGCAACCCCGCCACTAAACTACCACCTTACCTCTGCGGCTAGTGGCACCGCAACGCCACGCCCAAGACAGTTGTTCGTCCCTAATCCAACCACAGTTGTCTCTACTTTCTCCACTTCAAAAAGTAGACCTTCACAAGGGTCTGGTCGGTGCGGCTTGGCCACCCTCCCTGCTAGCTCCCGCGAGCTCTCAGCAAGTGCCGTTTTAGCGTCTGCTGGCAGACTTAGTTTGCCGCAGGCTTCTTGAATACCATACATTTATAATCCTCCTACTTGCCTTCTGTCATCCACCGCACGTTATAATACCTGACAGGCTGTACAATACAGCCCTGCTTAGTATGCTGCTGTTAGTTTTCGTCGCATATACGTGTATATTGCAGCTCGCCGTCGTTCCATCTCTGCCCACTCCTCTCCTCCTCTGACCACCTCATTAGCCTCAAACCATGCCTCCCGAGCCACACCATAAACAAGAAGACCGCGACCTGAAGCACGAGACACACAGCAAAGACGGTCGGATACAACGTTTTGTTGTTGCGCTCCAAGAAGGGATTGTTGTTCAGCAGGACGTATGCTCTTTCTCGCAGTGACATGCGCGTGCTGGCACATCGGCAAGAACCGAATAGGCCTGCGCTGGAAACAAATATGAATAGGATTCCTGGAATCGCGATGGCAGCGTCCTTTGCCAGAGTCCAATGCCAATGCCACTTGGGTTTCGACAAACGGGAAAAGCACCAAGTAAGGAGGGCGCTGGCGACATATGCGGAGATGAACACCAGTATAAGAACACCGCGACACCCCAAGCCGCGCGGAGGACTGTAATGTGTGATTACATATGAGGTGACCGCAGAGATGATTACAGGCAAGACGGCAAGCACAAGCGGGAAAGCGCTGCTTCCCAGATTACGGCTGGAGCTTTGGAAGAGCTGTTTGTGCGGGCGGTAGGTATATATCGCACCGTTCCACGCCTGCGCCACGAAATAGTCCTCTTTGTCCACATACCCAAATATCGGAGCGATATCTTGAACATATCCCTGCGCCACATGGTCTTCTCCCTTCCTAGGAATCTTACTGGCGAAATCTTGTATGATTTGGAAACAGGAGCGGCGGGAAACAAAGCCTCCGACGACGTTGCTGAGAAGTACGATTGGGATGATCCAGGTCATGAATATTGCCGTGGCGATTCTGCCAGCTGGAGGGCTGGAGTCCCCGCCGCCTAGGATGCCGATAAAGGCGGAGATAACCTGCCAGAAATAGAGGATGACGGCGAGACAGGTTCGCAATATGTCATCAGTTCGACTATCAGCTAGCTTGCGGGCGGTATCAAACATGACATCCATCAGTTGTGTTGAGGACATCCTCTTAGTATCCCAGCCGCGAAATAGCTGCAGATACACTGCTATTGGATCCTTCGCTGGCACACTGAGCTCTTCCATTGCACCTAGAAGCGTGCCCATTACCTTGGCCTCGCCGACGTTAACGCCGTTAGATGGTTTCCGATATTGAGCGGCAGTATGATGCAAGCGACTCCAAACTTCGATTTTTGTGAGTAATGACCATAGCGAGTTGATTGGGTCACCAAGCAGGTGTAGTATTATCTGATATTTCCTCTTATCGATCGGCGAGACGTCCATGTTGCTGATTAAGATGAGTACTGGAATGACCCACGTATTGAGTCTTGGACCACTATCTGTATACCATCGTATTCCCCCTCCGCAAAGCTTCTCACAGCCACGAAAAGTCAAGACCGGGTCGCTCCAGGAGGACAGTGGTAACCCGTCTTTGCCTCGGTTGAAGACTTCGTCGTCTGGTGGCAAGCTGCCATTGGCAAGCCCCAATCTGACAATTCCCAGGCATAAATCTCGGTTGAGAGAAGCGGCAGGAGGGATTATCGCGAAGATAGCTAAGAAAACATTCCAGCGTTTCTGGTGCCGAAGCGGCATTATTTGGAGCAAATGGAGCAAAGAATGGATTGTAGGGGGAGGACAGCAGATAGAACACAAATATTTCTCTTCTTAATAGCTGGCTGGAGCGCGTTTTTATTGAACTGGCCATAGGCGGTTCGTCCCGGTGGGCGCATTGAGCGGTGACTGACTGTGATAAGGCGCACAGGCTGTGTGCTTTCAAAAAATCAAATATTCCTGCATCGAGAAAGGACAGCAGGATACTTGCAGGCCTCACTTTATCTCTAGGCTGATTTTCGCCTTACTAATTCGCGTTTCGTGGAGCTTGCAACCCATAATAGCGTGAGCTCTACTGCTATGAGCCGCGCACAAGGCAGACTCGCATACTGCGGAGGTAGCAAGGCAAATTAGTGTTTGAAGAACTGAACAAACAAGGCGTTCTCGATGCAAGCCTCGATAAGAAGGCTTCCGGGATATTAAGGTATCGGAGGTCCGGGTTAGACTTAGCATAACCTCGGGTTACGCACGACCCCCTAAGGTCCGCGACATATCGTCTAAATATTACCCCCCCCCTTTGGTGGTGGCCCCTACTTTTCGGACGCGTTTTTAAGGCCTAGGTTAGTACTAGGTTACTATAGAGGGCCTTAGCGCGCCTTTAACCTTACTATCGCCTTAACGATCTATTTTCTAACCCTCTCCTATCCTTATGCCCGCGCTAGCTCGCGTAGGGCTTCTGATTTTATATAGAAAGGCCTACTATAATTATAATTATATAATATAAAGCCTTCTTCTCCTTCTTCTTCTTTAATATTTACGCGTTTAGTAGCTTTATTTACCCACGCCACGCTTATGCGTCTCCCCCTTACCTTTTACGGATATAGAGTCTTTTAAGAATCTCCTTACCTTATAGTCTACTTTATAGTTAACGGAAGCCCCCCTAGCCTTCTCCCCCTATAACCTCTAGAGCGAATTTAAGGCCTAAATAGCATAGCTATACGATATTTATAAGGCCTAGCGCTTAAAAAATACTATAAGGGCGTATAAGCTAAAGTAGAAAGAGTAGAAAGACTAGTATATAAGACTAAAAGGTAATATAGATAGCGCCTAAGTTATAGAAGATAAGCTTTACCTATTTTTAAAGTAGTAAGTTATTAACTAAGAATTATAGGCTGCTAGCTATTAAAAATAGAAGTTAAAATAGAAAAAGATATAGAAAGATAGTAAGTGGGTAAAAAAGAGGTAGAAGATAATTAAACGGGTAAGGTAGCTAGGGGGAAAGATAGCTATAGGGGTAGCTATAGGGGCAGTTATAGGCATAGGGGAGGAAGCTATAAAGGAGGAAGGGGAGATATAGGATAAGTATTACGGACGCTTTAAGTACGATGTTATAACTACTTAGAGAAGAGACGGAAGAAGCTAGTTAGTTAATTTAGGCACGGTCTAGAATGGAGCTGGTAGAGCTATATAATGAGGAATAGTAACTAAGGTCATATAACGTAATCTATATAATCTATATAATCTATAAGATCCGTAATAAAGCAGATAAAGTATACATATATTACGTACAAGAAGGATTTTATAGGAGTACGGTTATATATTTAAGGACCCTTAGTCCCTACCTAAATAGTTCCTTCCTTATAGTAATTCTCAGAATATAATTAGAGTTAATCTATTAGGCAACCACTCTACCAGTTATTATTACGTTATTAATTTTAACTTATATTACCTATATACCTAGCCTAATAACGAGCCCACTATAGTTCCTGCTATAAGGTTCCGTTATATAATTACTACCTAGTTAC
>Ga0307515_10010855_pt1 | contig 17378 bp, 17 predicted proteins | sample 17_EM_MG_FD_194513 | JGI IMG/M metagenome (GOLD analysis project Ga0307515, IMG submission 194513) | Populus trichocarpa ectomycorrhiza microbial communities from riparian zone in the Pacific Northwest, United States - 17_EM | ecosystem: Host-associated > Plants > Roots > Unclassified | place...
ACGCAAATACAGGCAGTTATATGCCGAACTTGTCTGGTTTAGTGCATAGTGGATATAATTGTATGTATATGGCCATATTTGTATTTATAGGCTCATATCAACGATTGTTAAGAATAGCAACCTGAGAAACAAATCCATTTTTATTATGCAGAAGCAATCTGCGATGAATTCTATCTACGAAGGTGAATGGGCTCGAGAGTTGAAGCCTTAAGGGCAGCATTCACAAGCTTCATATCTTCGAGGTCGGTGGATGTCAACCTTTTCTCTAGATCAACGTCATCGGCCCATGGATGCTTCCACTTCATCTTCCTCTCCGTCATCGCAGCTTTCAGTGCACCAACCTTCCATGGTAGCTTTTTCAACGGAACGATATTCGGTGTGATATTATACTCGTCTATACCGGTCCATTAGCTGATGGGTATGCCACCGGAGATATTGAGGGTACATACTTATCAACGTACAGAGCTTTCCAGAAAGATCCTTCCGCAATCTGTCGCGGACCCTACCGCCTTCCTCTTCTTCTCGAGCAAGGTTCGTATTGAAACGATTCTTCGCCTTTTCAGAAGCTTCGGCGCCAGCTTTCCTCCCGTCCCGATTGATCAAACCTCCTCTTGTAGCACTGACAAAGTCATCGTGATTCAGATTATCCTTCGTCAAGAGGTGCCAGAAGTTTTCGGCCGGCCCACCAGTACGGTAGAGGAATGGTTTCAGCTTTTCACTTGGTGTAGCCAAGCAGATGATGTGTATGTCTCTTCCCGCCAGATCGACAACCTAGAACAGATTAGCTTAGATGTATCAATCGATAGGGATCATATCTTCAAACATACAATCTTCTCAAGCTCCCGTAAGCCCCTCGACTGGTGTAGCTTCATGTCGATCAACCCTGCAGCCTCTCAGTCTGGGTCTTCGTTGATCATCTTTGCCTTCTCTCTATAGTAGGTGTTCTTTTCCTCCAGATCGAACTGCGTCTTTACCCACTTGGCATACCTGCCATCTAGACCTGGCTTTCCATTCTTCCTCACTCCGGGCTGCAGCTGCAAGATGTGGAGAGGAGCATTGTTCCTCTCCTCCTTCAGCGCTAATCCGAACGGCGTAACAGCTCCCTTCTTCATCCTTCTGATTGACGATGGAAGGATAAGTTTGGCGGCCATGATTATATCGCGGGCCGAGTATTTCGTACTATTGTTGGCTTTTCGTTGCGCCAGTAACAGAACTTCATCAATAAACTCCTTGATAATCGGATCTGAGATATCGGAAACCGTTAGAATGTCATCATCATCCTCCACCCCTTCGTGATGTTCGCCTTCGTCGTCAGACATTTGCTGTTGGGGATGCCTTTAGGATGCAGAGCAGTCAGAAATTGTAGGGAGCAATTTGGGCAGGCTGACGACACCAGTGCAGCAAATAGTTTCTGTGATCCCATTACCGAATAGAGTTGATGCCGTTCCTTGAGATGTAAAGATGGAAAGGTAACCTGTTGACTGATGTACGCATTAGTGGTGGTAGTGGTGGTGGTGGTGGTGGTGTAGAATGCCGGGTAACGTGGGTAATACGTTATTTGAATATACATGCACATATAGGCCAATACAGCGCATTCTGGGCTATTACAGGCGCCCAATTTGGGAAATGTATGATAACTCAATTCTGTGCAAGGCGGTCCTGGTGAATATACAGTCGGATGTTTACATACATGTATAGATATGTATGGACTTAGATGGCCATGTACGACGCATTCAGGCACTGGCGTCGTTGTGGCTCGGGCAAGATTTTCAAGGTGAGTGTATGCGCATATATGGGCATCTATGTTGGTGGATGAAAATATACGTGGAGTTCACTTGATTTTTTTGGTGGGGTGCAGGCGCTTTACGTTGCCAAGATTTGCTTGGTGAGCCATACGTGCGCATATGGGCCTCTACATAGATGGATGTCACTGTACGTGGATCTTGCCTAATTTTTGGTGGGGAGCGGACGCCCTCTGTACGCCTCATTTAGGAGTTGTAGGGCAGGTGTGCAGCGCCCCATATAGTAACATATAGAGGGTTAGCCCCCTAGTGGTGCTGGAGACTTGAATATCCGGCGAGTACCTACCTACATCTAGTAGCACTCGCTCCTTCTAAATCACTCCCTCTGGGCAATCATTTTCACCCTATATAACCAAAGAGAGCCAGTTAGAGTTGAAGTTACTGGAATTTATATTACTCTGCACGGAATGGTCTCGACCGCAGTCGGCTTTTACTCATCGTCATCCGGGATGGGTTTGCCCCACTCTCTCAGCTACCATTGGCCATCACTCAGAAGACACGATATACTCCTCCTCGGCAACAATTCTAATTTCTGAAGTTGTCCAGTACACGTAGTTCCGGTAAGTTGTCCGATATCCGGGTAGATCCATTTTACTTGTATCAGACGACAATCATCAAATTTTGATATTCATTTTCTGGGTAAACTACCTATTTTCGTCCAACACCATGTTATACTCTACGTGTCGTCCAAAATTTCTCTTCTAGATATAATTAATTAAAATTTAGTTGCTATCTTAGAGAAACAAATCGCTTTCGCAATGTCACAGAGTCTGCTCATGTTCGAATTCTAAATACCCAAGTCAAAATTGTCTTCCTGGGTACGTGCTGATCCTTCTGTGGTTTATATATGTATCGCTGTGAAATATGTGGTATTTTCAACCAATTAATCGGCGCTGCATACCGGCCTGTTGGATTTGGCAGTTGCCAGCTCTACCGGCGTTCAATCCGGCCCGGCGCAATACGTGCATATGAACAACAAAGCGCCACGATTTTCGTCATGTAGCACCGCCGACCGAATGCCTGCACGATAAACTGTAGCTCCAACCCTGGGAATGGTTCTTAATACTTCGCGCCATGGACAAATTCTAAGTTTGCAAATTCCAGCTCCTATAATATCCCTATTTACATGTCAAATGCAACAATCTCCCTATGCACTATCGGATTTGTGCTAATCAGAACGATCGCCGTAAGCCTAGAGTTAGCACATTATAAGCATTCCCGGACACAAGAACTTTAAGAGCCCTGACAATCCAACGAGGCTAAATGGCAGGCGAATAGCCGCAGTTTATTCAGTCGCCTAGGTATCGCGTATACGCTACAACAATCACTAATCCAGCCATATAATACAGTACAGTTTATCGATACCGACTCCCCCCAATTTCATACATGAATGACAATTGCAGCTAGCAGCTGCTATTCGAAACTCGTTTTAGGACTCCAATTAGCCTCTATCCCAGACACATGCACACATATACAAATCCCTACCTTTTATCATCTAATATCCGGTGCCAGCGCATCCAGCACCGGAAGTTCGACCCTCTGAATAGCAACTACTGTACACCCGTATTTCTGTTGCAACGTATATTTTTGCAGCCGGCGAAGTTCAAGATTCCCAAATTGGAAGGAATCGCTAGTCTCTTCGTAACTACGACTATTTTATCCCGCGTTGGACTGACAAAAATTAAAACGGCCCTTCCCAGACTTAATTAAAGCAACAACGTTTCAACCGACTTCAGCTGAAAGATATAATGAAACCAGAAAGACTGTTAGTATCATCTACTCTCTAATGGGTTAAACTGACTGTCTTAGTACTACCCATTGACTCAAATGACGAACCTCGATTCAAATGCACGTGGCATTCCAACTGCCGACCATCGCCGAAAACCCAATTTCCAGAAGTTAGGAACACAGAATAGCAATCATTTTCCGAGTTTTTCGGATCAGCCACGAAAATACGGCGACTGCGGTGAAACTCTCCCCCTAGCGGTTGCGGCTAGTATCACCTCGCAGACAGGGCCAACAACTGAGGTTCGCTCCCTCGCCGCTTACACATCGGAACTCTGCAATGTCGGATCGGTTACTGAAGACGGGAAACTGAAAGTATCCATTCGCCTCAAGGAACCTTGCAAGAACTGCAAAAGTCTTATGGAACGTATCCCGGGCTCAGCAACTATGTTGGCAGCATCTGGGACGAGTAAAAATGTACAGTGGACGACGGAAAAACGAGGGAATTCGAACGGTCAGCTTCAGCACGTTTTGCTAGGATACAGTCGGTTTTCGTATTCAGCAGCATATGCGGCAGATGAGGCGTTGATTTATGATATGTTAAAGATTTGGACGATTGGGAGCGTTGGTGTGTTTGTGAGGCCGGATATAAGGGAGAATTTGGCAACTATGTGGCATGAGTTTATTGTTCCATACCGGTAAACCTGTAGTCATCTGTCTCGTCTCTACGCTAACATATGGTTCCGGATATTACAGTTCAAACAGCACCATCTTCCGTCTCAATGCATCCGGTGAGGTGGACCCAATCATGCTCCGAATCAACAGCACCTCAATCCCGATATGCACTGTCTTCTGTGCTATGTCATACATCCTATCGAACGTCCTAGAACCATCGTGGTGGCATACGCAGAGCATATCGGACTTCCTTCCGTTGATGGCTATCCTGGCCAAATGGTGCCAAACGCTCTGCCCGTGGGGACGCCCGAATGTGATAAGTATTGTAGGAATCACAAGTCATACACCAGACGGAGTGACACAGTTCCTGTTGGGCACTACGAAGCCGTTTTTAAAACCGTCGGAGAAGCATAAAAGTATCCGGGGTCGATACCGGGAGAGGATGAATTTGTGTAGGTCAGAATTACTGGAGAAGGTGTTTGGGTGGCTGCCGGAACATAGTCCAGAGAGTTGAGGCAAGGATTTGTTAGGACCGTGTTTATGTTACGGAGAACTGTATGTTTCCGTTATATGTTTTAAAGGCAGTCAGACTTAATGGGGGTCGTGAGGGTCATATGTACTGTTCCAGAGGCTAAACTTACTTGACTACAATCCCAACAGCGTCTATTGTGGGAGCATTGTGTGAGCTGTGTCTGAAACGGATAGTGAAGATTATATAAAAGCAATAATTGTTCTGATCCGCCAGTCTCACGACCACTGTTCAAAAACGTGTTGCAGCTACATATACCAGTAATAGAATCCTGCATATTCATAGCATCACCGTACATTACCTAAGGGGAAGAAGGGTAGAAGGAGGGGAGCTCCCCCACATTGCTGGTCATCCGTAAGGAAAGGGGAATCGGGCACTGCCATACTCTAGATGGAGTGAATGCAGTATGATTAAAACAAAACAAAACCCGTGCAATGCCCCATACAGTTAAGATGTACTCAGAGGTAGCACACGTTAAAACAACAAAATAGCCAACAGCTACTAGTATGTACATAATACTGGGTCCATTGAAGCATTAATGCAAGTGGTGGATGCGGCTACGTAACAAGACTGTTTATCGTTAACCAATATATGGGTGCATGTAACCTAAGTCGATGCATGAAATCGCTGCCTCAATATTAAGCCTTATATAGTCTAGTACCATTGGTGCCTCCACTGGGACAGTTCACTACATCATACTCATACTGCCGAACTGACTTGCAGCGTTGTTTCATGCACATGCACTAAAACACGGTGTAGCCGGCTGTATAAGTGACGTAGTGTGAACCATGTGCTCGGAACTGGATCGACCGCGGTATTTGTCCCGGCCAAGAACGTACTAGAACACTCAAGGGTGGTGCCAGCGCCTAATTCATCGCGTAGGCTGCGGCACTTCACCAGTGCACTATAAAAGCTGTCGAATCCTTCTCGAACTTCTCATAGGAGTAGAATAGTTGTCGCGGCGCATGTGGGTCAATGTAGGGTGAAAACTGCGTAAAATTTATTCTCAAAGTCTGATCTAGATATATGTACAAATGCCTGATCAAACCATATATCCCTCATAGAAAGAAAAACCGCTTCAATTCTTCCTCAATCCCCAAGACCCCCAATCCCTAACAACCTATTCATAACCGGTTCAGCAGGTGTATCTAACCCTCGACCATGCTCGGTGTCGTGCTCTTAGCTCTTACAAGGCGCCCCCCCGCTACTCAGCTCCAGCACCCCGACCTTTTACGCAGGCATCGGTCGATCGGTCGGCGTCAAAATGAATAACGTTGCCAGCTCGCCGATAGTCTCCATCGAAGTTACTGTTCAGGTCCGCTCAACCTTCTAAGATCGCAATCGCAAAGATTCTCCCAATCTCTGTGAACATCTGACTCGGATCACAAAGATTCTCCCAATCTCTGTGAACATCTGACTCGGATCACATACCCAACATCTTCCTCCAGCGGTACCTCTGCAGTGATTCTCGTTGTGCATCTCGGCGGCGTCTGCCCCAAGTCTCGGAGACCCACATCCCCGACTGGCTTCGGTCGTGTTGTCGTCGTTGTTATCCCCAAGTATCGATTTTAGTGAGTGGTGCGATTGCCTGGTAGAGTAGGCATCGATTGCTGTGTTGTCGTATGATACGGAGGAGACACGACGGCAGAACGTAGACGACTATAGTGGGGTAGTCGGCGGCAATCGGAAGTAGGGTAGACGACAAAGTAAGCACGATAAGGTGCAGGTAGACGAGGGCGGTGTATATGAGACGGCGGAGGAGTGGACGAGGACAATGGCGGAGGAGACAAGGAGAGTTAGACGGCTTGGTGTAGACGACAATGTAGACAAGACAAGGCCGCATGTAGGTGATGGGAGTATACAGCGGCAGAAGAGTAGACGAGGACTGAGGCGAGACGATGGCGGAGACACGAGGGCGGAGATGTAGACAGCGTGAGGTAGACGATGACAGTGGGGTAGGCGACGGCAGTGAGGTAAACAACAATGTACAAAAGATCAGGTGCACATAAACGAGAGCGGAGCATATGACGGCGAAGAAGTAGACGAGGACGATGTCGGACAACGGAGGAGACGGGTGGCGCCGGAGGCCGAAGGACTTGATATAATGAAATTGCTTGTGACCGTATATTTCATGCACCCTACATCGTGATAAACAAAATCACTGTTATGTCAGGTCTAGGCGATTGCTAGTGTCTTTAGTGTTCGCCTAGACCTGACATCAGCCAGTATGCAAAATACTAATGCTAGTCAGTTATAAATCGCGCGGTAAAATACCCAGCGTAGACAACAGCTTGAACGGGGGCACACCAGAACCGGGTATGGAACGATATAGACGATGCTTAGATATGGGTACAGTGTACGGAGGTATGGACAGGGCGGAAGGCGGAGGCATGGAAAGGAGTGACAAAAGCGGGGTAGAGGGATAAGAATAGGTATCGACAAGTACACTGGCGGAGAACAGGCTGCGACAAGTACAGAGGAATAGACTATTGAGAACAGTGCAAGAGAGCGATATCGATTTTAACGTTGCGATGCAGAGCAGTCTGAGGTGTCGATGGTGGAGAGGATAGTGGAGTGGGTGGTAGGGTGGACGTAGGCATTGGAGGATGCGGAGTCAAACAGGCATCAGGAGTGACGTGTAAGCATGGAAGTTAATCAGAACAGGTTCCCGTTCTACCGAGCCGGGTTGCAAGGATTATGCGCCAACGTACGCACGCCTGTCTGCCAAGTCTGGGAAACTGTTTGCGCTCGCTTACCGTTTTCTGACATCGCCGAGATTACTTTCAGCTATAGCGAGTCCCTAATCATTTGGCAACACCTGAATTATTTAACCGATCGCTACGCCGCCATGTCCACTCTATCGTGGATACCTTGAAGTAGGCATAGCCCCGGAGGTACGCTACCATACTTGGTATGAGTAAATTGGCACACGCGTTGAATTTTATATTCCCAATAGCTATCTGCGTAGACTCAGTACCTTGTATTTGCCGGATACCCATGTCTATGATTAGATTACTCCGATAAGATTATGTCTTATCCAATAGTCATCCAACTTCGATGTTTAAATTTTGATGTGTTCCTACGGGCGCTTATAATAAGTGCCTAAAGACTTAAATATTCAACAAGTAGACTCACCTGTACTCAAGCAGTAAAGACAGTGGTAGCTAAGCGAAGCAGTAGATGAGAGGGAGGGCAAAGGGTTGAAAGCTGGATGTGGTCGCGATACGGTAGCCCATGTACGTATACGTACGCACCCATCTGTCTAGGTGATCGTGTAGGAGGGTAGAATGTGCTTGAGAGTGTGACCAATTCTTCGGTATCCCGTACGGTAGCTACGGTGGGATGTAGAAGCATACCTCGAGATCTAGCTGTTCATCTCAAAACCGATATGATCCAAGACACTCAATTGCAAAGTTAGCCATTCAGGCTTAGAACATACTAACATTATGAACTGCACAATCATTTTAACCCCTTCTCCCCGCTCCTCACCCCCGACCCTTCTCAACTTCAGACTTTTCAACCATTCGCGCGTCCCAATCTGATCTCTCTTCTCCCAGAACACCGACCACTCCTACAGTTCAAAGCTAAGAAAGAATAAGTTCCGCCTGTGTTCTTTGCCTATAACTTGTAATTACGAGACTCGTATCTGTTCTGTGGTGATTCCCCCTCGCCATCGCCGCTGCTCTCTCGCGCCATCTTCACTGCTGCCAATACTTCTGTGCTTTCACCCGGGACGCCATCGATATCCATCTTTTTATCCAGCAACTTGACTATGGAGATGAAGCCTCCCTGTACCGCAAGGTGTAATGGCTTTTCTCCCCGCCGGTTGACCAAGTTGGGATTTGCCCCACCGTTCAATAGCTCCTGTACACAAATTCTATGACCGTTTGTTGCCGCATGGTGAAGGGCCGTGGAGCCGTCCGCGCTCATCGAGTTGATCGTGGCTCCAGCGTCAAGAAGTGCCTTCAAAACAGGAGCTTGACCGTTCCACGCAGCTTGCGCCAGGGCCTTGTCTCCATCACCGTCGGATGCTTCGATATCGGCCTTATGTTGAAGAAGTAGTTGCACGCCCTCCAAGTTTCCGTTGTAAGCCGCAAGAATTAGCGGTGTACCCCCGTTGGTCCCCATCGCATTACTTGCCCCAGGTGCATTGATGCCAACATCTTTGCCACAGGTTATCAAAGCTTTCACAACATCAGCGTATCGTGCGCCCCTATGCAATGGGAGGTCTCCCGCTTTGTCAGGTATGTCTCCATCGGCGCCATATTTCAGCAGAGCCTCTACCGCTTTAGCAAGCCCACTGTCCGCCGCCCAATGTAGTGGAGTTCGTCTCTCGGAATCGGTGATGTTTGGGGACGCTCCGTTCTTCAATAGGAGTTCGACGACTTGCGCCCGTGACCCGTCTGGATCTCCCACCCACTCCACAAAAGTCCATCCTCCGGACCCGTGGCCGTGTGCTGCCAGATGCAACGGTGTCTGTCCTTCAACGTGTACGTTTGGATCTGCTCCCCTCTGAAGCAGGAGTTCGACGAGCTCCACCATCCAGTTATCAGCTGCGGTGAATAATGGTGTGAATCCCAAATGGTCTCGTCGGTTTGGGTCGGCGCCGTTCTCGATCAAAGCTTTCGGAAGCTCATACAGGGTGCAACATAACGCTACGTGCAGCGGGCTCATATAACCTGTAGGAGCAAGGTCTGGAATCGCTCCTTTTTCCAGCAAGACAAGTAAGGTCTCTGTCCATTCCTTGGTCGACGACCGGTGCTGTCTAGGCCGCCGACAAGACGGATGGCCGTTGATGGTACTGTGTAGCGGTGTTCCGCGATGACCATCCTTTCCCACTGAATTGACATCTGCTCCATTGTCGGCCAGAAGTCGTACTAGTGAGTAGTAACCCTCGTATGCCGCCCTACACAATGGTGTTTTTCCATCTTTTCCTTCCACTTCGATATCAGCCCCATTGTCGATCAGCAATTGAGACATTCGTAGGTTGTTTGCTGTAGCAGCAGCTAGCAATGCACTGCCGTGCCGCCCGCTCTTCGTATTGACATCTACTCCTCTGTCTAGGAGAAATTTTACAACGCTTTCATTGCCTCCATATGTCGCCGGCTCCAGAGCATTGCCCCACTTGGAACTTTCAGAATCGATAGTGGCACCTCCATTGAGAAGAAGTTCTACCATGTCCAGGTGACCTTTCTCGGCGGCGATCTCCAGAGCTGTGCCATAGGCATCGCATTGTCGGTTCACATCCACCCGCCCACTTTTCAGCAGCTTGCGGGATATTGTAGAGGCGTTGACCAGCGCTGAAAGATGCAGCAGAGTGACATTTTCAAGGTCTTTGACTGTCGACATCTTGTCGGCGTATAAATACACCTGAAGCCATGCGGTAAGCCTTTTCGTCTCTGGCCACTTGAATAGTTCCAAGGCTGAGGAAATCATATCCTCATGGTCCTTCGCGATCGATGCGTGTTCGGTCCAATTGTGTGCGGCGTAATCGAGGAAAGGATAATCGGTATACAGTTTTGTAGTCGAGTTTGCACTCCATTGATGTGAGTACAACTCGTGATTCCGATCGAAGTCAGAAAAAGTGATGTACTTGATGCAGGCTGCAGCCAAATTCGCTTGGCTCTCCTTCGGTTGAATTCGATACAATTCAGATATAGTCGATGGTAGGACGGTGGATCGCATATAAGCTTCTCCCACAAGGTAGTCCCTGACAGACTGATGAATAAACTGTACAATCTTCATATCAGGCCGCATAACTGCTTCCTTAACTACTTGTCCATTGGAGTTGGAACCGGAGTCGAAGTCGAAGTCGGAGTCGGACTCGGAGTCGGAGTCGGAGGTTCTACTTTTGACTTCCATCAGGCCACCGCTAAGGGCTGAAATGCGCCTTTCAAGTCTCACAAGGGGCAAAAACGTACTCGACCCTTGCAGAGTAGCTTGAGATAATACTCTGTCCGGCGAACTAAGGGCAAGGGCATATTGAAACTCGGACAGTGTAAGTACCCGCTGCGTAAGTGCGGCCCACTCCAGCAGTTGCTTCAATTCGTTGCGTTCTTCGTCTGGTGTACTCTGTAGGATATGGTCGTATATCGGGGATAGGCCTTGAGGAAACGTGTCGATCGCTTGTTCAATCTTGCTGCCCAGTCCCGCCGCCCGACCCAATCGCTCCAGAACCAGTCTCACCCAGAGAAAGACACCATTGGCTCGCTTGTTAATCTTGGCCTCCACCTCAACGAGTTCTTCCGCGGTGTCAGGGAATTTCCTCATAAGCTTGTGTAGCTCCTTGTGCACAAACTTCGCAATATCAGTGCTCGTCATATGTTCCAGTTGTAAGGAAAGACCACCAGCAATGTCGAATGATATTGCTGGATACGGGCGGCTGGTGATGAACATCTTGAGGTTTGCATCTTTCGAAGGTACTTTGACTAGCTCGGAAAGGAACTCGAGCAAATCATCTTTCGAGTTTAGGTCGAATTCGTCGATGGCATCGATGAAGATGTGGAGGCCTCGCAGAGCAGAATCACCCACGGCGCTCTTTAGCATAACTCGCAGATTAGCCTTGTTCCATACAATCCTACGATCCTGCTTCATTTCTTTGTAGATCAGGTGTTCCAGAATCCGTTGGATCAGCTTTGGTCGCTGGTTCAAGATCTGACCGAGTAGGGACCGAAGTAAGCCGTCTTCGGACCTCTCAAAACTACCAGCTTGACCGTTGATGAAATAGCTACACACAACCATCTCACTAGTACCGCCTTTTGGTTTAATGATATTCAAGAGATGTCGAGAGAGCGTTGATTTTCCACATCCGGGTTTGCCGACAATCCACAACGTCTTCGATTCTGCAGTCTTTTCCCAGTCCAAGAACTCGGCACTATTTTTCACCGCAGCAAACGTCGAGCTAACATCTTCGGGGTCATGTTTATTATGATATCGCGGAATATTATCGTTATCGAAAGACAAAGACTGTAGACACTCTACAGTGAAATATTACAATTGTAAGCTAAGTGATCACAAGCAGAAACATTATTTCAATTAGATACCTTGCATCTCAGGACTAAGTTTTATAGCCGCATCATTTCTAGTCTTTCGGATTTGCTGCAGCATCTGGTTCATGTACGTGATGAGCTGGTTGTACGTCTCATCATCCGACGTCACGAACTTAACCATGTTCGTATGGTCCGATGCCACCGCTACACGACGTTCTCGTGCCCAGAACAACTGTGACGAGCCTGACGTAACCTTATAGGTCGAGCTGTCTCCTCTTCCCCACCCTTTCGGACCCTACAAGAATATTAGTGGTTTTTGCCCATAATATCAAGATTGGTGGGGGGATGTTTGACCTTGACCAACTTCGGTGTCGCCATGGTTTCGTAGAAACTGACAATCTCCACAGTCGATGTTGCAGTCCAGAGGTTTGCGAGATCCTCCCTTTGGTTTTCGAGAAATGCTGAACCCTCTCGTAGCTGTGAGACCAGATCGTGCCGCGAAGTTGGCTCGGGCGATTGGTCTTCGAGCACTTGTATGAAGTCGTCGACTTGGAGTCCTTGATGAGGGGTCCCAAAAAAGAAAATGCCGTTCGTGGAATCGAGGATATGCTTGTAGTGAGGGTTACTTTTCGCGTGTAGCAGCGCCTACCCAACATTAGCCCAGCGTCTTCCTCGGCCTCTAGGGAAGGGAAACTCTTTCTTACTCGTAGAATCACAAGCCCACCCATACTGTGTCCAATGAATATGATCGCCCTTGCTTTTTCCTTCCTCATTGTCAGCCCACTACGTCAGATAAGATATACGGAGGTGTCGAATATGTATATATACCTCTTCCGACTTCCTCGCGCTTTCGAGAGCATGGATAAGACCTTTCTTATACTCCTCAATTGTTGAAAAATCATCACTAACATTGCCCACAATACCGCTATTGTATCCGTAAGTCAAAACGCGAATATTGGAAATTGTCTTTGGCAAGAAGTCGTGAAGCCACATGCGTCGGCTGTCGCGGCTTCTCCAAGATCCAAACGCATGTCCGGCAAGACCCGTAACTGCAACAACGCTAAAGGTAATAAGTTTAAGTACGCATAGTCGAAAAAAACAGTGAGAATGACTGATAGAAGGGGTGAAAACCTACTCTGCATCAACCTCGGTCCCTGCAGGTGTGTTCAGAGGTGTTAGACCCAAGAAATGGGTGTCAATCAAGAGATCCACCCCATCATCCACTTCGACACACTTCCCTTTCGCAATATCGGGCCCTTTAAGAATGTCTGAGTAGTTGCGCAGGTTAAGAAGCGCTGTTTGGGTGCGGCCGGTATACGCAGGATAGAGTGACAATTGGTGATTCTGGACTTCGAGAGATGGATATAGTCTTCGGAGGGCGTCCAGTAGATCCTCAGATGACCAGTGCAACGGTATGTTGGTTATCCGGAAACACATGGGACCTGTAGCTGGTCGTATATTCGTAGTAGTAGCTGCAGTCGGAGGCGGTTCGGAAATGAGCCATAATCGAACACCGAGGAAACCGCAGATGAACAACACTACGACAACACCGATGGTTAGTGGGATGTGGTCCATGGCGGTAGAGCTCGAGAATAATGATGATTGCGTTCAAATGATTGCGGAGATCTAGCTACTTAATTCCACTGACAGGCACTTGTCATCTGTGTGGCAGCCAGCAGTTGGGATTGGGTTTCTACGTCAATGTACAGCACTGGGCATGCATGTCTCGGAGATTCGGTAATGGTGCATGGTCATTGGATTGTGCTCTTTCGTTCGTTTATTATCATGATTGGCAGTGAATTGCTTCAAAAGCTGCACTTCAGTAAGAAAATCGTAGTGCCCCAGGTCTACAACCAACTATACGTGAGGGGGAGTGGGCACTGCCATACTCTAAATAGAGTGAATGCAGTATGATTACAACCATACGTCAGCTACACGTCAATTTTTCATCTTGCAAAGCGAAACCCGAACCCTGACTAGTGCCACGCCAAGGGTCATGATAAGCACCCTTGCTAGACATTAAAAGCAGGATTTTTGGCTTCGCTAGATGTTTAACGACTAGCGACGGAAAAGCAAGTAGTTCAAACCTTGTGACATGGCAATGGAACAGTATTGAGCCTGGAGATGGGTCTTGTACGTCGGCATGTTACAGATATAGTATAGCCTTGCAGTTGTACTGTAGAAGACCTCTGAATGGTGGCCTGGTATCGTCGAAACGCTATCTACTAACTTTTCCTACGATAGGTAGCAGATGGGTTGGTAAATTGTATTTTTACTTATTTGTTGGGAGCGGGTGTGGGGGCCCCGAGCGGTGTTACTCGGGTAGTACCATTCGATCTCGAAAATCGGGAAGAGGAGAGCAGTTGCAACCCTCACGGATTTAGTCTAACCGGACGGATTTTTTTTTTGACTAGTTATTGACTTGAGCAGCGGGAAAAAGGAAGAGCGGGAAAGCAGACGTGTTCCGACCCGTTGGCGAATCTATTGGTTCGATAATCGGACTAACCTGTTCAAGATATATTGACCGCTTGCAAACCGGTTAGCCAAGCGCCAATCATTGCGTAATGGCCCAAAACCCCTCAAATTGAACATGAAGCAGTTGAGTGGTTATCATTGACATGGTCTCGACAATGGTAACAGCGATTTTTGGTTCGTCAGCCTGAGCCCGGCAGTGTGCCTCAGTCCCAGGAGGTAGTTCCAAGATTCGCGAGGCATCAAAAATTAGAGAGCTCAGTTCGCTAGGTGCCAGTGGGTGAGGGGTTTAAGGCTTCCACACTGACAATCATGGCCGCCCGAGTAGCGATAGCATTGGAGACCGAAAATTGAACTTCGTTCTGGAAGTTACTGGAGATACCACCGTTGTTACTCGTAGATGCCTTTATGCGGCACCGAAAACAGCAATATCGTGCTCTGATTAGCTCAATGGAATTAGTTCCTAACCAGTATGAAGTACCTCAGTGAGGTCGCAAACTGGTTTTCGAGTTCGAACGTTCCTAAACCGGAGAAAGTTTGCGAATTGGCCTGACTAGTTCGGGGACGGGCGAGGTTGGTTGGTGGATCAGAGTATGTGCAAGCATCGCCGGAAATGTAATCAAAACTGGCCTGCCGTTATGCTCCTCTGACTAGTATTAACTATCTGCTAGAAGACCGCACACAGATCTGGAGTATAACACAAAAAGGCGGTGATAAGTACTAAGATACAGTATGACATACTCGTTGATTGTACAAACGCAAGCTGGAAGGAGCCGTACAACGCCGCCTCCTACCTTATTCTAGACAGTCCGGTACTACTTCTAACGTGAAAGTAATACTGAGAATGCTAGACCCCAATGCAGCCTGCTGTTCCGATCCACCCTTCATCAACCGCTCCCATGACCATCTTGAATATCACCCCTCACCACTAAGCCCTATCCCTCTTTTCATCCAGCTAACCATATCTACCATAGCTCAGACGCCCACCCTTCAACCAAACTATTGCCCAGCTCCGCCAGTGCCTCCGTTGACGCCAACCTGGAAGAACTGCACGCCGATCTGTCGCTCCGAGGCTTGTAGCTATTCGAGCTCCTTGACAGCGTTGATAGCCCTTTCAAGCTTCCTAGGATCATTGTTGGTGACGCAGATGATCAGCGGCATAATTGTGAGGTTGCGACGGTACGCACATAGGTTTGTGGAAGTGTATGGAGACGCACACCGGTTGGGGTAGTGCCGGATGTGGTAATGCGCGGGAAAGCGAGTAATCGGTTCTAAGATATAATCTGAAGCCCCAAAAACGTGAGGTGAGGAAGGGATGTCGGCGCCGTCGACATCGCACGATGTGCACATACGAGCGATCATCTAGAGCTCGGCGGAGGTTTCTGGCCAGTTGCTCCCCGATATGCTGTCGTTGTCTCAATCGGAAGGACGGTGTCCAAATGCGAGATGGGTGCGTAGGAGTCTTTGGTGAGCTGGTTGCGGAAGACAGGGAGGCACTGGAGCCGGAGTATGGAAGGGGAGGTTAGGCTGTAGGTGCCAATCGGTGGGCGTCGTGGCGATTTGTCGGGGTATTCGAATGTAAATGTGCCGGGACCGCCAGTAGTCGGTATTGTCCATCGAAGTTCAACAACTGTTGAAGCACCCTGATCCTCACTACCATCCTCCACCACTAGCACCCTTTCAACGCCATGTCCTATGCGAAGGAATACTTAGTGCTGTCGGTGTAGGTGTCAGAGTCAGTCACTGTGTTATGAATATCTACTTTGAAGGTTTGTCCCGGATCACATACCTAACGCTTTCCTCAAGTGGTGCCTCTGTGGTACTCTCCATGGTCCTCAATCTACTGAATTGCTCCCGAGTTGTCATTGCAAAAAGCACAGGAATCGAGGCAAGAGAGTGTTGTATAGAGTAGACATCGATTACCGTGTTTTCGTCTCGTGATTCCGTAGGTCCCATCGATTAACTCCCTTGCTCGCGATAAGCAGGTAGAAGAGAACGCAACCTGCTCGATCCACCCACTTACCGATCGCTGGCACAATGGTGCTGATGTATTGCTACCAAGTTGTAAAGCGCCAGTGTAAAAAGTCAATTCTCGATCACGCCGGGTATACTGCTTCCGCCCGTACTTCCTAACTGGACGGCGGCTACCTCGGTAGACATAGAGGATGGCGCGGAGGAGAGTTGACGACGGAGGAGAGACGATGATAGTAGTGGACTTGGTGATGGCTGAGGGGTCGCTGACGCGGAGCGACAGGATGATACCGGAGGATGTAGACGACGACACGTAAGAGGACACCGAGTAGAAAAGGACATGGAGTAACTAGACGAGGACACAGAGTAGACGGGTAGACAATGGCGTGGAAGAGAAAGGGAGACAAGGGCGGAGAAGTAGACGACGACGACGACTGGGAGTAGGTATCAGCGGTGAGAAGGTGTAGGCGACGGCTCACAGTAGAGGAAGACAGAGTAGCGGATCCAGCCGAGATTTGGTGGAACTTGGCAACGCGATGATCACACCAATTGATTGCTAGTTACCCGCTAGAGTACTCTATATCCGAGATAAACAACTCCAATTACTGATATTAATATCGCACTAAGCGCAGGTAGGATTCCGTACCTAGAAGTTGTTCCGCTCGATAGATACTAATTAAAGTAACAAGACAATCGAATTACATAGCTTCTTAAACCTAAGCTCGTATAGCAGCCTAAGCTCCCCTCATAACACACCCAAGGAAAGGCAAGACGATTTAGTCGTCGGTGTTATCCCGAGATTCACACCCCGAACTCAACACTGAAAATCAAAAAAAGATTTCAGTCACAATCTATGTAGATAATAATAACTGCTCTGTAATCTGCCTGCATTTTACCGAAATTGATTAGGAGTGGTGGAGGTACTCCGACATATTCCCGGTTCTGCAGGATAGATCCGAGGGTTCGGCTAATAGTGATGCATCGGCCAGCATTGAGGGCTCCCCCACAACACAAATAATTTCGGTCAAGTGCAGACAGACTACTAGAGCAGTTATTATCTACCTATATTGTGACCTGGCCTCGGTTCAGGCTCAAGTATATTTGGCGTGATGAAGTATATGATGGATGAGTACTATGGAGTACAGCACGTGATGTGATGCATGATTCTGTATAATTGTATATAGAGCCTGGAAAATAAGTCAACTGTGCTGCTAA
>Ga0307515_10010856_pt1 | contig 17377 bp, 7 predicted proteins | sample 17_EM_MG_FD_194513 | JGI IMG/M metagenome (GOLD analysis project Ga0307515, IMG submission 194513) | Populus trichocarpa ectomycorrhiza microbial communities from riparian zone in the Pacific Northwest, United States - 17_EM | ecosystem: Host-associated > Plants > Roots > Unclassified | place...
AGTTAAGATTATTCCTAGGGTTTTGCAATTACTATAAAAGGTTTATAGCGCAATGGTTAAAGAATATTAAACTATTTACGCGATTAATAAAGAAAGAAGAACTATAGGTATAAGGAGAGAAGCAATAAAAATTATTTAAAAAAGTTAAAGAGTTGTTTACCTAGGAGCTAGTTCTTAAGATCTATTAACTAGGACTAGAGACGGTTATAAAAACAGATGCATTAGACTATATACTAGGGGCGTACTTTATATAAAGATATTAAAATAGATGGCACCTAGTAGCATACTATAGTTAGAAGATAACACCACTAGAGTTAAACTATAATATCTATAATAAGGAGTTATTAGGTATAGTTGTAGTATTAAAAAAATAGAGAGCATTTTTATAAGGTATAGAGAAACTATTTATAGTTAAGATAGATTATAAAAACCTAATAAGATTCCTAATAATAAAGGAACTTAACTAAAGATAAGTTAGATAGGCAGAGATACTTATAGAATACTATTTTAAGATTTAGTATACTAAGGGTATAGATAATATATAAGCAGACGCTTTAAGTTAAAAGGCTAAACTATAAAATAATAAAAAGCTATTAGGGGCTTTATTACGAAAAGATATAAACGGATTAATTAGGTATAATTATCTAAAAATTATAGCAACTTAGGAAGAACTAGAAGGAGTTTATAAGTTACTAGAAAGCTTTTAGATATAAAGAATTCTAAAAATATAGCTAGAAGATCTATAGACGGATATATATAAAAATCGAGAAGTAAAGTATATCCTAAGAAGTATAGCGGAGCAATTTATAGAAGATTTTTATAAGGGAATAACCTAAGGACATAATAGAGCCATAGGCTTAGTGTTAAGACTCTAAAAGGAGTATATTATTAATAGAATCTAGAATATTATAAAAAAAGTAATAAAAAAGTATTTAGATTGCTAGAGGAATAAACTAATAAGGCATAAGCCATATAGAGGGCTACAACCTATTAAAATACTAGAGAGACTATGGGAGGTCATATTATAGGACTTTATTATTAAGTTATTAAAGTTAAGAGATCCTATTACCAGACGAGATTATAACGTAATTTTAATAATAGTAGATAAGCTTATAAAGTAGGGATACTTTATAGTATACACAGAAGAAATATTAGCAGAAGATGTTACTAAAATCTATATTAAAGAAGTATTTATAAGACACGGAGCACTAAGTAAGATTATATTAAATAGAGATCTAAGATTTATAGCAGCATTTTAGGAGGTATTCTTAGCGGAATAAGGAGTTAGAGCAGTAACTTCTACCGTATATTATTTATAGATAGACGGTTAAATAGAAAGATTAAATTAGATGCTAGAATAGTATCTAAGGTATTATATTAATTATACACAGAATAATTAGGTATTACTATTACTAGTTATACAGTTTATATATAATATAACACTATAAGAAGGTATTACTATTACTAGTTATACAGTTTATATATAATATAACACTATAAGAAGGTATAGGTATATTACTATTTAAGGCAAATTATAGATATAAGCTAAGAATATTGTTATTACTATAGCAAGTAAAGAAAATAAGTAGTATAGCTAAAGAAAGAATAAAGACACTAATAAATCTTTATATAAACCTTATAGAATTAGTAAAGAAAGTATAAAAGAGAATTAAAAAATACTATAATGCCAAGAGATCTAAGGGACTAGATCTTAAGGAGGGAGATAAAGTATAGCTACTATATAAAAATTTCAAGAGTTAACAACTAAGTAAAAAGTTAGACTATATTAGACTAGGACCTTTTAAAATTATATAAAGAATTTTATTAGTTATATTTAAGTTAAACCTACTAGCTAAAATAAAGATCTACCCTATATAGTATATTATAATGCTAGAGCCAGTATATAGGAATATTAAGCTACTAGTTTATAAAGTAGATACGTATAGAGGACAAAAAGAAGATAAATAGTAAGTTTTAAAGATTATTAGTTATAAGGACATTAATAATAAAATATAGTATAAGGTTAAGTGGATAGGCTATAATAAAACTACCTAGGAACTACTAGAAAATCTAAAGAATGCTATAGGAAAGGTATAGGAGTATTAAAAGAAATTAGGTTAGGTAATATTAATAAAAAAAGATTGCTAAAGAATAAGTCACCTAAGGGGGACCTAAAAAGAGTAGTTACTAAGCTACTTAAATCTATTTCCTTCTCTATTAGAGGAAAATCTATTTTTTTATTACTAAGTTCCTATAGACCTTATTCTATAAGTTTCTACTCCTTAAAATAAACCTTCTTACGGACTTTCTTAAGACGGATTAACTAAGTAGACGCCATAAGATAAGACTTAAGAGCCCGTTGCTAAGTATTAGCAGCCTCCCGTTCTATATTATAAGAATAGCGCAACTCCGCTAGAGTAATAGATAGTTTATTATCTAGCTATATAGCAGCAGATTAAACATAAAACCCTAAGATAAATTAATTAGGGAACTAGACAACTATTAAAAGTAATAGGTTATATATATTTAGTATTAAAAATAGAGTAAATATTATAGAATAAATAAATATTCGCTTTAGTATACTCTAAGTAAGAGGACGGTTATTATAAAGATGGGTTTGCCAACGCAATATAAACTAACTCCTCTTTTAAATAGTAAGAATATAGAGACGGTATAATTTTACTAAGAGATAATATTGTAGTAATAGTGCGGATATAACGAGCAGTCAAAGAAGATGGAATTACTTTAGGTATAATAAGTAATAATATTAATCAAATTAATTAGACGGATATTATACCTCTAGTAAATAACTTAAAGATATTAGGAATCTTTAAGGACAAAGATAAAGAGAAGGGAGATAGTATTATAGACGCTTTAAGTATAATATTATAACTACTTAGGGAAGAGTTAGAAGAAGCTAGTTAATTAATTTAGGTATAGTCTAGAATAGAGCTAATAGAGCTATATAATAAGGAATGGTAACTAAGGTTATATAATATAATCTATATAATTTATAGGATCTATATAATCTATAATAGAGTAGATAGAATATATATATATTATATATAAGAAGGATTTTATAGAAATACGGTTATATATTTAAGGACCCTTAATCCCTACCTAGATAGTTCCTTCATTATAGTAATTCTTAGAATACAATTAGAGTTAATTTATTGGGCAACCACTCTACCAGTTATTATTACGTTATTGACTTTAATTTATATTACCTATATACCTAGCCCATTAATAAGCCTACCGTAGTTCCTGTTATAAGGTTCCGTTATAAATAGAGGACTCCGCTTCTATATTAACTACTATAAGCTAAATAATATAACCCACAAAGACCACTATCCGCTACCCCTACTTAATAAGACTTTAGCCCGTATAAGTAAAGCTAAGGTCTTTATAAAGCTTAATATCTACTAGGCCTTCTACTAAATTAAAATAAACCCTAGGTCTAAAGATTTTACTATATTTTAGACCTATTATAAAATATATAAATATAAGGTACTTCCTTTTAGACTAACTAATAGACTAGCTATATACTAGCGGTATATAAATAATATACTCTTTAACTACCTTAACAACTTCTATATAGCCTATTTAGATAATATTACAATCTACTTTAAAAATAAGCTAGAATATAAGGAGTATGTCTATAAAGTCCTATAACGGCTCTATAAGGCTAGCCTCTAGGTTAATATTAAGAAGTTAAAGTTTAGTATTAAGCGTATAAAGTACCTAGGTTTTATTATTAGTATAAACGGAATTAAAACCAACCTAAAGAAGACGGCTATAATTAACTAGTGGGCACCCCTATAGACCGTAAAGGGGGTATAATTATTTTTAGGTTTTTATAACTTCTACTAATACTTTATTAAGAACTATAGTAGGATCGCCTAGCCTCTTAACTGTCTTACTAGAAAAGACCAGCCCTTCCACTTTAACGCTATATATAGGCAGGCCTTTAATAAGCTTAAGAAACGGCTAGTATCGGCTCCCCTACTTGCCTATTTAAACCTAAAACGGCCCTTAATGCTAGAAACTAATACCTTAGACAGTGTAATAGGTGGTATTTTTTTCCAGAAGTAACCAGACGAAGAGTAGCACCCTATTATATACTATTTAAAGACTATAATAGATGCTAAGCTAAACTACTATATCTATAATAAAGAAATGCTAGCTATTATCTCTAGCTTTTAGCACTGGCGTATATAGCTAGAGGGGACCCCTAAGCCAATTAAGGTAGTTTTAAATTATAAGGCCCTAAAATATTTTATAATAACTAAGGCCCTTATAGCCCGGCAGGCACGCTAAGCGGATACCCTATCTTAGTTTAACTTCTTAATTATATATAGATTGGGCGCTATAAACCGTGCGGACACTCTTATAAGGTATAAGTAAAACCTAGATAACTAGACAGCTATAAAGATTTTATTACGGACTTAGACGCTACTATAACTAGAATACCTTAATCCTTAGATATAGGCAGAACTAAGTACAGACTCCTTAGGCGCCAAAATATGTCCTATTAACTCCTCTAAACTTAACCTTATTAATAAACTACTATAGGCTAACTAAACAACCCCCTCTCTATAGAAGTACTATAAAAAGGTAAAGAATGTTACTAGCCTATAGTCCCTTAAAAACGGACTACTTAAGTACTAGGAACGGCTAGTAGTAGCTAAGAAACAGAACTTACGGACCTAGCTTATTACTAAAGCTTATACCTAGGTCTCTACGGCCTACCCTAAAAAAAATATAACCTATAAGATTATTAGCAACCGCTACTACTAGCCCGGAATAGCTATAGATATTAACCGCTATATATAGAACTATAATAACTACTATAGATCTATAATCCTACAAGATAAGACCCTAGGACTATTAAAACCACTCCTAATACTAGAACGCCCCTAGCAGTATATCTTTATAGACTTTTATAAACTACTTACGGACCGTAATAGATACGATATAGTTATAATCCTAGTTAACCGCTTTAGTAAGCGCCTATTCTTAATCCCCTGTTATAAGAATATTAATGCTAAAGAGGTGGCCTAACTATATATCTATTACGTCTACCAAATTTACGGACTACTAGATACTATTATATCCAATTATAGGCCGTAATTTATTTCGGCTTTCTAGAATAAGTTTACCTAGATCTTAGGCATTAAGCTAAAGCTTTTTACAGCATATTACCCCTAGATAGATGGTTAGACGGAAATTATAAATTAATACTTAGACTAAAGACTTCGGCCCTTTATTAACTACTTCTAAGATAATTAGGCCGAACTACTACCCCTAATAAACTACGCCTAAGCGACCCTACCTTATAACTCTATAGGATTTGCCCCTATCTAGCTAGAAATAGGCTACTTACCCCGTATAAGCTTTAACTAGGAAAAACTAGAAGGACCCCAGACTATACGCGAAAAACTATTTTATAAGGAAGCCTAGCAGTACGCTAAGCGCTTAAAAGAAGCTTAGATGGTAGCCCATATAAATCTAAAAAGGCCTAGAAATTAATATAATAGTAGGCGAATAAGTATAGGCGAGAGCCTGACTTTGCCGTAGAAGATATAGTCTAGGTTATAATAAAGAATTAGAAAACGGAACGACCTAGCCGTAAGCTAAACTATTAGATAGTAGGACTATATAAGGTTTTTAAGAAGATAGGCAATATATATAAAGTAAAGCTCCTAGATTTAATTAAAGTTTACCCTATTTTCTCTTTAGACAAACTATAGAAAGCTATAAATAACCTATTACCGGGATAAAAAAAATTAACCTCCCCTACTAATCAAAGTTAATAGCGATAATAAATAGGAAATTAAAGAAATACTAGCTAATAAGCTTGTAAGGGGAACGTTAAAATATTATATTAGTTGGAAAGGATATAACCTAGACCCTACTTAGTTACCTATATAGAACTTTATAGGTAGTCCCTATAAGCTTTAAATTTTTTATAGTTATTACCCTAATAAACCTAGACCCCTAAAGTACCTTAATAAGTAGATAGAGTACTAAAATAGCGAAGACGATAAGCTGCCTATTAAGTATAAAGATAAGAATACCCTATAGATATAATACGGACGTATAAAGCCTAAGGGCAGGCTTTTTCGGAGGGGGGGGGGTAATATTATAGCACTAGTGGAAACTGGTGGATTGTAGCTAATAGATATTAGTAGATTATAGCGGATAGTTATAAATAGTTATAGATAGTTTTATATAGTTCTAGATAGTTGCCGTTACGTAACTAAAGGACCATACATAACGTTAAGCAGCGCCGCCCTCCGTCTTCTTTCCTTTCTTTAGCTTTAGATCTTCGTTTATAGACTACTAATTATATAGGCTTACGCGTCCCTCTTACCGTATTCGTGCCTTAATTAACTAAGTCGCTAACAGATATTGCTTTAAGGTAAGTCTGGGATATTAGTGTTATTGTTTTTATTACTACTATCTAGGTTATTAGCATTTAGATTATTACTAGTTCTAAGAGATAAAATTAAGCTACTACGGCCTAGCGGCGGTATTAACTTTAGTATATACATAGGACTAGATATAAGGCTCTCTACCTATAGCTAGGCCAACCTTTACTACTTTACTAAATAAAAGTCTTCTAGAGCTAGTTTTGAGGTTAAGTCTAGCACTTCTATAAAGGAGATAGCTATATTAGCAGATAAAGCGCGCTTCCGCTTAAGTATTATAAACGGCCGACTTATTATACCCAGATCTTTATAAAGGGGTTTATCCCGCTTTAGTAAACTATTTTTAAACATATTAAAATAGGGACTCTATAAGGCTGTAGAAAGATTACTTACTATTATATACGCCTCTAGTATTCTCTATAGAGGGGGCGCGCATACTAGCTGCGTTTAAACCGTTATCCTAATATTCTAGTAACCCGCCACCAGATTAGATATCCCCTATACTATAGTTTACTTTAGCTATATTATTCTCTAGAACTAAAAGAAATTCTATTATTACTTAGTAAATAGGAGCTATAATGCTATTAACATACCTACCTAGACTACTTCTATTAAATAACTTATTTATAGCTAAGTTTATCTCCTTAATACCTATAGCCTAGTTAGCCCCTTTTAAGCTAGGCTAGTAAATCTATAGTATTTGCGGAGGAATAAAGCTAAAACTACCTTTGCCGTCTATACGTATATATTAGCCAATATCTATTATCTTATACTATTTAAGATATAGATAATACCTTAATATAGTAAACCTAAAGGATTAATAGCTCTTACTAGAGTTAGTAGTCCTAGATCCAGAAAACGCGACGCTTTAAAGTCTAGTAGATTAGTTAAGAAGTTATTAATATTAGCCCACTCTCTATTATATTTAGGGGAGCCAGCTTTACTAAGATTAGGCTTTATTATTTTAGGCTTTACCTTAGGCTTAGGCTTAGATTTTATCTTAGACTAAAGTATTAAAGGAATATAAAAAAATTTTTATAGAAGGAAGTAAAGGGGTAAATAAAAGAGTGCTAAAAGAGGAGGCTATTTTAGTGCTAAGATCTGCTAGCTTCTCTAGTTATAAGAATAGGAGCTAGTCCAGAGGTTAAAATATATAGCTACCTCTCTAAGTTAAGGAGTGTCACTTTATATACTGCTGCCGATAACGCCGCCTAAGGTAGGATTGTAAGGAACCCATATAAATGCTATATTTTAGCGCAGAAGCTTAGTTATAGGGGGTAGTATAAGGGGGCTACCTGTATTAGGGGCAGTGGGGACTAGCTTAAAGTCCTATCGGCCTTAGCGTCTTTAAGATAATTGTATATTATACTTATAGGCGCTATAGAGGCTCTATTATAATAAGAGTATATATAGCTCCCTAGGTAATTAGCTAGCAAATATTATAAGAAACCCTCTAGACTATTCTCTATATCTTTTAGCTAATTAAGGATCCGTATTACTTTAAACTAAATTGCTAATCGCTAGCCAATCCTTTAATTATCGGCCAACCCCTTATATAAGACGAGGCTATATTAGATAACGTATTAATAACTAATTCTTACTAAGGCTTACCCTACACTAGTTAGGCGGTTAAGTTAGAGGGCTCTATTTATATCTTATAGCGCGTCTAATACTATTACTAAATTATTATTAGCCAACTTCCAGGCACTAGCTCCCTACTAGTTGCATTATAATATTATAACTATACTAGATACTTTATATAAGGCGCAGCATCCTATAGGGGCTATAATAGCAATATAAAGGTTATAAGAACGAAATTAATGCCTTATGCTAGTAACTTACCGCATTATTACTAAGGGATCTAGCCCTAGAAGGATACGTATAATAGAGCGCGGATTAGCTAGCGTATTTTACTAAAGAGCTAAAGTTAGAGAGTGTAATATAAGATAATTAGAGCTAAGATAATAGCATAAGTGCTATACATTCTTTAGCTAAAATATACATTAGGTAGTATACGGCGAATACTATTAGTAACTTTAGGGTAAAGAATAAGTTTTTAAATGTCAGGTGACGAAGTCACCTCGCCTATATGTATTGTTCCGCACAGCCGTGTCTGGCATCAAGCCAGTCACTCGTTTACCTTTTGTAGGTTTGTGTGGCTGAGTAGTGCGGAGCTTATTACCTTACATTAAATATATAGGCTAGTGTTAACTATATAACTAGTAAGAGGTATTACTACCTTAACTATAGCCGTAACTTACCTAAGAGGAAAGAGTAAAAGTTAATAAGAGAAGAATAAGGAGAGTGTATATAAGAGAGAAGGAGAGGCGTCTATAAACTACTTATGGGGATAAGTCTAGAAGCGGCTTCTCTAGCAGCGGCTTAGGGTACCTAGAAGTGGATAGTATAGTATATATAAAAATAAGATAATAGGGAGGAATAAATTAACGGAACTAGAGTTAGGGATAGTATATATACTATAGTAGAGTTTTTTTTTAAAAAAAAAAGCCTTATAATAGATAATTAGGGCGCAATAGAGGGGGTAGCTAAGACGGACGGAAGAAGAGTAGGGAGGGGGGGGGAAGGGAGAGAGTAGAGAGAAAAAGTTAAGAAGGATAGAGGATAAAAGACAGCAAAGGGAGGGCCTTTTATAGTTGGTTATTAAGAAAGATTGCTAGTTTAAGTATAGCGCCAAAGTCGTAAGTAAGGCGCGGATTACCTAAATAGGGAGCGTCTATTTCCCAATATAGGCTTACTATATAATTGTTTACATTTTAAATAAAAAACTTATGGTCTTTAATTATTATTTAAAGCTAGTTTATTAATTTAAGAGTATTAGGCGTAATAATAAGATAATAAATTAAAATTAGGCAAATTGGGCAATATAGTCTTCTTTACTAAATTTGATTTAGTAATTCTAGCCATTAGAAATGGCTTAAAGAGCTATAAAAGTTAAGATAATTTAGCTTAAAGTAGGTATATATAGGCCTAAATACCCTAAGCAGAACTAATAAAAATCTAAACTATATACCAGACCTTTTAATAAAGGTCTTGCTAAAAGCGGCTAGCGGCTTAGAAAGGTAAGCCTTAGTAAGAAGATCTAAAAACAAGATAACTAATTATATAGTCTAAGCTTACTAAGGTAATTAAGCCACTTTATATATAGTCCTACTTTATATATACCGCCTAAGGCCTATTAAAAAAATACTAAAATACAACTTTTTAGAACGCTTATATCTTAATAACTATAATAGCTATTTATAAAAAATTTAAATATGGCTTATTAAGTAATAAATTAAGCTTTTTATAAAAAAAGGTTTTAAATTTTATATCTTGTATAGTAATTTTTTTACTATAGTTTATACTATATAGTTTTTATTTTTTTATTTTATAAAAAGCTTAATTTATTATATAATAAGCCATATTTAAAATTTTATATAAATAGCTATTATAGTTATTAAGATATAAGCGTTCTAAAAAGTTGTATTTTAGTATTTTTTGGTAGGGTTTAGGCAGCGCGTAGGCAATTATGTTACACGTTTAGTTGTCTAAGCATTAGCCTACTTACTATATATATTGTCACTATCCAATAATGTCTTGATTTCCCCTACTCTAGTAGATCCATTTTACTAAATAATATATAATGCACTTTAAAAAGGAGAAAGTACTAGCTATATAACCCGTTATCTCCCTTCTAATTCTCGCCACCTTGTTTTTTACGCGCCTACAGAACTTGGGGGTTCTCTTACTCTCCAACGCCACATTTTTATTTCTTAGGGTATCTATATTATTCCGGACGAAAACGGGATTGGAATTAATTGCTTCTTATATCTTACTGTTGGCCGTCGAAATCGGACTCTGCACCTATACGTGGTGACGGCTACAAACCTGGTCTTCGAAGTTTAGATCCAAAGTCAACGCAGAGACGTCGCACAGCGTGCGGACAGGACCTGGTGGTGGTTGTGGGCGTTAAGGGCGGTAGTAAAAAAATTTTGGATGGTAAGATCTTAAAAACCACTACTATTGGCCCTCTACAATATAACGACTACTACACTATTCTCCTATCCAGGGCACCTGTATGATCCAACATGGATGCACAGTATTCGATAACATCCCCCGACCCCCAATTGAAAGCATCGACGACCTCACATCGACGAACGAGCGAACGCGAACAAATGAACGAACGAGCAAATATACGGCCCCTCCTAACCCCCAGGGCGATCGCCCGCGGAGCATGCGGTCACTCGCCGTTAACTACCAAATACCACAGCCTGGATTGCGACCCACGGTTTTCCTTGTCTCCTTTCAACGGAGTGGTGACCCTTAGAAAGGGCCTAGCTGGGGCCTAGGCACAAAAGATACCCAAAATACAACATATCCCGCTGTTAGTATTACGGTAGTTAGAACGGATGAATCCCCCTTACGCCTTCGATGGCTCTTAGGGGGGGGGGAGGCAAGGCGTATATGGCAATGGTCTACAGGAGATAGCATACAGGGGATGGTTAAGATATGGAATACAAAGCACACGGCAATTAATTGGCAAGGCCGAGCTAGGACGTAGTGAACCCTAGCTTTGGATAAGCTAAGGAAGGAAGCAGTGGTTCCCAAGGAGTTCGAACATCCAAGGAGGGCGGTACAGGACGTAGCTGTAGGCCCGCAGGGCCGCTGCTATGTGCGGACATAGCAAATCGGGGTTTTTTATCCTACTGGGGTTGCTCATAGGGTTTTTCCTCCCCCAACATATTAGGGGTTTTCTTCCTGTAAATTTACAAGTTTCCCCTGTGTACGGAGTAGTCTGCGTGGGCCGCATAGGATCCGTATCAGACGTTAAGTAATGAATCATTATTATTATATCTTGCTGTTATAGTTATAGCCTAGTGTAGAGAATTTCTTCCTAAACTCTCTTTGGAGTTTTTTAAAGAGATTTTTATCCCCAAAGCCTTTTTATATAATACCCTTACGTACTAAGTTACTACCGCGGCCTATTTGTGCCACGTTAGTATATTAAACGTTAGTATAGGAAATAAAAATTTAAATAAACCGCCTACCGCATTATAAGCTTGGTAGGAGTCTTCTATAAGTTGGCCTATAATTAAAGTGCGGATACTAGATAACGTATCTCTTCTAAAGGCTCTGCTTTATGTTAATATTGATATAAATCGCAATATATTTTGCACTTATAGTAGTCCATCCTTAAGTTTATCGCATAACTGCTTTATAGAGGAAAGGAGTAGGTCCTGTCTGTGTCTTAGGTTAGCAGCCAAAGTTTCTATTAAGCTACTTTGAATATTAGCAGCACCAGCTAGATATAATCAGCGGCTGGTCCTTGGAAATATAATTGATATAATCACGCATATAAGGCTATGGCTCGATCAAAAGTATCTTTAATCGAACTAAAACTTTTGTCCTGGTGAGCCTGGACATCTTGGCAAAAGGGTTGCCATTGGGTGTTTATATATGTGATTATTACTTTTGTGGCCTCGTCGTTCCAACAATGATCTCCCGCTGCAAGAGTACAGTAATCCCCGTAATTTCGGCAAAATGCCGCAAAGCTCACTAACAGAGAAATTAGTCTGCTTGATGTGAGAAATAGGAATGGTCAAATACTGGGATGCCACTGTAGTCGCTCTCGTTAGCCCATGTTCTCTATGGGAAAAACGGACCCCACCAAAGTCCATTTCCGCTTTTGCACCTGAGCAAACAAGGGTTTAAAACTGAGCAGCGACTAAGCAACCTGAGCTTGTGGCGGTGCAATCCTAACTGGTGTCCCAGATTCAGGCCATTCGTGTGCTATAGCAGCTACCGAACTAGCGCAAATGGCCGGGGCTTGTCTCGTGCCCGTGACCTCCGTTACTATTTACGGCCGGAATCCCAACTACGCAGCGACCATCCAATGCTTTAATGCAACAGTGTATCGATTGTCTACTATTCAAGGCAGTACTCTACTCGGATCGCGTGGGAATAAGGAAGTCATCCGAATGTTAGGAAGACCGAGATAGAATTGTACAACCCGCTCTAAGCCAATTCCGCCTCCGCCATGGGGAGGACATCCAAACTTGAAGCCTTCAACATAATCGCGTAGACCATCCGAGTCTGGACTCATTTCATGTTCTCGGATCCTCTCGATGAGGAGATCGTGGATGTGAATACGTTGCGCGCCAGAGAGAATCTCTTGTCCACGCATAAACATATCAAAAGAGTTTGAGTAGCTCTTGTTCTTCTTGGAAGGCATAGTATAGAAAGGACGCACAGCAGTGGGAAACTGGTCGAGAGTATAGAAGTCGGAATTATACTAGTAGCTCTTTAGCTGGACAGTCTATAGGTTGTATCTGTGTAGAGTTTACCTTCTCAAGAATAAGTTGACCCAGTTTCTTCTCCTGAGGAGTTGTGAGGTCGTCATAATCATCCAGAGTTTCACCAGCCTCCCGCAGCATCTTGACACCCTCAGAAAACTCGATTCGGGGGATATTCGAAACAGCTGGAAGCTTGAATGGTTCTACGGCGTAGACCTTCCGTATAAGCTCGGTTTCCTTGCCGTACCTCTCGTTTAAGCCGTTGAATATGAAAAGCATAAGCTTCTCGAGTATGTCAACTACTTCATGATAATCCTCTAGGATTTCCATTTCCATGTCGAGGCCAGTAAACTCTGTTACTCAGTCAGTTTGGATCCTCGCGGCCTCATCGACGTGTCATCAAAGCTGCTTCTGAGGATCAGCGCATAATACTTACCAGTCAAATGTCTAACTGTGTTGGAGTTCTCCGCGCGAAAGACCGGACCTATCTCCATCACCCTCGGGAACCGACTCTGGATAGCCATCTGTTTGGCCAGTTGCGGACTCTGAGCGAGATAAGCATTTCTATGGAAATAGTCGAGACGAAACACGCTGCTTCCCCCTAGCTGAGTTAGTTGTGTCTGGTTTACAAGCTGAAAGCTCACCTTCGGTCGGCGCGCCCATTATCTTGGGGGTATGGATCCGGATAAAGCCATGAGAGCGGAGGAATTCTTGAAATAAAGAATCAACGCCATCTTTAATGAGGAAGATACAGTGGTTGAGTTTGGCTCGCAAGTCGAGTACACGATTGTTTAGTCTCGTATTCAGTGACACCAGAGGTTGGGCTTGGCTGACTTCCGTGGTAGGAGCTTTGTCTTCTAAAGGCAGCGGGCCTTCTGAGTCCGCGGGCTGTAATGGTAGCGGCAACTGTGCTTTAGAAACGATATAAATTCTCCTCGCTTGAAGTTCGAAATCTTGAATTGTTGTACTCTGAATTTTTTCGCTCGTTCTCTTGACGACGCCAAAAACAGTACAAATTGACTCGGGGGGAATGTTGACGGCGAATTTGATCATTGGCCTAGAAACGTATTCGGGAGTCTCAGCGACAACCATCTGAACGGACTCCAGGCCTTGACTCAGTGTAAGAAATGCAAGCTTTGCGGATTGTGAGCGGGTGTTGGCCACAGCAACCCGGAAGACACACTCTCGGTCTTCGTGCTCTTCGATATTGCGAAGCTGGATCCATTTATCGATAGCAGTTTGCGGATAGAAATTGTCTCCTTCACCGTAGTTTTCAGCAGCAGAATCATCTACTACTTCCTGTTGTCGGAGCTCAAGTTTTTGCTGTTCTAGAAGGGCACTTCTCTCAGCTTTCTTCTTAGCTTTTTCGGCTTCCTTTGCGGCTTTTTTGAGCGCTTTTTTGCTTGGTTGTGACGAAGGTTCTGATTCTGTCATGTTGGAGTTGGGTCTCACTAACAAAGTGTTGAAGGTGAAGTGTTGAAGGTGAAGTATTGAAGGTGAGTCAATGATGTGGAAAACTCTTTGCGTGCGGGATTGATCACGTGATTGATGACATCAAGCCAATTAGGCAGTACCAGTCACTTAACGTATTCCACCACTCACCTGCGCATAGTCCCGCGTTTTTTCGTGACTTCAAGATTGTTGAAATTGGCAGGAATAAGGGAAGACTATACCTTCAGGGGAACGGCTTGATTCCTGATAACTAGAGATATCTAGCGCTTATTATACGTGATGATTCCCAAGGGACTAAGGGATAACTGAGCATATCGATAATGTCCCCTTACTACTCCCTTGCTCTCAGATACCTCCCTTCCAATACTAAACGCCAGGGATAACTTGTACCTCAAAGTCGATTTACTAAGAAAGCATCACCAAAAAATCTCAGACCCTCCTGCGGAGGAACAACTCCTCTAAGAAGAAAAAGTTCGTCTGGAATTCGCTTGAGCCGTCGAACATGTCATTCAAGAACGAATAGAAGCCAAAGTAGAAATTAAAATGTAAGATGAATAGAAAGTTATGGAGGAAAAAGGGGATGAGGCGAGCATATTTCACTACTTGTCAAGGCCATCGGATCTCTTTTGAGCCTACGAGGTATATGGTCTTCTCGAAAAGGTACCTAAATACCCTTAAAGAATTAAACCTTGCGAGAATGGAGAGGACAATAAAACCCTCGTATAAATAGAGAATGGCCATAGTAGTGGAAAAATGATCGACGAAGAAAGCTATCATGGAGATAGGTAAGGCTGTGTGAAAACTACTAATTGCTCCATGTACGGGGGTTTGAGCTGCATATGACGGAAAAATCTCGGGCCGGGTCCGCTCCGAATTTTTCGAGCTTCAGTAAATTCACCCGCACTCTTCAAATTACTACGAAGCTCTTTTCTTCAATTGTCGCACCAAGCAACCAATCTACCTAAGATGGCTCTTCAGGGGGTAGGACAAGAGGTGGACTACACCATCAAGCCTGCGGCTTCGGCCCCTGCTCCTGACACGAGTGACTGGCCTCTTCTATTGAAGAACTACAGCAACTGTAGGCAAACCCCCCTCCTTCTGCTGCTTCTGCGGTAGTGGGTAGGCTGACAAGCTATTCAGTGCTTGTTCGAACTGCTCACTATACGCCCATTCCTATGGGATGTGCTCCACATAAACGCGACTTGAAGTCCTACATCAGCTCTGGCGTGATCAATCTCGACAAGCCATCTAACCCTTCTAGCCACGAAGTCGTCGCCTGGGTAAAGAGAATTCTAAGGTAATAATTTGGCTTGGAATGCCACGTAGGAATATGAGGACTAATGCTCGCATCAGAGTTGAGAAGACCGGTCACAGCGGAACACTCGATCCTAAGGTCACAGGATGTCTGATCGTCTGTATTGATCGCGCAACGCGCCTCGTCAAGTCCCAGCAAGGCGCAGGGAAGGAGTACGTCTGCGTTATTCGTCTACACGATACTCTTCCCGGTGGTGAAGCACAGTTCGCCCGTGCTCTCGAAACTCTCACTGGCGCTCTTTTCCAACGACCTCCTCTCATCTCAGCCGTGAAGAGACAGCTGCGAATTCGAACTATTCACGAAAGCAAGCTTTACGAATTCGATAATGACCGTCACTTAGGCGTTTTTTGGGTAAGCTGTGAAGCTGGAACGTACATTCGAACACTCTGTGTTCATCTTGGCTTGTTGTTGGGCGTTGGAGCACACATGCAAGAGCTGAGGAGAGTTCGTAGTGGTGCTATGGATGAAGAGAAGGGTATGGTCACATTACATGATGTTCTCGACGCGCAATATTTGCAGGACAACAACCGAGACGAATCGTATCTACGGAGGGTGATCGTACCCTTGGAGAGTCTATTGACCACGTACAAGAGAATCGTTGTCAAGGATAGTTCAGTGAACGCCATTTGCTATGGCGCGAAGCTCATGATCCCTGGACTGCTGCGTTATGGTATGTTCTTGCGACGCTGATATGCATGCTATAATTAACGTGTTGTCGCAGAGGCTGGTATTGAAGTTTACGAAGAGGTTGTCCTCATGACAACTAAAGGCGAAGCTATTGCTCTAGGTATTGCACAAATGTCTACGGTGGAAATGTCATCATGTGACCATGGTGTAGTTGCAAAAGTCAAGCGTTGCATCATGGAGAGGGACCTCTATCCAAAGAGGTGGGGCTTGGGCCCTGTCGCTTTAGAGAAGAAGAAGATGAAGGCTGACGGCAAGCTTGATGTGAGTAAATCAGTAACCCTAGATATGTGTCTTTACTAACCGAATTAGAAATACGGAAGGCCGAACGAAGCCACCCCAGCGAAGTGGAATCAAGACTATAAGGACTATAATGCCCCGCTTGATGCTGGATCTCAGACTCTCGCTGAGACTACTGATAAAATGGGTGCTCTTACTACACCATCCGTTAAGCCCACCGACGGTCCAACGAGCGAGGTCGCCACGACTGCTGGAGCTGAAAATGGTGATAGCAAGAAGAGAAAGCGCCACGATGGCGAGACGGCAGAGGAAAAGGCAGAGCGAAAGCGCAAGAAGAAAGAAAAGAAGGAAAAAAAAGAAAAGCGAGAGTCTAAAAAGCTGCAAAATGACGACAGCGACAGCGAGTGAAGGCTATCTTAACGCGCGAAAATCCAGCGAACGCTCTTGTAGGGCCTGTCAGTTGCACAAAGAATTGTTTTCACGAGTGTGGAATACCGGATGTGTGCCTGCGGAGGGCATGTCTGCAGTGGCATTGGGAATGTGTCATTATTATCCTGAATGTTGCTCTGTCGTTGTACCATATAGTACAGGCCGAGCTAGGCAGGCGTTTCTGGACGAGCATGGAGCCTGGAGTGCATTTCTCGGATACTAAATGAAGAGAATTCCGAAGGTCAATTGAGGTTGTATTGTGATGGCAAAGGGGCGTGTGGACTTTCAAAAAGGCATTCTGTGCTTCCAGCGTGTTGTCAAATACATAGCCAACACACGAATAGACACATATGCACATTCTCGTGAAGTGGTTCTGATAGCTCTGTCTTTCTCAAAGGCGTCGAATGGGAGCTTCTGGAAGGTTCGACCGCTGTGACGTCGCAGCTCAAGGATAGGTGCCAAGAACAAGAACGCGGAGAGACAGACTCCCTCGCTCGACCTGACCGACATGAAAGTCCCGCATACCGACCAAC
>Ga0307515_10010857_pt1 | contig 17377 bp, 3 predicted proteins | sample 17_EM_MG_FD_194513 | JGI IMG/M metagenome (GOLD analysis project Ga0307515, IMG submission 194513) | Populus trichocarpa ectomycorrhiza microbial communities from riparian zone in the Pacific Northwest, United States - 17_EM | ecosystem: Host-associated > Plants > Roots > Unclassified | place...
TACTATTACTAGACGACTATTTCTAGAACTAAACAACCATTATTAAAACTAGACGACGACCGTTACTAAAACTAGACGACGACCTTTTAAATAACCAGCTAGCGAATACCACGAACAATTCGAACAATTAAATTTAATATTAGCCCATTACTGAATCAAATTAAGGCCTTCTAGGGAGGCACCCTAGGCGACTACCATTTAAATATACAGCTAGCGAACGGCCATAGAGAACGATCTGGATCAATTAGAGCCTTCAATCGGGCCGACCCCTCCCCTAAATTAAATTAGATACTGATATAGGCAGGTAGGCAGGCAGGTAGGCAGGCAGGTAGGAAAAGACCGTCGCGATCAATTCAATCGATTGAATTAATCGAATCGAATCGAACCAGAGCCTTAATATTAGCCTATTACCGAATAAGGCACCCCAGACAACCACCGTTTAAACGTATAGCCAGCGAACACCTATAGAAAACGATTTAAATCAATATAATTAATCGCAATTAAATTAAGCAGAGCCTTTAATCGGGCCGACCTCTTCCCTAAATTATAGACACAGACAGGTAGGTATAGATAGGTAGGCACGACAGGCAGGTATAGGTAGGCTTAGATAAGTAGGCACGACAGGCAGGTATAGGTAGGCTTAGATAGGTAGAATAGGCAGGCAGGTAGGCAGGCAGGCAGGTAAGTAGGCACTAGGCCTAGTTAGGAAATTAGTAAATAGCTAGCTAATTATCGGGAATATCGCTAATTAACAATTTAGAGCCTCTGTAAGAGGCTCTTTAGTTAATTACCTAACGCCTAAGCGATTGTAGAGCTCCTATAACAGACACAGGCGGTAGGTAGATTGGATTATTTAGATTATATATAATTAAAATATTTATATATTTTTTAACTAGCTGTAAATACTAGAGTGTTAATATACCCAATTTTTAAATTTAGAATTTTTATTATTGTCCTAATAGTCCTAATAGTCCTAGAGGTCCTAGAGGTCCTAAAGGTCCTAATAGTTTAGGCGACCTCCTAATAGGATATTAAGTATAAGTGTCTTCTAGAGCTCCTAACAGCCCTAATAGGAGCTATTAGAAGCTCTTTATTCTACTATAGTTTAGAGAATTTATAGGTTCTAGACCTAGGAATAGCTTTCTCTAATACTAGCTTAATATAGCTAGTAAGATCTATAACTAGATTATCCGCTAGCATACTTATACTTTTATCCCTAAGTCTATATAAATCCTTTAAAGAGGCTAAGAGACCTTTTTCTCCTATTTTTATATAGGGGGTTTCTCCTACTAGCTCTTTTAGTACTAAGACTTTTACTTCTAGTTCTAGCTCCTAAACTAGCTCTACTAGAAAAGTAGAGAAAAGCTTTTAGTTTGCCCTTTTTATAGAGAACGGAGTTTCTTAAAGAGGGTTTAGGTATCTTTACGTCTCTCTAGTAAATAAAGAGAATGCTAGTCTTGTAGTTAGATCTTATTTCTTCTATTATAGTCTAATTATCCCAGGTATTTTCTTTAAAGTTTCCTAAGTAGAAGGCTAAGTCTATAATAGATTTTTCTCTTATATTAGATCTGTAAAAGGTCCCTTCTTATTTATTAGAATTTAGTAGTTAGTAGTTATATTTATCTAACCAATCTATTAGTTCTTTAGCTTCTCTAGTTAAGTTTCTAGCTAGTATATTCCACCTTATATAGTATAGGTTATAATCTCCTACTAGTATAAAGGGAAGGTCTAGTTCTAGTTCTAAAATAGCCCTAAAGATAGTAGATCTACTATTTCTTTAGGTTCTAAAGTTCTCGTCTAGTTATCTCTTATTATAGATATTAAGCAGTAGAAATCTTTTAAATTGGCTATAGATTTCTAATGCTATAGTATCTATGTCTTTGCAGATATCCTCCCTATTTCTATATTATAGGACACTAGAACTAGTTTTCCTTATATAGATAGCTACTTTAGGGCAAATAGCTAGATTACTAGGGAGGGTAAAGTTAAATACAGGATGTGGAATAGAAAAGTAGGATCCTTTTTACCTATTTTTCTAGGTACTAGGTTCCTATACTAAAATAATATCTATTTTCCTCCTAAATCCTATTTCTAGTAGGGTTTGCTATGCTTCTTATCTTTTCCCTATATTATATTATATAAAGGAGATTTCTCCTCTAGCTTTAGAAGCTAGGGAGATTTCTTTTTCTTCCTATTTTAAACCTTCTAAGTATATACTTATTAGTATATTAACTTAGATACTTTAAAAGACTGGCAATCTTTACTAGTAGTAAAGTGTTTTTCTTTACAATTAATATAAAGAGGGGTAGTATGCTCGCAAGGCTTGCCTATTATATTACAACTTAAGTAAAAGTGGTCTTTAGATAGGTATACTACTACACAAAACCAATAGGCCCTAGTAGAGCATCTATCTCCTATATATGGCTAAAATTTTGGCAGCTTGTATACTGTATAGTAGGAAAGACTTCTAGGTATTTAACTACCTTAGTAGCTACCCCTGCAATTAGGATTTCCTTCTACTTAAGGATTTCCTATCTTTTCTCCTTATTTTCTATAGTGAACACTATAGAGCCAAACCTAGTTTATAGATTATATCTCTTTACCCTTAAGGAGATCTATCTAGGTAGCCCCTATAACCTAATAGGGTTAAAGGTCTTTATTTCTTCTTTAAGAAGGTCTCTTATACGGCAGTTATATGCTCATCTTATGTATATATACAGCCGACCCCTCTAAAGCCTTATCTAAAAGCTCTATATAAGATTAAGATACCGCGAATATTAAAGGAAGCCCTATAGTTACTAGAGGCTCCTTATAGGCGATAAATACTAACTATTAAGATAACTAACATAAGAGGGCTAAGACGTATCAATTTATTAAAAGGCTAAAGGAGCGTTATACGGATATTAAGCTCCGTAAACGCAAGGATATTAAATAGGGTAGGATTAAACTGCACTATATACTAAGCGTAGATTAGCTAGTAGACGGCTTAACGAAAGCTTACTAAAGGACGTCTATAAGGCGATTAAAGAAGGTGCTATTAAAGTTACCTAGGCCATCTAGGCCACCTAGGCCTAATTAGAAAATCATACTACAACCGGCGGAACCTCGGAATTAATGCCAATTAACTTAGTTCCAAATTTCAAAAGCCTACTAATACTATTTTTTTAGTATGGGAGAGGGGCGATTGAGCGTCGTCGATATTCTAAATTTCCCTTTTCTTAATTGTATTTCTTACTACTTATACTACCCTTACCTTTTAACTATAACCTTATAGAATATAATATAGTTATTCTAAAGAAGTTTCTTATTCGCTAAAGCTTATAGAGCCTAAAGGGGGGGTACTTAGGCAATATCTTTAAGCTTAGCGGCGTATTATGTAATAGCGCGCGGGCTATTATATAAATACCTTTTCGAGGCCTTTAAGCCCCTAAGATTCTTCCTTATAGAGCATTATATGTATTATTCCTATTAGCCTACTTAGCGTCTAATAGCATATAATACCTATATAGAGTAAATAAGGTAATACGGAGCCTGTGTCACGGAGTAAGTATAAGCGACAATAATATATAGTAAAGTAGATATTATTAAGCTATGCACATAAACTATATAATAAGATTAAGACGTTATATAAGGAAAGAAGGTAGGAAAACGGGAAGAAAAGGTATATATTGTTAACTTAGTTGCTTAGTTGATACGTATATAGAGCAGAATAGGGTTTAGGTTATAGTCCTAGCAAAACTTAGCAGAATTTAGTAAAACTTGGCAGAATATAGCAGAATGCGGTATATTGCCGTTAGATTGCTATTAGATTGCTATTAGATTACCATTTTACGGTTAGTCTCTAATTACTAAGTTAGTGGAAATAGGTGGACGTATGCAAGGTGTTATAGGGGTATCCTATAATAGTACCCCCCCTTTAAACTCGAGCTTTTGCGAAATAGGGCTGTGGTAGTTCTAGGTAGAGTTTATAAAAGTCTTCTGCGGCTTATATAAGTCCTATAGAGTTAACGGGTTCCTATAAGGACTTAGTAAAGCCTCTCTATTTCGTAAGATATATATATTAATATTTCCGTTTATCGTACTTAATATTAATAATTCTTTTAATAAAGTACTTATTCTCACTATCTACTTTAACTAGTAGGGGAGGGTTCTATATCTGTTTAGGCAGGGCGTCTAATATAGGGGTAGTAGAGCGGAGGACTAATATATAAAATATGGGGTGGATTTTAAGTATATTAGGGAGCTTTAATTAGTAGGAGTAGGAGGAGACAACCTTTTTAACTTTATAAGGGCCAGCGTTCTTTTAATTAAGTTTCTTAGCAGGTTGTTTTAGATTTAGATTTCTTATATTTAGCCAAATAAAGTTACTAATTTAGTAGGCTAGTGCTAGGGTTCGTTTCTTATTCGCTACGGCTTTATAAATAGATTAAGCCTATATTATTTTATTAGTAAGGAACTATTATAGTTCCTCTATCTTTTCTATAAATTTATTTACTTCTGTAATTTATAAGGCGTAATAAGTAGGGTAAAGGACGTTACTAAAGGGTTTAAACCCTATTTATAGATGCTAGCTATAGTTAGCCAGGAATAGGGAGACCTTCGTAGTTTTCGAGATAGAATTATTTATAGTAAACTTGGTAAATATAAGCCAGTAAATCTAGTCATCTTATAAGTATAACGTATATATCCGGATATACTATTCTATTATAGCGTTTATATATTCTATTTAACTATCCGTTTCTAGGTAATATATAATAGATAATAGTGCTTTAATATAGAGTTGGGTAGTTAGTTTTTTCTAAAATATAAAGATAAACTGGCTGCCTTTATTAGAGATAATTATTTTAGGGAGTCTATAGAGTTTCTATATATAATCTAGGAATAGTTAGGCAATAGCAGGCGTTAACATATTAGGGTAGGCGATTAAGTACTTTATCTTAGATAGTTAGTCTATAACTACTATAATATTTATACAGCCTTTACTTACAGGGAGGTTAACAATAAAGTTAATTAAGATATCCTTTTATCTTCGGTCCGGAACAGGTAGTGGCTTTAGTAGGCCGTTATACGTCTTGCGTAAAGCTTTAGCTCGTCGGCAGATATAGCAGCTAGAGACGTATCTTTATATTATATTATATATATTTAGCCAGTAATGCTCCTATTAGAGTAGCTCTAGAGTTTTTCCTTAACCTAGGTGGCTAGCTACTAGTAGGTTATATATATATTTAAGGAGCTTAAGCTTAAGTTTATTGTAGTTAGGTATAACTAGGCGGTTTTAGTAGTATAAGCGGTTCCTATAGGCTTCGTATTTACTTAGAGAAATCCTTTTAAAGCGTCTAATGCCATTTTATATTAGCTTAAGCGTCTCTTAAATAAACTCGTTATTTAAGTATTTATTAGTTATAATCTATTTAATTAATTAATTAGTTATTTTAAGGACGTGTACCGTAATATATTTAATAGAAGGGTTAAATAGTTTAGGGTAAAGTAGGGTCTAATTTCGGTAAAAGCGCGCTTCTTTTAGTGCTAGCGCATCTTACGAGCGTTAGGTTAGGGTATTAGGCTTCTAGCCTTAAACGCCTAGGCGGTACGTAATTAAGAATTAAAAATAGAATAGGTATTCTAACTAGTAGGCCTAACGGTGGCTTAGCTGTTTTGTAGTTATAAAGTACTATAGGTTCTTATAGTTGCTAAAGACCTTAATTAGGAATCTAGCGCCTTCTAGTTTGGGTCGCCATTGTTTAAAACATCTAATAATAGCTAATAATTCCTTATCGTAAATTTCGTAGTTGTATTTAGCTAGGCTTAGTCGTTTTAAGAAGTATGCTATAGGGTATAATACTCTATCCTTATTATATTAAGATAGGATACCTCTAGTAACGTAGTCGGATAAGTCAGCTTTTATAACACTTATTTAGTTTAGGTTAAAGTATTAGAGCACTAGCGCAGTAGTAAATATAACCTTTAAATAGGCAAAGGCTTTCTTATATTCCTTATTAAAGATAAAGGCTTTATCCTTTTAGGTTAAAGCTATAAGGGGTAAAACCAGGGCGGAGAAGTTATTAATAAACCGTTAGTAGAAATTGGCAAATCCTATAAAGGCTTTTATATCCTTAACATTCTTAGGTTCTTGCCAGTTTATAATTACTTTAACTTTCTTTAGGTCCATTTATATGCCGTTTATAAAAATAAGGAGTTTAAGGTATAGGACTTCTATTTTATAAAACTCGTATTTATTTATATCTAATTATAAACTAGCTCCGTGTAGGGCTTATAGAATAAAGTTAACGTGTTTCCAATATTTGGTTAGGTTATTACTATATATTAGGATATCGTCGATATAAGCAGTACAGAAGATATCTAGGTAGGGACGTAGGGTATTATTTATATAATATTAAAACGAGCTCGGGGCATTTACGAGGCTAAATAGCGTTACTAAGTATTTAAATAATCTATATTAAGTACGAAATATTCTATAAGTACCTTTATAGCAGGGTTAGTGTGCTTTTTTAGTGCTAAAGCCTTCTTAATATCGGCTATTATAACGGCGAAGATTGTATATTTAGGGTTTTTAGCAAGTTATACTAGCGGAGTAGCTCTAATTATATAGATATTTAGGGTGCTAAGCTTACTCGGATTGTCTATAGTTTCTTATTTAAGTTTAGGTTCGGTATTAGGTACGGAGTTAGCGTTAGATTTAGGTTTAGGTTCTTTAAGAATCCTTTTTATAGTAGAATACCAGTCCTTCTGGTATTTTTATATATTAAGCTTAAGCTTCTACTTAGCTCGGGGCGGTGCAGTAGTTAGAATCGGTTTATAGGGTTTAGTGGAATTTTTAGATCTTTAATAGATATTAGTAAAAGTCTTATATCGGTAGAATTCGGTAGAATTCTTAGCTTAGTAGAATTGAGTAAATTCCTTAGGTTAGTGAAATCTAGTAGAATCCTTAGGCGTAGGGTAGATATTAGTAGAAATTTTAGGCTAATAGATTTTAGTGGATTTCCTAGATTTTAGTTTAGAGTTAAGGTAGTAAGTTATAAGGCACTTCTACTTACAGCGGGAGGCGGGAAATAGAAGCTTAAGGTTGTTCTAATTAATAGTTACCTTATATAGCTTTATCTAGGGTTGTCTAAGGATTACTAAGTAACCTAGGGTAGTAACGAAAAGTCTAATTAATTCTTTATAGTTTAGGTATTGGAGTCTTAGGGATACTACGTAGGCAATATATCCTAAGACGGTGCGTTTACTATTAAATCTAAATATATTAATATGCCGGTTAAGGGGGGTTAAGGTAAAACCATTATCTTATACAAAGATCTTATTAATATATCCTATGCTACTAGCTCCTGTATTAATTAGGACTTAAGCATTAACCTATTAATTATTCTACTAAAGGCGATTGTTAATAGTTATGCTATAATCCCAAGAGTTAGAGTTCGTAATATTTAAAGTATTTAACAAAATCCTAAGGAGGAGCCGTCCTGGAGAGCGACTTAGCTCTAAGACCTTCCTTTTAGAGGCAATTAGGGCGGAGTTCTTATAGCATATCGGTTATAGCTTTATCCTTATAAGTAGTGTTTATTAAACGAGTTAGAACTAGATAATAATTGGGGTTAGTAAATAGAGCTTAGTTAAGGCAATTGGTTGCTTATACTAGTCGTTAATTTATATATTTAGGACATTAGGACACTACCTATACCAGTTATTTGTATATACATTTAGGGTAGCGGGATAGAGTAGTAACTTAAGATATAAGCATCGCTTCCGCACTTAAAATAAAGGCTATATTGTTTATATTGTTTATATTTAGCAGACCCTTTTAGGGTATAAAAGAGGGTTCTGGCGTTAATATTTATAGCATCTAAGTCCTTACGGGTCCTAGGCGGCTAAGGGGCAGAGTGTTACGGCACTGACCTAATGCATACTGTTTTATACTGTCTCGTACTATTTCCTACTGTTAGCTAGCCCACCACTAGTGACTTGGCGGCCAGCCCTACTATTTATATATAATACCCCCTTTCCACCTTCTTCCCCTCTTTATACTATAACGTAGTTATTTAATCTACTTTATTGCAGCACTATAATAGTTTATAGTATCTTTAATTTACGCCCCGTCGCGATTACTAATTTCTTATACCCTAGCCAATTAACCTCTGCCCTAGAGCAATCGCGACCTATACGCGCCTCTGCTAAAACCGATATATCCCCAGCATAGTTTTAGAACGATCCTTAGTTTTTACCTAGCGCCTAGATGGGCGACACTAATGACGCCGAAATAGCCGAAACCTAAAACCCCCGTAATGTTTTCGTAGACCTCTTTACAGAGATATACCCTAATATCGCGTAGACAATCTGCCGCTTCCTACTATACTCTAAGATCTTTAAGCCCAGCAAAGCTTACCTTACCCTTATTAACTATACCAACGAGTTCCTTAATAATATTAAAGTAGGACTATAGTGTATATATAATATAAACACCGCCAATAAAAAAGCTAATAAAAACCTTAGTGCCCTTATTGCTTTCTAGATAAGAACTATTAACTCCTAAATAGAGACTATTGCTGTTCTAAAACAATTAACCCCTATAATAACGGTAGTAACCTAGTAGAAAAAACGGAGATCTAAAGACCCGCTAATATTTAGCGGAAAAGGCACCCCGCTAAAATAATAAGCTAATTTTAAGACTTAGCATATTAAGATTAAGGGAGTCTTTAACCGGGACTAGGATTACTTTAACACAGTTTAGTTCTAGATCCTTTATATCTCGGATATACTAAAGGATAAGGCCTATAAGTTTATTAAGTAGGGCCTAGAGCTTATATATAAGAACCTAAATAACATATCTGCGTAAAAATGGCCTACTAAGGAAGATATGCTTAAAGACCTTACTGCCTACTATAAGGTCCTTAATATAACCTAGGTCGCAAAGAACAAGCTTAACTATTTCCCCTAGGGCGAGCGTAATTACTAGTCCTAGAAGGGAGAGCTTAATAAGCTAATAGTTCGCGCTAAGAAGATAAATAAATAAAAGGTAGACCTACTCTAAAAGTTTATCTCTCTAAAGATAGAAGAGCTGGTACTTGGACTTGCCTATAAAATTAATAACAGCAACTATATAGGTTAGAGTAAGCAGATAGATGTGTTTACTAAGAACCTCGCGAACTATGCACACTAAGCCAACCTTAAGAAGAACGCTAACCACCGCCTACCTGCCTAAGCCTTTACCCCTATATTAACTCTAACCCTAATAGTAACTAGAGAACCCATAGACCTTAATAGAATCTTAGATACGGAGCGTAAGTGCCGCGTTAATAATAGACTATACTTTACCTATGGCCTGCCTAGCCACTAGAAGGACGCCTATAACCCTACTAAGACAGTAAACCTAGTCCTAATACTACCCTATTAAACGACGCAAACTAATAACCGTAGACGCGGCGACTATAGAGTCTATTATAAACGCGGTAACTATAAGGCCTATTATAGCCGCGGCGGACAACCCCCCCCTTTAACTCTACGGCTTAGTTACTCTAAACTATACTCTATATAGGAGCCCAACCCGTTAATAACGCCTAGTATTAGCGACTCCGCGCTAGCGAATATAAATACGGCCATATTGTTAGCAAGGTATTATCTTTTTATACCCTAACTAAGACTAAGACTAATACCGCCAGTTAGATGGACACTAGACCGCCCCGCTAAGACAGCCCTATACTCTAGTTATTAAAAGGTAAACCTTTAAACTAAGTTACGTTTAAGGGTCTAAACTATATAAAGATGAAGACAAGAAGATTAGGTCCCTATTATTAGATTAATTAATCCTTTCTATTAGTAAGCTGCTACTTAATCTTAGATTAGTAAATAGTAATAAGAAATTAATTCTTATTTAAACCCAACTCTCCTTATTACGTAACCTATACCCCTAAGTTTATATTAATATAGTAAGCCTAGTAGACTCCGGTAGTACTATAATAGCATTTACCAACGCAGAGTCTATTATAAGAAAGTATAACGTTATAACTAAGAAGCTGCTGGTACCTAGGCCACTGCGCCTTATAAATAGTATCCTAACTTCGCTTATTACGGACTACTTTACTACCTAAATATTAATCGGCCTCTATACTAAAGCTATGCTCTTTTTTATTACTAAACTCTCGCCCACTACCCCAATTATCTTAGATATGCCTTAGCTTTAAAAGCATAAGCCCTATCCTAGCTTTAGGAAACTTAAGATCCGCTTTAACTTAGTGTAACGGCGCTATCGCACGTTACCTGCCAAATTCTGCCATATTTTGCCGACCTGCGATTAGCCCGCCCAAAGCTAGCGCCTTGGCGGCTTACCCTATATATTTGTTTACATCGGTCCTAGCGACCCCTTTTCCTTCTCTTTAGCTTAGTATCTTTGTAATACAGCATTCTATAAGCTTTAGTTTAGAGGCATTTGTACGAGCCGTAATATTATACTAAGCTCACCTTACCCTGCCTGGGAAGGCCTTAATAATATCCCACCCCAAAGATCTTCGTCTGCAACAACGCATTGACGCGCTATACTTAGACACTAAAACAACTCTACATTGCCTGGGAAGGCCTAGATAATATCCTACCTTATAAGCTAGACAGGACTGGACCTATACCCCCAGAATTAAAACTAAAGCGTATAATATTGACGAACCTTAGAAAGCCAACGATGGCACCTAAAGTAAGCTTATTTAAGAGAGCTGCCTCTACTTAAGAGGAACCTAAGATCTAACTGGGATTAGAAATTAAAGACAATAATGACGTCGTAGACGTACGCGAGCAGATTCGCGCCCTTATAGCTAGCTAGGAAGCCGATTGTCTTAAAGTGAGAAATATACAAGAGACCCTATAAAAGATCCTAGAAAGCCTTACAGCCCTACGGAATAGCCTAGCTTCCCCTTTTTAAAGCCCTAGCTAACCTATTTACTTTACTAAATACAATATACTAGGGAGTACGGATACTATAACGAAGTAATTAAAGTCCGTTAAGCTCCTTAACCCCCTACTACTATTTAACGGGATAAACCCTACCTTTAAGAATTAGAGAATTTAAGTATAAGGAAAGCTCCGTGTTAACTATAACTATTTCCTTTCTAAAGAAGCTAAAATGCTCTACCTCTTTGGTCGAACTACTAGGGACGCCCAACGGCACCTTTAAGCCAAGTTTAAGGACGACTCCCCTATCTAATTTATATCTATTAATAAGATAATACGGCACCTAGCGGCTATTTATGTTAACCCAAATAAAGTACGGGATGCCTATTATAACTATAATCGCCTAATAATAAAACCAAACTAACCCTTTACTAAATTCTAGACTTAATTCCTATACCTTATAGGAGAAGGCTAGGTTCCCCTTAAGAACTACCGATTAGACCTATATAATAAGCTAATAATCCACCTATAAGAAAAGATCGCTATAACCTTAGATAACCTACTAACCTACAAAAGACTCGCAGCTTATTACCTATTATTAGACTTAAAACTAAAGCGGATTAACGCCTACCCTAATTGGCAGAAGCGACTTTATAACTATTAGAACTCGCTAGCTATACCTATAGAAGCTAAAGTAGAAAGATAAGTTACAACTACTCTTATGCTAAAGGCGGTTATAACTACGCACTAGCAAGCCTCGCCTAACTAGTTACATACTACGCCATTAACTAGTATTCGCTGTAATACTCTAATCGACCCTGCCTTGGCTACGTGCTATAACTGCGATAAGTAGGGTTACTTTATCTTATCCTGCCCGGAGCTAAAGGATATAAGCAATATTAAGGAGATAGAGGAAGAAGAAACGTCTGATAAGTTGGGAAAAAAAGAACCCTAGGGAAAGACTCCCCCCTAGGGTACCCTATCGATCTTAAAGAGATTAATCTTAGTTAGTTAATAGGTAGAAAGCATTTTACGGTTTTATATATAGTATCTTAAAATAGATATAGAGTTAATATAACCGCCCTTATTAATACTAGAGCAAATAGCTTCGCCTTTATAAATACTACCTATGTAAATAATATTACCAAGTTTCTAAATATAGAAGCTATCCAACTAGAGAAGCCTATCTAGGTAAAAGGCTATAACGGCTAAGCCGGTTAGCCCGTTACCTATATCTTAAAGTTATATATCGCTCTTAACGGACGACTCTAATACGGTATTCCCTTTTGCATCCTAGACCTAGGGTCCTATAATATAATCCTTAAACGAAAATAGATGTCCTATTTTAATATTTAGTTAAACATATAATAGAGACAGTTTATCTAGCTAGAGGATAGACCAAGGTTACCCTCCTTTATTAGGGAGATCTAAACTAACCGTAAGATACTAGCCGTAAGGGCTAACCCTACCTACTAGCAGGACGTCTAGGCCCGTGACCTAGCCTTTACCTAAGAAGACGCCCGCTACGAAGCTAGAAAGAACTCTATACTAATAAAAATACTCTCCTAAAGCGCTACGTTTAAAGAGGACTTTATGTACAGAAGTGGGACAAATAGTAATATAGACGACGTCTAAATCGCACGGATCTAACCGGTATAGAAAAGAACATATTAATAGGATATAAGGGATAACCTTTAAAAGATGCAATAGGAGCTAAAAGGGGTAACGATAACGCTAGTACCCTAGAAGTCCCTAAAGCTATATACGCCCCTATTGTTAGGCAACCCCCCCATTATAGATATTACCGTAATTAGCGCTATAGCGTTCTATTTTAATATATACCGGAAGGACAATAAGGTCTTTATAACGAGCCTATATAAGATTAACCGAATTATTAATAATAGGGAGGAAAAGCCAGCTAAAGAAACTAATGAGGAACTAGTTAAACGCCTCCTTTTTACCATTTATATAGACTATAAGAATGCATTCTTAAAGGCGGCCTTAAATAAGTTACCCCCCCACCGGACGTACAATTATAAGATTTAATTAAAAGCTAATAACTCGCTAGGCTATAGCCCCCTCTACTATTAATTAACGGATAAGCTAAAAGTAATAAAGTAGTACTTAATTAACAACCTGGATAAAGGGTTTATTAAGCCAAGTTAAGCCCCTTTTACTTCCCCTATTCTGTTTATAAAAAAGCCTAATAAAGGCCTTTATTTTTATATTAACTATTAAAAGCTAAACGCTATTACTTAAAAGGACTAGTATCCTATTCCTTTAATTAACAAGACCCTTATATATCTAAGCTAGGTAAAGATCTTTACTAAACTTAATATCCGCTAAGCTTTCTACTAAATTAGGATAGACCCTGTATCTAAAGATTTAATAATATTCTATACCCGTTATAGTTCCTATAAATATAAAGTTCTCCCTTTTAGACTAATAAACGGACCGGCTACGTACTAAAGGTATATAAATAATATTCTTTTTAATTACCTTAACAAATTCTATATAGCATACTTAAACGACATTCTTATATACTTAGACGATAAACTCAAGTATTAAGTCTATGTTAAGAAGGTCCTAGAGAGACTATAGAACACGGGCTTATAAGTTAATATTAAGAAATGCGAGTTTGGGGTAAAACGTATAAAATACCTCGGGTTTATTATAACTATGGAAGGAATTAAGGTTAACCCTAAGAAGGTAGAGGTAATCCGTAACTAGAAGCCCCCTTATATAGTAAAAGGAATCTAATCCTTCCTTAGCTTTTGTAACTTCTACCACTAGTTTATCCGTAACTACGGAATTATAGTAAAACCTCTTATACGACTAACTAGGAAGGATACGCCTTTTATCTTTAATAATAGCTATATAGAAGCCTTTAAAGAGATAAAAAATTGACTTATTTTTTTCTTAATCCTTTATTACTATAACCTGGATTTTAAATTAATGCTAAAAACGGATACCTCTAATAGGGTTATAGCGGAAATCCTATTATAGTTACATCTAGACGGCGAATAGTACCCTATTACTTTCTTCTTAAAAATAATAGACCTAGCTAAGTGTAACTATAAAGTACATAATAAAGAAATATTAGCTATTATTTAATTACTCTCCTAATAGCGCGTAGAGCTTAAAGGTATAAACTCCCGGATTAAGATATATATAGATTATAAAGCCCTAAAGTACTTTATAACTATAAAGCAGCTTACTAAATAATAAGCCTAGTAGGCTAAAATACTCTCCTAATTCTTCTTTATAATTATATATCATTTTAGTAAGTAAAACTCTAAGGCTAATACTCTAACCTAAAGAGAATAAGATATAGGACCCTAGGATAAGCTAAAGACCTAATATTAGACGCGCGCCCTTTTTTATCTAAAATAGCTTAACCTATAGATTCTTAAGGAGCTAAACCCCTAGTAAAACGACCTAGCACTAATAGAGGAGTCCTTAAATAAGCTAATAGGGCTAATTAACCGCCTCCTAACTATAAACCGCACGGCTAACGCCCTAAGGGCCCTCCGCGAATAAGCAGTAAAAGGAAACCCCAATTTTAAGATAGAGGAAGAATTGCTCCTATATTAGAAGCGACTTATAGTCCCTAACATTAATAATCTATAGACTAAACTAGTCTATAAACCTTATTGCTAAGTCTTTATAACATACCCTAGTAAGAATAAGACCTATAAAATTATTAACTACCGCTACTATTAGCCGAGAATAGTTGCGGATATTAATTAATATATATAGAACTGCGAAGACTACTAGAGAGCTATAATCCCACGGGATAAGACCCTAGGGCTACTTAAGCCACTCCTAATACTAGAGCGCCCTTAGTAGTATATTTTTATAGACTTTTATAAACTACCTAGGGACTGTAACGGATACGATATAGTTATAGTTATAGTTAACCATTTTAGTAAACGCCCGTTCTTAATTCCCTGTTATAAGAATATTAATACTAAAGAGGCAGCCTAGCTATTTATTTATTACGTCTACCAAATCTATAGGCTACTAGATACTATTATGTCTAATTATAAGCTATAGTTTATATCGGCCTTCTAGAATAAGTTTACCCGGATCTTAGGTATTAAGCTAAAGCTTTCTATAGACTATTACCCCCAAATAGACGGTTAAATAGAGATTATAAATTAGTACCTAGACTAGAGGCTTAAGCCCTTTATTAATTATTTCTAGAATAATTGGTTTAAACTATTACCCTTAATAGACTACGCGCAAGCAACCCTACCCTATAACTCTATAGGGTTTACCCTAATTTAGCTAGAAATAGGATACTTACCCCATATAAGCTTTAATTAGAAAAGGCTAGAAGAACCCTAGACTATATAAAAGAAGCTATCCTATACTAAGGCCTAATAGTACGCTAAACAATTAGAGGAAGCTTAGACGGTAGCCTATAAGAACCTAGAAAAAGCTTAGGGGTTAATAGAATAGTAGGCGAATAAACACTATCGAGAGCTTAATTTTACCCTAGGTAATATAGTCTAGGTTATAACAAGGAATTAGAAGACTAAACAACCTAGCCGTAAGCTAAACTACTAGATAGTAGGACCGTATAAGGTTTTTAAGAAGATAGGTAACTTATATAAGGTAAAGCTCCTAAATTTAATTAGGGTTTACCCTATTTTCTTACTAGATAAGTTACGGAAAGCTATAAATAACTTATTGCCTAGATAAAAGAATAAGCCTCCCTTACTAGTTTAAGTAAACGGTGATAACAAATAGGAAGTTAATAAAATACTAGCCTATAAGATAGTATAGGGAACGCTAAAATACCGTATTAAATAAAAGGGCTATAATTCTAATCTAACCTAGTACCCTATATAGAACTTTATAGGCTACCTCTAGAAGCTTAAAGAGTTTTATAATTAATACTCTAATATACCTAGACCCCTAAAGTACCTAAATAAATAGATGAAATGCTAGTATAATAGAGATAATAAGTTACTAAAAGAATATAGGAATAAAAACGCCCTAAAGCCCTAATATAGCTATCTGCCAAATTCTGCCATATTTTGCCGTTTTCTGCTAGTACCGTAAAATTTTAAATGTCTAGGAACTTCGACCGCTAGTTAAAGTTGTTTAATTAATTAGATCCGTGCTAAGACTTTTAGTAGCTACTCTTTTTAGCTTAGCGCCTCTACTTAGCCTACAATCGCCTTTTATACTTAGTCTAGACGTACTTATATCCCCTTTATCTCCTTATCTTATATTTTATAATCCTATATTTATAAGCTTAATACTACCCTATTTCTAACTAAGCCTAAGGGCAGGCTTTTTTTTAAAGAGGGGGGTAATATAACGGCGCTATCGCACGTTACCTGCTAAATTCTACTATATTCTGCTAACCTACAATTAGCCCGCCTAAAGCTAGCGCCTTAGCGGCTTACCTTATATTTGTTTACATCGGTCCTAGTAACCCCTTTCTTTCCTTCTCTTTAGCTTAGTATCTTTGTAATATAGCATTCTACAAGCTTTAGTTTAGAGGCATTTATACAAGCTGTAACAGTATTCTACTATAAAAAGGATTCTTAAAGAACCCGAACCTAAATCTAATACTGTCACAGTGCTGCAATAAAGTAGACTAAATAACTACGTTATGGTATAAAGAGGAGAAGAAGGTGGAAAGGGGGTATTGTATATAAATAGTAGGGCCGGCCGCTAAGGTACTAGTAGTAGGCTAGCCAACAGTAGGAAACAGTACGAGATAGTATGAAACAGTATACGTCAGGTTAGTGCCGTAACAGTACTCCTCTCCCCTAGATGGTTTGGTCCCTAAACTGAATAAATAACTCCAAAATAGGCTGTGTTTAGGGTCGCCTATTTTTTACCGCGAAAATATTAGTTCCGCTTACCGCCTTTAACCAAGCCAATGGCGATTTTCCGTGCCGGGCATAGAAAATCCTAATTAGTTAGTTTAGTAAGTAAGGTCGGCAGAACTCTATACCGCCACCCAAATTAATCCACGTAGCATTTCTTGGCAAGAATCTAGCTAATTAAACAACTTTAACCGCCAGTTGAAGTTCTATAACATCTTAACCACCACAAATTTTAATACGGTAGTCGGCTATAACCTCGGCATGACTTTTCCTTATCTCGTGCCTAGTCTAGGGGTCCTAGCTTCTTAGGGTGTTGCTTATAAAAGCGCTATACAGCCTACTTATAACCCTTTAGGTCTTCTTCCAGCTGCTAGGTTGTGTCCTTATAATATTTCCATTTAATCTCATAAGTTAGGCCTTAGGGGTCTTCGTCGTGTATATTAAGGATTTTCTCAAACTCCCATTTGTCTTCTATATTACCGTCGTTATCTCTCTCTACTACTCGTCCTTATATATTGCGGCGCTCTATAGTATTAATATTTGCTTAGCTAGGGATCTCTTTAGCAGCCTAGAGGCGGACCTTAGATATATAGAAGGATTTATTTACTTAGATGTGGTCTAGGAGGTCTACTATA
>Ga0307515_10010858_pt1 | contig 17375 bp, 16 predicted proteins | sample 17_EM_MG_FD_194513 | JGI IMG/M metagenome (GOLD analysis project Ga0307515, IMG submission 194513) | Populus trichocarpa ectomycorrhiza microbial communities from riparian zone in the Pacific Northwest, United States - 17_EM | ecosystem: Host-associated > Plants > Roots > Unclassified | place...
ACGCTCCTGACTCTGATCAGGCCACACCCGCAAGATATCATATATCAGATCATAACTTCAACTTGGACATCTCACTCTCATATGGTTCGGTGATCGGGAACGCTAGCCAACATAGTGACCGCGTCTTTGAGCTAATCAATACTATAGTATGATTGCATCATAGGTTTACGTGGCGGACAACCACTACTATGCCGATATAGATTAAATGACACGCACGTAGCGTTGCAGTTGCCATTCCGTCACAATTCAATGTGCGGGGATGCTTCGACCTCATATCAACAGCCATGCCATAATCTTTCAATCACGTCACTGCTTAGGCCGGGACTATTTCCCTTGGCCGGGGAGTGCCCAGTGCTCCGAAGTCACACAAGACAACGGTCTTAAGATCCCACTTAATAGCTTGCAACTAACGATTGCCGTGTCTGCAGGTCGAGGCATTCCTCAGTATGATCAGACATAATCACCCTAACGTCAGGCGTAAATCTGGTTGATAATTACACGCTCGGCAGGGCTATATCCCTTTCGATCTGGCAGTGTAATTGCATCATCAAATCAGCTGCCGCAGCAATGCTTTCAATGAATCTGCTAAGCCTAAGCTTAACCAATCGAGACGAGTACCACTCATACCCCGCTAAAGGTAATCGTGTCCGAAAGTTTTCAGGATACCTAGGGTGGTCGTTTTGCATGTCAGGTGGCCCGAAGGTTATTTCACTGACAAGTACCTATCATTGGTTATCTCAAGTTACGTATACTCTGTTAAGCTCAACACCTTAACACAATCGTCTATTTTTGGCAAAGTATTTATTATCCACTCACATCAGCAATGCCTCATGGTATTGGGTACTAAAGGATGTCTTGTCCTCAAGATTGATATCCATTCCCTTGTCCCGCTTCGTAAACAATTGCAACTTCCGGAACGGATTAAGAATGTAAGCTCTAATGAGAAGCATATGTGTCATTGGAGTAACTTCAGTGTAATATTTGGACAGCTTCTGGTGCGCAAACTTCATGGCAAAGTATAAGTCTTCCTTCCATTGAGACTTCATCTTAGCTACAGCTCGCATAATGCCATGCATATGATCGAACATGTCATTGTAAACAGTTATAACATGATGTGGAGTAACCGCATACCATTTCGATATCCACAGGGTAGAGTACCGGAATGGCCTTAAACCTTCCATGACGTACTTGACAATGGTCCATTCATCCTGTCTTGTGAAGTGTGGCCTGTGATCTGTGTATTTTGGATTCTTGAGCCACTTGTGGGTGAATTCTCGTAATCAGGAGGCTGGCTCAAGCAACTCTAGCGCCGAATTCCACCGTGTCTTCACATTCATAATCGGTATTAATGTAATTCATACGTTGCTTGTTGGACAGTCTTTGAACTTGTTTCAACAACCAGGTGTAAGCATCATCAGTGCACCGAGTATTCGCTGCTTCATGAAGATCAGTTTCAGGACATGCAAAATATGTTGAAATATGTACTGTCTCAATTATCTTTGCTAAACTTCAGCAATAACTAAATTTCCCTCATTAAATGTATTTGGTGTATTGTGCCCACAAACTCAAAAATATTAAATTGAGGTTTCCCCAAAATGTGGCAACAGATTAATTTTCCAGAGTGTTCTATGAATCGTCACAATGCTGTTTTCAAACGTCAAGACCAGTGTGCCCACTTTTGCGAATGTGACAACGGGTACTTGATGAACAGTTCACACTTCCTTTGGCAATATCACAAATCATCACTCAGCATACTCCTACGTCACCCAATTCAGTTTGTCCTTGTGATGATGATAGTACTCACTCCATACGTTTAATGATGTGTGTAGTTTTTGTTTTTAAGACCCTCATGGCTTAATTTGACCAAGGATAGTTACCATACAGTAGTGGTTCACGATATATAATTTGTTGATGCAAGATCCTCAATACCTTACTGTTCAACCATGGCGGGAAGGTTATGCATCATCTCGATTATGATTTCACTCGTTTCAGATCAGACTTCAGTAAACCATCAGTTCTACTACATTTACTACTATTATGATATATCGACGAAACCTAGAATAAAATAGCACACAATGGAAATCCTAAATCCAATCACTGATACCATTCCTAACCTCCAAGCGACATTGCACCCTCTACAATTGTACTTCCATCAACTAATACCCTATTCTCAATGCTGCTCATATTGGTGATGCTTGTTGTTAGGGGTTGTCCCTTAGCAGTGATAATGGTACTTGTTAGTTAATCAGATGATTACTTGTCACCCTTGGGTTTGACATGCATAATGCCTAATCATGATTCTACAAGTTGGCCAGTATTATGCTCTTTAGCGGGAGACAATAATAGTTGCGTGACCTACAAGCAAATCAGGATTTGGCGACTTGTCACAACTACCAAGCCTTACCGGATTGAGAAATCAATAGCAGTGCTAGTAGTTCTCATCATCAGTCATCTTCCAGAAACTAGCGGGACATGCATGGTTATCGTGCATGGCAGTTGATAGGTCAATATGCAATTAAGAGGCCTTCTTACGCCTATCCTGTAACGGGCTGGGATCAAGTATGGCACAATCCGGTCTAGAGAATAGTCTCGACCTAAGCATGATGTAACTGAGCGAATCATGAGGTTGCCATTTGCCTAAAGCAAGCAGTACTCGTTGGGTTGAGGAATATAGATCGCAGTGTAATCTCTTAATGGATACGACCTTATGCATCTATGTTCTATGTTGCCATAGTATTGGTTAGTTAGCGATTAGATCTATGATGCATGAATAAATTACCTCATGTTGAGGCAATTAATTTGCGATAAGCAGTATCAATTTGGATTGGTATATGTTCCAACTACCGGCCCACACGAAGGCAAAATGTCTAAGTTCAAGTCTGACTGAAGCTTTTGCTGATATGATATCATGCGATGGATGGCCTGATTCTTATCAGGAGCATAATGCTTTGAAACCACATTGCATGAACACAATAACCAATGGGATGCGTGGCATGTTATCACCAGGCTCAACAAGAGGCATGGCTGTGATAATGCTATCATGAGCGACGTAATCACAGCAACTAGGTATGGCAACACAAGACCTGGGACGTTGGCTATAAAGAGACAGCAGTGCTGCAGCAATGAGAAGGACAAGCTCAAGCAGCAATCCACAGTCAACACAGAAGCACCAAAGACGATCTTAAAATATGATTAAGAATTCTATCTATTTAACAATCTTCAATATTACTTCTCTTATCCATTGTTACGGGGGTAACAACACCTATCAAAAATACTTCGTTAAGTACTTAATATATATATGGTGCGTACGACCGTAGATTCCATTTCCTTGCTGTTATGTATTCAGCCAATATATCTTTAGGAATTGCCTGAAGGCTATTTCTCTGCTTCTTCGTCAAAGGAGGTTTCGCAGGAATCTTTCCGGATCTTGTTCGCCACAATATCTCCGTCTTCTTCCCCAATGCTTTACTCCGTTTCTGGGATATCTTCATGAACTGCTTAGTCTCCTTAATGAAATGAGACTGACGACAAGGTTCTGGACTGTCAAGGTCCGAATCACTAATGTCATTTATTTCACCATGTACTTGGTTGTTACGGGGGTTCTTAATCCCAATAATCAATACAACATTTATTGAACTATATACTGCCGCCTATCTAGGTATCTCTTTCTCTCTTTGTCCCATCCTAAGACTCAACTTCTCGTTCCTCTGTAACGAGAACTCCCAATCTAAACCTATACCACAGACCGTCTCCTCTGTAGATACACATCATGCTTCCCCGTCGTACAACCACTCCTCAGAAAACTCCTTGAACGGTAACGCTCTGGTGTTCAAGTATCTCAGCACCAGGTAATCGATATTCTCTAGTTTGCAACAACGGCACACCACTCGGTAGTGGGTTAAACGTTGCTCGTGCAAAGTGTAAAGAAGATTGCTGAAACTCTCGACAACTTGTTGCAGTGCGAACTCGGAGTGTGTGTATCTGTGTCCGGGCATACAAAGGTTGATCCCGAAAGTGGATTAGGGAAGAAATGATGAAGAGTTTTGTTTTGATAATAGATAGAATTCTTAATAATATTTTAAGATTGTCTTCGGTGTTCTCTGAAAGCTAATCCTGTGGATGATGCCCATAATTCCTTCGACCGACGCTGGCTCTTTATAGCCTTCCTCTCTTCCTTCGGTGTAATAGCGTTATCTCAGCCACGCCCCCACAGCGTCCGATAACAACCTGCCACGACACCCTCAAGTCATCGCTTCGTCTTGCTGTGGTTTGAAAGCGTTACGCTCCTGATAACAATCAGGTCATCCATCGCACGATAGTGGCTTATGCTGTCCTAACTCAGACATCTTTCGCAATTGTACAAGTCGGTAGTTGGAACTTCACCATCAAAGTTGATGAAGCGTATCGCCTCTTAATCCCTCACGCACATGAGTTATTAATTGCGTCATAGATTCAGTCGGTGACCAACCGATACTGTGTCAAGGTAGATTATTGACGCGTAAGCTCGTATCCGATACGAGGTTACATTGCGATCCAGACTTAATCAACTCAATGATTAGTGTTCGCTCTAGGCTCTAAGCCTACGTCATTAATCTCTCAGTTACGTCATGCTAAGGTCGAGACTATTATCAAGACTGGAACGTGCTTCCCGAATCCTAGCCTATTCCAGGTAGGTAGGAAGATTTCTCTTAATCGCATACTGACTATCAACTGATGGGCGTGATTAGTGTTAGCACCGGTTCCGGGCCGTCACTTCGGGTCCGGATCCGGGGCCAAACCGAACTGTTGCCAAATTGGCGGTCCGGGTCGTCAATAAACCCGAACTGCCCACTTGGGTACGGTTCCATGGTAAACTCCCAACCAGTCTGAATTGGGCGGGTTGTCAGCGGGTCGCACAGCGGGTCCATCTATAGATTCATATAAGGCTCTTGCATTGGCAGTGTGTTAATAGTATCTTATCAAAATCAAGTTTTCAGCAACCATTAATGAGCTTTTGCATGTTGAGCAGATTGCAATGTCAAATGATTTGGTATCTGTGTTTCACCTTCGATATGTAGTATTTTTGCCTAGCAAGGCAGTGAATATTACCGTTCTGCACACGAAAATCCGCGCAATGCCTCGATTACGAAATATGCAAGTCCTAAAACTGTTGACGCTCCGTTGACGCTCATTTTCAGGATGCTGCAGGGAGAATTTAGCTGTTGTTTTTGCCAGTAAAGGCTGCCAATATCGCATCAATGGATGGCTGCAACCAGTCGGAACATAACTTACTCAAGATGCGAAGCTAAAAATCGTTGACGCTCCGTTGACGCTCATGCTAAAAATGGGGCGGTGACCGTCTTGGTATCGCTTTTGCCAATAGAAGCTGCAAATACATCCGTTATGCATAACAACGACCAAGTCACTGGTGAATTACCGTACTTACAAGACCACAAATCGTTGACGCTCCGTTGACGCTCATGCTAAGAATGTGGCGGTGACCGTGTTGCCAACGCTTTTGCCAATAGACTCTGCAAATACGTCCGTTATGCATAACAACGACCAAGTCACTGGTCAATTACCGTACTTACAAGACCACCAATCGTTGAGGCTGCGTTGATGCTCATGCTAAGAATCGGGCGGTGACTGTGTTGCTATCTCTTTTGCCAATAGAAGCAGCCAATACGTCCGTTATGCATAACAACGACCAAGTCACTGGTCAATTACTGTACTTTCAAGACCACAAATCATTGACGCTCCGTTGATGCTCAAGCTAAGAATGGGGCGGTGACCGTGTTGCTATTGCTTTTGCCAATAGAAGCTGCCAATACGTCCGTTATGCATAACAACAACCAAGTCACTAGTGAATTGCGGTACTTTCAAGACCACAAATCATTGACGCTCCGTTGACGCCCATGCTAAGAATGTGGCGGTGACCGTGTTGCTATCTCTTCTGCCAATAGAAGCTGCCAATACGTCCGTTATGCATAACAACGACCAAGTCACTGGTGAATTACCGTACTTACAAGACCACAAATCGTTGACGCTCCGTTGACGCTCATGCTAAGAATGGGGCGGTGACCGTGTTGCTATCTCTTGTGCGAATAGATGCTGCCAATACTTCCGTTGTGCATAACACCGACCAAGTCACTGGTGAATTACCGTACTTACAAGACCACAAATCGTTGACGCTCCATTGATGCTCATGCTAAGAATGGGGTGGTGACAGTGTTGCTATCTCTTTTGCCAATGGAAGCTGCCAATACGTCTGTTATGCATAACAACGACCAAGTCACTGGTGAATTATCGTACTTGCAAGACCACAAATCATTGACGCTCCGTTGACACACATGCTGAGAATGGGGCGGTGACCGGGTTGCTATCTGTTTTCCCCATACAAGCTGCGAATATGTCCATTATGCATAACAACGACCAAGTCACTAGTGGATTACCGTACTTGGAAGACCTCAAATCATTGACGCTCCGTTGACGCTCATTTTATTGTCTTGTCCATTTAACATCTGCTGCCGTCCATATTTGTTTTCGTCCTGGTTTGACTGTACCGGTTGGCTTTCTGCTTGATTGAGACTCAACCTTGTGGCAAAGCCAAGCGGCAACATTTTCTTGCACTGTTGACTCTCACACGACTAAAAATGATGTATCATGCCAAAAGATTCATTGCCCCTGGTATACAGCTATGAATGAACAGATATTCACAAGCTACTTACCATTCGCCCATATTATATCTCTAACTGAAACTCTCGGTCAAGCTACATAAAGCTGTTGAACCATTGACGCATTCTGTCCTACTTTTTCTTCCCTCCTTTATTTCTCCGCATTTCAGCTGCATTGACCGTCACTGAAACCTTTTCAGCCTGTCTCTTTGACTTCCGTATCGGCCAGACCAATCTGGGCACATTTGGCGCGGCGCTCACATCCTGCTGCTCTGGGCATTTTGGATCCTTGATGCAATTCTTGTGCTCTATATCGGAGTCATTGTCCGCAGCGCAATCCTCTTCGCTGTCATTTGGATTATCCAAGTCGCAATACCAGTTTAGCCATTCTTCAGTGTCCGAAATTCTTTCAGGTGCGCGATCCTCGTCGCTTTCGCCTGGATGAAAGTTGGTTCTCCGAATAAGGCGGAGATTCAAGATATGAGTTCGTCCTGCAGTGAGGTCCTTTGCAGACAAAGCTGGTGGCAAAGGTGATCTTTCTGACAATTTAAATGCAGCAGCACCATCATGTTGGAAGAGTGACCAGGATGCTTTGACGATCTCTTCCATGACCGAAATGTATGCTACAGCGGTCATGTGCTTTTTTTGAGCGCGGGAGTCCTTCTGTGTAGCACGTAGATTTTGGCAGCCCTGCCACATCTCCAAAAAGTCGTGAACGTTGGCCATTCTGTGCAATTTCCTTCCCTCCGCCTCTTTCTTCATTTCCGAGTCGTTTTCTGTGTTCATGGTATCCAATACAAGGTCAATGCCTGCCAAAATCCCATTATTGGATCGAGCAAACTGCCTTACAACGACGTTTTCGCGAAGGGTCCCGGCTGTGGTTTTTAACTGCCTCCAGCCGATAACATCACGGCCAGGGGAAAAACTGGCCTCCACTCCGACACCATTTCGTATGATAGGGAATATGTCAAGCGCCCCATTGGAGAGATCGGCGTACATTGAGTGCGTTTCCTCCTGTTGTCGCCACCAGTCGGCGATGTCCGGTGTCCAAAATGTACTGCTAATCTCCATTGGGCCGGAGTGGTAATCATTGAGATTTGGATAGATTTGCCGCCAGTTCTTTGGAGCTTCAGAAGGCGAATTCAAATAGAGCCTGGCGGCGGTCAATAAGCGGGCTGCGCAATCACTTCATCCGGGTGTCGTCTCAGCCACATTGTTAGGCGTTAAGTATTCCTCATCATCGCTGGACAAATCATATGGATCAAAGGATGATTGATAAGACCCTGAAGCCGTTACAGATGGGACGAGATTGTTGCTCGGTACCGTTTCGAGTTTAGTGACCGGCATACATCGATGTTTGGCACAGTATTCATTCTCCACATACTTCAGAAAGACCTCTTGGTATTGTGTAGTGTAGGATGTCTCGTCCTCAGGATTAATATCCATTCCCTTGTCCCACTTTCAAAACTATCGCAACTTCCTGAAAGGATCAAGGATGTGTGCGGAAATCAGAAGCATGCCTGTTGTTGGAGTCACTTCGGTGTAGTATTTGGGGAGCTTCTGTCGAGCTCACTTCACAGCGAAGAACACGTCTTCCTTCCGTGGAGTCATCTTCTTGGACAAAGCTTGCATCACGCCATCCATGTGATCGAGCATGTCATTGTACACTGTAATCACATGATGCAATGTAACTGTATGCCTCTTCGACATCCAAAGGGTCCAATATCGAAATGGCCTCAATACTTCCATGACATACTTGACAATCGTCCATTCATCCTGAGTTGTGAATAGTGGCCGATATCCAGTGTATTTTGGGTTCTTAAACCACTCGCAGGTGAATTCCCGTAAGCGGTAGGCGCGCTCGAGCAACTCCAGAGTAGAGTTCCAACAAGTCTTCACATCCATAATCGGAAGTACTGCAAAGTAGACTTTGGCTTTGTGACAGTTAATAAACTCGTTTCGGAGACCAGGTGTTAGCGTAATTAATACTACAAGCTTTCTCTGCTTTATGATGGTCAGCTTCAGGACTTTCAAAATATCATGAAATACGTACTTTTTCAATTATCTTTGCCAACCCTTGTCTCATGGCCGACACCTCATTGATTCTAGCATTGCCCCCATTTCGAAGTCTTTGACTCTTTCCAATGTCTATGCTTTCATTCTCGCCAAATTGCTGAGCATGCTCATGGGCTTCCCAAGACTTGGTGCGGCCTTTTACACTGAGACTGCTCATGAATGCACCTAAAGCCAGCTGTATGACATGCGCCATGCACGGTATATGGTTCCTCACTGCAGGCCACTCGATTCCAGAGGCCTCAAGTGTTGATTGCAGTTCGTGTGTCATCGAGTAGTTTGAGGAAGCATTATCAGTCGTAATACCAAGCCAACGGCCGTCGGTAATCTCCAAACGATCAAACACGTCCTTCAAATGTACGGCTAGCCTTGCTCCAGTATGTTGGCCCTTGACATATCATCTTCAAATAGCATTTAAAACAGGAACAGAACAGGCAATCAACCTCATCGAAAGTGAGTTGAACTTCACACAATGCCCAATTTCGATCTATATAGTAAGCAATGACTGAAGTTAGGGCTAGTTTGTTTGTTGATGTCCATCCGTCCAAAGCTAAACTAGCTTTATTTTGTAGTGGCAATTGCTTCTTAATTGCATCCTCAGTCACTGCATATTCCCTGCAGTAAATGTTACTAAGGGTCGTAGCGGACGGAAGAACTAGGTCACCGCATAATGCTTTATATGTCCGTCGCAGCTCAAGATTTGATATAGCGTTCCATGGAATATGTGCCGAAACAAATCCTAACATGAGGTAGCGATTCCATGTGTCTTGGTGAAATTCGGAACTTTTAATGTCCTTATCTGCCAGTTTGGAACGTTTTGTCTTTCATTTCGGTCAATATGGATTCAACAGGATATCAAATATGGTTTTCATCTGCAAACTTACTATTGTGATTCCACGACTCCCTTGCCTCTTCAGGATGGCCAAAGCTGTTTTATCCACCGTTGAACTAGTCAATTCAGTGACCTCTGACTCTGTTAATTCGTTTAACTTTGCGATGTGAGCTTTTGCCAGTAAGTGTTTCCCCATTGAGCTGGTCCCATGTTCTGATGGATGGCAAAGAACTTGATGACAAACGATATATATGATGCCAGGGCTGCCGGTCTTCTCAATTCCGCAGTGCAAATAGAATCGCCACGAAGGCGCATGTCTAGAATATTTCCAAGCAATAGGCCGCTTCCAGCCTACATTCATTGAAGCCCACCAAGCATCAAAGATGATTTGCAAAGTAAGGTCGCTCAAATCATGAATAAAGACACGTTCATTTTTAGAAGAGATCATAACCTCTAGCAATGAGGTGTTCAAAGATTGTGTATCCGACATGGAAGTAGAAATTCGAAAGCTGGGTAATCCGACTCGAGAGACTGCCGAAAATGACGATACAGTAAAGAAGATTGCGGGTTCTTAAATATTGACTCTACAGCTACAAGGTAAATAATCAGATCAGTCAGACATTGCATGCATATTTCTGATGTTGAGTACAAGGACTGATGGCAACGACTGACTGCGCAAACCACCATTTACGAACGGCATACTGCAGTTTATTACTGTGTAGAGTTCAGAGCCTTGACGCGCCGTGGGCACACAATTGTAGGAGGCGGACGCGACATCTACACTTGCATTTTTGCCAATAAAGGCTGCCGATAGGTTCATTGTGGTGTATCTGCGTTCTATTCTGGTTATATTATCCAAGATGCCAGTGCAACAATTGTTGACGCTCCATTGACGCACATTTTGGGACATGGTTACGATCTTGTCGGAAGCATGTTTTCCTAGAGAGGCGGCCGGTAGTACGATTATAGATCATTGTCGATGCATAGCCTCATGATTTCCCAAGATGGAAGGCCTCAAATCGTTGACGCTCCGTTGACGCTCAATTTTAGGGCGTAGTGACGATGTCGTCAATAGCATTTTTGCCTAGAAAGACGGCCGATAGTTCAATTATGTGTAGATATCGCCGAACTGCCCTCGGATTGTCCGAGATGCAAGGGCAAAAGTCGTTGAAGCTCTGTTGACGCTCATTTTTAGGACATAGTAGCGATGTAGTCGCAACCGTTTTTGCCTAGAAAGGCAGCCGATAATGTGATAATGGCTTCATGCCGCCGCACAGCCCTAGGATTTTTCATGATCCAAGGCCAAAAGTCATTGACGCTCCATTGACGTTCATTTTTATGATATAGTAATGACGTTGTTGCAAGAGTTTTTGCCTAGAAACGCAGCCAATAGCGCGGTTATTGGGTAATGTCGCTGCACACCCCATGCATTTTCCAAAATGCAAGGCCAAAAGTTGTAGACGCTCTGTTGACGCTCATTTTTAGGACATAGTAGAAATGTTGCCGTCACCATTATTCAATAGAAAGGCGGCCGATAGTTTGATTATGACTTACTGTTACCGCACAGCCTACTGGATGTTTCATGATGCAATGCCAAAAATCGTTGACGCTCCATTGACGCTCACATCAATCACATCGAAACAGCCTTTGTACACTCTTAAATTCTATACAACGAATCAAATACACAGTTATGACATCCATTATTGCATTTCTATGTATTATCGTTTGCATCCAGGTGTTTTGACACCTCTCAATTTTCGATCAACTGCTATCTACGCTATCTGAATGAGAAATGACGTGGCCCTATCACATTCCTGCACTTTCGGCCGGCAATTGACGGCATGTAGATGATTTCACTAGTCTTTGGCAAATATAGCTCGATTTCCTCACCATTCCTTATCCAGCTCCTTCTCCTCGATTTCCATGACGTACCACAAGCAATTTGAAATATCTCAACCATGTGCACCAGGTCTGTGCGGAGAGTTATGCAGGTGGATACATGGATGAATATGGGATGACAGCTGTTGTTCAGATGGATTTGTCATGTGCACTGACCACTCTTCCTAAGACCCATATGACATCACTCACTTGAATTTTGTTACCACATTTCGTCACTAATATTGATTGTGCTTTGTCACTTAATAGTCACTTGCAGAATGAAACTGAACGTGATGGCCGTCATACAGCCCGATTTGGATTTTAGAACTTTCACATCGTGCGTTCCACCCTTGCACATGCACAGACAAATTATCATGCCTCACAATTTGGTCACTCAAATCATGCCAAAGCTGACACGTAGCAAAATTGGTAAACAACTTGCTTTTCACCGCGATCAGACATCGAAAGGAACAGTTTGCACCTCTATTCTTCCGCAGACGCTGGAGCCATCACCATCTCTTTGTCTGAATCCGATATCTATATGGAAACCAGCTGGAGGCTATATGCAGGGGTAAAAGCGTACAGGTTAAACTGGCTTCGCTTTCAGCAACATTGACGAATCGGGCTCTGCAGCTGGCTTGCCACTAGGTATGCTCAATTTGGACTGCGGCTTGACAGAACCTAGCCTAATATGACTGCGTCCTGGTCGAGAAGTCCCTTGCAGCTTTTGCTATGTTCCGGGGACAATGTCAAGACTCTCCATCAGCTCTCCAAATGTTGCTGGTGGAGGTGCCGGAGGGTCATCCTTTGTTTGCAGCGGGACGACGGCCAGAACCCTCAATTCATTGGTGCCGTACTTCCTATCTTGTTCCGGAAGTAGTCAGCTGCATTCTTCCATCCCGGTTGAGTCAATTCGTCGAGCTTCATCTGCTTCTGCCGAAACCTCTCCATGCGCTGCTGGACCGTTTTGGTGATTATGCCCATCACCTAGCTCGGTTCGTCATCTTCGCTCAAATTGCCTTGGTCAGTCTCTTCATCATCTTCCTCTTCCCCATCCTCCCCATTGTCGGAACTTGCAAGATCACTCAGACTGTTTCTGATAGCAACCAGCATCTCCTCAAAGGTCCTGTCGGGCTCTCTGGACGTCAATCCCGCTATTTCAGCATGCATCATATCGTCCTGCTCCTGTTGAACCGCGGCCTCTGCGTCTTCAACTCGCTTTCTTGCCGCAGTGGTCTCTCTCTCCATATAATCCTCAATCCATTTCTCTGTCTCTTCATTGCTTAAGAACTGCGTTTCTCGCTGCTTCTCTGCCGCAACCTTCTTTTTGGATCTCAAGCTGCGCAATGCCCCAACGGCTCGGATTCTCTCTGCCTCCAAGCCGCTCTTGCCTTCATTCGCTTGATGAAGTCGTTGGGTTCACCGCTTCTTCGATTTGCTGTATCTGCCCGCCAGAGGTGGCGAAAAACCCTTTTTCGGAGCATTGACCATTGTGGTTTTCGTGGACGCTGTTGTTTGGCGAGATGTTGGATGGTGCAAGTTATGGACAATATGGAGATAAGCTGCGTCGTTTATGTCAAGGTTAGTATGTTTACTCATCTCGAACAAAGCAAAATCGCTCTCTTGACTGTCAATGAATCATGAATAATGACGCTAACTGTACAACATGACATGATTGTTAGCGTCAGTTTCATGTAATATCCCGGGGATCATTTGAGACAAACATCAGCAGATGTCCTTTCGCTCGAACTGCATCCTATTTATATCCAGCAATTGGGCTATTTCGGCGGTCGTACACCGCAATTGATCCCTGTTATCAAACAGACAACATCAGACCAACTGATTGCAAATTGCGGGGCGGTGGGAACCCCTGCAACTTGCAGCCATACACAGTAGGATTCATCTTGATCATAATGATCATGTTGGCTGCTATATATTCCATTCTGCCAGGAAGCTAACTATTTAGTCCTCAGGGTTTCCCACTTCCTCTCGTTATCATCTTCCTCTCCTATTCCACACCAGCTCATTATGGATACACAACCACCTCTGCCAGGTGATAGCGGATCAAATACCGGCAGATTGGCGGGCGCTACATCAAATACGGAACTTCTTGGCACACAACAACAGCGCAGACACAAGTTAGTTCACCGCGATGCTGGCAATGTAGCCACCAAACATATGACCCAGGATGCACATTTAAAGATCGTCCGCAAGACTGGAAGCAGCAAAAACAAGAAGCAGCATGCGGTTGGATGTGAGTATATCCTTATCGTGGCAAACAGCGGTCAATTAACTGTATAACCTACAGCGGGTGTCCGTAGAGAGCTACGTAACGAATTCATCCCTGCCCGTTACGGGAAACCTCCATCGTTGACAAAGGCATCCGTCCGCACAGTCTGCGAAATCGAACATCATGATGTTGTGAGCTCTGGGATTGTCGCAGATGAATTTCCTTATAAGCATCCCAGTGAGTGGACGAAACAAGCTCTAATCACCTTAGAGGAGGCCACAGAAGCGTATATGGTAGAGATAACAGTCGAATTTCATTGTTAGAAGAATCAACTAATGTCTTGTAGGTTTTCAACATGTCTGCAACTATGGCAAGGCAAGGAGGTCGGGTACAGCTGGAACAGTCCGACATGCGCGTGGCATTGAATATGGCCAAAATGGCCAACGAAGGCTATTCGCGCGCCGCAATTGAGGAAACGAAATATCTCATTAAGAAATGACGCACCGGGGTCCGAGAAGAGAAGAAGCGGGGTGTTGAGTTTCCCGGGCATTAAAAGGTGAAGGCTGCGATACAGAGAAACCCAGTAATACTACGTCATAACCAAACTTCCGGCTGCCTTCCTTGCCAAAATGGCACCGCCAAGAATCCGCAGACATGCTGGAGACACAAAGGAGCGGGTGCACCTCCCCCCGCCCGACGCAGAGTGCGGACTCCACAGCCGACTCCACCTCTGCCCGGCATACCACCCACCCCAACCAGTAACACTTCCGGAGCTCAACCGTCTGAAATCGTCAATTTGGCGGCCGGATATACATATTCGCATACAGCTTTTCCCTGTGCGGAATTTTTCAAAGATGATGAGGATACCAAGCACGATACGGATTTTGATCCAGATATGCTGACTGATGATGGTTAGTACACTATCTGTTGTGTGGTAATGTGGGTAACATTCATTTTGAAGACAAAAGCAGCGGATTGAGCGATCCAATCTGGGTGGTCTTCACCCCATTCCTGGCAAAGAGATTCACAATCATTGCATAATTGATAGCTGTAGGCTTCACACATGCCATGACCATCGCCAGAACGCATGAAAGGGTTGTCAAGGCATTCAATTCTGCATCAATGTTAAGGCCTGTCACATCATCAACAATGGGCTGATATCTCCACAGATTTCCAGCTTTCCATGCAGCCAATTACTCATCGGCTTCGTTTGAATCCTTCATCTACTGGATATATACATTAGCAGGCGGATTTAATCATTCAAACGCTTTATCGGATATGGTCCTGGATGCCAGCTGCACAAGATCGCCTTCATCCTACACCGCCCACACTGTATAGATCCCCCAACGCTCAGGATGTTGGGGTAGTGCCGACGTAGGAGTTCATTGAGTCACCGCAACTCGGATTCCAAGTGTTGACGTGAAGGAATCTTTTGATGGCCACTTCCCCATTGCCTTCCAGGATGGTCACCGAAGAGGATTGTTGTCGGATCCTGAATCATCTTCTCGACGATCATTGTAATTAAAGGGTATCATGCGGGAATTGTCATCGAGATCCTCATCGTGGGTACATTGTCTGCTTCTCCTGGTGCTAGAACTAAGAGCAGGAGGAAGAGAAGTGCGGCGCTGTGTTGTCATGATTCAAAAAGGTGCCAAGTGATAAGTTAGAAAAAATTGTATGAATGACTAGTGTTAGCAACGGGTCCGGGGAACCCGCCAGCGGTCCGAGTATGGAGTGCAGAAACAGATCAGTTCGGTGCCAGACCCGTCGAAAATCCTGACCCGCTGACTTTTAGCGGGCCAAATTCAGACCGGTACCCGTCAACCCGCGGGTTTCGCCGGGTTTGGCTAGACCCATCAGTTGCAATCCCCGGTTCTGTGTTTCAGGTTTCACATTTATGGTCGCATTCAGGTATGCTACTGTTAATTGTCAAATATTGACAGTGGTATGTTACAGTGTATTTTCGACGTATTGGCCGCCCATATGAATCAAACGAACAGACTCACGAGCCCTACCACATGCTGAGAATGAGCGTCACCTGAGCGTCAACTTTCTTTAGTCATGCATCTTCGGTAATATGAGTAGCGCTTTATCTCCAGCATCCATAAACAAGGATATGGCAGCCTCTATAGGCAGATATGCATTGGATTTTCCCACCACATCCTCTGTGACAGTAACAACATATTTCATTTACACAGCTACCACTAAGTATTCTTGAGCCTTTTAACATATAAAAACAGTCAAAAGGGTGTATATTGACCATAACGGCCACATCGTGCAGTGATTAACCATGAAGGAAGGCCAATAATTGTTGACACTCCGTTGACTCTCATTTTCAAGATGGGGCAGGGAGTGTGTCAGTTTGGCATTTGCCTATCAAGGCAGCCAATAATCCATTTATGACTATATACAACCCATCGCCCTTCAGATTACACAAGATACATGACCAACAACGGTTGGTGCTCCATTGATGCTCATTTTCATGATGGGGCAGGGAAGGTATTGCAATCTGTTTTGTCAATAAAGGCGGCTAAAAATTCCGTTATGACTGACTGCAACCTATCGCCGGTGTAATTACCCAGGATGCATGACCAAAAATCATTGACGCTTAGTTGACGCTCATTTTCAAGATGGGGTAGGGAGGGTATTGCAACCTGTTGTGGCTATAATGGCAGCCAAAAATTCCTTTATGACTAACTGCAACCTATCAGCAGTGTAATTACTCAGGACACCTGACCAGAAATTGTTGACGCTCTGTTGATGCTGATTTTCAAGATGGGGCAGGGAGGGTATTGCATTCTGTTTTGCCTATCAAGGCGGCCAAAAATTCCTTTATGACTGACTGCAGCCTATCGGCAGTGTGATTACCCAGGACGCATGACCAAAAATCGTTGACACTTTCTTGACGCTCATTTTCAAGATGGGGCAGGGAGGGTAGTGCAATCTGTTCTGCCTACAACGGAGGCCAAAAATTGCTTTATGACTGACTACAACCTATCAGCAGTGTGATTACCCAGGGAGCAGGACCGAAAATCACTGACGCTTTGTTGACACTCGTTTTCCTGATGGGGCAGGGAGGGTATTGCAATCTGTTGGGCCTACAAAGGCGGCCAAAAATTCTTTTATGACTGATTGCAATGTATTGGCAGTGTGATTACCCCGGACGCATGACCAAAAATTGTTGACACTCCATTGATGCTCATTTTGAAGATGAGGTAGGGAGTGTGTCATTATAATTTTCGCCTATGAAGGCGGCCAATACCTCGATTATGTATAACCACGACCGAATCAATATTTAATTACCAGACTTATATGACCTAAAATTGTTGAAACTCCGTTGATGCTCATTTTGCCATGGGTGTATCCACAACATGCAATCATTTGATTTGGCGTAGTCTGTCATTCACATTGTTTTGGCAGCCTTTCTAGCATTTTCATTTACTTTCATCTTAATCACTACGTTGTTCTTTAATAATACATATAAATAAATAATAATCATCTCCAAAATCACGTGCCTTTTGATTAATGCTTGTTATCACTTGCAGGTTCGTTCAATAGGCTGCTCTGGTCTTCAAAATTAATGTTAGCTGCATTACTGTTACGGGGGTTCTTAGTCCCAATAATCAATACAACACTTTATTGAACTAAGTACAGCCGCCTATCCAAATATCTCTTTCTCTCCTCGTCTTATCCTAAGACTCAACTTCTC
>Ga0307515_10010859_pt1 | contig 17375 bp, 1 predicted proteins | sample 17_EM_MG_FD_194513 | JGI IMG/M metagenome (GOLD analysis project Ga0307515, IMG submission 194513) | Populus trichocarpa ectomycorrhiza microbial communities from riparian zone in the Pacific Northwest, United States - 17_EM | ecosystem: Host-associated > Plants > Roots > Unclassified | place...
TAGGGTTTTTCCTCCCCCAACATATCAGGGGTTTTCTTCCTGTAAATTTACAAGTTTCCCCTGTGTACGGAGTAGTCTGCGTGGGCCGCATAGGATCCGTATCAGACGTTAAGCAATGAATTATTATATATATCCCTATTAGTGTATAGAAAATCTATAACTAAGCTAATTAGAATCCTTATTTATTACATTAAAGGGAAAATCTAAGCTTAAATCTTAACACTAAGTGCCTATATAAGATCCTATTACGTACTTTTAGGCCATTAAACGTAGCTAATAAACCTCCCATTTAAATCCTTATATAAAAGCTATAATACTAAGGTATTAGGCAAATAAAATAGATAATATTATAAAGTAATCTAACTGCTTTACGTTTGCGCCAAAGCTTTTTAATAGCTATTATATCTATATTGTAATATATAGTAGAGAGCTACTTGCAAATATTTTTAGAGTTCTTCCCTATATTAAAGGCTTAAGCATAGAGGTTAGTAATATTACTAAAGTAACGTAGTCACTATGCCTTCTACTATCTTGCTATAATATTTAGATAGAGAGCTTAAAGAACTACATTAATATAAGTATCGTCTAACTCTACATTATTAGCTATAAAATATCCTATATTACTACTAATCTTATACTCCTTAAAGAGAGCAATAAGTACGCCTACCTAGTTCTCTCTACTATCTTTACTTATAACTTCTTATAAGCCTAAAATAACTTAGCGACGCCTTTCTCCTATATTAATATAATGGGCAATTACTCTAAGGATTTTATGCGTATTTAGCAACGTTTAAAGGTTAAAGGATATTAATATTACGCTTTAAGCTTCCTTTAGATCCTTCTTTACTTCCTCCTTCTGTTGCTTTAAGGCCGTAATAACCTATCCTTAAATTATATTTGCAGCCTTTAGAAGGAGCCTTTTAAGGCCTAGGTATAAGAAGAAGAGGAGCTATTAAAAATACTTATTTTTAAATTAGAAGAAAGCAATATAGTAATATACAATCTATTAAATTAAGAGCCGTTTAAGGCCTTTAAAATTGCGATATATCTTAAGAGACTACTATAAAGGGTACTCCTTAATTATTAGCTGATTTAAATTAGTAAGATGTCTCTATTAAAGCTCGCCGGTAGTTATATATATATTATAGTCCTCTATAAGGTGGTCTAAAGCTATATACCTCCCTTTTAATAGTGCTATTAGCTCTTAGTGTCGCTTTTGCTTCTTATAAAGCTAGCATTAAAAGTACGTCGTTTTTCCATCTAAGTCTCTTAAGAAGATGTCCTCGCCCTACCCCCAGATTGGTGATGTTCGCTACTTAGTATTCTTTAGCTTCTTCGCAAGCGATATAACGTAAGTGATGGGGTTATGAAAGTGTCCCTAGTTATGACCGATACGAACTACCGCCTTACTATATAGGCTAGCCTATTTCCTAAATAAATATACTGCCGCTTTGAACATCAACACATTGATATTTCCCTCGCCTCCCTACCCGCAACTCCCCATAATACACTTAAACTTAAAGCTATGCCTTACTGGCCGCGTGCTCTAGATATAGAAGATCGTTTATAAGCAACTTTAAAAGCCTGGCGAACAACAGGACTCTATAAAAGCGCCGAAGCTTATGCGAAAGCCTATAAGGTTAATCCAGTTACTTTCTACCAGCGGCTTTAAGGTAGATTATAATCTTACTAAATCGCCCACGGTAACTAATATTGTATTACCCTGGCTAGCGAGGCAGCAATCGCTTAACATTATATTTATCTTGCTAAAGCCAGGTTTCTATATCGATACTATATAATTTGGACGATTGCAATACTTATTCTTTAGCGCGAAAACTCTAACTTTCCTTACTATACCAAAACTGCGCTATTTAGTATAAAATGGATATATAGCTTCTTAAAACGGTAGGAAGAGCTTTATACTTACTATATATAATTAATTAGCCCAGAGCACGCTATTATTAGTAATAGTCCCGCTCTAGTTAAGAGGGTTTTCACTAACTACTCTAATACAAAGACTTAGTATAATATTAATGACCCTAATATATAGAATATAGATAAGACTAGTTACGCTATAGGCTTTATATATAGTGCTAAGGTAGTAGTATTAAGAGGTAATATTATTAATTTTAAGACAATTAACGGCTCTTAGGAGTGGGTTTTATAGATTAATTTAACTAGTATATAAGGGCGGACGATTCTACCGTTTATTATTTTTAAAGGACGCTAATATATAGAATCGCTATGGTAGGAAGTAGAGAAAGCTATAGGTAAGTATATAATTGCAATAAGCGAAAATAGATAGTTAAATTAAGAGCTTAGTATATAGTATAGAGCACTTTAAGCGTTATACCTAGCGGACTAAGATATAGGAGAGAGTAATAAAGGACGGAACTAATAGTAAATATAACGGCTATTAACTTTTAATTATGGATAGCCATAGTAGCTATGTTAATATTAAGTTTGCTAAATTCTACTAGTTAAAAAGGATTATACTAATTTACCTACTGCTATATTTAATATACCTCTTACAGCTACTAGATTTAGTTATATTTTTAGTTCTTAAGCTACTATATTTATTTAAGGTTAATAAATATACAGCTTACGGTATTGCTGGTATTAATAGAGACTATTTTCTATAAATATTTAGTGAGATTTGGCCGTAAATTTATACTAGGGAGTTAATTAGGAGCGCCTTTAAAGTAGTAGGCTTTCTCCCCCTTAACGTAAATTAAGCTCTTAATCGTTGCTCTATACGGCTATCTATACCTCTATTTGCCCTTAAGCATATAATGGTCTTATCCTCCCCTATATATCCTCTACCGCCTAATAGCGAGTATACTTAAGCCTAGTATACGCGCACGATCCTTTATCTAGAAACGTTACTAAAGGCAATAAAGGCAGTTATTTTAACATTAATATAACACCTATGATCCTTAGGGGCAGGTTTAGAGCTTATATAAGTAAAAAATAATAATTTTTAGTAATATGCTGAGAAGCGGAAGACTAAAAAAAAATATAAACGGAACGTACTCTCTACTAAATCAGTTCTTACTCTAAAAGTAATAAGGGAGCTTACTACTGCTAAGTAGGCCGTTAGTAAGGCTAAAGAGCATATTAAGCTTGCCAAAGAACAGCTTAAAAAAGATTGTTAAGTAGCTGTAACACTTACTAAGGAATAAGTTGAGGCTAGGAAGGAGGCTAGGAAGAAAGCTACGGATGTAAAAAAAGCTGGCTAAAGAATACTAGCGAGAGGCAGGAGAAGTAGGAAGGGTAGCTAAGAAGACGCAATAAAACTCTCTTACTGCCGCTAATATAGCTTATAGAAAGAATACTAAAGAAGCTTAATTAGCGGCTTAGATAGCAGCTAATTATTTAATACTAAAACAGTTAATTATAGAAGAGCTTTAGAAGCGGGCGGAGGAGTCCTCTACTACCGCCGCTACTGCTACTGCTTTTGTCTAGCAACTTTAAGAAGCCGCTAAGAAGGTAGTAGAAGAAGCTACTTTACTAGAGGACACTTAGTAAGAGCAAGATGATAATAATAGGAGTAATTTAAGCGACGAAGAGTCCTTGGATGAGGATGTTAAGTTAATTAGTGACCCTTGGTGACCGATTGACTGGGAAATCAAGCGGGAAGTTAAGCTCTAAAACACTAAAAATTGACTTGGTATAGACTTTGTTATATATATTTATGGCTTTAAAGCTCCTTAATAATAATGCGATGATTTTTAATGGGGTTTACTAGTTATTTGCCACCAAATCGGTATTCTCGGGTATTTTGGTGTTCAAAACCTTCATAACTAGGGACACCTTCATAACCCCATCACTTACGTTATACCGTATATACTACTTGCCGTATAGCCGAAACTCGTTGAATTCTTAAGACTTATTAGCTCCTGGGTTGATTAATTTTGGTGCGAGGATAACGTTGTCGGTGGGCGCAGCTGCGCGTATAGGAAAAATCGCTCTATCGCAATTAAGAGAGGCAAAATTAAACCACTAAGTGATTACGAATATAGGAAGGAAAGCAGGGAGGGAAGTAAAACGAGCAGACCTCCTAGATTGTATAGAGAATGCTCATATTTCAGAAAATTGATTCATTACGTGGCTCTACCGATTGGCTTAACACCACGCTTTGGTACCTTTTTGAGCCCTACTCTACAGCCTCCTTCTTCTAATTGGATATACTACTAGCGCTCTTGGAGCTCCGAAGCCTTAAGATCCACTCCGCACCACTAGTAAAATCAGCAGATCCACAGCCAATGCAGGTCAGCTCCAACTATCCACGCCGAAAAGGATCCAATCCAAATAGATCACTGCTGACACCCGGAGTTGGTGCACTGCATACATGTTTACTGAACCGTGATTGAGAGATACCAAGCTGGCGGAAGTGGTGAAAGAGAGGCCAATATATAATCCTGTTGGTAGACGATTGCACGGGCGGGTTTGAGCTCTATGCGATGTTTGCCATTGTCAAGCATGTGGTAGAGTGGGGTTGTTGCAGTCCTGGGCAGCTGACTACATTTCGGGGCGTGGGAAAGGAGCACTGTTTCGCTTCCGTATTTAATCGTCCAAACGACTTTACCTGCAGATGACATGAGAGCGTGATGTGTATTGCTTCCGAACCGGATAAATAGATTCTCAAAGTGCTTATACTAGTAGTCCGAACATATTCGCCTTAATGATCTCCTATATTGCGTTGTCTCCTCCGACATTAGTCTTTTCCACAGCTTCGGTAAACGGGCGATGCTAACGATGAATCTTCTCCATTCTCAAAGACTGAAGCTACTACAACCATTGACGTAGCCTTTGGATACACCCCACGGAACAAAGAAAGGACGGAAGGCTTAATCCCTGAAAGAACTTCTGTGCAAATTGGTTTTCAAAATGACTTCAAAACTCCCTAAAGGCCATAGGGTCAAAAGCCTCTCAATTCAACATCGCATGAATTGCGAGTTTCGTATCTCAGAATTCCCGGGGCACTTCTGGCCCTTCTGGAATATCGCATGTGCGGCCAGGATAATGAACTTGTAGCGGATCCTTGTACTTGTTTGGCCCTACCGTTGTTGGGGCAGGAATTTGCCAGAGATAGTCATCCGCTGTTCCCTCTGGCCAGGTGATCGGTGGGTAGAAGTGGTTCCTCCGCAAATCGCTCCCCGATTTTGTCTTCAGATCACGCACAAAGTCCCAGCAAAGGTACCCGTAGCCGCGGTCGGCATCAAGATTGAAGCTGGAGACAAACTTGGGGTTGTGGGCAATCTGACCAATCAGGTATGTAGAGAAAATGATGACGTCGCCGAGCGGGCTGAAGTGATTCTCGTTACGTGGGTTGAGGAACTCCCTGTTGTAGTTGTCGGTCTCATCTGGACAGTTTGCATCCTCGTAGAGCTTCCGAGCACTGTTGCTGACCGGCTTGTCGATATCGAGAAGTCGATTAGGCATGGTGTTGACCGGATAAGGACCTGCAAACGTATCGGGTGTCTCAATATAGTTGCCAGCAGTCTTGAGATTCTTGGAATTGTTTTGATCGGGGAATGTCCAAGGGCGTTGGAACTCGACCACAGTCGGGCCATTGACTTCGCGGACAGGCAGCCAGGGGTTCGGCGCACCAAGAACTTCTCGAGTTGGCCTGTTCAGAAGGTCCGGGTCCATGTCTAGATTGCCGAAGGCGTCCATTGCATCTGCCAGTGCCTGCTTGAAAGCATCGTCCGCAGAACCTCCTAAGGTGATGAGGACGTTATCAATCTCGTTCACGCGGATGAGCTCGCCGCCCGGACTCCGCTTCTCAGCCATCGGCATGAGGAACCCCATGTGTACAAGCAGCATGCGGGTGCTCTCGGCAGCAGTCCACATCGGAAGTGTAAGTCGATAATATATCAGTGATCGAGGAAGAATGGTCGCAGCAGACAGAATCATCTTAGCAGTATCGTAGCAGAGCTCTGCCAACTTCTTGATGCTCTTCCAGAGCCAATCCAAGAGTGCGGCGACTGTTTCACATGTTTGCGACACGGGATCGTCATTGGGATCCACGCCACTGAAGTCCGGCGGAGGAAAATCGAAGTCTTCCGGTGGAACAGTGAATATCTTTGGATCCTCGGGCCGGTCCAAGGCGAAGGATGAAAGATAAGACCGTTTTAGCCAAGAGAGCATAAAGCGGTAGGTTGCTTGCATCTGCCATGGCAGAGGGAATCCCTCTGGGACATTCTTCATGTCCTCCGGATCTGGTGCGATGATCTCGCGCAGTTCTTCCAGCGACACGCCAACATTGCCGACACCAAGAATGTGAAGCCACTTGTCAAGTAGTTGAGTGCCACTCTTCAGCCCATCCTGGAATGTTTGGCCACCAAGATTGCGAGGGTGCGGCATGGGGCCTCCGTCATCAAGCCGATCTTGAGCCTCCTTACTGCCGCCCTCCTTCGGATCCGCAAAAACATCAATCAAGACTTTGCTTATGGTCTCGGCTAACCAGGGTGGGAGAGCGCCGTCTGTGTCAAGAAGCTCATCTCGACGGTCTTCTGAAGCTTGGTCAGTCCCTGTGGGAAGAGGTTTCCTCAGATCACCTTGCTTTTTATCGTCATCAAGGTCGTCGATATCTTGCGGGATTTGGACAGCAAAGTACAACGCTGATTCCGCCAGAGAGTCGTAGGACTCCTGCCATCCAATGAATGGATCTTGCGGCAAGATACCACCCGGCTTGGTGCAGTTGTACATGTAGGCGTCGATGTGGTTCTCGAGTAGGTGATGTCGTTGCCAGTGAGTGCGGAACGGTCCTCCGCATTGCTCGTTGACGAACGAATGAGCAATGGTGTCGCTACCAACATGGCAGATCCAGCCCAGAGCAAACGCAAGCAATTGCTCTCCGTGTTCTTGGGTTTCGTCTTTGGCCAACATCTCCTTCGCGTAGTGAACCAATCTCTCTGGTATAGCTGAAGTCCGGCGGTAATGTGCCATGTCACTCCACATGAACGACTGCTCGTCGTATCCTTTGCGCATCTTCAAGGAGAACAAGTCAAAAATGTCAACTGATGAGAGTGCTTCTTCCGCCGTAAGCGCGACGAGGTCATTTCCAAGCTGGGTAAAAGCGTCTCCAAGGGTGGAGAGCATTTGCCCGGAAAGATCATCCAGAATTTCGCCGGCTTTTTCAACGATCGGCCCGATAGTCTCATTCCAGACCTTAACAAAGTCTTTCCAAATCTGGTACAATTTGATGACCAAACGCAATATCTTAGCCCATGGATCGGGGACTTCCGCCTCCAGAATCCTCAAGACGGCGAGCCAAAAGTCGTCAAAGAAGCCTCGATCATCAAGATAGTACAGCAGACTAAAGGCCAACATGATCTCATCTCCGGGAACAGCTGGCTGGTGGAAATCCATCAACCAAAAGAACAAATCTGGACCAATTGCTCCCACGGCTGTGAATTTTGGCCATGCGTCCATCGCCCGGGAACATCTTTTCTTTCCGAGTAGTTTAATCAGCTCAGGAAGGAGCTTTTGATCATCATCGAAAAAGTCCCCGTCTGATCTCCTGACGAAGTTCTCCGTCAAATCTGGGGACCTAAGGAGGTCCGCAACCCGACGAGCGGCGTAGATGTGAGTGAAAGGACCGGGCATGGGGAGATACTGTAAATCGCCTCGCTGTACTTAGTAATTACAGTTCCGGTTCCAATATGTTGCGAAATCCTAGTTGAGTTGTGGTTGAGAGGTAGCTGAGCTTCGAATTCACGGCTGTGGGGCTCGGAGCTGGCAGAGTGCGCCACTTTAGTGCTATCTCTTGCGGCAGTTTAGTGGGAAAATATTGCATTAAAAGAATGAATGTTCTGGGATACTATATATCTGGATGGCAGTGCTACTCCAACGGAGATTTTGAGCTGACGTCAGGACATGCAACAACCCCTCCACGCCATGCGTTCAAGGGTTCCCGAGAGAAAACTTTCACAGCATCTACAATCGACGCTTCAATATTGTTTGCAAAGGATATCTCCGGGTCTGCGTCAAGCTGAATCCTACTTTGATGAATCAGATATACGGAAAAGCACCCGTGCTCTTTCAGCTCCTGTGAACCCGCAGCCCACGAGCGGGGAAATGGTTCGAAGCTTTAGCCGAATCGATAAACCTGATGAGCAAGATACAGCTGAACGGCAACTCCCGAATCATTGCTGTAGAGACGACGCCCTTTTTTTTCTTTTTTTTTTCTTTTTTGGAAACCATACACCGTTTTAGTCTAACTAGCTGCCTTTAAGAGGCGCCATGCCGGGTCTTCTATTTTACATAGGTAAATCCAAGGTAATTACCAGTCTCGCCTGCAGCAGTTTTTCCGTAAGGCCCTCATCTGCATGTCTACTACGTGCTGTAGGTGTACGGTGGTAGAGGCTACGCTTTGTGTTGCATTTATAACTGGGGGCAAGTTATTTAGCGTATTCAAAACTGCATACAATCCTTGGCGTTCGCCTCTCCGCGCAACTGATCTGTATTTCGCGTACAGTAAAGGAGAACTCTATAGGTTTACTTACTACCTTATTTTTACACAAAAAGTAAGGCTATAAATCTGTATGCAGACGTTTTATACTTACTTTTTTTTAGTATTATAGTTTACTAATTGCCACTAATACCAGCTACCACTTAAATTACTCTTTAGCGTTTAAAGGGGTTAAGATAAGAGCTTTTATAGTAGTAAATAGCTTGTCTATAAGGCAATCTACTTCCGCTACTATAATTAATAGGGACCTACTATAGCCTAAATTAGGTCCTAAAATAGTGCCTAAAAAGAGTATAAGCCTTTAAAGTTAATAGTAGCTTAACTACTACTAGCAATAAATATACTAGCTCTCCTAGTATTAACTTTAGGTGCTTTAAAAGCTGCCCTAAAAGCTGCTATAAAGGGAGTAATGGGGGGAAAGGCCCTATTTAGGCTAGGATAATTCCCTTTAAGTAGCACTAGAGAATTTAATAAAAAATAAGAAAGAATAATTATAGCTAATTTAATAAATTAGTGGCTAGGGATATTAAATAGCTTAATTTGAAAATAATATATAGTAATTAGAAAATAAAGAAGAAGACCTTCTAATATACTTTAAAGAGTAGTATAAAATAGTAAGGAGGATAATTATAACGAAGCTTTGTAGTAGGAACTACGGTAAACTTATTAATAGGCTAGGTATATAGGTAAATAAGAAGTTAATAATATAATAATAACTAGTAAAGTAGTTGTCTAATAGATTAACCCTAATTATATTCTAAGATTTACTATAAAGAAGAGAACTATCTAGGTAGGAACTATAGTCTTTTAAATATATAATACTGCGCCTAAGAAATGTACTAAGTATATTAGTATATTAGTACGTTAGTATATCCTATATTCCTACATTTCTACATTTTTATATTCTAAACTTATAATATAACTAGCTATATAACTTAGCTACCCCTTATCCTATAGCTTTATTGGTTTTAGCGCCTCCTATATTATTTTAACTAACCTATTTATGTCTCTTTTTAATAGTCGTACTACTGCTAATATAAGGTCTGTAATACTATCCCCCTTCTTTTTATCTTTATCCTTAGAGATATCTCCTATCTCTAAGCCGTCTATTAAAGGTATAGTATTCCTGTTTTTAACTTAATAACCTTTATTATTCTTAATACCTCTTATTAAGTCTTCTATGTCTAACCGTTATAGATAGCTAGTAACTATTATTCTTTTATTTAACGAAGTTATACCGTCCTATTCTCGTTATAAGGAAAGGAAGTTAGTATATATTATAATTACAGCTTTATCTAGTTACCAGCTTTCCTTTTATACTAAGTATACGCGAGTAAATATATAATTGTCCTAATATTTAATCTATTTCTAACGCTAAGTATATATACCTTATTAATTTTTAAAGTCTTTAACTTCCTTATTTAATCTACTATAGGGTTTTATATTTAATCTAAGGCGTCCCGCCTTAAGGATAAACTTATTACTACTTTTACTAAAGTATAGAAGCTTTATAATAATAGGGAGTGGATTTATACTAAAGAGTATAAAGTATTTAAGGCTTAACAGACTATTTACGCTTATTTAGTCCGTCTTAAAAAGGGTTATAAGAAGGTATACTTTAAGGAGTAGCGTCTTACTAAATAAGGTCTCTATAAGCTTAAGGCTAAGAAGGCTAAAAAAGATTCTAATTATAAAGAGGCGGAAACAGTTTATACACTAGTAGTGGATCCCTTAAATAATCTAGCTTATTTATTACCCTTAACTAATCCTTTTATCTTTAGCTCCTTCTTAATATTACCTAACTTATTCTCTTTTAATACTCCTATACCTTTTCTATAGTGGTTCCTAAGTAGTCTTATTATAGCCTGTCTGCTTTACTTTATACTATATTTTATTATCTATATCTATTAGGTAAAACCTAAGTAAATAGTTATATAGCTATAAGGTACGGGCGACCCTAGGGCAGCTTAAAGGTAACTCGCCTATAAGGTACGTGCGCTATATATACCTAGGAAAAACCCTTTCTACCTCGCATATAGACTCCTCCTTTTCTGTAAGCTTTGCAGTGTGTGGGAATTGAATGAGCGACTTGATTGTAAATGGAGGTCTAAAGGGTCTATATATATACATGAGGAAGGTATAGATAATGAGATAAGAAAGGAGCAATTGACCGAGTTATCGACCGAGTCAGTGGTCGAGTCGGTGGCTCGAGTCGGTGAACGAGTCAAGGTGAGCGAGTCGTTGAGTGAGTCAAGGGTAGGCTCATCAGAGCACCAGTAGTCGGTTACATTTTCCCTTAAGGATTTGTCTCTGTCTATATAATATACCCTATTATTCTATTATTAGACTCCCTATCTATATCCTTACCTTATATTTAAATCCTTACTAATCCCCTTAGGAGGATAGCCGGTTTAATTTTCCTATAATACCTTTAAAAAGAAAACCAACGCCTATACCTAATGGTAATACGCTAGTAATGCGACCGTAAAACGCCTTAGGATTTAGTGTAGATAAAACCGCTAGAAGTACACTAGTAGCATTTAAGCCACCTCCTAAATCTTAAAATAATTAGACATCTATAAATACTAGAGATTAGTTTAACTTATATATCTAGGCTTAACAGAAGCTTAGTGAGATTACTAGCGTCCTACCTAATACCGCTAATATAAAGGAGCTAGCTAAGCTAGCTAAGAAAATAGCCAACTTATAGAGTATTATTAATTTAATAAAGCCCTTTTGTTACCTCTTTAGTAAGAAGTATAAGTTATATAGCGAACGCGTAAGCTGAATAAATCTTAACGCCCTAGTTAAGAAGTCACTACCTAATATTAGTGGTACTACTTAACAGCATTTTAGCTGGTAGATTACTGTAGTTAAGAACCGATTTAAGGTTAATAACGCTAACTATAACTATAAGAAACGCACGCGCTAAGCCATTAAAGGTTTTATAAAAGAAAGGACAATTGCCTAACTAGTTTATTACTGGTTAAGTACTAAGGATAAGGGTCCTTTACTATAGGATAACTTTAAAACTATAGTTTAAAACTAGATTAGGAACCCTACAGTAAGACGCTTTAATAACGCTATAATATACTATATAGCTAATATAAAGGAGAACTAGAGCCCTAACGTCTTCCTAGCCTATATATATAGCTTAGAGAACCTCTTCTTATATACCCCTTTTGTCAATCCTAAATAATAGGTAGACTTTTAGTTTTTACGTCTTTTAGCCTACCTATAAGCAAAGCTCTTCTAATAAAACTTCGCCTACCGGGTAAGAACTACTAAGGACCTTTTTAATAAAATCCGTTATATAAAGCAATTACTTAATACTATAAAGCTTATAGAAGATTACGTAAGTAGTAGTGGCAAATTATTGTATATAAAGCGCGGTTATAGTATAGGCTTTATAGAGTTAGGTTTAGGGAATAAAACCTAAAAAGGGTAACGCTTTAAGTAAACTCCTAGAAAGACTACCTAATAGCTAGATAGCTTAGGGAACCCCCTAAACACTAGTACTGCGTATACGAGTTAAAGGACTATAAGCGACTACTGTAAGGAATACTAGAAGTAGGCTAATAAAGAAAGGTTAGCTTAGCCTTTAGAAAACCTAAAGCCCTAGTAGTATATATCTCTTAACTATAACTAGGGCCTAATATAGAGGGAGAGAAGAAACGTATTATGGTATATATTGCGATAAATACGCCCTAGGGCGAAGTCCGCCTACGTGCTTTATATAATAATAGGTACTAAATTAACCTTATTAATTAAGATATCGTCTATAGGTTTAACCTGCCTATATACTACGCGCTATATTTATATAAACCTATTATACGTTTCCTTAATAGGAACCAGATAATAATTTAAAATACTTATAATCTAATAGTTACCACTAGCAACTCCTAGGGTACCCCTTATACTATTAGCCTACAGACCTTTTAGGGCGGCTTATTTAATAGTTATAATATAGTTTTTAGATAGGATCAGCTCGCGGAAGCAAATCTATTAATTAGCTTCTATTTTAGACAGTTTATCTACGGTACTTTAAACCCTAGACGCCTCTAAATAGTTACTCTTAATATTCTCCTAGTAGATATTAAGGCTAATAAAATAGTCTATTCGCTATAGCTAGAAGACCCCCCCTTACGCCGGTTGTAAATATAATAGAGGACCTATTATTACTAGTAGCGAGTACCTATGTAGACCCTCTAGACGTAGAGATACTAGTTATAAATATAGTAGAAGACCTACAGTCACTAGTAGCAAGTACCTATAGAGACTCTCTAGTGCCGGCACAGATCACCTATATATAAAGGGGAGGTAATTAAAACCCTAAAACTATTAAGTATATTATAGTAAAGCTATATACACTCTTAGTATAAACATACTTATAAAACGCATGTCGGCTATATCCTTTTCTTTACTAGCTCCTAAAAGCACACTACTACGTAATAGTTACTTTAATCTCCGTAGCCCTTAGCCTGCCAGATATATATAAGGAGGAAATTAATATCTTCTTTAATAAGCTAGTAAGTATACTACCGTAGAACTCTAAGTACGACTATATAATTAACTTAGAAGAAGGTAAGACGCTACTGTAAATGCCCCTCTATAACCTCTTATGGAAAGAGTTATAGATCTTATAAAAGTACCTAACAGTGCTCTTAAAAAGGGCTAAATTAGGCCCAGTAAGTCGCCTACTAGAGCGCCTATCCTTTTTATACTAAAAGCAGACGGTATAATACGGCTACACGTTAACTATAGACGCCTAAATAAGATTACAATTAAGAATCGGTACCCCCTACCGCTAGTTGGCGAATTCTTTAATAGGCTTAGCTATATAAAGATATTTATAAAGCTAGATTTTCGTAATACATACTATAGAGTTTATATTAAAAAAGGAGATAAATAGAAGATCGCATTTAAGACACGCTATAGTCACTTTAAGTACCTAGTAATGCCCTTTAGCCTTACTAACGCCCTTATAACGTTCTAGAGCTATATTTATAAAGCTCTAGGAACCCTAGTAGATACTATCTATATAGTTTAACTAAATAATAAGGACAATCACGTTAAGCACGTTAAGTAGGTACTATAACAGCTCCGCGCTTAGGACCTATATACTAAACTATTAAAATATATCTTTTATACTAAGAACATTAAGTTTTTAGGCTTTATTATTACCCCTAGGGGTATTACAATAGACCCTAACTATATAAAAGCTATTAAGGAATAGCCTAAGCCCAAGTCCTATAGGGACATTTAGGTTTTCCTTAGCTTCGCTAACTTCTATAAACAATTTATCTGGAACTATTTGGATACTGTATACCCCCTATACGTATATTTTATATAGGTATATTATAACCTAACGTTAAATAGGGAGAAGAAGCAGAAGTGTAAGTTAAAAGGGCCTACTAAATAGTATTAACCTTGGTCCTGGCCTAATAATGCTTAGTAGGTGTTTTATAAGCTACGCACTACATTTACGTAGGCTCCGCTACTTCGCCACTTTGACCCTAATCTACCCTTAATAGTAATTACTAACGCTGCTAACTATACCTATAGTGGTATACTTCTACAGCCCTTAGAATAGGAAGATTAACTCTATTAGCACCTAATTGCCTATTATAGTTAGAAGCTTACTAGCCTAAAAGTACGGCATAATACGCATAATAAGGAACTACTCGCCATAATATAATACTTTAAAATGTAGCGTTACTACCTTAAATACGCCACGTATATAACGCGCGTACTTTATAATTATAACAATCTTAGGTATTTTATAACCACTAAAAGCTTATCTACTTACTAGGCCTAGTACGCTAAGGAACTAGCTAGGTTTAATTTTAAGATTAAATATAAGCTAAGTAAAGCAAATCCTATTAATATACTATACCGGCACCCGGATTATACTAAAGGCTTTAAAGACGGCAGTAAGAGGACAGTCCTTAATGCTATACTACCTATATTATAGTAAAAGTTGTAGGTTATAGGCCTTATAGGCGGCCCTAATACTATTATACTATATTAGCGACCCTTATAAACTTAGCGCTGGCGGACTAAAGTATTCTATTATTCTCTCTAAAACCACTTTAACTGGCTTAATAGCGCGTAACCCTAGGGAAGACCCCTTAGCCTAGGCTATAGTCCCCTATAATAACCTAAGTTACCTATATATTATATATTACTTTACTAGCACCAACTTTATATAGAGTTTCGTACTATAGCAAGAGGTAGTAGTAGCTGCTTTAGCCAAAACGGCGTTTATAAAATACCCCCCTAAGTCACTAGTTAATTTTATTCGTGAAGTATAAAAAAGGGACGCCTTTATATACTCTATATATAATTAGTTAACCTAAAAATAAGTTTTTACTAGTAATAAGGACTATACCCTTAATAATTAAGGACTTCTAAGGTAAAATAATAAGGTCTAGGTGCTGAATTATATATTATTATAATAGGAGATCCTTAAGCGGAACCATAACGATCCTATAGGCGGCCACTATACTTTTAACTATACTTTTAAGGTAATTGCGTAGAAGTATACTTAGAACAGCCTTACCTATAACCTCTGTAAATACCCAGATAATTATAATGCCTACTAATACTTTAAATCGCGCCGCTATAAACCCTATAGTGAGCTACAGCCTCTCTAGGTCCCTATTTAAGCCTAGCGGCATTATTTACTTAACTTTATTATAGATCTTCTAGAGTCTAAAACTCCTAATAGCGTAGAGTATAACTCTATTCTTATCCTTATAACCCATTTTATAAAGCTAGTACACTACTAGCTAATGCGTAAGATAATTAATGCTACGCAACTTATAGAACTCTTATTTAGAGTCTTTATGTAAATAGGGCCTCTAAATAATATTATCTTTAATAGGGGTAGTATCTTTATAAGCGAGTACTAAAGTATTATATATTACCATCTCTACGTTTAAAGTAAACTTAGTACCATATTCTACCTATAGATAAATAGTTAGATAGAGCGTTAGAACTAGGAGCTTAAGGTATACCTATATATATTTATAAACTGGGAATAGTCTAATTAGGCCTCCCTACTTAAAGAAGTAGCCTTTGCCTAAAACTCTAAGGTCTATACTATAATAAAGCGTTCCCCTATTAAGCTTGCCTATAGCTAGCTACTAAACGTTCTAGACGAAGTCTTAGATAGCGTTTAAGACGCCTAGTAAGATAGGAAGGGGTCTAAGTTAATAAATATCTAGCTCGTAGAGACGTATCTATAACGCCTACGCTTTATATATAAGGTAGCGGCGGCGTTAATAATGCACGCTTTAGGTAAAATATTATAATCGTTACTACTTAGCTAAGCACTTCGCCATTAGTAAATAAGTCCTACTTTTCTCTAAGAACATCTACATAAAACGTCCCTATAAAAAGCTTAAATATAGGTTTATAGGACCATTTTAGATCTTAAAGCGTATAGGGCAGTAAGTATATAAGCTAGAGCTTTTACCTATTATAGTATGGCTCCACCTAGTCTTTTATATCTCCCTACTAAAGCCTTATAGGTTACGCCCTAGGTTTTAACCCCTAGTAGTAAAAAAGCTTAAGAAAGGTAGTTAGAAAGTAGATATAATTATCGCCGATATTAGTAAAATGTTTATGCCTTCTAACAATACTAACAGCTCCTAACAGCTCTTATTAGGGCTGTTAGGAGCTTTAGAAGACACTTATACTTAGCATCCTACTAGAAGCCTATTAGGAGGTTGCTCGGACTACTAGGACCTCTAAAACTATTAGAACCTCTAGGACTATTAGGACCTCTAGGACTATTAGGACAATAATAAAAATTCTAAATTTAAAAATATGGTATATTAACAATCTAGTATTTGCAGCTAGTAAAAAAAGTATATAATTTAAAATTTAATTATATATAATCTAAATAATCTAAATTAATCTTTTCTGCCTACTGCCTGTGTTTATTATAGAGCTTTACAATCGCTTAATTGTTAATTAGCGGTGTTCCTAAGGACTTAGCTATATGCTAATTTCCTAACTAGGCCTAGTGCCTGCCTACGTACCTACATGCCTACCTATCCTACCTATTTATGCCTTTGTCTGTATCTATAATTTAGGGAAAAGGTCGGCCCGATTAAAGGTTCTGCTTATTAATTGTATTGATTTAAATTGTTCTTTATAGGCGTTCGCTAGCTATACGTTTAAATAGTAATCGTTTAGGGTGCCTCCTTAGGAGGCTTTAATTTGATTTAATTTGGTAATAGGCTAATATTAAGGCTCTAGTTCAATTCGATCGATCGATTAAATTAATTGTGGTGTTCGCTGGCTGGTTGTTTAAACGATTATCGTTTGGTTTTGGCGACGGTCTTTTCCTACTTACCTACCTACCTACCTACCTACCTACCTACTTACCTACTTACCTACCTGCCTGTCTACCTACCTGCCTGCCTATTTATCTACTTATATTAATATCTAATTTAATTTAGGGGAGAGGTCGGCCCGATTAAAGGCTCTAATTGATTTAGATTATTCTCTATAGCCAGTTACTTAAATGGTGGTTGTCTAGGGTGCCTCCCTAGGAGGCCTTAATTCGATTCGGTAATGGGCTGATATTGAATTCAATTAATTAATTAATTAAATTGTTCGTGGTATTTACTAGCTAGTTGTTTAAAAGGTCGTTATCTAGTTTTAGTAACAGTTATCTAGTTCTGGCGACGGTCCTCTACTAGCTGCTATATTAGTACCTCCTAAGGTAGGGAGGATATAAGGAAGAGTAAAAGATAACGTGGCTATAAAGGGGGGAACTTAGTAGAGGTATATATAGGCTATTAGGAATATAGCGGGGATTTAATAGTAATATATGTCGCGCTTAATAGCACTATATCGCGCGCGCGCACGCACTTAAGGGGGG
>Ga0307515_10010861_pt1 | contig 17373 bp, 8 predicted proteins | sample 17_EM_MG_FD_194513 | JGI IMG/M metagenome (GOLD analysis project Ga0307515, IMG submission 194513) | Populus trichocarpa ectomycorrhiza microbial communities from riparian zone in the Pacific Northwest, United States - 17_EM | ecosystem: Host-associated > Plants > Roots > Unclassified | place...
CAAAACACAATTACTATGTTAATCAGATAATTAAAGAAGCTTACGTTCTTAATTAACTATTCATGTGAATTATTTGTCTGTCTCGTTAACTAGATGTTAATAACAGTTTAAGAGCCATCAAATTTAGTGGCTGCGACCTGTCAGGGTTAATATATATCAGTGTTATTTTTAAAAGTTATAATTAATTTGTAGCTTTTCAAAAACCATAGTTTTTCTAAACAGATCCTGATTATACCATTAATCAATCAATTAAGGCGTTGGCTTAAAATTAATGGGAAAAAAGCCACACTAAGCCCAAATTATGTTTTGATCCCTAAATTCTTGTGATTGTGTGATGAGGTCTTGATTAAACCAACCAAAATAGAACTCTCCTTTTAATACCCTTTTGCCCTTAAAATCCTTAGATATGGATAATAATTAAGGACCTGATCACAAATTACGGGATCAAAATATAATTCAGCCTTCTTCCCGTTAATTTTGAGTCAACGACTTTAAGAGTGTGGTTATTTTTCAAAGTGTTTTTCATTCGGTAATGTATCAAAATAATATTTTTTTTATTTTTTAAAAATTATTTTTAACATCAGTGCATCAAAATGATCTAAAAACACAAAAAAAATTAATTTGAAGTAAAGAAAAAAATAAAAAAATTCAAATTTTTTTAAAAACGTAAAAACAAACATAATCAATTTAAATAATGATACATTCGATCCTCGGCTAATATATAATTCATTCAAGTGTATAACATAGAGGTTTTGCATGGCGCCACATTAATTAACTGATTAACATCGTCATTGTGTTTTGTTGTGCAATGTAATTAACAAGCGTTGACTGACCAAGATGATGTTGATCATACAAGATTAAGGAACCTCCAATATTCATTGTTAAAGACAAGCATGCATGATGAAATTGAGGGAGCACATGGTAACATTCAATGAATGAAATCAAAGAATCACCTCTTTATATGGGCCATTGAACCTTGAATAACATAGCTAAAATCTTTTTTTTTTTTTTTATCATCATGATGAAAAGACAAGTATTTCATAATGAATGAAACCAAAGAATCACCTTTTTTATCATATGTTTTTAGATTTTTTAGATTTATTAAATATCAATAATAAATTTTAAAAATAAAAAATATATTATATTACAATACATTACAAATGAAAAATACTGTGAATCACAGTCACAATTTTACTCCAGAAATGCCCTAATCAGTCATTACATAAAAATCATATATGAGCAGCCCACCCGTGCCAAGTGAGATCGGACAAGATAATATAACTCCTGTATTATGTCTTGTTCTACACTCATGTATGGACAATTTTGTTTTTCCTATTCCGTGCAGCCAATATTAAACTATTTGTCTAGTTCAATTTTTTTTATATTTTTATAAAAATATAATTTTGATATGAACTATCAAGTTGGGAATTTTTATTCTAGAAAATTAATAATTAATAAATTTTTTATTTTTTTCTATGATGTGAACTATCAAGTTGGGATTTTTTTTCTGTTCTTTAAAATTCAATAATAGCAATTGGACATCATTTTAAAAATTGTACTAAGATTTTGAGGTGGATATAAATTTAGATAGATAGTCCTTGATGCTATTCTAAGATTCGAAGTAAGAAAATAAAAAAAATATAATATAATTTTTTAAAATCTAGAAAAATAGCAATCAAATGGTTTGTGAATACTACGTGGAGAAGTGGAAGCAAACATGACAGCAAATAGAAAAACATATCTAGGTGTTGTGACGTGGGAAAAAAACCCTATTTGCGGGCGAAGGGAAACAGTAGACCTACAGGAGGCATATGGCGGCAATTGCTGCAAACGGCCCTAGTTTTTCCATCAAAGAGAAGTTACTTACTTAATTACTAGGAGATTTGAAAAATATTATTCATCCAAAAATATTATTTATTTATCTGTAGTGATGATAATAGCAGAAAATGGAAGAGGAGGAGAAGGGTTTAAAGAACCTGTGAGAATCTAGAACATGCATGTTTATGCTTATCTCGTGTAGCTTGTGTCGTTTTACTTTTTGAACAACATGAAACACACAACCTCTAACCCAAAATTAATATTGCAAGAAGACATGGTTCAAGCATGGTTCTTACACGTAACCGGTTTAGTAACGGTTGGGTTTTAAAAAGATTTGAAAATTTTGTATTTTTTTAATTTTAAATTAATATTTTTTTAATATTTTAATATATTAATATAAAAATAATTATTTTAATATCTTTTCAAGATAAATATATTTTAAAAAACAAAATTCCATCACACTCCTAGACACTCCCTTGAATTTAATAAATTATCTAGAAAAAAATGGGATGTAGAATATAATCCAAGCGAAGTTTTTAGTTAAATTAAATAAAATATATATGAACTTAAAAACTTTGATTGAATTTTTAGTTTATATAAATTGATTTCTCGTCTAAACTCAATTTAGTTCATAAAAAAAAACAACAATACTTCTTTAATAAAAATAATTCACTTAGATAGCTATTAGATAAATATGAATACAACATCAAGAAATTATCAGGATTACATTATTTTATAATTAATAAACCGCTTCAAGTTTAGAAAATTATAAAAAAAGAAGAGAAAAACACTATTTTAGTTCAAAGATCAGACTTGGGTAAAAGTCTTCATCGAGATTATTTCTTATATTATATTATTTTTCCATTACAATTGAGAGATTCAAATAATTCACGACTTGTGATGTATTAATTGCCTTCTCGTATCTATATAAGCAACAATATTTGGCACCATAAGGAACACACGCAAGTTTGTTGAGAAAGCAAATCAAGCCCCCTGAAACGCTAGAGAGAACAAGGGTGATACCATGCCTTCCCCTTCGGCATCCCATGCTGTCATCTTCCCTTTCATGGCTCAAGGCCATACTCTTCCATTGCTAGACCTGTCGAAAGCTCTTTCACGTCAACAAATCAAAGTGACCATCATCACCACCCCTTCAAATGCTAAATCAATAGCCAAATGTGTTCCTAATCACCCTGACATCCATCTCAACGAAATCCCATTCCCCACTATTGACGGTCTCCCAAAAGGTTGTGAAAACACATCTCAACTCCCTTCAATGGAGTTCTTGCTTCCTTTTCTCCACGCCACAAAACAACTCCAAAAGCCCTTTGAAGAGGTACTGGAAACCATGATAAAATCCAACACCCCTCCTTTGTGTGTTATTTCGGATTTCTTTCTAGGCTTTACACTTGCTTCATGCCAAGCATTAGGTGTTCCTAGGCTAGTATTTCATGGCACGAGTGCTTTATCAATGGCCATTATGAAATCATCTTGGGTAAATGCATCACAGATAAACTCACTGTCTATGCTTGATCGTGTTGACCTGCCTGGAATGAAGCTTCCTTTCACTTTAACTAAAGCAGACTTGCCTGCAGAAACACTGAACGCATCAAACCATGATGACCCCATGTCTCAATTCATAGATGAGGTGGGTTGGGCTGATGCAAACAGTTGTGGAATCATTATTAATAGCTTTGAGGAGCTAGAAAAGGATCATATCTCCTTTTTTGAGTCATTTTACATGAATGGGGCTAAGGCTTGGTGTTTAGGCCCTTTATTTCTGTATGACAAGATCGAGGGTCTTGAAAAATCCATTAACCAAAATCAAAATCCCTCCATGTCAACACAATGGCTTGATGAGCAAAGCACACCAGATTCTGTGATCTATGTTTCATTTGGTACACAAGCTGACGTATCAGATTCTCAGCTTGATGAGGTGGCCTTTGGCTTGGAGGAGTCAGGATTTCCCTTCGTATGGGTGGTACGTTCAAAGGCATGGTCTTTACCTAGTGGCATGGAGGAGAAAATTAAGGACAGAGGTTTGATTGTAAGCGAATGGGTTGATCAACGCCAAATACTGTCTCATCGTGCCATAGGTGGATTCTTGAGTCACTGTGGTTGGAACTCGGTGCTAGAAAGTGTAGTTGCTGGTGTGCCAATTTTGGCTTGGCCCATGATAGCTGAACAATCTTTGAATGCAAAGCTTATGGTGGATGGACTTGGAGCCGGGCTTAGCGTCAAGAGGGTACAAAATCAAGGCCCTGAAATCCTTGTTTCAAGGCAAGCTATTAGTGAAGGTGTGAAGGAGTTGATGGGAGGACAAAAGGGAAGGAGTGCACGGGAGAGAGCAGAGGCCTTAGGCAGGGTGGCTCGGAGGGCGGTGCAAAAAGATGGGTCGTCGCATGATACCTTGAGCAAGCTCATTGACCAACTTCGTGCATATTAATTAGTATATCTGTAACTTAAGTTTTATTTTTTATTTTTATTTTTTCCCTTTTCTTCTATTTATGTTCCTTTTTTGTATGAAATGTATGCTTAGTATTGTCATAGTTTTTGTAATTGCAATTCAAAAAAATAAATTAAATAAAAATTATAAATTGTAATTTTTTAACCAATGTTTTAAAATTGATTTTTAAATTTGTGGTTAAGATAAAAAAAAAATCTCACTATACCACATCACAATAACGGAATTTGTTATTGTGTATTAAAGTTTGTTTTCTACGATAGAACCAAATTTGGAAGAAAACGTCTTTAGCCCTTTTTGTTCTTTCATAAAATAAAATAAAAAAGTAATTCGTATTAATAGTTCCAGACAAGTTTTTTTGCAATAGATTTCATGTCATTTAGTGAGCAAATTAAATTTAGATAATCATATTCTATAAGATGGTCTAGTAATAAGAACTCGGGACTAAAGGGTTTGCTTCCCCTATAATCTCAGGTTCGAGTTCTATAGTTACTAATATGATGGTCACTAGAAGTTTACATGATCATTAACTTCAGGGCACATGAGATTAGTTGAGATGCGGGCAAGCTGGCTCGGACTTCCACGTTAATAATAATAAAAAAATTAGGTAAAAAATAAAGAAAAAAAAGTACTCTTAACATTACCCTTATAAAACATAGTTGTAAGGGAAACAATTGCATGCTTATAATATTACCCATTTAGCCATTAAGTTACATATTATTAAAATTTTAAGAATACATTTTTGTTAAATATTTTGAAAGAGTTCGTGCTTTTATATTTAGTTAAAAAATGCGTATTAACTCAAAACAACTAAACCCAAATATTTCGGTTTCGGGTGGATAGTACTGGACCCATGACCCATTTTTGAAGGTGGGTCAAATAGGCCCAACTTAACAAAATTCAAAAATCGGCCCATCTTTGTTTTCCTATTTCAGGCCCAAATTGCATATTAAAATCTTAAACGTATGGACTAACGTATAAGAAACTACAAAATCGAAGGACTTTAGAAATCTAATTTGTTACTCGTTATAAAAATATCTCTCAAAGCCATAAAATAAACCAAAAACAGTAAAGGAGAAACACGGCTAGCGCCTAGGGTTTATTGTTCTCTGGTTCTCCCTACAAGCTTCTCCTGGTACATTCTCAGATCTCTGTCTCTTTGACTTATTTATCTAATTTTTTATGAAAAAATATTTATTGCTTACGGCCCATGAAGTCTTTTTCGTCTATTTTATAAGAATCCGGCATGCAATTTTTTGTTGTTGTTTCTTGCTGTTCTTGATTCTTGGAAGTTTTTATCTTGTGTGCTTGAGACTCAAAGAGAGAAAAAGATCAGGTTTTCGAACTGGTTTTTTGTTTATTTTGACAGATATAAAGAAACAATGTCTCGTGTATATGTCGGTAACTTGGATCCAAGAGTCTCTGAACGTGATCTCGAAGATGAGTTTCGCCGATTTGGTGTGATAAGAAGGTTGACTTCTTGATCTTTTTTTCCTGTTTTATGGAATCTTGAATACGGGTTGTTTTGATATCTTGAATACGGGTTGTTTTGATAATGATGATTGACTATTTGGTTAATGAGCTATGTGTAGTGTCTGGGTTGCAAGGAGGCCACCAGGTTATGCGTTTATTGATTTCGATGATAAAAGGGATGCGCAGGATGCTATTCATGAATTGGATGGTATGTGTTTTTTTCCCTAAGTTTAGTTTGATAATTGTAAGTTTTTTGTTTGAATCTTTGGTTATTTAACTGCATGACATGGTAAAGGCATAGAAAACATTTCACGTTTTCTACTTGCCTTTTCTTTTGAGTAGGTTGAAGATCCACCCCTGTTGTGTATCAATTTTATTCATCTCTATCTTTCTGCAAATTGCTTGTATATTTTGTATTACACAAGCTATTTGGTTTATTTTGCCGAGTTTCATTTTAGCTGTTAATCAATTGTTTCTGGAGCAGGAAAAAATGGCTGGAGAGTTGAGCTTTCTCACAACTCTAGAGGAGGAGGAGGAGGTGGTGGTGGTGGTGGTGGACGAGGAGGGGGTCGTGGTCGTTCTGGTGGTTCTGACTTGAAGTGCTATGAGTGTGGGGAACCTGGTCATTTTGCTCGTGAGTGTCGCTTGCGTGTTGGTTCAGGAGGAGGAGGTAGACGACGCAGCCGCAGCCCTAGATATCGCAGGAGCCCAAGCTATGGTCGAAGGTGAATTTTTGAAACTTATATTGTCTTCAATATATATGTATCTATGATGTGTATGCGTGCTTGTAAATTTCCCTTTGTTTTGATAAAGAGGAATTATCTTTGGTGTTTTTGCACCTGTTTAATTATTCTTTTGCACGCGTTGCTCTGGAGCAGGAGCTACAGCCCTCGAGGACGATCCCCCAAGCGCCGCAGTCTGTCACCTCGTGGGCGCAGCTATAGCAGGTCACCACAATACCGTGTACGTGAAGAGCTCCCATATGCCAACGGGTGAATTTTTTTAGTGAACCTCCTATTATTTCCATTTGTCATTGTTAGGACCTTGTCCTCAACCATGTTGCTTATTTATGTTGATTTACTAGTGGTTGGTGGTTCCGTGTTTTGTGCAGAAATGGCATCAGGGATCGGCGCCGAAGCAGGAGTTAAGAGTTGCTGCCTAGGCGACTTGGCTTTGCTTGGAGAATACTGAAATTAGTGTGTTTATTATGTTTGGACTTCAGTACGACTATGTTTTAAACGGGCAACGCCCTCAGCCTCTTGGATTTGGTTAAGTTTTCTTCATACTTATTACTATGTTAATCTTCTTTAAGCTATGCAGGATAGTTGTAGGCTTATCAAGAAGAAGGCTCTGTAGGTAGTTTTTATGAATTTATTGAGACAGGTTGCTTCTGAGAGTGGTGCTAAAACTTTATGCTTTTCTTTTTGTGTTGAGGTTTCTTCTGGGTCTGCTTCATTGGTTTTGTGCTTCTCTACACTTGAGGTTTCATTCTTGGCCACTCTGCATTGGGGTCTTCAATTTTGATTGTTTGGGGGTCCCTGCTAAACTGCTTGTCTACATTCTTCTGTTTGATTGCACTTCGGCTGTGATGCGCCTCCCACAAACTCTAGTGGCATTTCTTTTAGTTAACTTAAAAGGATAGAGAGCGGCTTCAAATCTTCAATATTGAATGTTTGGGCTCCCTGCTAAACTAAGTGCCTACATGCTTCTGTTTGATTGCACTCCAGCTGTGATGCTCGTTCCTCAAACTCTAATGGCATCCCATTTAGTTACCTTAAAAGGATAGAGAGCTGCTTCAAACACTTCTGGCAGGTATATCTGTTCCACAGAAGTTGGGATTTTAAGGAATCTTAAATGTGGTTGCCATATTCTTAAAAAATAAATTTCAAAATTGGTTGAGTTTTGGGGTTCTCATGGTCAAACAAGGGACTCTTGTTTTTCAGTTGATGCGTATAATGGTTTTACTTCTTTTTTAGTACTCTATTTAACCATTGAAATAATGGAGAAAAATGAATTGGATGTTCTAATTATTCTGGTGCAGGTAAAAATTCTTAAACCCTTCCCATCTCCTTTTGTTTTTATTCTTTCATGTCATCAGCTTTCAAATGGAGCAAAATTAAAGGATTTTTTCCCCTTGATTGAGTTGGTTATCGGTAAAGTTCCAAAGTTTCATCAACATTATAAAAAGTTCATGTTTTCCCTTTTTTGCATTGGTCAATTCTTTCTTGTTCTATCTTCTCTTATCAATATTTGTTCTCCTACTCCTATAATATGGATACTGGTCCGTAATCTCATTTGGCTGGTCTTTTATGGCTATAACAAAGTGGATAATTTTTTGATATGCCGGAAGTGCTAGTATCTTCAAGATGTGAGATAATTCAAGCCCATAGCTGTGAACTTTGCCTTGTGACAACTAACCACATCACCCAACAAGCTCAGAGAGGTAACTTGAACTATTGTAGAAGTTGCCTGGCACTGTTTGGATGATTTAGCTGGAACATTCGTTTTGAACCAATTCAGCCGGAGGATTTCCCTGCAAATTTGATGGCGTTGGGGTTTGCCCCTTCGGACCTTGTGTTTCTTCATCTCCTGGATCATAAGTAGGCCATGTTTCCACACCTACAAACGTAATTTGCACAAAACTTGACTGAAAACTGCAAAGATGAGCATAGAGGACTTTTTACAAGGCCTCTCCTTACCAGTTACCTACATCAATCGAGTTTCTTGGTACAGTTTCTTCGTTCATTTTCTCATCTGTTGTATAGTCCCTGTTTTTTCTTATTTGGCACAAGTTTTTTATTGAACGGTCTTTTAAATATTTCTTGTGAATGAATGTTCTATTTCTTAATTTCATCAATTTTGTGCAAAATTCGTTTAATTGTACTGTAACAGCAATGGAATTCTTACTGTTATCAATCAGTAAGATGAGATAGTGTAATGATATCGATGCTCTAATGCGCTGTAAACTTTCTCCTAAAGAAAACCTGGGGAATTCTATACCTACAGAAACAATACAGCTATGTTTCTATTATGCTGCTCTGCATTTGGGTGCTGCTTGTTTCTCATTATTGGCCAAATTTAACCTAATCATTGCATTGTGAGCAAGATTTGATGGCAATGGTGTCAACGTCTGTAGCCTTTGTTAAGGGGTCTGAGTCTATTCTTGCTGTGGGGAAGATGCATTCAAGTCAGAGGTGGGCTCCTCGTCAGAATCCATGACTTTCATGAAACGTCAGTTAACTTCAATGCATGGTACAGATGTATTGCTCTCACCTTCCTTACCACATAATCAATGAACAAAATGAAGGAGCCAATCCTACTACACAACTTGCATCAAAAATCAGTGAGAGTGGGATGCAAGAGGATCTAAATTGTGTTCAAACTTTTCTAAAATGTTTTAAATGAGAGTGGGATGCAAGAGGATCTAAATTGTGTTCAAACTTTTCTAAAATGTTTTAAATGAGAGTGGGATAGCAATGGAAATTGAATGCAGGGATGAATGAATTGTTTAAGTCGAGTTTGAAAATATTTATATCATACTCATTACTTATTGAATTATTCATAAAAAAAACTCATTTATTAAATTTGAATTAATATTAAATTATCATCCATGATTGTAGGCATGAATTAAGAGGGTTTTTGTTTTTATATTTCAAACGTTTTGTTGAAAAAAATTGAAGTTTTTTATTTTTTTATTTTAAATTAATATTTTTTTAATGTTTTGAAATTGTTATGATGTGATGATATTAATGTTTTGAATTTTTTTGAATTTTTTTTTATTTTAAATTAATATTTTTTGGTATTTTCATATCATTTTAATATATTAATATTAAAAATAATTTTATAAAAATAAAATAATTTTATTTAAATATAGTTTTAGTGTTATTCCAATTCTACACACCCCCGTAAGATTACCAACCGTCCATAAATTTTGGCACTTTCAACCTCTGAGTGACCGTCCCACGTGCTTTATTTGTGAGTCCCCAAATTCATCACTGTCGTGACTCTCGACTTGTACCTATCTATCTATCCATCCTTTGTTTATGGAGTGTGCTTTGTCCTCCTAGTTCTATGCTCCGTTTGTCTATATACTTTTAGTTTAAAATTGATTAAGCTACACTTTGGCTCGTTGGACAATGTTGGAATCTGCTTCACCGTATAAAGCATACAAACCGACTCCATATTCACTCCTCTTCCTTTTCTCCATTGCATTTGTCTTTCGTTTCCTTCTACCCTCTCGTTTGAAAGAAAAAAAAAATGGCTGAAGGTTTCCTCTTCAATACTGCAGGGGAATAATGAGACCATTCATGAAATCCTTTATCACGCAGATCGCTTAGAATAATGAGATTTCTCGCGAAATTTTTCATCGGGCAGGTTGCCTGGAATAATGATACCACTCGCGAAATCCTTCGCGTTTCTTCTTCTTACCGGGCAGGTTGCTTGGAACAATTAGATCACTCACGAAATCCTTTTCGCTTTTTATTCTTCATCGGGCAGGTTGCCTGGAATAACGAGACCTGATGAAATCCTTCGCGTTTCTTCTTCCTATCGGGCAGGTCGCCTGAAACAATTAGACCACTCGTGAAATCTTTTTCGCATTTTATTCTTCCCATCGAGCAGGTTGCTTGGAGCAATTAGACCACAAGCGAGTTTCTTCGCATTTTATAATCGGGCAAGTCGCCTTGAATAATTAGACCACTAGCGATATTATATAAAAAAACAATTTAAACGCAAAGCCCATATTTAACGCTCCACATCACCTCGTGAAATACCTGTATACATAATATTAATAAGAAATAAGGAAGATAACATATTAAAAATGATAAAACTATTATGTTCACTATTCTTCAAAATGTATCAAATTGTCTTTCATCACTAACTTACTACATATCAACATCAATAACCCATTTATAATTTATCAATCCTATACTTATAGGACCTCGGCAACCAACACTCATTGCTTAATTTTCAATTTGGTAATTCACAATTTACCTTAAATCCGACTAACCTTCCTCGATAGCCAACAAATATCCGGTAATTTCATATGAATTACTCCACATTCGACTATTCTCTTTTAATAGCCAATCAAACTGGTAATTCCATACGAATTACCCAACTTCTAGTTATTCTATTTTAATAGCCAATCAAACCGGTAATTCCATACGAATTACCCAACATCCCTATTATAATACAAACAAGTTTCTTCTTGTACTTTTTTCATATCATTATGTTATAAAACAATTCATAACTACTAATGAAACTTTGAATTTTAAGAAAAAGTGATGAATCACCTACCGTCTGCTCGTGATGGCCCAACTTCTCCTGCCTGATGCCCTACTCCCGAAACAACTCCTGAATCAATCAAATTGCACTACATTATTAATCCATTAATATTTCTTCTACGTGCTTAAATTTAAAGCACGTAATATCTTTTATTTAATTGGGTTTTGCACCAAAATTTTCATTCATTTGTCATCTCATTTTCAACATATAGTTTTAATCAATTTTCTTCTTCTAACTCACTTAAAGAATTCTTCCATGAACTATTCCTACCATTTATTTATTCATTCTTTTCACATTCTTATGATGTTTCTTCACTTGTTTATACTTTGAATACTTCAAATAAGATAAGGAACATCTTTTCTCAAACACAAAACAATCAAAACCTCATCCTTTTATTTCCTCATCCTTAGTTACAAGTTGATTTCTTCAAACTTAGCCAATTTCTTTCTTAATTACTACTTACATTCACTATTTTTATACTATTCTACCTCAATTCCATCATGTTTACTACTTTTCTCAAAATCCCCAAAATTCTCATAAGAACCCTAATTTAAAGAGTCAAGATTGTAAGAAATTAAATCAAATTTAATTGTCATTGTTTGATAACTTACTCAAATAAACTCAAAAACACTTCATTCAAGTAAGAATCTTAATTTTTCATGCTTACCAATCTAAGTTCTCCCAAATTCTCTTCTATCTTCATTCACTTGATTCTTCCTTAATTTAATGTTCTAAGATTATAAATCTTACAAGTTTCAAAGCTCTCTCTCATTTTTTCTTATTTTTCTCTTGATTTCTAATGTTTTTCTCTTGTTTTTTTCCCCTTTTCCCTTTCTTTCTCTCTTATGGCCGGCCACTTCCCTTGTTAATAACTTATAAATTTTAATTTAATTAATTCCATTCATGTCCCTCAATAGTAAATTTTCATGTTTTTGGCATAAAATTCTTGAGTGCCGATACAGGTTAGACAACCTTTTTACTCGAGTTATTTTGATTTTCATTAATTTACATCCCAGTAAATTTATTTCATCATAATCCATTTCCATCCGGTCTTTATTCACGTTTCTGTATTTTCTATTTTTCACCTATTTTTGAAATTTTATTTATTTTATTCATTTATTTCCATTAAGGTTGTCATAACTCATAACCCATTTTGGGTTATTCTCCAATTCACATTTTTCTCTCTCTTTAAAACAATACAAAAAAATAAAAAATAAAATAAAAAAATATAACAGTGAAAAGAGGATGCCAGAGCGTCCAAAAAATGACTAAAAATTAGTTGAGGAGGTTTAACAATACAAAAATTAACATTTGACAGTATTTTTTGACTGATGAGAGCCTTGTTGACAAAGAAAATTCAATTTGAGGAAGAAAAGTCCCAAATCATATGTTTATGGACTCAATTAAATTTTATTGAAGGTTTAATTGAATTTATGGAGGGTTTAATTGCAATAAAAATTGATTTTGAAGTCAATTTAGGCTTTAATTGAAAAAAATTAAAGTGTTGGGGTCAAATTATAATTTTTGAGAGTTAATTTGGTCAAATCAGGGGCTTAATTGCATAAATATTAAAGTTTGATGGCCAATTAGGGACTTAATTGAAGAAATCTGAAACCAAAGACCAAAATAAAAAATGCGCGTAAATAGAGGGGCTGTAATTAAACCGAATCAGTGGCCAAATTAAAGAAATTAGAAGTTTATTGATCAATTAAGGGTCAAATTGCATAAATTCAAGACCAAGGACCAAAGTGAAAAGGTGGCCAACTTCAGTGTTGCCGTTTGATTTTTGGCAGGGATGCAATTGCATTGATTTTTCAATCAAAATTGCAATTTAGGACTTGATTGAACAAATTACAAATTGAAAACTGATTTGGACTTTGACATAAGTTTGCCGCCTTTTTCTTTTAAATGAAACGACGCATTTTGTCCAAAACGGCACCATTTCATGCACTGTTCAAGCAAAAAAAAGGGACTGAAACGGTGCCGTTTTGAACGGCACTGTGGGTCTTCTTCTTCCCTTAGACGTGCGAAGCAGGGGAAGAAGAAGATTTTTCTTCCCCCTGTTTTCACCGACTTTCTTCTTCTTAAAAGCATAAAAAAGATGCCGACCAAGGACCCCCACTTGCCCAAAGCTTTCCACGTGTTGGAGGGGCGGCAACGCATTAGCCACCCCAGCCTCTCTCTCCCCTGGTTTTTGCCTATAAAAACAGGGGAAGAGAGAGCAAAAAAGAGGAAGGAGCAGAACAGAAGAGAGAGAGTAGAGAAGAGAGGGGGAAGAGCGAAGGAAAAAAGAAAAGAAAAGAAGAAGTAGGGAAGAGAACGAAAAACAGAGGAGAGAGAGAGAAGAAAAGAGAAAAACAGAGCCGCTGCCACCACCGCGAACCACCAGTGCCGCTGCTTGTCGCCTCCAGCAGCTCCGTCAATGACAGCAGCCACTGCAGGTCAGCCCTTCTCCCTTTCTCTTTTCTCTTGCTTCATCCCTGCCACGCCTCCAGTGTTCACGTAGCATGTGAACAGTGGAGGGCACTGTTCACACGGGCTGGGCTGAGCCCAACCCATGTAGTTGGGCTGGGTTAGGCCCAGCCCATGCATTTGGGCTGGGTCCGGCCCATTTTAAAAAGATTAACAGAACAATATATATATATTTCAAATTTGTGATTTCCCCGCGTATATTGTTTTATGCTGTTTTGTTTAATCTCAGTAAAAAATAAGAATCAGGTATTAAAATACCCGGTTTTCGTCAAAACTTTCAAAAATACAAAAAAAATTGAAAAAAAGAAAAAAATATTTTTGTTCATACAGCCAAGTGTCTTAAAGCTAAAAAAGCATATTGTGTTTTTCATACACTAAAAAACAATGTTTTAACATGCATTTTGACTTTAGTAACCAGTTAATTAAAGTTAAGAGAACATTGGCCAAAATTTCAAAAACAATTTTTTTTTTATTTTGTTTGTCTTTTAGTATCCGGGGTACGACATTACACGTAATACGTATTCCGGATATTAAATTTCTTTTTTTGGACACTAGAACTGTTAGGTTTTACCCCATTAAGATAAGAACATCCTTATTAAGGAGGGCTTTTCTTGAACATTAGACAGACCAACAATTAGAAAACATAATAAGACCATAGTTTTTTTATCAGACAACAAAACAATGCAACTTACCTTAGGTAGGGCGTATTTGGGGTGCTAATACCTTCCCTTTACGCAACCAGTCTCTATACCCAATCTCTGAGACTAGTTAGGGTTTCCAGTGACCAAAATACTAGGTGGCGACTCCCATTCTATTTTACTGATAAGAGAGAAAAATTCCTTGTCTCTCTACATTTACCAGATAAACCATATCTTTTTGATTGAGAGGGTGGACGATCGCCGCGATGTCGTACACGTTTGACAAAGGTAATCATTCAAGATAGCTACTTATCTTAACATTTATTTTAGTGTCCTATAAAATTTTATTTTATCTAGGGCTTACAAAATCCTTTTCGCGTTTCTTCTTCATCATCGGGTAGGTCGCCGAAAATAATTTGACTATTTTTTTTTAAAAAAACAACAACCAAGACAAAATCAAAAGAAAGGAAGAGGAAGGGTTTTCACGCTTATTCTTCTTTACAAAACTTACTATACAAAGTCAAAAGAAAATGAATTTTCCAATGCCTTTGCACCGTAAGGATTGTAAAGAGGGGGCAACTGTTATAACTTAATTTTGGTCCGTTAGCTTTTAATTTAATTTTACGGGGTTTAAAATATAAGATTAAAAGATCAGAGATTTATTTCGATGAAAAATATGATTTGTCAGCTTACACGAAAAGTAGGGACTACAATGTGCTTTTGTCATTCTATCCCTATCTTCAACATTGTCATAACCTATTTTCGGGTCCCCGCACAAAAAATAATAAAATACAAAAAAAAATCAAAAAATATTATCAAAAAATATAACAGTGAAAAAAGGATGTCAGAGCGCCCTAAAAATGGTCAAAAATTGGTTGAGGAGGTTCAAAATTACAAAGATTAAAATTTGGCAGTATTTTGTTGACTGATGAGAGCCCTGTTGACAAAGAAAATTCAATTTGAGGAAGAAAAGTCCAAAATCAGATGTTTATGGACTCAATTAAATTTTATTGAAGGTTTAATTGAATTTATGGAGGTTTTGATTGCATAAATATTGATTTTGGAGTTAATTTGGGCTTTAATTGGAAACAATTAAAGTTCTGGGGTCAAATTATAATTTTTGAGAGTTAATTTGGTCAAATCATGGGCTTAATTGCATAAATATTGAAGTTTGATGGCTAATTAGGGACTTAATTGATAAAATCCCAGACCAAGGACCAAAATGCAAAAAGCGCGCAAATTGAAGGCCTGATTTTGAAATCTGACGTGTTTTGGCGCCAATTCTCATTTAAATGAAACGACGCGTTTTGGGAAAAACGATGCCGTTTTAAACACTGTTCACTTATAAAAAAAAGAGAAGAAGCAAAAACGGTGCCGTTTTGAACGGCACCATATGTCATCCTTTTCCCCTGGACGCGCAGAGAACAGGGGAAGAAGATTTTTTTCTCTCCTCTGTTTCTCACCGACTTCCTCTCTCCATTAAACCTCAAAAAGACGCCGACCCAACCGGTGGCCTACCACCCCCAGCTGGCACCCCTGTCTACGCTGCCCTGTCCCCTGATTGGACAGAGGCAGGGCATTTTCACCGCCCTTCTCTGCCTATAAATACAGAGGCAGAGAAGAGGCACAAGGACGACGAAAAAAAAAGAGAGGGACAAGACAATGGAGGGGACACACGAGAAAAAAACAGGAGAGAGAGGGCAGAGAAGAGAAGAGAAAGAATAAGAGAGTGGGAAGACCGAACGAAAAAAAACAAAGAAGAAAAAACCAGAGAAGAAGAGAAGGAAAGCAGAGGAGAGAAGAGAGAAGGACCGCCGCCTAGAGCCATCGCCATTTCGCCGCCAGTGCCAGCGCCACCACAAGCCACCGCTTCTGCCACTGCAGGCCACCACAAACGACAGCGAACAAGCTCCTCCACTCTAGGCAATCTTCTCCTCCTCTTCTGTCCCTGTTTTGGGTGTTCATTTTCATTTGCATGCAGAACGTGAGCAATTCACGTTCTGCAGCAAATGAATTATAATTAGGTAGTTATTGTGCTCTGCACACCTATCTACTTATAATTCACTGGTTACTGTGCGCACAACACAGTAACCAGCTATCTATGGGCCGGTTCTGGCCCAATTTTGTTTTGAGCCGATCTTGGCCCAGTTTCTTTTAGCCCAGGCCTGGCCCAGTTTGTTTGGAATTTGTACTATTTCCTCGCATATTTTACGCCTTTTTGATTAGTATTGTAATATATTTTTATGTCGTTAAAAATACAAAATTCAGTTTTCGTCAAAACTTCCAAAATACAAAAAAAAAAAATTTGAAAAAAGAAAAAAATGTTTTTGTGCATACGGCCAAGTGTGTCAAAAGCTAAAAATCATATTGTGTTTTTCATACACTAGAAAATAATATTTTAGCATGCATTTTGACCTTAATAACCAGTTTATTAAAGTCAAGAGAACATTGACCAAAATTTCAAAAACAACAAAAAATTTATTTTGTTTTGTTTTTAATATCAGGGATTATAAATTTATATGTAAAATGTATTCCCGATATTAAAAGGGTATTTTTTGTTGACAACATAGAGCAATTATCTTTTACCACATTAAGATAAGAACCTCCTTACAGAGGAGGGCTTTTCTTAAATCTTCGATAGACAGGACCAACAATTAGAAACCACAACAAAACTCTAGATTTTATCAGACATTAAAACAATGCAACCTACCTTAGGTAGGGCGTATTTGGGGTGCTAATACCTTCCATTTATGCAACCAGTCTCCGTACCCAATCTCTGAGAACAGTTACGGTTCCTAATGACCAGAATACTAGGTGGCGACTCTCAGTCCATATTTTACTGAGAAGAGACAAGGATTCCTTGTCTCTTCATATTTGCTAGATAGACCATTACCATTTTTCCTTGAGGGTGGACGATCGCCGCGACGCCGCGACGCCGCACACGTGCGACAAACATAATGATAGTTATCCGCTTTTGAATTTGATTCTTAATCAAATACAAACTTGAAAGAAGAGAATGAATTTGATTGAAACTTTATTTCTTACACGCGATGAGACTCTTGCACTATAAATACAAATTCCAGTGCATGCACAAAGGGGGAGGCAATTACAAGAAATCCTAGGAGGCCGCTACACGAAACCCTAGAGAGCGGCCCATGACAAGAAACCCTAGGAGGCCAACATTACAAAAAAAAAAAAAAAAAAAAGACATTAAAAGAAAAAAAA
>Ga0307515_10010862_pt1 | contig 17373 bp, 19 predicted proteins | sample 17_EM_MG_FD_194513 | JGI IMG/M metagenome (GOLD analysis project Ga0307515, IMG submission 194513) | Populus trichocarpa ectomycorrhiza microbial communities from riparian zone in the Pacific Northwest, United States - 17_EM | ecosystem: Host-associated > Plants > Roots > Unclassified | place...
GTACCAGGAAGTTCGACATTGATCTGTTGATATTCTCACGCACTTTGATGGGGCGTTTATCTGGCTGATAGCCATAAATGCGGAGGTCACAACGGGTGGAGGTCATCGGCCGCTCTCTTGTATTAATATAAGTAGGAAGGTTCGCACACTCCAAACAATTGCATCGACCAATAATACGTGAACGAACATGACTTAATATCGTATAGAGATGGATTGGGAAATAATATACGCATCAGGATGACTACTCCTTGGTTGTTTGCTCCCGGACAACTTCCACTGTGGGACGGGTCAGAGAGAATGGAGTGAATAACGGAATGCACATACTTTGAACTCTTTCAGTAGCTTCCTTGATATGAAGTTGTATATGTTTAATTGGATCAACGCCAGGTTTGAGTTGGTAACACCCGATGAAAGGGCAAACGTGCCCGTGGTAGCCATTTACGTTGAATCTTTTGGTGTAAAGTAGATTTAGGACCTCCCACTGAGGTGATCCCATCCAAATATCTAGGCAGTGATTAAGAATACCCTCAAGCAAAATGTTGTCCTCTGGTCGCAGAGTTTCCTCTATCTTGGTAATAAACTTGCGGAGAAACAACTCTGCAGAGAGGTTGGGGTACCAGCGTTTGACATCGTCAAGGAGAACTCCGAGCAGTTGGATCGCCTGCGGGTATTGGGGACCCAGTCGCTCCGTTCGATCCAGAGGTATACCATTAGATCCTTCCAAGAGTCAGTGGAGTATTACTGGAATGCGTAGATATGTTATGTGCTGTGCCGTCCTCTACTTACTATGCATTAGCTATTTCCGCGTTTCTCTTGAGGACGAGTTCTTTCTTCTCTGGATCGATAGGAAGAAGAACCGATAGTAGAGGCTACCGACGCGGACGGCAGTTTAAGTTCAGGTGCCGACTATCCACAAAGCAGTCAAAAAATGAATGCGACCAGGACACTTTCTATGCTCCGGGAATCGGGGGGTTGACCTGTGAGGTGAGAACGCTCTGAGTGGGCGGGCTTGTTCACCGATCACCAAGACCGACGGCTTCTTGAACGCGAGGACGGGATGGACGATCACTTTATGCGTCATTGACAACCGCCATTACAGATCAAGGGGTAGGTCAATCCAAAACACCGAAAACGAATGGAGAAATTGGGCACAAAGAGCGCAACACTTGGTCCGGATACGGCAATATATTCTCCTGACAAAGGAACTCGGAGCACCGCCCTGGGTTATGTAACGTAACACTGGGTTATTCTGACACCAGTAGCTCTTCATAGGCAAGCCCTGTTCGTCCGTTCCTCGGTAATATTCCTTTTAAGGGCCGCTTTCGCGCTTTCAATTTGCTCAGAGCGCCAACTCTTGTAGAACATGGGCCGGCACAACGCTACCCAAGGCCACAATTAGGGTCTAGCAAGGCATTCCGAACGGGTCACTCTCCCGCATGGGGGGCACCGCCCTCTGTTTTCCCCGTAGTCGGGATCATCGCACATTATTTTGATTTAGGAGGCGCACAGCCGCATGGGTAGTCGTACCAGCCAGGGATTCACCACTCACTTTATCGCATTCATTGCAGTTGATGCACAGCCTTGACGAACGAAACTAGAACTTTTTTCTTGTTAAAGGCTGTGTACCAGCCGCAGTGATTTGTAATCACTTGGCTGACGAGCCTCATTCCATCAATTTCCCGATTGAGATAACGGACAAGGACCGGATGCACGCTCTACAACCTCTTGGTGTAAGCTGCGATTCACCAACTGGTGCTACCACACCATGGAGGCAGGGAGTGTTACCGGCGGTGTTCAGGAATACTGGGAAAAGAGTTGGGGAGCATCTCTACTGCTATGTACAAGAAAATCGAATCCCAACTTAATCATCGTTGGGTACGATAGACGAATAGGAGGTCGAATATAACGACTTGGACCTGTTTGGCCACTGCTTGGGATTCCACTGGGAACTGCATCAATGTCATTGACGAAAAACTCTACATCAAGGGACTTTTGTAAATGAAACTCTATATTTCCGACCTTGCCGGATGCCAACGATGGTCCAGAATGCTGAGATTACAGGTGGGATGTTATCAGTCAGCCTGTATCATCCGGTCCCTGTGGACAGGGTACGGCCATCCGTGTAGGAAGTTCCGTCGGAAACGTAACGGAACAGTACACCCGATCTCTGTTAGGATGTACACTACCTATCTTATATAGTAGACGAACCCAAAACGTGTATCAAACCGAGGAGAATTATAGTATCACCATATATACACATGAGTCGAGACTAAGGAATACAAAACGCGGTGACCCGGTCGACGAACCGGTGCTCAGTTGCCATATGAAACTATAGATTATAGCGATGATATAATATTTCCACCAAGTTCAAGTCGACGAGGCTCTCTAGGAGCATTGTGGTCGTCTCTGTCGACTCGGACCTGCGGCTTAGTTCCATTTGCAAGTCTATATCACGGTTTTGGAAAGGCTAGTGTCAGAATATTAATGACATCGTTATAATTGCTACGGTTCGATTGTTTCCTACGGCAACCGAGCGCCAGTCATATGCAGGAGTCTTCCCGGTTTTTGCACTCTCTGCTAGCCTCGTTTTCGGTCTCGATATTACTCGCCTCATGTGTCCGGTGGTACTATAATTCTGATACGCGTTTTGGGTCTTGTCTCCTCTATAAAACAGGTAGCCGTATATCCTAAAGGCGAGAACGATTTTTGTATTCCGACACTGGTCAACTGGATTGTCGAGTGACGTAATTCCAATCGGGCATTTTACTAAGATGGTTGACAAGCATGGGTAGCCTTGCTTTTGTCGATTGCCTGGTTTAGTTGTGAACCTGCGAGGTTGTCGCGCGATGACATCCTACTACCCAAGATACCGAATGTCTCTTCTGAATTGAAAAGACCAGTCGACCCGCCGTGATGCCAGCCTCTGGCGTAGTCCTGGGTGCCTAGCCAAAGGCCAAAGGGCCACCGGCATCAAGCATTGCGAGAAGTGGGTATTACCCGGAAAGTTGTCATTGTCATTGTCCCTCCGCACTTGGTGCTCCCATTTCCACCGCCGAGTACTATTATATCAAATATTCTTTCAGCCACAAGGTTCAAAAATCCACTGTTTCCTCCTCGTCCAGTCCCCTGAACCCTCGCCCTCTCGTCATCCTTTGCCTCTAGGTTCCTACGTGCTGCAGCCGGGCTGGTTATATAACCCCCCAACGAGGCACGAGGCACTCAAAGTATCTCCACGTCGGTGCTCGATACGTGTCTGGACGCAGCAGAAGCCCGAGAACAGGTTTGGCGCATAGAGACTCATTACACCACTTGGTTCATGGTAGAAAATTGATCAGCACGCGTCCTGAACGTGCTCGGGATATGCTGGCATCTGGCTGCGATGTCCACAGGACTGCTCTCGTAATATGGCTTGCTTAGTTTAGCTCGTATTGCCCCTATTTCCTTGTTTAACCGCTAAAATGGAAAAGAGATTTCGATATCTACCACCGTTTTCGCTTCAATATTTAAACGTCCTGAAAATAGTGCGCCCAGGAAGAGACACGATATCGTTCAGCTTGGCCTCCGCGTTTAGTCCCGCGGTGTCTTAGTGACCAGTGGAAGCTACCCGATGAAGAATGCATGGCTGGCTAGAATCGCTGAGAAGGCGAGGCTTACACACCATTGGCACGCGCTTTTCGAAGCGTCTAAGCGCGTGGTGGATGAGTGTGGAGGTGAAGGGGTGCGTCAGGCTAGCTGGGGGCCTGTTTCACTTCGGAAATCCCATGCAACCTTTGACGATAAGCTCCCTAAATAGCTCTTCGGAAGAAAAAACTCAATTTTCTTTTTTTGGCTCACTAGGTACACTCCTGATGAGGCGAGCCCATTCCCATTTCTTCAATTAAAACATCATCTCATCCTGTTCTTGGCTATCACGTCCCGAGATTGGACCACAGTGAAATGTCGGCATCACAGGCGCTTAGTGAGACGGTTGATTAGGGTGTACAGCCTCTTATTTGACACTGTGTGTGAATGGGGACACGGGAACAGCTGTGTGGTTGAGATGCCTGCACGTTGAGGAATGGTTTTCACGTTGCCAGTTCAATACATTCCAGCAATTTGAGACTGGAACCTTCGTCCCACTGGCCGGTTGGCTGTAGAGTGCATTTGAAAGTCATGGTCAAGTGACGTCAATGGCCCGGGGCGATGATCTAGATTTTAATGATCCTTTCCCGGCCAATTAAGGAGCTCAAGTGATGGGTGAGCAATGGTCGCTTTAGAAATTTCAGAGGTGTGGGAGAGCCCCCTCCCTCCCGAAACTGCTCTCGAGTTTCTCTGATGCCAATTAGTCCGTTCCAGCTCGTCAGTTATGCGTACCAAGCCCGTTCAACAGAGGCAATTCGTCTCTGCAGGACGCTGGGACAAGAACTGGTCACAAGAAACGGGCTTGAGGGCAATGTTCACGATGTGCCCAACCTTCAACCAAGTACCCTTGAAAATGTCGGTTTGCCACAACCCGAGTACATCTATGAAAGGTTCGGTATTAACCACTTGGTTGCGTCAAGCTCATAACTCTCAGATTTCTGAACGCTGCTTGGGGGGCTATACAATTGGCCTGCATCAATCCTGAGAAGGATCTTGATACAGACAGAGCGTTCGAGAGTCTCTCCGACCTGTTGAGGGGTTACAGCAACCAGGACTTCATTCTTTTCATTGAAGGGCATGTCATTATTCTTCAACCTGTACGTGACTCATTTTTTTGTGCAGACTTGAACAGGCCAAGCGACAAGATGAGAATCCCTGGAACCTTTTCGATCATTTCTCCGCTAAGTACAAGGTAACACGGTTGGTTTGCGGACTATTCTTTGTTAATGGCCTTCTTCAGTGGATGACATCCAATAACCAGCTACAAAGACTGCATGTATTTAAGGTATATCACGGAGGGGGAACGAGAAGGATCGACCGTGCGTCTGATGCGGATACGTGAATATCCTCTAAAACCTTTACAGTGAAGGTGGATTACCCACCCCAAGTTCACGCGCTGACATGGCGACTGACGCAGCGGTGCTCACACCGAATCCCGCTGAGACTCCCGCACTTTTATCCTGATCCGTTCATCCAAGATCTCACTGATGACGTGGTTGGGAGGCCACTCGGATTTCTGGGCGGGCCATCCTATGGCTTGAAACTGAAACTGTGGCCGGAACCGAGGTGGCCGGAACCGAGGGAGGTGGGGTGGACGCCGGGTATCGACGTCTATGGCGACGACCCGACGGGGCCGTATTTCAAATTAGAGACCGGAGGCTTTTCCTCCACATTTAGAAGCACCATCAGCCTTGCAAATCCGAGGCGCGTGATATTTCGTGGTGGGTACAAGGTTCCACTTTAGATGGAGCTTATTGAATGAAGACCCGCAATGCAGATATCTCTGGCCAGCTGTTGACACAAAAGGCTCTGGAGGACGTGATTACGAAGGTTGGAAACGCCAACGAGATAAAATACTCGGTCTGGAGCGACACAACGTTGCACACGGAAGTCCGCACCTTGAAGGACATCGCAGAAGATCCTTTCGTAAGCAATGATTACCACCTCGAGGCGAGAAACTTTAGCTGAAATCACGAGCACATTAAGAAAAAACTTCCGGCACGAACTCCCGGTACATCTCCCCCACAAAGCCAGGAGCCCCAAGAAACACGCTCCCACCTACATCAGAGTCCTTCCCCTGACCTTCCCTCCTCCGGGCTTCCATTCTCAACGCCCATCAAATCTGCTATTCGGCTCACCCCCCAGAGGGCCACCCCCCAGAAACACCCCCCCAGAAACACGCTCCACCCCCAATCGGTGGACCGGGCTACAACATCAGCGCCCTACCCTTGCCTTTCAGCGCAAAGCGAGGAAAGGTGAAAGGCTTGCCGCCAGAATCGTCGTCTGGTGCTGCCTCTTTCCTTCCTACCACTTTAAAAACTTTCCCAGAAACGGACTTATAACTGGAGAAATCGGAATCACGGGTGAAAAGGCGTGTTGTATCGCCCGTCAAAAAGATGGTGTTACGAGTCGAGACCACCCTCGGCAATCCTCGCTTCCCGACTCCCTGGGAAAGTGCTGCGCGCACTCGCTTCCGATCGGTTCCGCTTCCGTTGCGATCGTTCATGTGAAATTGGTTATACGAATCTCCCTTAATGTATCCGATCCATCTTCCCACCAGTAGTTAGTCCTAGGAATACTTTCTTAGCCACTCCGCCACCTTGCTTCTGTTACTTCCCCCACACCTTCTTTCCTGTCCGTGGTTTACTTCTTTCCTCTTCCTCATTCCCGTCTGATCCGATCTTACTGCGGTTGCTCTTCTTACATACGGTTTGAGGCTATGACCTTAGATACTTCCCGCGTTCTCGGAGTTTCTTAGTGGTACTTAAGCTCCTTATCCTTGTTTCAGAATCGTTAGTCTAGATCTCGATCCGAACCAATCTTATTCGTTCTTTCATCTTTACTCATTTGTCAACACTCAGTCAATAATCGCCTTCGGTATTGAACAAGTCCGCGCGGCCTGGTAGTAATACTGCCAGGGACAAAACAAACCTTCCGCCTCACGTTCTAAGTTCTAACAGATGGTACGAAAGGATTAGACTAGTTTTTGGAGAATATTGAACGTTGATTCTTCGTTGTCGAAACGGCGAGATGTAGTACTGCATACCTATATCTAATCATGACTTTAGCCTCCCTGTAAGGGTTTCTTTTATGTAATCAATCCCGATGCCGTTATTTGTCACGCTTCCACAAAGCTCAGACGAAGAAGGTGCCCGAGCACGTCCGAGAAGAGTGGATGAAGGCAGTCAGAGTGGAAGGGTGGGTTTCTCGTTTGCTCCTTTTTTGGAGGTGGTGGTTAATTTGGCGTTTCAGTACCAGATGGGACCTCGCCAAGTTTTGTCAAAACGCACGTCGTCTACCGTACGTACTCGACGAACGGCCACCAGTATTATATAATAACTTCTCGGCTCTTGTTGTGTGACCGTACATGGTTTCGTTACACGGTCCGAGACTCTGCCATGTTAAATAGTAATGAAGGTGTTTGTGTCTGTGTCTTGCTAGAGAATGATTACTGAATGGACAGGTGGTTCGGACTAGCCCAAATTGAGAGAATGAACTTGGATTCTGCCTTTCCATGCCCATCCATGCCCACAACCATTTGCGGGTGACACGCTTCGATAATCATACAGGTGGATTTTATCTCCAGAACTCCGTTTTCACTATCGTTTATGATATATATTTTCAGATCAGCACATGTTTCAGGAAGGTGGAGAACTATAGACCATAGGAGAGGAGCGGATACGACTGCAGCACACCACGCAGAGAGAATATATCAAGCAAGTTCTTCGCTCCCGCCTCTAGATAGCACCACGATCAAGAATGAGAAATGGCTATAGAACAAAAAGATATGTCACGGTCATACATCATACAGCTACAGCTAAGCAGAAAAGTTTATTTCATCGGTCCAAAATATCGAGTCTTCCGCAGCCGCGTCCTGCCCGACCAGGTGTCCAATTCTATATGCGTCATCCAGCCTAATGTTTGGACCGCTAAGGATAGCTTCGCCATACAATTGATAGACGTACCAGTGCTATATATATACACCTATCTTTCACCCGTCGACCATTATGACTATGCAACATCCGCAAGCGTGTCAGTGCCGTGACAAGGGTGCTTATTCAACTCCGCACGCGAATAGTAGGTCTTGTCGCTATTGAGATTGGTGGTCAATAAGCGTGAACGGTGAGGGGCGCATTCGCAACTCACCACGTCCCACAGGTTTCCCCGATGCCAAAGTGGAACTTCTGGAAGTGGCGAATAGCATCCTTCTCACCCTTCCAGTTGGCTCTATTCTCCTCGGCGCAGAGCCCGCACTCGAACCGATCTTCCACCTTTTCCAAGAACCGTCATATGCCCGCGAGAGGAGCCCACGGTCGTGATCCACAGCGTGGATCCCGTCCTCAGACAGGGTACGGCTAAGTTCGTTGGCTGTCACCCCTTTTGTGAAAGCCTTCGGGAGTCATGCGATCGCGAAGGGTTTCCCTCCTCGCCGCCTGGATAGCACTTGCGGTCTTGGGAGGTCCGGCTCGTAGGGGCCTGCAGGTTTATTCCCGGGTTTGTCGTAGAGGTGCTGGGGTGCTTGGCGACGGTTTTGACCGGACACTTGTTGCCGGACTGGTCCTGCGAGTGCACCCTGACGAGAGGGCACCCAATTTGTGTCAATATGGGTAGCAGGAGTCGTCTGGACATCAGCTTCATTGGGAAGGCGGGGTGTCGCGACTGGTAATGCCACCGTGGGAATGCTGGTTGTGCTCGTCTGGTGGATGAGACCGGTTGACGGGCGGTTATCTTGGGCGTGCTGTTTGAGTGTGGGGGTGATATCAACAGCCAATCCTGACCGAACCCCGTCGGATTAGAAGGCTCGGAACCACCCCAGCCGACGTACTGTTCATCATTCTCCTTATCATGAGAATGAGTTCCCTCTACAGTATGAAGGCCAGGCCCATCGATTTGACCAGCTTTTGCTCCGCAGGCCGTGTTCATACCCCACGTCGCCATCGCGTTGCCATTTATGTTTCGCCTCGGGGTAATGAGGCTGCACAGGAATGTTTGTGGAGAGGTAGGAAGGGGTGTGGTATGTAACCCGAGGGGTGATCTCACGCTGACTCGAGCTGGTTGTGTTAAGGGCCTGAATCAACGGAAGACATGTCAGTTGTTGCTCGCCACTAGTTGAGGTACCCTAACCTCTCTTACTTCGTCCCATGCCAGCATGGCCAATGGATCCATTGATGGAAAGATGCGACTTGAATTTGTACTCCACCGCCCGCGGTGACTCCTATCGGAGCCACGGTATGCAGGGAACCCTGGCCCATATCGCAGGAGTACTCAATGGTGGGCTCGCCCTCTGCCATCGAGGCCCTCTGAGTAGCCGTGGGTGGCCGAAATTGGAAACCAGCGACAATAGACCTAGGACCAATCGTGGCTAGTTCATTACTGTTGTGTTCCCAATAAGATCTATCAACCGCAGCCAGTATTTGTACGAACCGAGTTATGGTTGTCTTCTGGATTGTGTCCGGCCAGTATTGCAAGGGAACGAGGGAAGAAGTGACGGAGGGAATCACTGGGCCAATGTAGCGATACGATACGCTACATCACTGAATGGAAGGCATCTCATGTAGAGCCAATCAATTTCTTCCCTAGTTTGGAAGGCAGGAGCTTGGTTACGCGTTGTTTACGCGTTGGCCGAAACTCAAAGTATCGTGTATCTTGCATCTTGCATACCAATGATATGAGATATGACTCGAAAAATAAATGGCTGCCTTGTTAGCCTAAATTATCCAGATCCAGGTATTGTGATAGTCGGCCAGAAGGTCAGAAGTAGTTGGGGCACAGCTTTGTCCTTGCGGCAGCGGCAGCGGAAACTCCCGCATCCAGTAGTGCTGGACCTGACCACGACCGACTGTTACTTTTGCTCATTCTACGCACCCGCACACGCACCTGTCTTCTTTCATCCTCTTTTGCTTTATACAATGGCCCGCCCCCTCGACGCATTAGTTGCTAGTCGTGCGACCAACACCGCGAGCTGCATCAGTCACCCCGCGTCACCACAGTCATACTCAGACCCATCGTCCTCAATGCGTGACCCAATGCACACACATCAGTTGCAAAGCGGAGCGGCCATAGAGACCATCCTTCAGTCCATACGGCGACGACCACAATAGCTGGCGCTCGACAAACGTTTACAGTCTCTCCGTCACAACCCTCTTCGCAAGTCTGGGCCTAATCGCAGACCCATATTGTTCACGATCATCAACAGCCAATGGTGCAGGGCAAGCGCGGCGGGAGAGTTCTCTTGTCGGTCTCTACGCAAGGATTCTACATCCTACACCACAATATGCTCCGTCGTCACACAACCCTACACAAGCAGGCACACCGCTCCAAACAAGCTCGTCACCGTCTTCCATCGAGTGTCCGTTCAAAGTCTACCTTACCCAACGGACTATCCAGCTCAAGCGTGGACACTCCAACAATAACACATTAACCAAGTGCAGCTCCAGACCGCCCGACATCCACCCGTTTTCACCAATCACCTCCGCAACGCACGCCCACGGGCAACCCCCCAAGTCAACGTCAACCTCCCTCCACTATCACACAGCTCCCCATCAATGTCAATTGCTCCACATACTCAGCGCCGACCCGCCCGACAGGGGAAGACCTAGACTGGTACCACGTTCGTGCGATTTACGCTGCGCTCGACGTACCCGGTGTGAGAGGGACGGATATGAAGACGGCGAGGAGCTATGAGGGTGAGGAGCGATTGCATTCTTGTCCGGCTACCACCCGCTGTTCTCACCGGATGGTTCTCCTGCCCTCGGCATCTCTCACGCCTTCTCCACCTTCAGTAGCGACTCTCCCTTTGCAGGACAAGACACCGGAGGAACTCAAGCACGAAGATCGTCGTGTGCATAAGAGCAGACGGACGCTTGGGCCGGGGCAGCCAGGGGGCGACATCAGGAACTGAGTAGTAAACTCAAGGAAGCAGAGCGCGCAAGTCTGTGAGCAGGGTATATAAAGGTGTTCTGGATTGGTGGAGGAGTGGTGTGTGGTGTATTTTGGTTGAGCGTTGAGCAAATGCACCGTTTCCAGGCAGACACGGGGCCGAAAGCAGCAACAAAGGACCTGTGAGTCTGTTGGAGGCAGTATCAGGTGGGTATAGGATTCCTTGGGTATAAGCGATGGGCGGTATTGATACATGGACTCATGGGTTTGCGCAACAGGAGAGTATCGATGTACCCTCCTCGTACTATATCCAGATCGACCTTGATGTCTCTCGGACAATCAACAGATGTGGGGTGTTTAAGACGCAGTATGGGATGGGGTACGTCGCTTGGGTTGTGATAGTGTCCTTCAAGTCGACCCGTTTGGGACTGGCAACGAGTGAGCGAACGTCCGGCAGATGCCACTCCATGGTCATTTCTCAGCCATTTCATCTATGTTCTCGGGGTCGCAGGCGGTAAAGATATTGTGCGCAGTGCTTTCTTTACTCCTCTAGGAATTGCCAACATAGTGTACTGGGGAGCTGGTATTGGGCCCTAGGAGTAGCGGACTCACTGAGTGCCCTATATACAAAAGTAAGATACCCCTATCTACGTCATCAACAAAGGAACCAGTAGACAAAGAAATAAAGGGGAACTGGAGCGCCAACGCTGGAAGAACATAACAGAGTGGAGTCGTTTGGCTCGTTTGACTCGCACTCCCGGAAAAGAGGTACACTAACGAAGCCAGTATTGGGGCCTTATAAGACTAAAATGATTAGCAGCGCTTCGGATATCACTTCCATGCTATTAACTTGAGTCAGACGCAAGCGCATTCCAGAAACTCTTGGCTATTATCCATCTGGCTCGGGCGCGCCAATCACGGCGTTCGACCTGGGCGGTACTCCTGTTCGGGTTGTTCGGGTCCGTTGATCTGACTGGGCTAGTGGGATATCAGCACTCATTCGGCAGCTTTGTCATCCCCACTTCCACTACTCCCCTCCACCAACTGGTGACAACTAAATGGAAAGCAGGAACTCTCCAAGAAGATGTTGTCACATGACCAGCCTTTTGTATACTTGAACGCCACTGGCGTGTCCCCATCGAATAGTTTGTCCTGGAGTTTATTGCACGGCAGAGACCCGACGAAGGTGGTCATATCGCCCCCACCTTACTTAGACCTGGAGCTAATGAAGAGGTGTGGTTGACGGTAGAATCCAGGGTCGTTGTAGTGTGCGATATGTTCCTGTGGTCGAGAAGGGCAAGCGTGTTAACCCCCCGTCTGTTTCTGTTTGCCTATTTGTTTCTTCTCCTGTGATGACGTAGATAGGGGCTGCACTTTCCTGTATATATGGACACGAGTGAGCAAGGGGGGACCCTCACGGTTTCTTTCCCCGCTCACTCGGTCCAGCTCTCCACAAAACGGTCTGAGGCGCTCCCGGAATCTGATCGAGACATGTACCACGACACACGGCAAGGGTGTAGATAGAGGCGATCGTATGCGTGCACCCTGCCGGCGACATTCCACAATATATAAGTGCGACCGCCAATACACGAGCGCGTACAGTCAACGTTATTGCAATTGCAATGGAGACCAAGGAATCACCGCGTTGATCACCGAGAATCTGATAAATATCTGGACTACCACCACTACCATGATGACGCCGCGCCACGACCGCAGCAATGAACACGAACACGAAAGAAACGGGATGGAGTAGACTGAGATAGGAGGAGGTCGATTGAGTAAATGGATGGATGATATGGATGGACGATGCCCTCCTTGTTAAAGTTTATTGGTGTTCGCCGCGCGCCGATCTGTGCGCGTTCCTGCGCCCTGTTTTTTCACGTGCTTGTATATAATACAAACTCCGCTGGCACTTTCAGACTCAGCTGTTTCCCCCCGAAACGCTGAGCTGTAAGTCGCCTATTTCTTGTTGTATCACTTTGTTACTTATATCGAGTACCTAGCACTACAGTACTCAACCACTCACCGGCCACTAAGATTCTCACAGCCCCCCCCGCCACTCAAATCAGCTTGTAATTAGAAAAACTCCAAATAAATAAACTTACCTATGTTATAACTACTCTCTATTGTCGCGGTGCTGAGTGGAAATGTTGAGAACAGGTCAAATGGCGAATCAGGCGGGAGGCAGGTGTACCACCCACCGGCCACTTTGCTTTGGGGGTACATTGGGCACAGAAACGGGCTCATATCTAGTCAAAATTAATAGAAGTATTATTATAAAGTCTAATTCTGCTCTATATCTACATATAAAGCATCATTCACATCATCATCAACCGGAGCATTGTCATTGACTGCTCGGGTTGTGCAATGATGAGGTCGGGTGGTCATAGGTGGTGAATTCATAAGCAAGCTTCGTCTTTAAACGATGCTCCTGTCAATGTTTCTCAGCTGCCACTTGGGCCTTATTGTGCTTGGAGATGGCAGGTGAGCGGGAGTATATCACAATCAGCTCTATATATCAGTGTCACAATTAAGGCAAATACTCCTTGTACTGTAATTAGTTGGTTACACTTGTGATCCGAAGTTAGTGAGAGCTCTGCGCAGTGGTAGAGCAGATCCAAAACTCAGATGGCCAGCCACACCACCTTTCCTTACACACAGGCCTTGAGGCACCACCGGCAGACCTAAAATGGCAGAGTATAACTTCAAACATACTAAAATACTTATTTATGTACAATTTGGGTAGCGCATTAGGCTGCTATATGAAAATGGCCGGTGAGTGGGGGTGGCCAGTGGGTGGTTGAGTACTATACACTCTAGGTACTTAGTACAGAGCTGTTTCCCCCCGAAACCCTGAGCTCACTACACTCTAGGCTATTTACGTCACTCCTGTCTGCCATGCTGCCACAGCCTCCCTACTTTACCACTTCACGCATATTGTTTCTTTCAACCATACTCGTATTACCTATATTTACATCAAACCGATATCGAGAACTTGTGCTAGACGTTGTGCGTTGATAATGTGGAGAATGTGGTTTCCCAATTCCTAAAGTCACAACTCGGGCATCCTGTTTCTTCCGAATCACCATGCAAGCGTGTTCTGAGTACCACGGAAAATCTGGTGCCCAATGGTAGAATAGAAGAACTCATGGACATACAATTAACCACCAGATATTAATGGCGTCCTTAGCCGTTCGTTCGCAACTGCGCTGCCATGGGAGAGAGGACGAAGACTCCACAAGCAGGACGAGAGCAGCCAGAACTCTCGAATAGGTTTCCTTTTCTAGCATGGTGCAGTGGTATCTGGGGAATAGGTTTCGCAATTCCTCCGGGGTATCGGTCAGTTTTTTTTTTCGTGCACCAGCGCAGCGCATAAGCAGTAATCAAGGTGCACATGACCCAGGTAGTAAAGATCTAGGGTATATAAGTGGGGCATAGGATAGGATAACAGGAGCAATGGGCGACGGTGTGTCGACAACGAAATACTGTCACGGGCGGGGATATATATAGTTGAGTCACTTGACGTCGAAATCTGTTACTAAGAGGCTATCGGACCGCGGAAGCTGCTTTCCATGCGTAAAAGTGCTGATGAGGGTTACCTTGTTAGAGGCTGGATGGCCTAATCGAAGTATGCACACGCACGTATAAGCTGCGTGAGTATGGGTAGCGAGAAAGTACAGCAGGTGCGCTTCCAAAAGACCGACGGGTGACCCGGACGTGCTCTTGCCCTCGAAGAGTGACGATGAGCTCCGTTTGACTTCCTCACACCGACAGATCGAGCGCGAGCACAAGGACAACGCTCACGATCGTATTGTCGTGAGTTTTCTTTTCTACTCGACCCGCCGTACTGGGGTGCAGGCGGCGGCATCAGAATCCGGTGCCTAATTTGACTTGACAGATGTCAGCTGTCATCAGTCGTATGGTGTGCGGGCATCCAACACATGACATGTCGATCGATCCTCCCTCGAACCTTCTTGCACCTCGAAGTCCCGCAGAGCGAACAACCATGACGACCAAAGCACTCCAATGGATGAACCTGTGAGCAATTTGATAGATTAGGGGGCCGGATTGTGGCTGATCATGCCCCAAAAGCCTATACCTGAATGGTGCGGCGCTTCGCTTCAATTTAGGCCCAAACCGCTCACCTCAGACAACAATAAGAAATCACTGTGCAAGGTATCCCGAATTTGAAGTATACGCTGGTACTGTTTGTTGGAAGTGAGGCGATAGAGTTAGAGACGAAAGACGACCACACCTGGGCACCTGTCCAACGCCCGTATGTCCCCTGTCTTCTCAATACGAACACTCACCATAGCTTGTGCATATATAGGGATATTTCACCGACATCCCATGTGCGCGTCGAGGTTCAAATCAAGATTGGTCATCTACCGTGGGCGAAGGTCCAGAACATCAAAGAGATCGACATGGAAAAGCCGTTTCATGAGTATTGGACCTCCAAAGGGCACGAGATTGCGGTAACGGGTTGGTCATCATTCCTAACCAATCCGCTCATATCTGATAGAGAAGCGCAGAGGTCGTCGTCGTTGGAAAGTATCGTTGCTCCATTGAATTACATTTCTCTGCGAGCCCTACGGTTCGCCTCTTTGCAACCGCACATCGCATCCAACTAACAATGTCCACATAGGCGGAATCTCTACACTCGTTGTTCAATGAACTCAGGGTAGTGTTGAAGGAACACTCCCCGATGATGGATGCATCGACTGAGAGGGTTGTGGATAAGGCCATTAAGTACGGGGCTATCTTCGCAGAGGTCAGCTGTCCCAAATGGCAGCCAGCAAGGGATTGACATCTTCCAGTTGAATCCAGTCGCAAAGGCTGCCTTTGGTCTTGCCAGCGTCACGTTTGAGGTTCGTTCCCGCCGCTGGCGCATGAGGAACAGAGCTAACGCCTACCTGTTTAGCTCTTGCAGGAACAAAACAAATACGACCAGATGCCGTCGGCCCTTTTGGATCGGTTGCAGCGCATTTTACCTTTAGGGAAGAAGATCGCAGACGATATTGTCTGCGAAGAGACAGAAATCCTGGAGAAGGTCATCCAGCGAATGTTCGAAGTCATACAAAGGGTCGCAGAGTTCTCGTGCAACTATGTCAAAGGTAATAGGCGGTCATTTTCTGGGGTTGACAAGTACTGATGATCACAGCGAGAGCGGTTGGTGGGCCGGTCAACCCAGAGAAAATCGAAGAAATGGACAGAGAGTTGACCAAGGTGATTGAGGACTTCGACCGTACAGTGGATGTTGAGGCGCTCCGGCTAGCCAAAGCGAATCGTAAGCACATGTTGTCCCTATCTGGTGGTAATTGTTCTCAATAGCTCGTGTAGAGCAAGAATTTCTGCTGACTCGGCTTAAACGCGTCGAGACTGGTTACGACTTGACACTCTGCTGTATGGAAGGCACCCGGGAGACTCTGTTGAATCAAATCATGGCCTGGGCGAGTGATGAATCAGATACGAGCAATATTTACTGGATCCACGGCTTACCGGGAATTGGAAAAACGTCGTTGGCTCATTCCATCTGTCAAAAGCTTCACACCAAACACCGGCTCGCTGGAGCATTTTTCTGCCAGAGGGACGACGCGAATATGAACGATATCAGAAACATTCTCCCTACTCTCATCTCCAAACTCGCCGAAATTTTTCCCCCATTTCGAAGCATCGTGGCCAACCATCTTCGTAATGACCCAAATCTAACATCAAGGTCCATGAATGACACTCTCTTCCTTGACCTCATCTGCAACCTTCCTCACTACCCAAAATACCCTCTTGTCTTTGTTATTGACGCACTCGATGAATGTGGTGACTATCAAAAACGCCCAGTCCTCTTGAAGGTGGTGACCGAGGCAGCCTCCTATTCTCCGTGGCTCAAGGTTATCGTGACCAGTAGATCCGAAGTCGAAATTCAACGTTTTTTCAATCGCCTCCCTCGATCATCATATTTGCGATATGATTTGGCCACGGATCAAGAAGCCGGTGCTGATTTGCAAACCTTCGCCCGAAGCCAGTTCGATTTGGTGGCTGAAAGGTGGTGCCTCCCCACCCCTTGGCCGGAACAATCGCTCTTTGACGGAGTGATCTCTCAGGCGAACGGTCTTTTCATCTTCATCAAGACTCTTGTTCTTACCCTTCAGCAATGCGATGACCTGGAGGAAACTTTGGAGGCAGCCTTGCAAGACTTAGCTGGTACTGGTTTGAAACCTCTATACAACCTTTACTCCAGTGTCTTAAAAGCGCGAAGGGTGCCAAACAATGCCGAGTTTCGGCATGTGATTGGAGTGCTTCTTGCAGTGGCTCCGTATCGCACACTGTGTGACGAATCGATTGCAAAACTGGCAGGAGTGAGGCCCTATCTGGTCCAAAAGTGGGTGAATGCTCTCAGCTCCTTGCTATATCGAGACGAAGCGGCCAATGGAGGGGTTCGTGTCCGACATTTGTCCATCTCGGATTTCTTTGTCAGCGATCACTGTGCCTATCAAGTCAACCTCAGAGATGCGAACATGCAGCTAGGAATCGCTTGCCTCAAGACGATGGTCGAACGGCTCCGTTTCAATATCTGCAAGCTCGAGGATTCCCGGCTTGCTAATGCGGACATCCATGATCTCCCATTGCGAATCAAAGAGCACATTTCCGACACTTTGCAATATAGTTCTCTCTATTGGTCAAATCATCTTTGCTGTACTCCCGACAATGGAGATCGTTTTGTGTGGGCGATGTTGAAGGAAATCTTTGGGGGGTTGTACGGTTTATTTTGGGTTGAAGTATTGAGTGTTATGGGAATGGTGCCGATTGGTGCTCCAAGCCTGCGACGAGTGATTTCTTGGGCCAAGGTGAGTTCAGCTTCGTCTTTCCATCCGCCAA
>Ga0307515_10010863_pt1 | contig 17373 bp, 8 predicted proteins | sample 17_EM_MG_FD_194513 | JGI IMG/M metagenome (GOLD analysis project Ga0307515, IMG submission 194513) | Populus trichocarpa ectomycorrhiza microbial communities from riparian zone in the Pacific Northwest, United States - 17_EM | ecosystem: Host-associated > Plants > Roots > Unclassified | place...
CTTACAAGCTAACCTCAGGGATGCAGCTACTCCCAAGAATGTTGGGTCTGCCAGCTAATCAGATCCATATATATTTAAACTCAACATATAACTGAACCTAAAGATATTGAATTTGAAATCAAGTTAGACCAATGTCATAAGAGCTTGATATTTTTCCAAGTCAAGGTATGTTGGGTAATTACCCTGTCTTTGGGCCTTTTTAAACATGGACTTTAAGCAAAAATAACATGTATAAAAAACATTGATCCATCAATTTCATATATTAAGAAAAAAAATGTACAATCATAACTCAATTTACCAAGAAAATGTATAAGAAAATCCAGATTCCAATTTCATAAAACATTATAATCATAACAAAGTAGTTAAGCTTATTACCAAAAACATTATTTACTTACACAATAATTTTAAAATAAAAATAGAAAATACATGAATCTAATAATTTTTCTAGGCCTACGCTACGCTGTTGGTCGGGCAAAAAATTTAATGTTCAAATGTTGCAACATGTTTTCCAATAGCAAAAACAATTCTTAACCATTATGCAAAATCTAATGTGCATGTTTAATTAAATAGATTAAGGATTATATGCGTCTATAAATATTAAAAATATATTCCTAACAATAACTAAATATTACATCTGAAGTTAAGAAATAATATAGATAAAAATATCTGATCATGTGCTGCGGAAAACCCTTTAAATTTCTTAACTTAATTATATGATACTGCTATTTTTTATTAGAAGAGAAATAATTTAAATTTTATTGAAACAAAATAATTTGTAGTAAAAGTATTATTTTTTATTATTATTATCTTTAATATTACAAAAATATTTTTTCTATGTCATTAATTTAATAAAAACAAAAGGCATTAAGAAGACATACACATAAAACCAGGATGATTTAAATATAAGTATAAAAAATACCTCTCTAACTAAAACCCATTTGTCATATCAACATGCTCTTTTTTTCTTAAAAAAACATTTCATCAAAATATTTGTTTCTTAGACAAGAATCTATCATTATAAAACAAATGAATAAAATATAAAAAGGTTGATTATGATGGGTTATATATAAAAAAAGGATTGTTCGAGAATGAATTAAAAATTAAATGGAATTTAATAAAATAATATCTAAAATAATATTCTTAATTAATCTAAAAATTTAAAAGAAATTATATATAAGTTATATAGATTTTAAAAAAGTAAATATTAATTGTTGGAAAATTGAAGTGAAAATTCAGGTGAAGTGTACAACTCTAGTGGCTTAGTGCGTCTAGACCTTTAAAAATAATCCAAACATGTTATTCGTCAAATTTTTTTCAAGAAAGAAGTAGAGTTGAGAAAAACCCAGTTTTTCTACTTAGTAAAGCGCACAACCTTAGCTTTTGCCCACCACAAAGGTGGCCAAACAACTGGGTTATTGAATTTTTTATCCAAAAACCTAGTTTTAAACATTTTCTCATGAAAAAACTCTTTTAAACCTCAAAAACCAATTTTGAAGCTAAAAAACCCAAAACTTGGTTAAAAAACACAAAATAATAATAAAAAAATCTCTCAACCATGATCTACCTTTTCCAACGATATGGAAGTCCAAAAACACCTCAATGACACTTTTCATATTAAGATAATACTTTGACACCAAATCTGACTTTTTTTTGTATGAAATCCAAACAATCGACTTTTTTCTTTTTTATTCATTGTTTTTTAGCAACTCTCTCTCTCATTTCCTAGACTCGGATATTAAAATATGAATAAAATAAAGTTTTATACTAAATCATATAATTTTCAACTAAAAGTATAGAAAAAAAGAAGAAATTAAACAAAATCTTAAAGCTGGAAGGTACTGACACTAATTTTTTTTTTTAAAGGGCTGCTATTTTACCAAGCTTTTAATTATTGTCCTATCTATTTTAACTTTATTTTAAACATCAAAACTCAATTATTTTATGCAGAATTGAGAAACAATCTAATATTGAGATTTTTTTATACTGAGATAACTCGAAAAAAGTAATACAAAATAAATTATCAAGTCAAATCACCAATCAATGCAATATTGAAAGATAAAATTGAAAAAAAATAAGGAACAAAAAAGAAAAACTTTTGGTTTTTAAATAAAGGGTTGCAATTTAACCTTACTTTTAATACTAATTCCCTCATTTTAAATTTTATGCAAATAATTAAATTGATTTGTTTTTGTTAATCAAGATCCTCTTAATGCAATAACTTTTTGAAGATTGCAAAAACCTAAAACAAAACAAACATTGAACAAATTATCAAGCCCAATCATAAATCAAAGCAATGTGAAGAAATAAAATTGTAAAAATATTCAATAACCAAAGCAAAAAAAATAAAAATAAAATTGAAGAACAAAAAATAAAAAAACATCACTAAAATCCATAATATTTTCACTCAAACGCTATAATAAAACACTAAGGCTTTTTTTAATTTTAATTCTACATAAATGTTTTGAAAAAAATTATAATTCATCCTAATGTTATGGAAAAAAAAAAATTCACATGATCAGAAAATCTTTAAAATTTCACAATTGAAGCCAAGACTATTGATTGAAGATGAGTGCTCCTTGCTCAACATTGCTGTAGAACTTGGATCGACTCAACGGGTCAACTTAAAATTCAAAGTTTGAACCAGTCCAAGTTGATGAAAAAAAAATCTAGATGACTCGGTAAAAAACTCAAGTTGAATCACTAATTTGGCTAACCAAGTTTGATCCAATAAAAAAATGACATATAACTCAATGATTTTTTTTTTGAGTTTTTTTATTGTCACAGGACATTGTTTCGAATCTTAAATTTAAAATCAATCTAGATTAACATGAATTAAATCTTTTAATTTATGACTTGAGCCTATTCTTTAATAACTATGTTGCTAAATATACATGAAGTCAGCCTGAAATTTTGGGTAACATACGAAAATTACCAAGTTATCTGGCTAGTTCATAAAAAGAAGAAAACCTGAGTGCCTACATAGAAAAGTGTAACAATTATCTAACACAATCAATTTACACAAAACTCCTCCGTTGCCTTGACAAACACACGCACAATGATGCTCTAAAATTACCAGAAACTTTACTAACGTGCAAGGTTATTTCAGCCATTCAACCCTAAAGCTGTCCAGAAACTTGGTTCAGACAAAATTAGACAAGGTCCTAAGGGTTTATTAGTAAATTGAGCCAACCAAAGCCCTTATGTATCTGCAACAGCAACTCGCAATCCACCAAAAGCTACAGAGATAATTTTTTTATTCTCAACAAAATATAGTAGTTTTCTTTTTTGGGTTTTCAGGTATCGCGATATTTAATTTTCCTTTGATTTCCCATAAATATTTTTTTAAAATTTTTTTGAGTTTGGTTTTATTCAATTAATTTTAAAAAACTTTTTTTTTTTAATTTTCTTTCTAAATTTAGAGGTTCTATTTCTCTGGCACTGATAGATTCTTCATTGCTCTTTTTTATCACTAAAAAAGTAAAAAAAGTTTGGAACTTTATCACTCCTGTTTTTTTTTTTGGGTTCTATTAGTGATTTGATTTTATATATTGAAGGCGAAGTTTTTTTTGTACTAATAAATTTATTGTTTTTATTTTCTGGGTTGCTATTTTTAGAGGCAAAGAGAGCTAAAGCAGTGTGTAAGTAAAACAATCGTTTAAGGTTCAAAAACATGTCTCAAACCAACTGGGAAGCTGATAAAATGTAAGTTCATTTTCTCTATTTATTGTTGAAAGTTCACATTTTTCTGTTCTAATGCTCTTTTCTTTCATGTTTCTGTTCTTGATTGGTGTTTCTGGCATGTGGGTTCTTCTGGGTTTTGTTTCTTATGTTTGTTTTTGGACTAAAGTTTTGTTCTTTGAAGCTCTTTTATGTTGTTACTTGTACATAACTAGAATTTTAGGGTTTGTGTTTCCCTTACTGTTGGTTGGTTGTTGATGTTTTTTATTTTAGAATTTGAATTTCTGCTATATTTAGGGTGTAAATACCTTTTGCGTTTAACTATATTCTTCTTTTTGTGTGGATAAGCTAAGATTCTGTATAGTTTTGAGGTTTAATCACTGGGGTTGCGGGTTTATTTCCTTTTTTGGTTACAACATTTGGGAATCTTGTATCTCTGGTCTGGATTCCGTCCTTGTTATATACTTTTCTTCACACGATTCACTATGATGTCTGCTTTGGGTGAATAGTTTGTACTTATTACTCCGTTCGCAGCTGTTAGGGTTGGTGAAGCCTTTTTCTTCTTCTTTTTTTCTCGATATAAATGAAATCGAGTAATTTTTTGGATAAATAACAGGTTGGATGTGTATATCCATGATTATTTGGTAAAAAGGGACTTGAAGGCTTCTGCCCAGGCTTTTCAAGCTGAAGGAAAAGTGTCATCTGACCCTGTAGGTAAGTGTTTTTGGATTTATGATAAGGGCAAGAGAAAGCCTTTATGTTGGCTTCGGTTGTTTATTATTCATTTATTTTTAATTTCTTGCATGGTCTTGACTTTTTACCGTGGTTTTCCAGCTATCGATGCACCTGGAGGCTTTCTCTTTGAATGGTGGTCAGTGTTCTGGGATATATTCATTGCGAGGACCAATGAGAAGCACTCAGAGGTTGCTGCGTCTTACATTGAGGTTTGTTTCCAGGACTTTCTGCTGTATCTCATTCTTTACTTAAGGTTTATTTGTGTCAATGAGTGCTAGAGAGAAAAGGAAAGTTGTGATTGTCCAAGAGGCATTGAAGTGGCAAATCAATGACTTCCTTCTTTTGAATATCTTATTGTCGCCTGCAAAACTTTTATCAGAGTATCTGAGTCAAGGGTGAGGCTTCTCCTCTGCATGCAGTGAAACCTTGTTCTTGAAAACAATGTTAGACTCCTCTCCTAGATGGTATGATAAATCGTGGTGGCATCCAAATCTTCTGTGATGCCAAAGAGCCCGACAATATCTTAACTAGTTGTTGATTCTGTAGTTGGATGAACAACTCATTGCAAGCGTGGTGGCGTAACTTCAGCCAACTGCTGGTCCAGGGGTTGCTCTTTGGGATTTTGTAAAATATTTTTAGATATGTATGCTCATTTAAATCCTCAACTGAATCAGCCATTTGGTGTTCTTGTAACATGGGTGCTGGACTTTAAAATATTTCTTGCAAATTTCATAGAAGTAATAACTTTTGGTACTCATTGGAAAGTTTTGATATATTGAAACTTCAGACTCAGTTACTTAAAGCACGGGAACAGCAGCAGCAAGGTCAACAACCACAGCACCAACAGCAGCAGCAACAGCAAATGCAAATGCAACAGCTCCTATTGCAGAGGCAGCAGCAGCAGCAGCAGCAACAGCAACAGCAACAGCAACCTCCACAGCAGCAGCAGCAGCAGCAGCAGCAGCAGCAGCATCAACAGCAGCAGCAGCAACAGCAGCAGCAGAGAAGGGATGGTGCCCACCTCCTTAATGGTGCTGCAAATGGGCTTGTGGGAAATGATCCTCTCATGCGCCAAAATACTGCAACTGCTAATGCAATGGCTACAAAGATGTACGAGGAAAAATTAAAATTACCAATGGAGAGGGATTCATTGACAGATGCTGCAATGAAGGTAGGTGATTGGTCTTTTCCTCATTTCACTTTTTCTCAAGTTTGATTTCAGGAGTGGTGGATTGACTGGATTTTTCGAAGCATGACTACTTTATTCTATTATCTTTAAAACTTTTTACAGCAAAGATTTGGTGAGAGTGTAGGGCATCTTTTGGATCCAAATGCCTCGATTTTGAAGTCTGCTGCAGCAGCAACTGGCCAGCCTTCAGGGTGCTTTTCTGTTCCATTCACCTTTATTGCTTAATCATATACTTGAACTTGTGGTTAGAACAAAAACTAGAATGACAAATGGTTTTTATGCAGCATTTGAAATGATATTTTTATGTATTTCATATTAATTGCAAAGTTCTTGTTAATTATTCTGTTTCTTTTAAATAAATACTAGTTGGTGTGAATTTGCAACTAATGTTACACAAGCTTGATTATTATATACATGTCTGAATAAACACTCATTGATTTTGTGATTTAGTTGTTGAATCTTGTAATTGATTCAAAACTTTTTTTGATGTTGTATAACCTAATTTCAGGCAAGTGTTGCATGGTGCTTCTGGTGGAATGTCCCCACAGGTCCAGGCTCGGAATCAGCAGTTGTCAGGGTCCACGCCGGTATGGGTTCCATAGGGTTTTCTCATCATTTTAGATTTTCTTGATCATTCAACTGTTCTAAATTTTGTCCGGAATGGAATCAGGACATAAAGAGTGAGATAAATCCTGTGCTGAATCCAAGAGCTGCTGGTCCAGAAGGATCACTGATAGGAATTCCTGGTATGCTTTGTTCATGGCATTTCCCTTTTTACACTGTTATCATTGATTGATCCTGATTTCAGAGAGACAAATTACATTCTAATGCACTTGTGAGACTATTTGATCTTTAACCTAGTGCCTTTATCTTTCAATTTAACAGTAAACTGTGGCTCATTATAATCTGTTTGGTTTAGAGATGCCCGTGGCTAAACATATAGGTCCTTGCTTTTCAGGATCAAATCAAGGTGGCAACAATTTGACTCTAAGAGGATGGCCACTCCATGTAAGTTTTCCCTGGTTCAATTGTTCCTGAAAATTCTACATTGTACATGCACGATTATGGTTTAATTTTGGATGCACAATAGCAAATAACATGCTTACTGTGAATGTGTATGCGTATTGGACTATCAGCTGTTTAACCCTATTGCTTCCTTGTCAGGGATTGGAACAACTTCGATCAGGACTTCTTCAGCCACAAAAACCTTTTATACAGGCTCCTCAGCCCTTTCATCAAATTCAGATGTTAACACCACAGCACCAGCAGCTTATGCTGGCACAACAAAATCTAACATCACCAGCTGCTAGTGATGAAAGTAGAAGGCTGAGAATGCTTTTAAATAACCGGAATGTGAGTATTGGAAAGGATGGCCTTACAAATTCTGTTGGTGATGTTATTCCAAATGGTGGATCCCCTTTGCAAACAGGTGGCCCACTTTTGTCTCGTGGAGATCCAGATATGCTGATGAAGGTTCAATGATTCTTTGAATTACCTTTTCATCTGTAATTAAATGTATTTTTTATGTCTTCCTCTAGTTGTTACTTCATTCTCATAAATTTTAATTCTAAAAAAACTTCCTTTCACATGTAGTTAAAAATAGCCCAGTTCCAGCAGCAGCAGCAGCAGCAGCAGCAGAGCAGCAATCCACAGCAGCAACTTCTCCAGCAGCATGTGCTTTCAAATCAGCAATCACAGAGTTCAAATCACAATCTTCATCCGCAAGATAAGATGGGGGATGCTGGCAGTGTCAATGTCGATGGTAGCATATCCAACTCTTTTCGAGGAAATGATCAGGTCTGTTTTTTTGGTTGCCTCTAATACAGCTTTATAACTGATGCTCTGGCCGCATGACATCCTTTTGATTGGTGGTGCAGTGTCATTATCTTCCTTAATTTTTTGAACCAGCTATTAACATTTCTAGATACATTAGTTGGAACCAGTTTGGTATTGTTTTAGATCTCAATTACTTCAAACTTTTTACTTAATACTAATCCTGTAGGACGCCTTAGCATGCAAACATTTGATTCTCTGTTGTCTAATATCTCACCCCTTTGATGAAAGTTGCAGAAGATGGCAAATATAGTTTGGTTAATAGGGTGCCAAGTTGACTGCACTTGCAGTTCCATTAATTTATTGGAAACCAAATATACCCTTTCTATGGCAGTAGTTATTAAACATGCCTTTTGACTTTTCCCTGTATCTGGATTAACTTTCATGTCATGGATTTTTGTTGCTCCCCTTGTCTTAAATTGAGATTTTATTACCTTTCCAAGATGTTGCACGCTAGTTTGTTCATTTTAAAAGCAGCATGCTCAACATGACTGACCTTTACAGGTTCCTAACATGGTTTTCCTTATTGCATCTTAAGGTTTCAAAAAACCCGACTGGGAGAAAGAGAAAACAGCCAGTGTCTTCTTCAGGTCCTGCCAATAGCTCAGGAACTGCAAATACAGCAGGACCCTCCCCAAGTTCAGCACCTTCAACGCCTTCAACCCACACACCTGGAGATGTGATCTCAATGCCTGCTCTGCCTCATAGTGGTGGTTCTTCTAAGCCTTTTATATTTGGGGCGGATGGTACAGGCACTCTTACATCACCATCAAATCAGTTGGTGAGTAGATTTTTCATCCTTTTAATTGGTGAAGGAATTGAAAATTCCTTGCTTGAATTCTCATTGGCATTCCATTTTGGCAGTGGGATGACAAAGATCTTGAATTGCAGGCTGATATGGATCGTTTTGTGGAGGATGGATCTCTTGAGGATAATGTCGACTCTTTTTTATCCCATGAAGATAATGACCCTAGAGATGCAGTTCCTCGTATGGATTTGAGCAAAGGTGTGCAGATGAAGGCCTGATTTTTCTTTTGATAAGATTTTCTCAGAACTTTGGTTCCTGAATCTTGTTGGCTTTTTCGTCAAGATCATGTATATACATTTCTTAAATATGATGCAATGATGCTGTAACAAATTATTCATAGATATTTCATCTATGACTGGTTATTGATAATGATATGCCTCTTCATGTTCCCTTGTTTTTTCTTGAATTGATAAATACATGTAAAATGTAATGACATGGCAGACTTATTTTGAAAATTGTCTTGTTTATGCACTGTGATTTACCCTGAGTGTAGAATTTTGATGTGACTTCAGGATTCTCATTTACTGAAGTGAATTCTGTTAGAGCAAGTGCAAGCAAAGTAGTCTGTTGCCACTTCTCATCAGATGGAAAATTGCTTGCTAGTGGTGGCCATGATAAAAAGGTGAGTATAAAAAAATGACAGGTCGCTATATTCCTAATTCTAGGTTAATTAACCTCTTGGATGGTTTCTTATAAAAAAAAGCTTTTTAGAAAGTTATAAATAAACGGGATAGTTCGATGCCACATTCTCATTATCAAGCTTCTGGGATACTCATTTGAAATTCTGATTTGCCTGTCCAAAATGTGAAATTCTATGCCTTATGTGTATGTTCGAGTAAGAAAAAGGAAGATAGGTATTCTTTTGGCTGCTTTGTACTGACCTAAAATACAATGTTAATTTTTTGTTTGATGGTTTATGATACAGGCTGTATTGTGGTACACGGATACTTTAAAGCCAAAAACTACCCTTGAAGAACATACATCTCTGATTACTGATGTCCGTTTCAGCCCAAGCATGTCACGACTTGCAACATCATCATTTGACAAAACTGTTAGGGTTTGGGATGCTGACAATGTTAGTATGATATTCTTTCTTTATGACTATCACAATTCTTTGCAGCTAATTCTTGCTTCTTTTTTTTTCTTTTTTTCTTTTTTATCATGGAGTGTTTTATTTCTGAACAACTCCTTTGCAAAATGTAAATTCATCTGTTCAATTTCATAAAGATTTGATTCTTAAAGTAACTTTCATATTTGGTGGATCCATACCGTGCTAAGTTTTTTTCCTCTTTATTGAATGGTAATAGGATGTTTTTTTTTCTCTAATTGAGGATACGACTTTTCTCTATCCTTTTGATGCTGCATCATTAAATTTATGTTGTTAATAGCTTTACAATGGTGTTTGCAGCCTAATTTCTCACTCCGCACTTTTACCGGACATTCCGCCACTGTAATGTCACTAGACTTCCACCCAAATAAAGATGACCTTATAAGCTCTTGTGATGGAAATGGTGAAATAAGGTACTGGAGTGTTACCAATGGTAGCTGTGCAAGAGTATTCAAGGTAGGTCTTGTAGACTGGTTTTCGATATCAGAGATTTAGTGGATTTGAGATTGGTGGTCTCTTTTATTATTTTTATTTTTTCTAGTTTTCTAGCTTGTGGTCACTGATAGATGTTTGGATTAGGGTGGTATGGCCCAAATGAGATTTCAACCTCGCGTGGGAAGGTATCTTGCTGCTGCGGCTGAAAATGTTGTGTCTATACTGGATGTTGAGACACAAGCTTGTCGACATTCATTACAGGTTAGTGGTGTTTTCTTTCATCTATGTGAATGGAACCAGGATGCACAAAAGGTCAAAGTAATATTTAACTGTATTCTCTCGCTGTTCGTAAATGTAGGTGCCAACTGGATTCAATCATGTGTATTCACCAACATATTTTATTTACTGTAGTCATTTTGCACATTCAGTTGCTTGTCACTCATGGTGACAAAAATCGCCTGTTTTTATCTAGGAGGGACACTGATGTTTTTCTTGCATAACATGGATATCTGTTGTTCCTGGTTGTACTCATATTTTAAGGTGTCTTCACATTTTGCTTAAACTGATCCAGATTCCGTGTGTACTCCGCTCATGAATGTCTTGTGCCTTTACCAATTTTTCTATTCTCCTTTCAGTTTAGCTGAACTTCTGATATTTCTAACTGTAGGGACATACTAAGCCAATTCATTCTGTTTGTTGGGATCCTTCTGGTGAGTTTCTGGCATCTGCCAGTGAGGACTCTGTCAGAGTCTGGACGCTTGGATCAGGAAGTGAGGGCGAATGTGTTCATGAGTTGAGTTGTAATGGCAACAAATTCCACTCCTGTGTTTTCCACCCTACATTCCCTTCGTTGCTAGTCATTGGCTGTTACCAGGCATGTGATTTCTGCTTTGTTCTTTGTACTTTGCAATTTCACTATCATCATTAGCATCATAGTTTTAAATCCTACTTGCAGTCTTGGATGCTGATTGTGGACTTAGCAGGTGGTAAAACAACTATCGTGGCTATTGTTGTCATGAATCATTAGTAATTATTAACAAATTTTAGCAAATCATGTTTTTCTAATAATTTCATTAAGCTGTACAATAATAACATTTCTAGTAGTTAAATTTCATACAAACAATACATTACACACACACACTCCAAAAGAGTGAAAACTGTGAAAACATGAATTTGGCATGCAAAATCTATATTTATAAAAATCATTATTAGTAGGTAGGCCATTATTGGGTTGTTGGCCTGTTATTTTCACAATAATAGCCAACAAATGGCTGTTGCCATTATAATGACACCATAGCCGTCATTGTTGTGAATTGCCATTAACGGCATCGTTTTTTGGTAAACAATGGCTGTTATTTAAAACCAATATTAGTATTGTTATTATCTGGTGTTGGTGTTTTTTCTAGCTTCTATATCAGCTAGCAATATGGTTTCCTTTGCTGCAAGTTTTTCTTACTAGGATTTGGTAAATTTTATAACTGTTGCATAGGTTGGTGCTGGTTTACCATAGCCCTAAACCTGCATTATTTCTCTTACCATTGTATGTGGTGTTCTCCACTCCGAAAATTGTCCATGCTGGATCCAGGTCAAAGGCCACATCAGTTCTCAAACTATGATAACAATTTATTAATATCTGGTGGAAATATTTTTTTGAGAAGTCCAGAAAAGTTTTCTAATGTGTCTCGTATATTTTCATTTGCATGTCCCCTTTGATGCTGCCCTCTTTTTTTTTCCCACTTTCCTTTTATTTCTCTTTGCTGAGTTGGGAAGGGCCATTCACACTTGGGACTGGGTTCTATTCATATCTTTTTCAATACCTGCATTATATTTTGTTGTGGGTTCTCTGATATGCATCTGTGGTATATGCCTGCAGTCTTTGGAGCTTTGGAACATGAATGAGAACAAGACAATGACTCTGCCAGCCCATGAGGGTCTAATTGCTGCTTTGGCTGTATCAACTGCTACAGGGTTGGTTGCTTCTGCTAGTCATGATAAGTTCGTTAAACTGTGGAAATGATACATGATTGTTTCTCTTTGTTGTTCAAGTTCTTCTAGCTTGTTTATTTTGGTTACTAGATCTCCCCATTTTGTGTTCTATTCAAATATCAGGTCACTATAACCCCAGAAACTAACCTTATATGTTGGTGTATCTGTTACATGATCACTTCTGTAACTTGCAAATCAATGGTCAAACATCGTGGACTATTTTGTACTCCAGGAAGTAAATGGTTTATGTTAATAGTTTTCTGGTTCAGTCTGTTCTGGCTCAAACTTGCTTATGCTGGACTTTTTTTTGGCTCAACTCATCTACACTTCGTTAAAGCATAATTCTTTTCCTCGACAGATTGCTTTATGCATTCCACATCTTTTGTTTGATTTGATTATTGGAAGAAATGTGTGGAAGGTTTCATTATTAGAAATTCGCACAAGCTTCCAAATCATTAGTTGCCAAAAGCACAGGAATCAACAAGCTAGTTGACTGAAATGTCCCAAGGTGTCTAAAAGAGGGCCTGATGCTGAAATCTATACGTCGTGCATGAGGATAGGGGGAGAGAGGTGGGGGATGCTTGTGTTGTATTTTGGTGAAAAGTGGGGCCAAAAGCGCACATTGAGCTCCGGAGGGATATAGAGCACAGGAAGTGCAGTGTATGCGTTCACTCCTGGGCGCAGGGCCTTCGCATCTCATCATTGGGCAGCAGAACCTTGTAATCCATTATGGAGTCAAAAGTTATCTCCTCCCAAGCTATAGTTGCTATCAGCTACCAACATCCTGATTATACAATATGGCTTGATGTTGGTTTGGCTGGTTGAAACAATCAGATAGGTCGGACATAGCTTCGAAGATTGTTTCTAACTAAATTCGGAGAATTGTGTCATAGCTCCCCGACATTGCTTGAACTGTTGTGCAGGCGGTCTACGACATCACTCCCAGCCATGACCGCTTTAAAAAGAATCTGGACTAATTTCTTTTTTGTTTTCAAATGCTTTGCATGTCGAAGCCAAGTCTTTTTGCTAGATGTGTCTTAAACAGGTCATCATTGATACCCATTTTGTAGTCTTTTTCAAATTTAAACCCGAGTCATCAAACCACGCCTTCAAGGGCAAACGGAAGGGAGTCATGAGCGTGCCGTGACAATCCCATTACTGGATTATCACTCAAGCTAGTTGTACACCTCTCCTCTCCAACTGTTCTCCTTTGCGTCAGTGGACAATTGTAATCATAGTGACCATACTGGAGGAAGCACGTATTTAAGTTTGTGTTCACGCAAAAGATTACTACACCTTGCATGGATAAAATCTTAACAAACTCAGTTAAGGTGACAAGGAAAAGGAGGGCTTTCTTATTCTCCTTTTGCGCAAAGGTACAAGGAAACCTAACTGTTGATTGAAAAGAGAGAAGAAACCATGAGCATTGATGGCTGCAAGTGCAAGATTACCTCACCATTGCCTTGTATGGCAATTTGTGGCATCGTCCATTTGCATACGTATCGTGTAGCTTCCATTCAGCTCCTATCTTCTCCCTCTCCTTTCAAGAGTTTTTTCAGGCTATCTTGGCGTCACTTTTCTTCTTCTTTGATTGGGAAAAACTTTCAACTATTAGGCTCCCAAAGGTAAAATTTTAAGGAGTTATTTGTTTCAGATTATAAAAATCTTGAAAATGCAACCTAATTGTAACCAAAAAAAGAAATAATTGAATGTTAAGGATGAACAAAAATGACATAAATTGCATTAGGTTTGTCGCTTGTGTGCGGCGTCGCGGCAAAAACATCCACCCTCATGTTGTTTTATCTATCTATGTATCTATCTGGCAAATACAGGGAGACAAGAAATTCTTGTCTCTTATCACTGAAAAATTGGAATGGGAGTCGTCATCTAGTATTTTGATCACTAGGAACCCTAACTGTGTTTCCCCCCCTCCTGTTCGGTCCCTCCTTTGGCTTTTATAGCCAGAGGATGCATGCGTTATGGCAAGAACATGATAACGGCCGGCGTGCATTATGGTGGTGAGGAATATCAGCCGCGAGACATGCCTCCCCTTGATTGCAGCTCCACTGTCTTCCCCTGTCTTCATTGCCAGCGAAGAAGACAATGAATAGTTTCGGCGCCTTTTTTAAATTTCAAATGGATATTTCTGATTTGATCCTTGGATGTTTTTACAATTTTGTAATCAAGCCCCCCGGAAAAAATGTAATTGGATCCCTTGATTTTAGCGCCTTTTCCGGTTTGGTCCTTGGTTTCGGATTGTTTCAATTAAGTTTCTAATTGGCCATCAAACTTCAATAATTATGCAATTAAGCCCCTGGTTTGACCAAATCAACTCTTCAAAATTATAATTGGACCCTCGAACTTTAATTTCTTCCAATAAAAGCCTAAATTGACTTAAAAGCAATTTTTCTTACAATCAAACCCTCTATAAATTCAATTAAACCTTAGATAAAATTTAATTGAGTCTATAAACATCTGATTTTGAATATATTTTTTTTCAAAATTGAATTTTTTTTGTCAACAGGGCTCTCATCAGTCAACGATATACTGTCAAATTTCAACATTTTGCATTTTTAAACCTCCTCGACCAATTTTGGCTTTTTTTCGGCATTTCAGCATCCTTTTCTCGCTCCTATTATTTTTTGGATTTCTTCCGAATATTTTTTGATATATCTTTTTTGTATTTTTTTATTTTTTGTACGGAAATTCAAAAATAAGTAACAACAAGGTTAATGTTTCAAGACAGAAGATAAAATGAACAGATATATATAAAAAAAAACCAAAACATGTTTGGTTAGGTTAGAAAGTTAAATACATTTCTAAAATAAATTTATATCATTTTAAAATAAAAAAAATGTTTTTAAAATTTATATCGAATGAAAATCTACATTCTTATGCATACAACTCGTTGACGTATATAAGCCGCCAGAATCAAGGGCATTATTTTTTCTTCTTATTTTTTTCTAGACAACGAGCCAGGACATGACTCGAAAAGATACCCTTCTAATTATCTTCTCCACAGGGAGGGTGAGCTCATTGAACAATATTGGTGCTGGTTAAACAGAAAGAAAAAATAGAAAGAATACAAAGTTGTAAAACTTTCTTACGATCAATGTCTCTGGCTGAGCAATAGGGATAGTGACGGAACCCTAAATGTTTATCTCATGTTCATGTCAACGATTCTGCCATCATGTGGCAAAACAATGTCAGTCTGGGATGATGGGTGATGTTCTAAGAAATTATGAAAACCCCACCCTATATATATAGAGTACGTACTGATCATGACTATACCTGTTTTTGAAAAACACTTAAAAGTTTAATTTAAAATAAAAAAAATCAAATTTTAACAAAAAAAAAGAAGAAGGTTGAGATTCATCTCCCGAGATATCCTATCCTATACCACAACTCTGACCTTGTGATTTGAGTTATGATTTGACAGTCTAATCAAACAATTGGTGAAGCAGCAAAACAATGCTAGCTTAGACAAGAACTTTTTTGCTACGCATGCATGGTCTACAGTGTGAGCCAAAATTATTTTGATTGGATTCCTCTGTTATTACCCTATCATACTTGCGTATATGTGTATACAGCTACAAAGGTGACCCATCAGAAACTTTTGTCAGCATATATTTACAGCTAAAACTGGCTTCATTAGCCATTGTAATTTTGTGTTTTGGACCACCCCCACTCATACCAGATATGGTAGCAACTAGCAAGATAGAGAAGACAAGGAAAACGTTATATATATATATATATATGTGTGTGTGTGTGGGCAATATGCTGTGAAATCGATCCCTTTATCTTGTGGAACCAAAGGAGAGTAGGATCCTTTTAGCTAGGTCCATGTCTTCCCCTCTTATTTTTTTCTCTCCTTGTGTGCGCAAGGGAGTAGGAACAGAAGTTAGTTGGCACAGAACTGAATTAATGAAAGATGCAGCCATCACTTAGGTCCAAGTGGAAAGGGACAAAGTTATAGTCACCCTTTCTTTATTGTAAGAAAGCAAATCCTCGTGTAATAAATTACATTGAATTAAACAGCTTCCTGGGGTACCTTGTGCAAAACACTAAATGGGTGTTTTTTTTTTTTTCTATTTACGAAGTGTTTTTTAAACTATTTTTTATTGAAGAACATTAAATTTAAATTATTCATTTTTATACATCTTTTGACATGTAGATGTTAAAAATAAAAAAAATATTTTACCATATTTTTAATTAAAAAGTATTATGCACCCATTACTAAAACACACAATAACTTAAACAACTTCTCAAGATAACTTGTGCAGCAGATATTTCAATTTCTTCCAAAGCACAAATCATTCCCTTATAAATTAATATATAGCGTGAGGGAATTGCAGCATACACAGGGTCGTTATGAACCGACTTGTGAAGTGGGAGAACCTAGCTATGAAGTTTGCAAATTGGACTAGCCCTAGCACCCGTTTATATATATATATATATATATATATATATATATATATATATAGGAAAGTGATTTAGATACAGCCTATATAGAATAATATTGTACCGTGTGGCTCGCCATGCCAATATTTCAATCAGCATATATAATTCTTGACGATGTATCATTTTCGTATGCCCCATTAGGGTTAGTACTTAATTGTCTCTCCAGGTTTATGGGTGGCAATATTGCTACGAGACTTCATATCCTTCTCTCTCGTAATCTTCCATTGTAGTACTTGAAGGAAGAAAGGCATGCTTAAGGTTTAGGGTTCTCTCGATTACTGCTTAGAAGGATTGGTTATGTTCTATATATATATATAGATAATGAGTTTGAATTCACTTGGAGCTAGCTAGTGTATGGTTCTGGACCCTCCTTGACCACGTAGCTAGTGTCAAGATTTAATGCCTTCAGTAGGACTACAGGAGACCTCTCTGGCTAGCTAACATGTGAATGCCACCTTTTCAACAGACCAACAAAGATAGATATAACCAGTCATGTTGTTATGATCATGTGTAAATGCATCCAAAGAGACATTTTGGTTGTTTATGTTGGTCTCGTTACTCATTGATGAATTGAGTGAGAAGAGAGCTCTGGGGGCCTACACTGCCCCTATTTCCCAATACATTCATTGAATAGTGGTGGTTTTATTTCCCAAGTCTTCACAATAAATATCTAGTATATCGCTTTTTGAAACAGTGACGGCAAGCACGAATTATGCTATTATTTAATTCATCAATATTTTAATTTTTTTGTGCTAATAGCACAAAACCTTCATTTTTTAGTGGATTAAATTGATTTTTATTGAATTAGTTGGATTTATTAGTAGATTGAGTTGACTTTAAGTAGCTAGGTACCCTAATTGATTTCATTCAAAATCCACATATATAAAGCTTTAGATGTCTAGATTAATTAACACCTTATATTATAACCTTAAACACTAAAGTAGTAAGATTTATTAGTGGATTCCATCCATAACCTACTCACCTAAATCTTGATTATCTTTAAAACACTTTGGATGATAAAAATTTAAATTTAAATTTAATCTTCTTATATGTTTCATGTATACTTAATATATATATATATATATATATATATATATATATATATATATATATATTATAAATAACTATAAAATAAAAACG